>Ga0209011_1001044_pt1 | contig 10052 bp, 12 predicted proteins | sample BlaSpr_A8_OM1_M3_FD_187986 | JGI IMG/M metagenome (GOLD analysis project Ga0209011, IMG submission 187986) | Forest soil microbial communities from Thunder Bay, Ontario, Canada - Black Spruce, Ontario site 2_A8_OM1_M3 (SPAdes) (version 2) | ecosystem: Environmental > Terrestrial > Soil > Boreal... | reverse complement strand
AGGTCGGCCAGAACGCCGTTTTCTGGCTGCGCTCATGTTCTCTGCGGCGCGGCAATCACGGATTGCGCTGCTCAGGCGGGTCCGGCACCGCGATAGTGGCGTTCGATTTCGGAAGCGTAATGGCGACCGACTGCATCGCGGTGTAGCGGCAGCCAGTCGGTCAGGCGCGTCCTGCCGCGCGGTGGCTCGTGCGAGACCAGGATGTCGTGCATCAGGTCGTCGAGCTCTTCCCGCGTGAGCAGCATGTCGCCGACCAGCCGGCCCGCCACGGCGGCCCCGGCCAGGGCCAGCGGCGGCGGCGTATGGATAACCAGCGTGCGGAGGTTTAGCGCCCGGCGAAGGAGATGAACCAGCTCGTCAAAGGTGAAGATCTCCGGCCCCGCGGAATCGACGATGACATTGGCCGGCTCAGAGCCAACTTCGACCAGCAGCCCGGCGTGGTCCCTGACGTGCATCGGCTGGAGACGATAGCGACCGTCGCCAGGGACCGCAAAGAGGGGAAGATGCCGCAGCAGCCAGGCGATGTTGTTGATCAGCACATCCCCATCTCCGAAAAGGAGGGTGGGCCGCACGATTGCCCAGGAGAGGCCCGAGGCGCGGACCACCTCTTCGAGCGCGGCCTTACCCCGGTAGTAGCTATTGGTTGAAGCGGTGGGGTTGGCAATGCTGGTTTGGACGATGCGCCTTACGCGGGCTTGGCGCGCCGCATCGATCAACCGCCTCGTGTTCTCGACCGCGATCCCGTGGGTGAGACTTCCATGCGGCGCACGGACCCAGTAGGTGTTGTAGAGCGTGTCGGCGCCTGTCAGCGCCGCAACGAGGGCGTCAGCATCCTCGAAGTCCAGCGGATAGCTCGGAACCCGGGCCGCGAGCGCATCACCGGGCCTGGGATGGTTAGTCAGGGTACGGACGTCGCGCCCGCGTTCGAGCAACTGCGTGGCGATGAACCGGCCGCTGTAGCTGAAAGCGCCGGTCACGACGTCGATGTTGGTCACCGTTGCTCAGTCTAGGAACGGCGAGCTGGGTTCAGCCACCACCCGAGCAGGCCGAGCCCGACGAACCCAACGGCGTTCAGATCGCCGTGGATGAGTGCCATGGTCTGCGTATCGAGCGTCGGGAGGCCAAGCAGCCGCCCCACGCTGTACTCGACGGCCAGCGCCATCGGGAGCACGACCGAAGCAGCGGACAGCCGAAGCAGCAGCGCCGCCTTCCCGGGACGAAGACGACGAGCCACGACGCCGTACTGGACGGCGGCCAGGCCAAGGACTCCGCTGGCAATGACGACCGCGCCGGCCGCCTGGATCAGTCGCGAAGACAGGGTGAAGCCGGCGGCCACCAGCGGGGAGCCGGCGACAATCAGTAGCGAGGCCACGAGCGCCAGCCGGCGCCAGTATGGCGCGACGTTCTCAAGGGCATCGATGGTCAGCGCAGCCATCAGGCAGGAGGCAAAACCCGCATAGTGGAAGTGCACCGCCGTCAGCTCGACGATGACTGGTGCAAGTCCGAGGGGCTGAATGCCAACGCGGCTGAGCGCCAACCAGCCTGCGCCCACGGCCAGATAGGCCAGGGCGGCGGCGACAACGAGGCGCGCGAGGGTGAGAGGCCGGCCACGCACCAGCCGGCCAAGCCCCGCCAGGGCCGCGACGCCACCCACGAGCAGCCAGGGCGCGGTGAGCAGTCCGGGCGTCCACCCGACCGGCTCCAGGAATGACGCCACGACGGCGAGGGCGGCAAACGGCTGGATGACCAACGCCGTCCGCAAGAGGAGACGCGGCACGCCATCGGTCGGGCCGACGAGACGAAGGCCCAGCGGCACCACGAGCAGCGGGGCCAACACCAAGAGCACGTCGATCAGGCTCGTGGTCCTCATCGTGCGGGGCGGACCAGCGGCGACAACCTCGGCTGGTGGCGCGTTTGGGCGGACGCGTAGCGAAGACCGAGGAACTCCTGCTGTCGCGGCAGCCACTCCATGAATCGGATGGTGCCGCGAGGCGGCTCGTGAGAGATCAGGAGCTCGGCCCGAAGATCGTCCAGTTGCTCCCGGGTGAGGAGGGCGTCCCTCACGATGAATCCGGCCACGCGTGCTCCGGCCAGCGCCAGGGCGGACGACGTCTTCACGAGGACGCTCCGCGACCCGACCGCCTGACGGAGCAGGCGAACGAGCTGCTCGAACCGGAGGATGTCCGGGCCGGCCGCATCGATGGTGATGTTGTCGCCGGCGAGACCGGCGGTGACGGCGATCGCGGCAACGTCGTCGACGTGCACCGGCTGGAGCCGGTAGGCCCCGTCGCCGGGAATCGCGAAGATCGGAAAATGCCGCAGCACCCAGGCAATGTTGTTGATCAGCACATCACCCTCGCCATAGACGAGGGTCGGGCGCACGATGCCGTACGACATGCCGGCCGACCGTAGCGCTTCTTCCAACTCGGCCTTGCTCGCGTAGTACGGATGAGCGGACGCCGTGGAATTGGCGATGCTGATATGGACGAGACGTCGAATCCCGGCCGCGCGGGCTGCGGCAAAGAGCCCCCGGCTGCGCAGCACGGCGTCGGCGAAGGCGCCGGCCCCGTAGTTCGAATGAATCCAGTAGGTGTTGTAGAGCGTATCCGCCCCACGCATGAATCGCACCAGCCCATCGGCATCATCGAAGTCGAGCGGGGCCGCCACGACTTTCCCCGCCAGGTCGGGTGGAGGACTCGGATTATTCGTCAAGGTTCGGACCTGGTGGCCTGCGGCGAGAAGCCGACGGGCAATGAAGCTCCCGGTGTAACTGAAGGCGCCGGTGACGACGTCAACCCTGGCCATAACTCCGTCCTGGGGTTTTCAACGGTGGTCAGGCCAATGGACTTGTTCGACAATTAGCGGTGATGCCATCGACCCAGCCAACCGTGGACGAGGTTGCCGAGCACAACAAGGAGATGTGGGAGCGGCTGGCGAAGGCAGCGATGAACTACACGCGCCCCTTCGGCCGGCCGCCGAAGACGCGGGCCGGCATGCGGCGATTCATGGATCCGCGCGGGCGCCTCAAGGGGGTGCGATTGGCCGGCGCTCGCGTCCTCGGCCTGGCAGCGGGCGGAGGCTGGGACCCCATCATCTTCGCCAAACTCGGGGCCGAGACGACGGTCTTCGACATCTCGCCGACCCAGCTAAAGACCGTTCGAGACCTGGCCGCGCGCCAACGGGTCAAGATCCGGCTGGTCCGAGGCAACATGAAGGATCTCTCCGTGTTCAAGGACGCGTCTTTTGACGTCGTCTGGCATTGCCATTCGCTGGTCTTCGTCGATGACGCGGTGCGCGTGCTCAAGGAGGTCGGGCGGGTGCTGGCGCCGGGTGGCACCTACCTCTTATCGACGATGCACCCCACGACGCTGCGACTGTACGGCAGCTACAAGGACGGGGGCTGGAGCCCGAAGATCACCTACTTCGAGGACAAGCCAGTGCCCTACGCCGACGAGTGGGGAATGACCTGGACACTGGGCAGCAAGAAACTGGTCGCGCCGACCATCGAGTTCGGCCACCGCTTCGAAACCATCGTCAACGGGATGGCCGCGGCGGGGATGGTGGTGGATGGGATCTGGGAATTCTCGCCCGGCGATGACGACGACGAGATGGAGCTGGGCTCTGATGCGCACCTCGACACGCTGTTCCCGGCCTTTATCGAGGTGCGCGGCCGGAAGCTCCTCCCGGGCGCTTTGCCGACTGATGGGCGGCGACCACCGCCGCGCGCTGCGCCGAAGAAAGGTACTTCACGGCCTCGCGGACGGTGACCCCGGAGGCTCGGGCGGCGCGCGGTAGCAGCCAGGCATAGACCATGTCCGGCTGCGGCTTGCCGGTCTCCCGCAGCACCCAGCCGATCGATTTGCGGATGAAGAACTCTTTTTCCTCGAGCATCCGGTCTGCGTAGCGTGCGAAACGGCGGAAGTCGCCAACGCCACGGCGTAGTGGCCGCAGCAGCGCCAGCATCGCGGAGCGGCGGAGCCAGAAGTCGTCGTCCTCCGCCCAGCGGTCGAGGACGCGGAGCAATTCCGGCGCCCGCTCTACGAGCGGCCCGGTAATCGCGACCGCCAGCTCGTCGACGAAAGCCCACGTCTTCGACTGACGGATCAACCGCTCCAAAAGCGCGATATCCGCCGGGCGGAGCAGCGGCTGGAAGGCTTCCAGGAGCAGGACCGCCATCATCCGCCGCTCGAACACGGGCTGGCCCCATAGCGTTCTGACCAGCGCTACCAGCCCCTGACGGTCGAGCCCGCCGTGTTGCCGTTTGACGCCCCCAATGATGATGCGCATCGCGGGGAGCCCGACGCCCAGGAACTCCAGGTCGCTTTTCAGGTACGCCTTCTCGGCCGGAGCTCGAACGGGATTGCGATGGCGGCGCAGCTCGGCATCGATCGCCGCTGCGATGGCCGCCGGGCGGGCCGGCCGCGCCTCAGTGGAGCTTGGGGAGGACCTGCTTGCCGAAGACGTCAATCCACTCGACCTGGTTCCGGCCGACGTTATGCAGGTAAACCCGATCAAAGCCGAGGTCGATGAACTTCTGGATCTCGCGACAATGCGCGTCCGGGTCTGCGGAGATGAGCATGCGGCCCTCGAAGTCTTCGGGCCGGACGAGCTTGGCCATTTGCGCGAAGTCATTCGGCGATCGGATGTCGGCCTTGGGGAATTTCATCCCCCCGTTCGGCCACTCGGTCATCGCGTTGCGTATCGCCTCCTCGTTGGTGCTGGCCCACGAGAGGTGGAGCTGGAGGATCCTGGGCATCGTCGATGGATCTTTGCCGGCTTCCCTGGCTCCCTTATCGAAGCGCTGGAAGACGCCCTCGATCTTTTCCTCGGGCGCCCCCACCGTGATCAGTCCGTCGCAGAACCGCCCGGTCTTTTCGGCGGTCACCGGGCCGGCGGTGGCGATATAAATGGGCGGCGGTTGCTCCGGCATGGTCCAGAGCCGCATCGTTTCCATCCTGTAGTACTCGCCGCTGTGCTTGACGTCCTTCCCGGTGAAGAGTTTGCGGATGATCTCGATCGATTCGAACATCCGGTTGATGCGCTCCGCCACCTCCGGCCAGTAGCCGGCCACGAGGTGCTCGTTGAGCGCTTCGCCCGACCCGAGGCCGAGCCAGAAGCGGCCAGGGTACATCGCGCTCATGGTGGCCGCGGCCTGGGCGATGATCGCCGGGTGCGAGCGGAACGACGGACAGGTGACCCCCGGTCCGATGTCACCACGCGTGCGCTCGGCGGCCGCCGCCATGAACGCCCAGACGAAGGCGGCCTGGCCCTGCTGCGGGGTCCATGGCTGGACGTGGTCTGCCGCCATCACACCCGAGAACCCGGCCGCTTCCGCTTTCTCGCAGAAGCCGATCAGCTCGCGCGGATGGAACTGTTCCAGCATGGCCGCGTAGCCGATCTGCGCCATGCCGCTAATTCTCCGCTTTAGCGGTTGAAGCTGGTCCTATCGGAGATCGCGGAGGTGCGAGGCCGGGCGAACGAGGCGAGCACCACACCGGCGGCCGCGACGACCAGCGCCAGGATGAAATGCTTGAGGCGGAAATGCTGTCCCGGCAGGATGGTGCTCTCGGTGGCGGTCCGGACGACGAGGTAGAAGAGGGCTACCAAGAGGCCGGCAAAGAAGAGCACGAGGCCGGCAAAGAAGGCAAGCGGATTGTTCTGTAGCGCGTTATTTTGCATGAGTCCTCCTGCAGGTCAGCGGCTGAGCAGGATCAGGGAAACGATCCCGAAGGCCGCGCAATAGTAGGCAAATGGATCAAGCCGTCCCACCCGAAAGTATCGCATGAGGTAGGCGACGCTCAGGAAGGCCGCAACTCCGGCCATCACGCCTCCGGCCAGATAGACCGGGAGATGAGGCAGCGCCACCGGGGTGAAGAGGTCCGGGATTTTGAGAACGCCGGCGCCCAAAATAATGGGTGTCGCCAGCAGGAAAGCGAAGCGCGCGGCCGCCTCGTGCGTGAGGTTGGCCATTAGGCCGGCCACCATTGTGCTGCCCGAGCGGGAGATACCCGGCAACAGCGCCAGGATCTGCGCCGAGCCGATCCCCACCGCAGTGCGCACCGAGAGCGCATCGAGCTGGGTGCGCCCCTCGTCGAAGGCGACTGCCCGCCGGCGAACGCGCTCCCCGACGAACATGATGGCCCCATTCACGATCAGGAACGCGGCCGCTGCTCGCGGGTTCGCAAACAGGCTCTGCACTTGCTTTTGGAACAGAACGCCCACCAGCCCGGCGGGGATGGTCCCGGCGATCAGCCGCCAGCCGAGTCGCTCGTCGGGAGTCCCGTGCATGCGCCCGTCGACCATGCTGCGGAATACCGCCCGAATGATGGCGAGCCAGTCGCGCCGGAAATAGATCGCCAGCGCGACAGCGGTACCGACGTGAAGGAGAACGACGAAGGCGAGGAAGGTCGGGTCGGCCTGGTTGAGGTTCCAGCCGAGCAGCCGGGGGAGGATCACCGTGTGTCCGAGGCTGCTCACGGGGAAGAGCTCGGTGACGCCCTGGAGCAATGCCAATACGAGGGCCTGGAACAGCGACATCGTTTTCTATGATGCTTGAATGAGTGCGAGGCCCGTCGTCGTCCTGGCGGGCGGCGTCGGCGCGGCGCGCTTCCTTCGGGGCGTCGTGCGGGTGGTGCCGCCGGAGGAGATCATCGTGATCGGGAATACCGGCGACGACCTGTGGTGGCACGGGCTCTATATCGCTCCCGATCTCGACACCGTCACCTACTGGCTCGCCGGCATCGCGGATGAGGCGCGTGGCTGGGGCATCCGCGGGGACACCTTTACCGCCCAGGCGGCCCTCGCCCAGCTCACGGACCGGTCCTGGTTCCAGCTCGGCGACCGGGACCTGGCGACCCATTTGTATCGAACCGGACGGCTGGCCGCGGGTGTCCCGCTCCATCGCGTCACCGCGGAGCTCGCGGAGCGGCTCGGCGTCCGCAGCCGGATCCTTCCGATGAGCGATGCGCCGGTTGAGACCCGGCTCAAGACCGATGCCGGCGATCTGCATTTCCAGGAATACTTCGTGCGCGAACGCAGCCGTCCGACCGTGCACGAGATCTACTGGACCGGGCTGGAGGAGGCGAGCCCCGCGCCGGGGGTTGCCGAGGCGCTCGACGCGGCTCGCCTGGTGCTGATCGCACCGAGCAATCCGAGCATCAGCATCGAGCCCATTCTGCGGGTGCCCGGGATGCGGGCCATGGTCGGCGCCGCCCGCGGCAAGACCGTCGCCGTCTCGCCCCTGATCGGCGGCCGCGCGGTCAAGGGCCCGACGGTGGAGCTGATGCGCGCCGAAGGCCGGCGGCCGGACGCGCTCGGCGTGGCGGAGCGGTACCGGGAGCTCGCGACCGGCTTTGTCCTCGACACGGCGGATGCGGGGCTTGCCCCGGCGATTGCGGCCCTCGGCTACCGGATCGCCGTCCGTCCGACAATGCTCGACGACCTCGATTCGGCCCGGGAGGTCGCCTCCGCTGCCCTGGACGTGTTGCGGCAGCCGGCGGCCGCATGACGCTTGCTATCGTCGTGCCGGTCAAATCGCCGCGCCGGGCGAAGCACCGGCTCGAGCCGATCCTCAGCGAACCCGAACGCGAGCGGCTGGCCATTGTCATGGCTCGTGAGGTCTTTGCCGCGGTTTCAACGCTCACGATGTATGGGCGCTTCGTGATCTCCGACGACCCGGAAATGCTGGAGGAGGGGCGTCGCTTCGGCCTCGAGCCGCTCACCGACCGGCTGGCGCAGGGTCAGAGTGCGGCGGTCCGACAGGGGTTCTCGACCGCCTGGGACCGAGGGTTCACGGCAGCGCTCACCATCCCGGGCGATGTTCCCGCCGTGACGGTGGAAGAGCTGGCTGACCTGTGCAGCTACCGGCCCGAAATTGAGGTGTTGCTTGCACCAGACCGCGAGCGCGTCGGCACGAATGGACTGCGGCTGGTCCCTCCGCACGCGATCACACTGCGCTTCGGTGAGGACAGCTTGAGCCTGCACCAGGCCGAGGCGCGGCGCGCCAACCGCAGCTTCGAGGTCAAGGACGTGGAGGGCCTCCGATACGACCTCGACCGGCCCGACGACGTCGTCGCCTTCATGCAGCTGCCGCGCGACACCGCCACGCGGCGCCTACTGGAGGAGCTCGACATCGCAGAGCGGGCCCTCGCGGGCACGCCGCCGCACGCTTGAGTGCGGTCTCGATCTATCCCGTAGCCGGCCTCCCCGAGATCGTCAAGGGCGCACCGCTGCCGGAGCTCGTCATGGAGGGCCTCGATCGACTCGAGATGTCCCTCGAGGCGGGTGATGTCGTCGTCATCACGCAGAAGGTCGTCTCGAAGGCCGAAGGCCGAGTCGTGCGACTCGGTCAGGTGCACCCGTCCGCGCGGGCAACCGAGATCGGCCAGCGAATCGGCTTTGACCCGCGTCACGTGGAAGTCATACTCTCTGAGTCGGTGCGGGTCGTCCGTGAGGCGCCGCGCGTGCTGATCACCGAGACACGGCACGGTTTTATCTGTGCCAATGGCGGTGTCGATCGATCGAACACGGGGGGCAAGGAGATGGTCATCTTGCTACCCGAGCACCCGGACGAGTCGGCCAGCCGGCTGCGGGCGAGCTTCCAGAAGTTGTCGCGGGTCGCGGTCGGTGTGGTGATCTCCGACAGCTTCGGCCGCCCCTGGCGGGAAGGGCAGGTCAATGTGGCGATCGGTTCCGCCGGTGTGGTGGCGCTGCGCGATTATCGCGGTCGCCAGGACCCAGACGGCTACGAATTGCAGGGAACCGAGCTGGCGGTGGTCGATGAGCTCGCCTCCGCCGCGGAGCTGGTGATGGGCAAGCTGGATCGGGTCCCGGTTGCCCTGATCCGCGGCGCGATGGTGGCCGGCGAGGACCGGGTGCAGACGCTGCTGCGAGACCCGGCCACGGACCTGTTTCGATGAAGATCGGCCTGCTCGCCGATACGCAGGGTGGCTTTGACGTCGAAGCGCTCCTGACGTATGTCGCCAAGGAATTCGCCGGGGTCGATGAGATCTGGCACGCGGGCGACTGGGGCAGCGAGGATGTCCTCGAGGGACTGCGCCGCCTGGGGAGGCTCGTGGTCGTGAACGGGAATGCGCCCAGCGACTCCCGCTACCCAACCACCATTGAGGGCACCATCGGGCGCTGGCGCCTCGGGATGGTCCACAACCTCGACAAACAGCGGGCACGCTGGGCGGCTGGGTTCGACGTCGTAATCCACGGCCACACCCATCGGTGGCGCGATGAGGTGATTGGGCGAACCCGCTTCATCAACCCCGGGACGGCGACGCGTCCGCAGTTCGGTGGCACGGAGCGGACGATCGCCCGCTTGGCGTTCGAGGGCGAGCTACGGGTGGAGAAGGTGTTGGTTCCAAAGTTCCCCAAACGAGCGGCCGTATCATGACGCCATGAAGGTGCGCGTCGTGCTCTTCGCCAAACCTCGCGAGCTGGTCGGGCAGCCCAATGTCGATCTGGCACTGCCGGCAGGGGCGACCGCCGCCGATGCCTGGAGTCAGCTCAGTACGCGATATGACCTGGGCCCGCTTCCGCGGTCGTTCCGGTGCGCTGTCAACTCGGAGTACGCGGGCTGGGATGACCCGCTCAAGGACGGTGACGAGCTGGCGGTCATTCCCCCGGTAAGTGGCGGCGCGATCGGCGAGCGGCGTGGCATCGTAGCCCTACGCGAGGAGCCGCTCGACCCCATGGCGATCGCCAATGGGATCCGCCACGACGCGGACGGGGCGCTGGTGCTGTTCCAGGGCATCGTCCGCGAGCATTCGCGCGGCAAGCAGGTTCGGGCGCTGGCCTACGAGGCCTATGGGTCGATGGCGCACAGGCAGATGGAGGAACTCGCGGAGGAGGCCCGCCGGCGCTGGCCGATCTCCGACCTCGCGGTTGTCCACCGCATCGGCACCCTACAGGTGGGAGAGGTCAGCGTGGTCATCGCCGTGACGGCGGCGCACCGGGGTGAGGCGTTCGACGCCTGCGAGTGGCTCATCGACGAACTGAAGCACACGGTGCCGATCTGGAAGAAAGAAATTTACACCGAAGGCGAA
>Ga0209011_1001043_pt1 | contig 10053 bp, 8 predicted proteins | sample BlaSpr_A8_OM1_M3_FD_187986 | JGI IMG/M metagenome (GOLD analysis project Ga0209011, IMG submission 187986) | Forest soil microbial communities from Thunder Bay, Ontario, Canada - Black Spruce, Ontario site 2_A8_OM1_M3 (SPAdes) (version 2) | ecosystem: Environmental > Terrestrial > Soil > Boreal... | reverse complement strand
TGATGGCGCTGGCTGCGCACCTGTTCGATCTCGCGCTCCAGATCACGTACGCGCTTGCGGATCCGGCGCCTCTCGACCTCGATCTGCTGCTCGCCGAAACCACCGCGGGCTCCGACGCCGCCCCGGCGCCCACCAACCTGGCGGTCGTATGCGTAGGCGCCAATCAGCCGCGGCAGAAGGTGATGCAGCCTTGCCGCCTCAACTTGCAGGCGACCTTCATGCGTGCGCGCATGCTGGGCGAAGATCTCGAGGATCACCTCTGTGCGGTCCAGCACCCGGGTCTTCAAGTCGAGCTCGAGGTTTCGCTGCTGGCGCGGACTCAGATCCTCGTTGCACATGATTAGATCGAAGCCGCCTTCCTGCCTCATCGCTCGCAGCTCTTCGACCTTGCCCATACCGATGAAGTGCCTTGCGTCCACCTGGCTGCGGCGCTGCACATCCGAACCAACCACCTCGGCGCCCGTGGTGCGTGCGAGCTCCGCCAGCTCACTCATCTGCTCCTGGACCAACTCCGCTGTCGTGCCTGGCAGCAAGACGCCGATGAGAAACGCCCGCTCTCGCGGGGACCTTGTGTTGATCATTTGACAGGGGCCCCCACGAAATCGCGGCGAAGCCTCGGATTTCGTGGGGATTTCAGAGCTTGAGCTTCCTCATTCGTGCCATCGCTTCCTCGAGACGTGCGTCGGGCGCCGTAACCGATAGCCTGAAATAACCCTCGCCGTGCGCGCCGAAGCCGACGCCGGGCGTGATGTTCACGCCGACCTCGTCCAGCACGTGGCTTGCGAACCCGATCGAGTCATATCCGGCGGGCACCGGCGCCCACACATAAAAGGTTGCGCGTGGCGGCTTGATGTTCCAGCCCAGCTCGTTGAGCGTCTTCGCTACCAGCATGTGACGTTTCGCGTATATAACGTTGGCCGCGCGCGTCTCCTTCTCTCCCCCATTCAGCGCTTCGATCGCGGCCCACTGAACGGCCTGGAAGATGCCCGAGTCGATGTTCGTTTTCAGCTGGCCGATGAGGCCGACAAGATCCGCGCGGCCGCACACCCAGCCGATGCGCCATCCCGTCATGTTGAAAGTCTTGGAAAGCGAGTGGAACTCTAGGCCGATCTCTTTCGCGCCCGGAATCTCGAACAGCGTGAGCGGCCGGTATCCGTCGAAAGCGATCTCCGAGTATGGAGCGTCGTGGCAGAGCACGATGTCGTGGCGCGTGCAAAAGGCGACCGCGCGCTCGAGAAACTCGCGGTCCGCGACCGCTGCCGTCGGGTTGTTGGGGTAGTTCAGCCACATCAGGCGTGCGCGCCGTGCGATGTCGTCGGGGATCGCGTCGAGGTCGGGCAACCAGTGGTTCGCCTCCGTCAGCGGCATGATGTATGGCTCCGCCCCAGCCATCAATGCGCCGGTTGAATAAACCGTGTAGCCGGGATCGGGGGCGAGCACCAGGTCGCCCGGGTCGACCAGAGCAAGCGGCACATGCGCGATGCCATCCTTGGAACCGAGCGTCGGCAGAATCTCGGTGCTCGGGTCGAGCGACACGCCCGAGCGCTCGCTGTACCACCCCGCGATCGACTCGCGCAGCTCGGCCAGGCCGAAGTACGAGGGGTAGCGGTGGTTGGCAGGATCGGCGGCAGCCTCCTGAAGGACGTTGACGATCCGCTTCGGCGTCGGCAGGTCAGGATCGCCGATGCCCAGCGAGATCACGTCGACTCCCGCCCTCTTCTTTTCCTGGACCTTGCGGTCGATCTCGGCAAACAGATAAGGCGGAATTTTGCCAAGCCTTGCTGCGCCGGAGTGCACCGTCTTACTCATGTTGAGAGCTCACGTACTTAACGATAGCGGCCAATGGATCGGGCTCGATCTCGAACCATGCCACGCGATCATCGCGCCGCCACCATCGCAGCTGCCGGCGCGCATATCTGCGATTGGAGCGGGCCATCGCTTGTGGGAGTTCGTCGAGCGTGAATTCGCCGTGGATGTAAGCCAGAGCCTCCGCGTAGCCGATGCCCGTCAAGACCGGCGCACTCTTGGGCACACCGGAGTCGAGGGCCGATTGCGTCTCAGCGACCAGCCCTCGCTCGACCTGCTGCCTGCTTCGCTCGTCGAGCCTGCGATCGATCACCTCCAGCGAGGCGGTCAGCCCGATGCGCACCGGTTGCCATGACGGCGGTGTTCGCGTGCGCAAGCGGCGCAGCGGAGGCCCCGCAGCCTGTAGCACCTCGATGGCGCGAATCATGCGGACCGGGTTCTGCAGGTCGACACCAGGATCGCCGTCCATGGCGAGCAGGCGATCGCGGAGAACCGGCAGGTCGAGGGTTTCGAGCTCAGCTCGCAGCTCGGGGTTCGGCGGGACGCCGGTGAGGCTGAATCCGTCGCATAACGCATCGACGTAGAGCATGGTCCCGCCCTCGACGACCGGAACACTGTCGCGCTCAGCGATATCGGCGATGGCAGCGCGAGCGCCCTGGACATACTCCGCCGCGTTGAATCCCGTCGCAGGATCGACGAAATCGACCATGTGATATCGCACCCGCGCTCTCGCCTCCCGGCTGGGCTTGTTGGTCGCGATATCCAGCCGTTGATAGACCTGCTTGGAGTCGGCCACCACGACCTCGCCACCGAGCTCCAGCGCGAGCCGAAACGCAAGTTGAGACTTGCCGATGCCAGTCGGACCGACGATGACGGGAACCCGCAATCAGTAGTTGCGTCGAAAGTGCCGGGTCAGCTCCTGCCACTCGATCAACAGGCGGGTCGGGCGCCCGTGCGGACACGTCACCGATTCCTCAGTTGTCTCGAGGTCGGCGAGCAGGCGCCGCTGCTCCGCTACGTCCAGCACGTCGCCGAAGCGGACCGCGGAGTGGCAGGCCAGGGCTGCAGCAGCCTTCTCGAGCGCGCCGTCGCCCCGATTCTCGGCCAGAGCAGCCAGCGTTTCCTGCACCGCGGCTGTGGCGCGACCTGCGGGCATCTCCACCGGCACGGCGGTGATGCGCAGGCTCCTGGGGCCGAACTCCTCGTACTCAAGGCCGAGGTTGGCCAGGTCCGCTCGATGGTCTGCGGCGGCAGCGATCAGCGCCGGTTCAACATCCACGGCCTGAGGAATCAGGAGAGGCTGGCTCATCCCGCGACCCGAGCGCAGGCGTTCCAGCAGCCGGTTGTACAGGACACGCTCGTGTGCGGCGTGCTGGTCCACCAGCACCAGCCCGTGCGGCCCCTCCGCCACGAGATATCCGGGACCTGCCTGTCCAATCGGTCGAAGCAATGCGGCCTCGACTTCCGCAGAGACGCTGGGTTCGGCGGTCAGAAGCGCCCTCGCGGCCTCGTGGATCGTGAGCTGAGGCGCGGCTGACCCCACTGCAAAGGCCGTTGCCGACTCGACTGGTCGGTAGCGGAACGGGTCGCTTCCGTCGAGCGCGGCGCGGACCGCCCTCTGAAGAGCACCGAATACCGCACCTTCATCCCGAAAGCGAACTTCCTTCTTGGCGGGGTGCACGTTGACGTCGACCAGCTCCGGGTCGATTCCGACATCGATGACGGCGACGGGATGGCGCCCCCGTTCCAGCCGGCCCTGGTAGCACTCCTCCAGCGCGTACACCAGCGCGCGCGAGCTGATCGGTCGTCCGTTGACCGCCAGCACGATCCCATCGCGGCTGCCTCGACTCAGGCGGGGCTGGCTGACCATCCCAGAGGCAAGCGGCATGCCGACCATCTCCAGCATCTCCGCCGCCACGGGCGCTCCGAAGACAGCCGCTATCGCGCGCCTGCGGTCTCCATCCCCGGTCGTGCTGACAGCAACGCGCGAATCGATAGTCAGATGAAGCCTGACATGCGGATGCAGCAGCGCGAATGCGCTCACGACATCCTTGATTGCGGCGACCTCGGTGGCGTCGCTCTTCAAGAACTTCAACCGTGCCGGGACATTCGTGAAGAGGTCTCGCACCTCGATCGTCACTCCGGGAAGCAGCGGACCTGGTCCCTGCTCGATAGGTTCGCCCGCCCGAATTCGAACCGTTGCCCCGCCGCTCGAGCATTCGACGTCCGCCACCGCCGCGATGCTCGCCAGCGCTTCGCCGCGGAAGCCGAAGCTGACGACCGCGTCAAGGTCCGAGAGCTTCGTCACCTTGCTGGTGGCGTGTCTCACGAAGGCGAGCTGGAGCTCGTCCGCCGCGATGCCGGCCCCGTCATCGCTGACACGAATCGACGTCCTGCCGGCGCCCCGCACGTCAACGTTGATTCGCCGGGCGTCCCCGTCGAGGGAATTTTCGATGAGCTCCTTCACGACTGAGGCCGGGCGCTCGATGACCTCGCCGGCCGCGATCGCGTTGGCGATCTCGGGCGCGAGCAGGTGAATCGCCTGCCTCACTTGGACAACCTCGCCCGCAGCTCATACAACTTCTGCAGGGCCTCGAGCGGGCTCAGCGAGTCCGGCTGTATGTCTTCCAGCTCTTTTCGCAGCGGGTGGGGAGCCATCTCGATCGGCAATCCGAGCTGCTGCTCCGGCGGTTCGAGCGGCCGCTGACGTTCCAGCTCGCCCAGCACCTGGCGTGCCCGCGCGATCACACCTGACGGAAGTCCTGCGATTGCCGCGACATGAATTCCGTAGGACCGGTCCGCCCCACCGGGCACTACGCGATGCAGGAATCGGACAGTCTCTCCATCTTCGAGGACCTCAACCCGCTGGTTCCGTACACGCGGGAGTCTCTCCGCGAGCGCGGTCAGCTCGTGGTAGTGAGTGGCGAAGAGAGTCCGGCAGCCAAGCTTGGGCGAGTCGTGCAGGTGCTCGACCACAGCCTGGGCGATCGACACGCCGTCGTAGGTCGAGGTCCCCCTCCCCACCTCATCCAGGATCACCAGAGACGATCGCGTCGCGTGGTTGATGATGTTCGCGGTCTCCGTCATCTCGACCATGAACGTCGACATCCCCGCCGTGATGTCGTCGTGCGCGCCGATTCGCGTGAAGATGCGGTCGGCAAGCCCAACGACTGCGCGTTCAGCCGGCACAAAGCTTCCGCACTGCGCGAGAAGAACGATCACCGCGGCCTGCCGCAGGTAAGTCGATTTGCCGGCCATGTTTGGGCCGGTGAGAATGACGATCTGTTCCGAGTCGGGATCGAGCTCCAGGTCGTTGGCGACGAAGACTCCCGCAGGCAGGCCGCGCTCCACCAGTGGGTGCCGGCCTCCTTTGATGCTGAGCCGAACGCCGGCGTTGACCTCAGGTCTTCGCCATCGAAGCTCCTCCGCGGTCACCGCCAGGCTGAGCAGTGCGTCGATCATCCCGATCGCCTGGGCACTGGATCGCAAGATGGAGGCGGATTCCGCGACGGCGGAGGCGAGGTCGCGCAGGATCTCGAGCTCGCGCTGCGCGATCCGCTCTTGACCGGTGAGCACAACCGCCTCTTTCTCTTTCAGCTCCGGAGTGAGGTAGCGCTCCGCACCGGTCAGCGTCTGCTTGCGTATGTAGTCAGCCGGTACCGCAACCGTGTTCGCGTTGCTGATCTCGATGTAATAACCGAATACTCTGTTGAAGCCGACCTTCAGTGAGCGGATTCCGGTGCGGCGCCGCTCCGAAGCTTCCAAGGATCCGATCCACTCACGGGCGCTGCGCGAGGCCTCGGCGATGCCGTCGAGCCCGGCGTCGAAACCGGCCCGGATCGCGCCGCCCTCGCGAGCCACTGCCGGCGGGTCCTCGACCAGCGCGCGTGCCAGGGTGGCCGCCAGGTCGGGCGCGCCGCTGATCTGTCCGGTCAGCTCCCGGATGACCAACGCTTCGCAGGCGCCAAGACCGTCCCTGAGGGCCGGGATGGCTTCCAGAGAGCGGCGCAGGGCGACGAGCTCGCGGGCGTTGGCGTGACCCTGAGCGGCCCTGGAGGCAAGGCGCTCGAGGTCACCCACCGGTTTGAGGGCGACGCCCAGGGACTCGCGGAGGTCCGCCGCCGCCGCGAGCTCGGCCACAGCACCCAGGCGCAGCTCGATCGACTCGGCGTCGCGCATCGGGGCTCCCAGCCACGCGCGCAGCCTCCTGGCCCCGATAGGCGTTCGGGTTCGGTCGATGAGCTCGAACAGCGCAGGCAGCTCAAGGTTGCGCACGGTCGGCGCATCGAGGGACATGGTCGCGTCCGGAGAGTAGGTGCGGACGCTGAACGAGCCTGGAGCGATGCGAGTCTGGTTCTGCTTCAGATAGTCGAGCACCACTCCCGCGGCGCCGACGGCGAGTGGAGCGTCACCAGCGCCCACCGCGGCCGGAAACGCTATCCCGAGCATGTCGCGAAGACGCTGTTGGCCGCGCACAGGGTCGAAGCGGTACTCGTCGACATCCGGCGGGGCCAGCAGCTCGGCCGGCGCCAGGCGCTGCAGCTCCGCGTTGAGGCGCTCTTTGGGCAGCTGACACAAGAGCAGCTCGCCCGTGGAAACTTCGCATGCGGCCAGGCCGGATTCCGCGCCGTGCGTCCACGCAGCGACGAGGTAGTTGGCGCGCGACGGTTCGAGATACGCATCTTCGACCACCGTGCCCGGCGTGAGCACACGGGTCACATCGCGACGGACGATCTTGTGCTTGCCCGCAGCCTCGGTCTGGTCGCAGATCACGACCTTGTGTCCCGCGCGCAGCAGCTTGCCGACGTAGGCCTGCCAGGCGTGATGCGGCACGCCGCACATGGGCGCCCGTCCGGTCTTGCCCAGAGGCCGCGAGGTCAGCGTCACACCCATGATCGGAGCAGCCACCTCTGCGTCCTCGAAGAAGATCTCGTAGAAGTCGCCCAGCCTGAAGAGGAGAATTCCGTCGGGGTGCTGCTCTTTCGCCTCCCGGTACTGACGCATGACCGGGGTCAAGGCGACGTCCATCACGCGGCCGGAAGTCCCAAGAGCTGAGCAGATGTGGCTTGCATGACGCGCATGTTCAGCACTTGACCTGGCGCAATATCGCCGCCTTTAAGCACGATCGCCCGCTTGCCCTGCCGGATCCTTCCGTAAGGGCGGTTGAGCTCGTCCGTTCCCTCGATCAGGACCTCGACGTCGCGGCCGATCCACCGCGCAGTCTTTCGTGTCGCGATGCTGCGCTGCAGCGCCAGCAGATCGTTCAGCCGGCGCAGCTTCTCCTCTTGTGGGACGTCGTCCTCCATACGGTCCGCCGCAAACGTGCCGGGTCGTGGCGAGTACATCGCCAGGTGGACGACCTCGAACTCCATCTCTTCGAGCAGGGCACGGGTGTTCAAGAACGCGGCCTCCGACTCGCCCGGAAAACCGACGATCACGTCAGTCACCAATCCGATGTCGGGCATGAGCTGCCGTGCGTGCTCGACGATCGCGCGGTAGTGCCTCATCTGGTAGCCGCGCGCCATCCGCTTCAGAACCGTGTCGTCACCGGATTGCACTGGGAGCTGGAGCTCGCGACAAACCACGTCGCTCGCGGCCATGACCTCGAGGAGTTCCGTTTCCAAATCCTGCGGATGTGAGGTCAGAAACCTGAGTCGTTTCAGACCGGGGATCGCCTCGACCTCGCGGACCAACGCGGCGAGTCCTCCCCGCCCTGCAGGATCGTGGTAGTCGTCCACGTTCTGTCCCAGCAACACGACTTCCCTCGCGCCATCGGCCACAGCTTGCCGGCACTCCGCAACGACCTGGTCGATCGGCACGTGCCGTTCGCGGCCGCGAACTTTCGGCACTATGCAGAACGTGCAGTTGTGGTCGCAGCCCTGGATCACGCGCACGAAGTGGCTGATGCCTGTTCGCCCAGCCGGTGGCAGCGCCTCGCCCTGCGAGTAGTCGTAGCGAGCCTCCAGGCTCGCGAGGAAATTCTCGTACTCGCCGATCGGCACCACCGCATCGAGCTGCGGGAACTTCTTGTGCAGGACATCGCCTTCCTTGGCGACGATGCAGCCGGTGACGGCGATCGTGCGGCCGGGTGTCTTCCAGGCCTTGAGCTCGTGCAGCTTGGAGTACACGCGATCCTCTGAAGCTTGCCGGACGACGCAGGTGTTGAGGATGGCGACATCGGCACGGTCGAGCGAGTCTTCGACGTAACCCGCGGCAAGGAGCCTTCGCGCCAGGCTCTCCGAGTCCGCCGTGTTCATCTGGCAGCCGATCGTCCAGATGTTGAACGAGCGCGCCCTGTGCGTTATCGGCTCTCCACGAGCAGACGGATTCCGGTGCGTTCCTCGCCATCGATGGAGATGTCGATGAACGCCGGGATGCACACCAGGTCGAGGCCGCCGGGGGCGACATAGCCGCGCGAGATGGCGATTGCCTTGACTGCCTGGTTGATCGCGCCTGCCCCGATGGCCTGCACCTCCACCCGGCCCTTGCTGCGGATCACGCCTGCGATCGCTCCAGCAACGGCGACCGGCTTGGAGGTAGCCGAAACTTTCAGCACCTCAACAGGAGCGCGCTCAGTGGTCATTGCTGGAACCCCTTCAAATATGTTCACGGTCGACTCGCTGGATCGATGTAGCTCGTCCGGTGGAACTGCTAATGGTAACGAGAACCGAATTGAATGTCACGGGTCCTGAAGCCACCTGGAACCGGTTCGGGACGCCGGTCAGGAAGCGCTGCAGGACGATGTCCTTGTCCATGCCGATGCACCCGTCCCGAGGCCCCACCATGCCGACGTCCGTCACATAGGCCGTGCCTTTGGTCAGGACCCTGGCGTCGGCGGTCGGGATATGGGTATGTGTCCCCACCACCGCGCTCGCCCGGCCATCCAGGTACCAGCCCATGGCCGTCTTCTCCGAGGTCGCCTCGGCGTGCATGTCGCAGAAGACGATCTTCACGTCGGGATTGGCGTTGAGGATCGCGTCAGCCGCCCGGAACGGATCGTCCAGCGCCTCGACGAAGATCCGGCCCATCAGGTTCATGACCAGCACCCGCTGGCCGGACGCCTCGACGACGCACGAGCCCTGTCCTGGCGCAGCCGGCGGGTAGTTGGCAGGCCGCAGCACATTCTCGAGGTGGGGCAGCTCCGGTACGAAGTCCTTCTGGGCGAAGACATGGTTGCCGGTAGTGATCACGTCAGCGCCGGCCTGCTTCAGCTCGGAGGCGATCTTCGAGGTCAGGCCGAAACCCCCTGCGGCGTTCTCGCCGTTGACGATCACCAGGTCGGCTCCGACCTCTTTCCTGAGCGACGGGAGGATCGCCTTGACCGCATCCCGGCCGGGATGGCCGACTACGTCGGCGACGAACAGGATTCGGAACTCGGCCCCGGGCACCGACACAGTCTATGGGGCTGAGTGCGGTCGACCCCCACCCCCGCGAGGCTTGCTGCGCAAGCCTGGCGGGACCTCCCCACAAGTGGGGAGGCCAGGACAAAAAGAAAGGGAGCCCCGAGCTGGGGCTCCCTTTGACTTACTTTGCATACTCAATCGCCCTGGTCTCACGCACCACGGTGACGCGGATCTGGCCCGGGAAACTGAGCTCGGTCTCGATTCGTTTGGCGATGTCCCGCGCCATGAGCTGAGCCGCTGTGTCGTCGATCTGCTCCGGCTTGACCAGGATCCGGACCTCGCGTCCGGCCTGGATGGCATAGGACTGCTGGACGCCCTGGAAGGAATTGGCGATCTCCTCCAGCTTCTCGAGCCGCTTGACGTAAGCCTCCAGCGACTCCCTGCGCGCTCCCGGGCGAGCAGCAGAGATGGCGTCGGCCGCGATCAGCAACAGCGCCTCGAGGCTGTGTGGTTCCTCGTCGTAATGATGAGCACGCACTGCGTGCACGACCTCTTTAGGAACCCCGTGTCGAGCCAGCAGGTCCGCTCCGATCACCGCGTGCGAGCCCTCGACCTCGTGGTCGATGGCCTTGCCGATGTCGTGCAGCAGACCCGACAGCTTGGCGATCCGTACGTCGGCGCCGATCTCCGACGCCATCATGGCGGCGAGATAGGCGACCTCTTTCGAGTGATTCAGCACCTGCTGTCCGTAGCTGGTGCGAAAACGCAGGATGCCTAGATGGCGGACGACCTCGGGATGTAGTCCCTGCAGGCCGACCTCCAGGACCGCCGCCTCTCCCTCTTCTTTGACCCGCTGCAGGACTTCCTGCCGAGACTTGGCGACGATCTCTTCGATCCTAGCCGG
>Ga0209011_1001042_pt1 | contig 10056 bp, 8 predicted proteins | sample BlaSpr_A8_OM1_M3_FD_187986 | JGI IMG/M metagenome (GOLD analysis project Ga0209011, IMG submission 187986) | Forest soil microbial communities from Thunder Bay, Ontario, Canada - Black Spruce, Ontario site 2_A8_OM1_M3 (SPAdes) (version 2) | ecosystem: Environmental > Terrestrial > Soil > Boreal... | reverse complement strand
CGCGCGCGACCGACGCAAAAGTTCGAGGCGCCCGAAGCATCGCGAGCCCGTGCCCGGTCGCCGGCGCGTCGAGCACTACCAGGTCGTAGGAGCCATCCCCGCGGGGGTTGCGCGGCCGGCCCTTGGCGAGTTCCCACACCTTGCCGATCGTCAGCAGCTCGCGCATGCCCGGCGTCGCGGCGGTGAGCGTCGTGAAGATCCGGCTCCGTGACAAGAGGGCGGCGATCGGACCGACGGGCAGCTGGCGCCGCAGGTAGTCCTCCATCGCGCCCTGGGGATCGATCGAGATGTGGTGCAGCCGCTCAGAGACCGCCCGCTCGACGTGCGCCGCGCCGGCATCTGAAGTCCCGAGCGCCCGCGAGACGTCCCCGCGGGCGGCCACCTCGACCACGATCGTGCGCAGGCCGCGCCGGGCCGCCGCAAGGGCCGGGGCACGGCGGGCGCCGGTTCGGCCGAGTAATGGAAGGACCCTAGCTTGTCCATGAACATCACAGCAGACGCAGTCAAGCAGCTCCGCGAGCGCACCGGCGCGGGCATGATGGAGTGCAAGAAAGCGCTCGTCGAAGCCAAGGGTGACCTGGACGCCGCGGCCGAGCTCATGCGCAAGCAGGGGCACGCCAAGGCCGACAAGAAAGCGGCGCGCCTCGCCACCGAGGGCGTGGTGGCAGTCGCCAGATCCGCCGATGCGCGCAGCGCCGCCATGGTCGAGATCAACTGCGAGACCGACTTCGTCGCCCGCGAGCAGGGCTTCCGCGTCTTCGCACAGGCCGTGGCCGACTGCGCTCTGACCTCGCAGCCGGCGAGCCTGGCGGGGCTGGGGGAGGCGAAGCTGCCGTCCGGCGAGAGCATCGAGGAGCGGCGCCGGGCGCTGGTGGCGAAGATCGGCGAGAACATCAGCGTGCGGCGCTTTGCCGTACTCACCTCGCCGGAGCACCTGGGCGCCTACGTGCACGGCACGCGCATCGGCGCGTTGGTGGCAGTCAGGGGTGGCGCGGCGAGTCTCGCCTACGATCTGGCGATGCACGTTGCGGCCAGCAACCCCCGCTACCTGACGCAGGCCCAGGTGCCCGCGGACGTCATGGCGAAGGAGCGCGAGATTCTCACGCAGCAGGCGCAGGGCGAGGGCAAGCCCCCGGAGATCGTCGCCAGGATGGTCGAAGGGAGGCTGCGCAAGGCCCTGGGGGAGATCACCCTCGCCGGGCAGCCGTTCGTCAAGGATCTGGACGTGACGATCGAGAAGTTGTTAAAGGGTGCCAAGGCGGAGGTCGTGGCGTTCGAGCGCTTCGAGGTCGGCGCCGGCATCGAGAAGAAGCCGGACGGCACGGGCCCCACGGTCAGGCACTGAAGGCGCGAGCACTGCTCAAGGACTCAAACCCCGCCGCGAGCGGGGTTTTTTCCATCGGCGGAGGTGAACAGATGACGCAAGCCAAGGCCCACTACTCGAGAATCGTGGTGAAACTCTCGGGTGAGGCCCTGATGGGGGAGGGGGACTACGGCATCGATCCGGCGGTCATCCGGCGCATCGCCGGGGAACTGCAGGACATCACGCAGATGGATGTGCAGGTCGCGGTGGTGATCGGCGGCGGCAACATCTTCCGCGGCGCCGGGCTGGCGCGAGCCGGTATGGACCGGGTCGCGGCCGATCACATGGGCATGCTCGCCACGGTGATGAATGCACTCGCCATGCAGGACGCGCTCGAGAGCCTGGGGATGCATGCCCGGGTCATGTCCGCGATCCGCATCAACCAGGTCTGCGAGGACTACATCCGGCGCCGCGCGATGCGGCACCTGGAAAAGGGTCGCGTGGCGATCTTCGCCGCCGGCACCGGCAACCCGTTCTTCACCACCGACACCGCCGCCGCGCTGCGCGCCATCGAGATCAACGCCGACGTGCTCCTGAAGGCCACCAAGGTGAACGGGGTGTATTCGGATGATCCGCTGCGCAATCCGGCTGCCGTGCGCTACCCGCGCCTGACCTTCGACAAGGTGCTCGCCGACAAGCTCAACGTCATGGATGCGACGGCCATTGTCATGTGCCGCGACAACCGCTTGCCTTTGCGGGTGTTCAATCTCAACAATCCCGGGGATCTCACCCGCATCGTACGCGGCGAGGACGTAGGCACGGCCGTGACAGTCGAGTGAGCCGCGCTGCATCGAGGAGACACAACCCATGCTCGAAGACCTCAAGAAAGACGCTGCTACGCGCATGGCGAAGTGCGTACAGAACTTCCAGGGGGATCTGAAGAAGCTGCGCACCGGCCGGGCGCACCCCAGCCTCATCGAGCACCTGAAGGTGGATTACTACGGTTCGGAGGTGCCGCTGCAGCAGGTGGCGAGCATCGCGGTCGAGGAGGGCCGCACGCTGGTCATCTCCCCGTGGGAGAAGAGCGTCGTGCAGGCGATCGAGAAGGCGATCTTCAAGTCCGATCTCGGGCTCACGCCCATGACGGCCGGCACCGTGATCCGCATTCCCATGCCACCGCTCACCGAGGAGCGGCGCCGCGAGATCACCAAGGTGCTGCGGCACGACGCGGAGAACGCCCGCGTCGCGGTACGCAACGTGCGCCGCGACGTCATGAACGACATCAAGGACATGTTGAAAGAGAAACTGGTCTCGCAGGACGATGAGCGGCGCGCCGAGCTCGAAGTGCAGAAGCTCACCGACAAGCACGTCGCCGACATCGAGGCGCTGCTCAGCGCCAAGGAGAAGGAGGTCATGCAGGTCTGATGGTCGCCGCCACCTTCAAGCTGCTGCCGCGGCACGTCGCGATCACCATGGACGGCAACGGCCGCTGGGCGGCTGCGCGCGGGCTCACGCGCTCGGCCGGCCACCGCGCCGGGCTCACGCCGGTACGCATGTGTATCGAGGAGTGCGCGCGCCGCGGCGTGGAGGCCCTCACGCTGTTCGCTTTCTCGAGCGAGAACTGGAGCCGGCCGGCGGAGGAGGTCGGCAGTCTCATGGGTCTGTTCCTCGAGGCGCTCGACCGCGAGATCGCGGAGCTGCACGCGAAGGGTGTACGGGTGCGCTTCGTCGGGGAACGCCGCAATCTTTCGGTGCGGCTGCAGGCGCGTATCGCGGCCGCGGAGGAGCACACCGCCGGCAATGGGGCCCTGAGGCTCCAGGTGGCCGTGAGTTACGGCGGGCGCTGGGATATTATCCAGGCGACTCAAAAGCTTGCGAGAGAATGCTCAAGTGGCGCGCTACGGCCGGAAGACATCAGCGAGGGCCGCTTCGCCGCACAGCTCGCGCTCGCTGGACTGCCGGAGGCGGATCTGCTGATCCGCACCGGCGGTGAGTACCGCGTCAGCAACTTCCTGCTCTGGGATCTCGCCTACGCGGAGCTGTATTTCAGTCCGCGGCTGTGGCCGGATTTCGCGGTGGCGGATCTCGAGGACGCGCTCACGTTCTTCGCCAGCCGTGAACGGCGCTTCGGCCACGCCGCAGCACGAAGCGCATCGTGACGGACGCGCTGCGCAAACGAGTCCTGACCGCCGTGGTGCTGGCCGCGCTGCTGCTTGTCATCGTGCTATGGCTGCCTGCGGGCGTGACCGTGGCCGTGATTACGCTGCTGGCGCTGGTCGGGGCCTGGGAATGGTCCGCATTCCTGCTGCTGGGGACGCCCGCGCTGCGCGCCGCGTACGTACTGCTGGTGGCGGCACTGCTGCTGGGTGCGTGGCGCGTCTCGGCCACACCCGAGGGGCGCGACCTGCTGCTCAGCGTGGCGGTGCTGTGGTGGCTGATCGCGCTGCTATGGATCGCATTCGCGCCGCGGCGCGTTGCGCCCTGGTCGGCCGGCGCCGCCGGTGTGCTGGCGCTGGTGCCCGCGTGGCTCGCCCTGGTGCGACTGCGGCTGGCGCTGCCGCACGGCGCACAATGGGTGCTGTTCGCACTGCTGCTGGTGTGGGTCGCGGACATCGGTGCATTCTTCTGCGGCCGGCGCTTCGGGCGCATCCGCCTGGCGCCGAATGTGTCTCCGGGAAAGACCTGGGAGGGAGTGTTGGGAGCGATCGCGGTGAGCGCGGTGGTCGCGATCGCGGGCAGCCTGTGGTTCCAGGTGCCGCTGACGGCGTTCCTGCCGCTGTGTCTCGCCGCGGTCGGCTTTTCGATTATCGGCGACCTGACCGAGAGTCTGCTGAAGCGCTTCGCCGGCGTGAAGGACAGCGGCAGCGTGTTTCCGGGACATGGCGGAGTCATGGACCGCATCGACAGTCTGACCGGAGCGGCTCCGGTGCTGCTGCTCGGGCTCACGCTGCTCGGAGTCATCGAGTGATCGGGGTCGCCGTCCTCGGCTCCACCGGCTCCGTGGGCGAGAGCACGCTCGATGTGCTGGCGCGTCATCCCGATCGTTTCCGGCTGGTGGCGATCGCGGCCAACACCAACGCCGCGAAGCTCGCACAGCAGGTGCTCGCCTGGCACCCGGCCTACGCCGCTCTGGCAGACGAGCGGGCCGCGCGCGAGTTGCGCGAGCTGCTGGGCCGCGCGGCCCCGCACACGCGTGTGCTCGCGGGAGGCGCAGCGCTCGAGGAGATCGCGCAGGCCGCCGAGGTGCAGTGTGTCATGGCCGCGATCGTGGGCGCGGCCGGCCTGCGCTCCACGCTGGCGGCGGCACGCGCCGGCAAGCGCCTGCTGCTCGCCAACAAGGAGGCGCTGGTGATGGCCGGCCCGCTGCTGATTGCGGCGGTGAAGCGCTCCGGCGCCACGCTGTTGCCGATCGACAGCGAGCACAATGCCATCTTTCAGTGCCTGCCGCCGGGTGTGATCCCGGGGGTGGCGCCGGCGGGGCTGAAGCGCGTACTGCTCACCGCCTCCGGCGGGCCGTTCCGCGACACCCCGCGCGAGGCGCTCGCCGCCGTCACTCCGGAAGCCGCCCTCGCGCATCCCAACTGGGTCATGGGCCGCAAGATCTCCGTGGACTGCGCCACGCTGATGAACAAGGGGCTGGAGCTCATCGAGGCGTGCCTGCTGTTCGGATTGACGCCCGCACAGGTGCAGATCCTCGTGCACCCGCAGAGCATCGTGCATTCGCTGGTCGAATACCTCGACGGTTCGGTGCTCGCGCAGCTGTCCGCGCCGGATATGCGCACGCCGATCGCTCATGCGCTCGCGTGGCCCGAGAGAATCAGCTCCGGTGTAGAATTCCTCGACTTGCTCAAGGCCGCGCGGCTCGACTTCCGGGCTCCCGATACCGACAAGTTCCCGTGCCTCGCGCTGGCGCAGGCCGCGGCGCGCGCCGGCGGGCTCGACCCGGTGGTGCTCAACGCGGCCAACGAGGTCGCGGTGCAGGCATTCCTCGAGCGCCGATTGAACTTTCCCGGCATCGCGGCGGTCATTGAAGCCGTAGTGCAGCGGAGCACCAGGGGGACGATCGGCGGGCTCGAGGACGTGCTGGCCGCCGACGCGGAGGGCAGAGTGCACGCACGTGAGCAGATCGTCGGCATCACAAGAACTGCAGCGATGAGGGGCGCTCACGCATGAGTCTGATCTGGTACGCGCTGTGGTTCGTGATCGCCGTGGGCCTTCTGGTCACGGTGCATGAATTCGGCCATTTCTGGGTCGCGCGACGGCTCGGCTTCAAGGTGCTCAGGTTCTCGGTCGGCTTCGGCCGCCCGCTGCTGAAGCGCGTCGCGGGCGCGGATCGGATCGAATACGTCCTGGCCGCCATCCCGCTGGGCGGCTATGTGAAGCTCCTCGACGAGCGCGAAGGGCCGGTGGAGCCGCACGAGCTGGCGCGCTCCTTCACGCGCCGTCCGCCCTGGCAGCGCATCGTGGTGCTGCTCGCAGGCCCTGCCTTCAACATCCTGTTCGCGGTGCTGGTGCTGTGGGGCATGTTGTGGGTGAACGGTGTGACCGAGGTCAGGCCCGTCGTCGGCGAGGTGACCGCGGGCTCGGCCGCCGCCGCCGCGGGCCTGCATAGCGGGGACGAGATTCGCACGCTCAACGGCGCCGCGGTGAGCGGCCAGCGCGATGTGGTGTTCGGCCTGCTGGACGCCATGAGCTCGCGCGGCGAGGCGGACTTGAGCGTGCGCGGCAGCGGCGGGGAGGTGCGCAGCGCGAAACTCAGCGTGCCGGATGCCGCGCAGCGCCGGCGCCTCACCGAACCGGCGGAGTTGTTCCGCGGACTCGGATTTCAGTTCTGGACGCCGCCGCTGCCGGCGGTGTTGGGGCAGGTGATGCCCGATGGGCCCGCGGCGCGCGCAGGTCTCCAGGCGGGCGATAACATCGTCGCGATCGACGGCCAGCCGGTGCACGACTTCCGCGAGATCGTCGCGCTCATCAGCGCGCACCCTGGTGAGCGCGTGACCATCGACTATCGCCGCCGCGGCATTGCGCACCGCGTGCAGCTGCAGATCCAGAGCGAGCAGGTCGGCGGCAGGCGCGTCGGCCGCATCCACGTCACCCAGCCACCCGGCAAGGGCTACCCCGACAGCATGCTGCGGCACACCGATCTGGGCGCCGCGGTGGCGCTGGTGCGCGCCGGCGGCGAAGCCTGGACCATGACCGTGCTGCAGGCGCGCCTGTTCTGGCGCATGGTGCTGGGACGCGTGTCGCTGAAGAACCTGAGCGGCCCGCTGTCCATCGCCGAGTTCGCCGGCGAATCCGCCGAGGCGGGGGTGGCGGCGTTCCTCGGCTTCCTGGTGCTCATTTCCCTGTCGCTGGGGTTCCTCAACCTGTTGCCGATTCCGATCCTGGATGGCGGACAGATCGTCTTCCAGCTGGTGGAGTGGCTGAAGGGCAGCCCGTTGTCGGAGCGGGCCCAGGCTCTGGGACAGCAGGTTGGCATCGCCCTGCTCATCGTCCTGATGGGTGTCGCGCTCTACAACGATATTGCGCGCCAGTTTGGCTGACCGTGCCGCGAGCCGCGGCTGCGGCGGTGCGGAGTTTTCGAAACTGCAGGCGTGAGTCTCCAGTCCTCGAATAGTGCAATTGCCAAGAGTTTCAGGCGCGCCGCGTAGCGCGCTTAAGGGGGATACCGGTGGCTGGAGAATGAAAACGCGCACAGCCCTTGCCGCCGTTGCGCTGGCTGTGCGATGCGCGCTGGCGCTCGCGCAGACGGCGACCACCCCGGCGGCGACCCCGGCGGACTTCACCGTCGGCGACATCCGCGTCGAAGGTCTGCAGCGTGTCTCCGAGGGCACGGTCTATAACTACCTGCCGGTAAACATCGGCGATCACCTGAACGCGCAGCGCGTGCGCGAGGCGATCCGCGCCCTGTACGCCACCGGTTTCTTCCGCGACGTGCAGCTGCGCCGCGACGGCAGCACGCTGGTGGTCGTGGTGCTGGAGCGCCCGTCCATCGAGAGCTTCGAGATCACCGGCAACAAGGACATCAAGACCGAGGACCTGCAGAAGTCGCTGCGCAACGTCGGGCTCGCGACCGGCAAGACCTTCGACCGCTCGGTGCTCGAGGACGTCACCCAATACCTCACCGACCAGTATTTCGCCCGCGGCAAGTACGGCGTGAAGATCGACTCGCACGTGGAGGAGGAAGCGAGCAACCGCGTGAAGATCAAGATCGAAATCAAGGAAGGCGCGCGCGCCAAGATCCGCCAGATCAACATCGTGGGCACAACGAAGTTTGCGCAGAAAGACATCCTGCAGACGCTCGAGCTGAAGACGCCCAACTGGCTGTCCTGGTACAAGCAGGACGACCGCTACTCGCGCGAGTCCCTGCAGGGTGACCTGGAGAAGGTGCGCAACTTCTACATGGATCGCGGTTACGCGAACTTCCAGCTCGATTCGACCCAGGTGGCGATCGCCCCCGAGAAGGAAGACATCTTCATCACCGTGAACATCGACGAGGGCCAGGTCTACAAGGTGTCACAGATCAAGCTGGCGGGCACGTTCGTCGTGCCGCAGGCGGAACTCGAGCAGCTGCTGCTGATACACCCGGGCGCGACCTTCAACCGCAAGCTGATCACCTCCTCGCAGGAACTGATGCAGAACCGTATGGGCCGCGACGGCTATGCCTTCGCCAAGGTCGAGCCGGTGCCCACTGCTGACAACGCCAATCACACAGTGTCGCTTACCTTCTTCGTCGATCCGGGCAACCGCGTGTACGTGCGCAACATCAATTTCAGCGGCGCCAACCGCATCAACGACGAGGTGCTGCGCCGTGAGATGCGCCAGCTCGAGGGCGGCTGGCTGTCGAATACCTCGCTCGAGCGTTCCAAGCAGCGCGTCCAGCGCCTGCCGTACGTGAAGAGCGTGGAGTTCGAGACCACGCCGGTGGCGGGATCCCCGGACCTGGTGGACGTGAACTACAAGATCGAGGAGGGCCCGGCCTCGCAGCTCTCCGGCGGCATCGGCTACTCCGAGACCTACAAGTTCATGCTGAACGGCAGCTACGCGGACGCCGACTTCCTCGGCACTGGAGAGCGCATCGCCATCAACCTCAACGGCGGCGCCTTCCAAAAGGTATACAGCGTCTCGCACACCAATCCGTACACCAATATCGACAACCTGCAGCGCACGATCTCGGTTACCTACAGCGATGTGACGCAGTTCGTGTCGTCCTCATCAACCTTCTCCTCGCGCACCCTGAGCTTCGGGCCCACCTGGGCGTACCCGATCGCCGAAACCATGTACGTGCGCGCCGGCGCCGCCTTCAACAGCTCGCAGCTGCTCACCAATTCACTGAGCAGCGCGCTGCAGGCGCAGCAGTGGGTGCGGCAGAATGGTCATCCTTACAACCGCCTCGCCCACGACGACGCCACCAACAACGAATACGTCTTCTACGGCACTAACTTCAAGAGCCTCGAGGCCGTGGCCGGCTGGGACTGGGATACGCGCAACCGCACCTTGTTCGCGGATCGCGGCATGCGCCAGTCGCTGTCTTTCTCGGTCACCACGCCCGGGAGCGATGTCAAATACTGGAGCGGCAACTACCAGTTCCTGAAGTACGTGCCGCTATGGCGTACCTGGGCGCTGTCGTTCCTTGACGGCGTGGACTACGGGGCGCCCCTCGGGAGCACCACTGCGATCCCGCCCTACCGGCAGTTCTACGGCGGCGGCCCGGACTCGGTGCGCGGCTATCGCGAGAGCCGCCTCGGTCCCAAGGACCAGTTCGGCAACCCTTACGGCGGCAATCTGCGCATCACCAGCCAGAACGAGCTCATCTTCCCGATGCCGGCGAAATGGGCGCAGACGGCCCGCGTGAGCGCGTTCTTTGATATCGGCAACGTGTTTCAGACCGGCAGCAAGCTCAGGTTCTTCGGTCCTGACGAAGTCACCCCGCAGGACTACCGCTTCAACGTGCACGACATGAAGCGCTCGTTCGGCGTGGCGGTGCAGTGGCTGGCGCCGCTGGGCCTCTTCCGGTTCAGCTTCGGCGTGCCGCTCAATGCCAGGCATGGCGACGGCGTGACGAAGTGGGGAGACGAGACCGAGGGCTTCCAGTTTTCGGTCGGCAATGCTTTCTAAAAGAATCGAGCCGCCAGGGCGGATTCTACGCGATACTAAGCGTTTAGGCCGTGCGGCCAATTACATACGAGGCAGGTAGTTCCGTGAAGCGTTTGATCAGCAGCAAGTTGGCGGTCTGGTTGATTGCGGCAGGCGGCGCGCTGGCCGCGTTGCCGGCTTGGGCCGAGCCCAAGATGGGTGTCGTCGATCCGCAGCGGCTCCTCGAGGAGTCTCCGCAGGGCAGGGCTATGCTCGATTCCATGCGCACCGAGTTCGCGCCGCGCGAACGCACCCTGCAGGCGCAGCAGCAGGCCCTGAAGGCCAAGCAGGACAAGCTGCAGAAAGACGGCGCCACCATGACGGACGAACAGCGCACGCGCGCCGAGAAGGAACTGCGCGACGGCGCGCGCGATTTCGAGCGCGCGCGCAGCGAGTTCCAGGACGACATCAGTGCGCGCCGCAACGAGGAGATGTCCCGGCTGCAGAAGACCCTCGGAGAGGAGGTGCGCACTTACGCCAAGGCGCAGGGCTTCGACGTCGTCCTCAGCACTGAAGGCGTCGTCTACGCGGCACCGGCCTATGACGTCACGCCGGCGATCCTGACGGCGCTGCAGGCGCGCAATGCGGCGGCGCCCGCGACCGCGCCTCCGGCGGCC
>Ga0209011_1001041_pt1 | contig 10064 bp, 7 predicted proteins | sample BlaSpr_A8_OM1_M3_FD_187986 | JGI IMG/M metagenome (GOLD analysis project Ga0209011, IMG submission 187986) | Forest soil microbial communities from Thunder Bay, Ontario, Canada - Black Spruce, Ontario site 2_A8_OM1_M3 (SPAdes) (version 2) | ecosystem: Environmental > Terrestrial > Soil > Boreal... | reverse complement strand
GTCGGGACGCAAGCCTGCCCAAGTTTCTTCGATGCGCGCATTCGCGAGGTCCGGAGCGAGATCGATGGCGGCTGAAAGAATTTTCTCGATTCCACCCGCCGTGGTCCGCTTGTCGAAACCGGCGTACTCGATCGTCGCCCCTGCGAGAATTCGCCCATCGTTCCGCGGCACGAGATAAATCTTGTCCGACCAGAGCACGCGTTCCATCTTCAAATCATCGGCGCGCAACGCTACCATCTGCCCTTTTGCGGGACGCACCGGCGCGTACGGCGCAATTCCTTCGATCATCGCCGAAAAGCAGCCCGCGGCGATGATCGTCCATTTTGCTTCCACTCTTTCATTCTGCAGAACCAATCCCGCACAGCGATTCCCCTCGCGCCAGATCGCTTTCGCGCCGTTTCCAGAAAAAACCTCCGCGCCGCTGCGTTGCGCTGCTTCCAGAATGGCAACCGTCAGCGCGCGGTTGTCAATCGATCCCTCCTCCGGCCGCAGTACTGCGGCTTCCACCTCTTCACTCAGCGCCGGTTCGAGCTCGCGCGCGTCCGCAGCGCGAAGCGGCTCCGCCTTCAATCCCAGGCCGTGATGCAGCGCGATAATGGTGCTGAGTTCCGCTTTCGTATCGTGCGAGAACAGCGCCTCGAGCGTTCCCTTCGGTCGAAAACCGGTGTTTTTCCCGGAAATCTCCTCGACCTGCGCAACAAATTCGGGATAGAGTCCGAGGCTCGCTTTTCCCAGAGGCACCATCACAACCATTCCAGGATTCTCCGGCGCGGGGGAAAGAATTCCCGCGCTGGCCCAGGACGCCTCCTGGCCCGGTTGCTGGCGGTCAAAGACCGCCACGCGCAAACCGGCACGCGCAAGCTCCAGCGCTACGGCTCCGCCAATCACGCCACCGCCCGCAATGGCCGCATCGAACTTCTTCATAAATTCATCTTATCGCATCCGGCCGCGTGCTTCCTTTGCGGCCACAAGTTTGCATGAGCGAAACGCGTACCCAGCGAAAGAAGATTCGTTGTGAATGGAGAACTATAGCGAACCGGCGAGTTCCTCGGCTAGGATCTGCGCCTTTTTGGCTAGACTGCGAGCGCGGCTCCAATCCGAGATCTGCGCGGCTTCGCGCGCGTCCTTGATGAAGCTTCTGATTTTGGAGACCAGGTCCGACTGCGCGGCATTCAGATTTTTCCCGCGCGCGGACTCCAGATTCTTCTCTGCGATGCTCAGACTCTGGTTTGTCTGTTGCTGGGCAACCGCGGATTCTTGCGGCGTAAGCTGTGGGGCAATCGTTGGCGCTTCCAGCTTTTCGGGGGCATCGTTCCCCGTGCTCGCAGCGGGCGGCGCGCTGACGTGTGGCCGCGGAGGTGCGGTACGGACTGAGATCTGGTGGTCGGGAAAAGGCGGCAATTCGAGCTGCAGCTCCTGGACCAAATCCTCAGAAGCGTTCTCCGCTGCCGCCGTGTGTGGTTGCGTTACAGGCCTCACCTGTACTGCGGTCGCCCAGGGAATAGCCGGACGTTTCCTCATGCTGCATCCACTCAACACGCATGCGGCACAACAGAGAAGAGCAATGACCGAATGAAGTGAGCTGCGCGGCAACACCATTAGGGACCGGACTGGGTTTTCCTTCATGTTCAGGCCGCGAGTGGCAATTCGATTCGGAACGTCGTGCCGCGGCCGACCTCCGAAGTAAAGTCTATCGAACCATTGAGAAGCTGCACAATTCGAAACGTACTCGCAAGCCCGATTCCGCTGCCTCCCGGACGCGTGGTGAAAAACAACTGGAAAATTTTTTGGCGGTTTTCCAATGGAATCCCTTTGCCGGTATCGCCCACGGTAATTTCCGCCATTTCGCCGCGCCGGCTCAGGACCAGCCGCAATTGCCCGCCGCTGGGCATGGCTTCCGCGGCATTTAGCACCAGATTCAGCACCGCCTGCTTGAGCAGCGCGCGATCCACGTACACTTCGGGCACATCGATCGGGAGCAATTGCGCAAGATGGATACTGGATTTTTGAAGCTGAGGTCGCGCGACTTCCAGGACTTCCTTCAAAAGTTGCGCGAGCTGCGTCGCTTCCAGGCGGATATCCATCGGCCGCGTGAAATCGAGGAAGCGCTTTACGACCGCGTCCAGCCGGTCGATTTCTTTGTCCAGCACTTGAACGGCCTGCTGCGACGCACCGTCTTGTTTTGCAAGGATCGATTCCTTCAGATTTTCCAGCCACAGCCGCATCGAATTCAGCGGATTTTTCACTTCGTGCGCGACGCCTGCGGTGATGCGCCCGAGCGCCGCCAGGCGCTCGCTTACCTGAAGCTGCGTATTGATGCTTTCCAGCGAGTCAAGGTCGCGCAGCGTCACGAGCGCGCCCATGCGTTCGCCATCTTCCTGGATGGCCTGCACGCTGACGCTCACCCGTTTCGGCCCTTCGCTCGTTTGTAGCTCCGTTTCCGCCGCCACTTCACTCAGTTCATCGCTTTCAATGTGCAGCGCCTGGTGCAGGGGATGACCGGGGGGAAAGATCTCCGTCACGCGCCGCCCCAGAAAATGTCCGGCCGGGGCGCCCAGGAATTTTTCCGCGGCGGGACTGATCATCACGGCGCGCGCATCCCGCGTGAACAACAGCAAGCCGTCCTCGAGTCCCGCCATGACGGAATTCATATTTTCGCGCATGGTGCTGAAGATTTCATGCACGCCGCGCAATTGCTGGCCGACTTGCGTAATCTTCCGGCTCACCAGTCCCAGTTCATCCGTGCCCCCTGCAAAACCCTTCACTTCAGGCGAGACGGTGTCGAATTGCCCCGCGGAGATCCGGTCGAGTTGCGCGGCGATATCGCGGAGAGGCGCGAGTGTCGCCCCGCTCACCACTGCCGCAAGCACCGTGGATATAACAAGCGCGAGCAGCACGATCGTCCCCGAAGTGCTGAGTGTCGGCGAAATCTCTCTCAGCAGAAGCCCGGAAGAGAGCGCCACACGCACTTCTCCGAACGGCTGCTTCCCTTTGGTGAACGGATAATCGAGTTCGAAGACTTCCGGAGGCCCCACAAGAACCTTTACCTGGTGCAAGAAATTTCGCTGAACCAGTTGTGCAAGAGGCGCTCTTCGCGGGAGAAACTTTCCCGGCAAGTCCTCGTCGGTCGAAATCAACACCATTCCGGTATTGTCCGTGATCGAAACCTCGTAGATCAGCGGATTGTCTTTTGCGGCTTTGAGCTGAGTGCGCAAGCCCTCGCTGATTTCGAAAGCGTGCCTCACGTAATCGCGAATTTCCTCCGGGCTGTCGGACGCCGGCCGCAATCCCTGCGCCCCGGCAACCGTCACTGCAAGCTGCGCTTGCGGAAACAACTGGTCCGCAATGTCGTTCGCGCGTTTCATGGTTTCTTGCAGGAGTTGGTCGAGGAGCTGCGCCGCAAATACGCCAGACAAGACCGCCGCGACGAGCAGCACGAGGCTCGTCATCATCAGTGTGAGTTTTGTCCGCAGCCGCAGCTGCATTCTGCGTCCCTACTCCGTTTCGGCGCGGTCGCCGCCGTATTCTTTCAGCTTATTATGAAGTGTTTTCAAGCTGATGCCGAGCAGTTCCGCCGCCCGCGTCTTGTTGTTCCCGGTTGCGCCCAGCGTCTGCAGGATGAGCACGCGCTCCATTGCATCGACCGTCGTTCCCACGGGAAACTTGATTGCCGAAAGATCGCTCGGCCCTTTCGCCGCCGTCCTTCCGAATTCCTCCGGGAGGCACGCGCGGGTGATCAGGTCCTTCTCGCACATAATGGAAGCCCGCTCCAATACGTTGCGCAGTTCGCGGATGTTTCCCGGCCAGGTGTGCCCCATGAAAATGTCCAGAACTTCCGCGCCGATCCCTCTTACGTGCTTCCCATGCTTGGCGTTGACGTCGCGCAGAATATGCTCGACGAGCAGCGGAATATCGTCCTTGTGTTCGCGCAGCGGCGGCAAGTTGATATGAAACACATTCAGGCGGAAGTAGAGATCTTGCCGCATCCGGCCGCTGCTGACCGCCTGCTCGGGTTCTTTATTTGTTGCCGCGAGAACGCGTACGTCAACCGGTGTCTCGCTCTTGCTTCCAAGCCGGCGCACTTTGCGGTCTTCCAGAACGCGCAATAGCTTCGCCTGCGTCGGGGCCGGCATCTCGCCGATTTCATCCAGCAGCAGCGTCCCCGCATCCGCAAGCTCGAAGCAGCCGATGCGCCGCTCGGCCGCGCCCGTGAAGGCGCCGCGCTCATGGCCAAAAATCTCGCTCTCCATCAACGTCTCGGGGATGGCCGAACAATTGATCGCCACAAACGGTCCATTGGCCCGCGGCGAAAGCTTGTGCAGCGTCCGCGCGACGATTTCCTTGCCTGACCCGGTTTCTCCCGTGATCAACACCGACGCCGAGCTCGGCGCGGCCATCTCCACGATGCGCATCACTTCCTGCATCGGCTTCGACGCCCCGACGAGGTCGCCCAGGCGTCCCGTTTCGCGGAGCTGCCGCTGCAGGACCGCGAGCTGCCGCGCGTCGCGCGCCTTACCCAGCGCCCGGTCCAGCAGCGCGCGCAGCACTGGCCCCTTCAGCGGCTTTTCGATGTACCAGAACGCTCCCGACTCGATCGCCGCCACCGCGCGTTCTTCACTCCCCTTGCCGGTAATGATGATGGCCGGCACGTCGTAGAGTTCCGGCCCGAGCTGCTTCAGCAGGTCCAGCCCATTCATCCCGGGCAACTCGACGTCCGCGATCAGCGTGTCCGGCTGGTAGCTCGCAAATTTCGCCAGCGCTTCTTCCGCCGTTGCCACGCCCACAACGTCGCAGCCCCAGCGCTGCAAGAGCTGTTCGTAGCCCTTTCGCGCATTGTCTTCGTCTTCGACGATGAGCACGCGGTCCTTCCGCTCCACCATTTCGATGGCCCGCACTGCCGCCCGTGTTTCTTCCACCATGGGTCTCAGCCTCTCTCCGGCATGCTCTCGATGAATGGCGTACGCACCGATTTGCTGGACACTTCGACTCTAACAAGCTAGTCGAGCCTTGCCAAGTTCTTAGCACACTCGGCTGAAAACGCTTTTGAAAACGCCCCTCAATTGCCATCGTCCGCCAGCAATCGGCGACAAGTGTCAATGGAGCTTTCAACGGTCGACAACGGCGCTTGTACGGAATGTGAGGTTCTAAGCGAAGACTGCGGTTCTCAAATGCTATCCCGCCATGCGTTTTGGAAGATCTGTCCATCGAACGTTACTTTGGCAATGGCGACGGTCGAAGTCCCTCCGAAGTTCCTTCTTGACAAGCTCTGGTTGCTCGCCTAGGCTTCCGCATATTCCACGCCGTCCCCCTCCCCTTGTTCAGATAGCGACCTTGAGCACGGCGTAAGGAGGTCCTATGAATCAGTTCCTCTTCCATCGAATGATCCCTGTTGTTTTGGCTCTTTCTGCTCTCTTGCTTTGCGCGGGACGCACGCAAGCTACAGAGATCAGCGGAACCATTTCCACAACGCTGACTATCAACGAGGAGAGCGAGGTCACCGGCGACGTGACTTGCGCAGTCCCCCTGAACCCGGCTGGACCGACTCCCTGCATTGCCTTCGGCGCGGACCATATCAAGCTGCACCTCAACGGACACACGATCTCGGGAGGCTTTGTCCCGCCTACTGGATGCAGTGTTCCGAGCGATCCTAGCTTCGGCGTTGGGGTCTTGGTGCAAGGCAGAATGGACGTGGAGATCGACGGTCCCGGGATAATCGAGCAATTTCAGCGGTGGGGAATTTTTCTGTTATCGAGCGCTCAGGTCACCATAAAAAACGTCACCGCCGATCACAACTGCTGGAGTGGCGTGCAGACAATCAGCCTCTCAAATAGCAAGTTGGAGAAAAACGTTTTCGCCAGTAACTCCGGCGGGTCAAACGGGGCAGGTTGCGGCGGAACTTGACTCGTCAACAGCCACAACAACCGAGTTCGGTTGAATGTCTTCAATGGCAACGGTGCAGCGACCTCCAAGTCCTCGCCTACTTCGCCCTTTAGCGACAATTTCGGCCTCGGACTCTTCGGCGGAAGCACAGACAATTTGGTCGAAAACAATAAGTTGGGCGGAAACGTCAACGGGATCTATATCCATGCGTCTTCAGCAGGCAATGTGTTCCACCACAACATCATTGTGGGGAACCCACCGGTTCAAGTTTCCAACGACTATGGCAAGGCCATCGGCGCAGATATTCTAGACTTCGCGCCCGCGGGCGCAAACACCTTTGAGGGCAACCGCTGCCTAACGTACGTGGGCCCAACGACCCCCGCCCCCTGTCCAAGCATCTCAAAGCCTGACGACGATGAAGAAAGGCAAGAACGAGACATAGCAGAGTTCGGGCGGAATCGTCTCGGGTTTCCGCAAGCTCGGCTGATCAACGCTGTATTTCACCTCAGCGGTCGACCTCTCCCCAAGGCTGCTGGCTCCGCACAATCCGGCCAAGCCGGTGAGTCCAATTCAATCACTGTGACAGGCAAGGTTGTCGACGCGGCCTGTTATATGTTGCATGCTCCAGCCGCTGCAGCCGCATCCCACAAAGACTGCGGCGCGGCCTGCCTCGCCCGCGGCGTCCCGCTCGCGATTGCGGCCGACGACGGCGCTCTCTACTTCCCGGCCGATGGCAATCAACGGCTCAAGACCCTGCTGAATGCCCATGTCCGCGCCTCCGGCACGGTCGTGGAGAAACACGAACCGATGGAACTGAAAATGCCCGTCGGCGACAAGAATCAAATGGTTGTGCGCATGGAGGGAGGTTACAAGCAGATTACGATCGAAACGCTTGAGAGAATCCCGGCGGAAAAACGGTAACGTGCGTGGTTGCGAGAAAATGCGGCAGCGATAGCCGGCCGACCGCAACATTGAGCACGTATACTCGCGTTATCGGACAAGCGAAGATGCTTCTCCGGTTTTCCAGGCATCAACTCCAACTTAGTCTCCTTGACGCGCCCATGCTTCCAACCTAACATGCGCCGACGTGACAAACTTCGACGAACTTCGTTCGCCTCTGAGCTTTCTGCAGAGAAGGCTTGAAAACCTCCCGCACCGCGATGTGCTCGGCGCCGAGGAAAGTTGGTGGAAGACCGGAGGCGTCGCCATTTCGGACGCCATCGACCGTGCCGGAACGCCGTGGTTGCGGATGTTCGATCGTCTCGGAAAACGCGTCGATGAAATTCTCTACCCTCGCGAGTATCAAACGATTTTGAAGAGGGGATACCGCTCCGGAGTCGTTTGGCGCGCCCTTGAAGAAAAATCGCTGATCCCTACTTATTCGCTGATCTACAACATTTCCTTCCACGATCCCGGCATTTGCTGCCCTTACACCGTGTCACTCGGCACCGCCGTGCCTCTTGCGAAATATGGCAGCGCCGAATTGCAAGCGCGCTTTCTGCCGCAACTCTCGCGGAAAGACGATTCCGTGTGGCAGGGCGCCACGTGGATGACGGAGATCAAAGGCGGCTCGGATTTAGGAGCCGCTGTCGAGACGATTGCCCGGCCAGCGGGCGATGGCTGGCTGCTGACCGGCGAAAAATATTTTACGAGCAATGCCGGCGCGGAATTGGCTGTCGTAGCGGCGCGCCCGGAAGGAGCCGCCGCGGGTGTGCGCGGGCTGGCCTTGTTCCTGGTCCCGCGATACCGCAAGAATGGTGAGCTCAACTATTTCATCCGGCGGCTGAAGGACAAGATTGCCACCCGCTCTGTTCCCACCGGAGAAGTAGAGTTGCGAGACAGCGAAGGCTACCTGCTGGGCGTGGGTGAGTCGGGAATTTATCTGATCCTCGAAGTGTTGAACCTCTCGCGCGTAGCGAACAGCGTAGTGAGTGTCGCGTTGGCACAGCGCGCCATGGCCGATGCGCTGTCGTACGCCGAGCACCGCACCGCGTTCGGCAAGCGCATTCTCGATCATCCGCTGCTTCGTCATCAATTCGAACATCGGCTGAATGCGCTTCAATCGGCGTTTGCGCTGGCGTGGGAGTCGGTTCAGCTCCTGAACGACGTGTGGATGGAGCGGCCGCCGTACTCCGATCGCTATCATCTGTTTCGGCTGGTTGCCCATCTTGCGAAATATTGGACCGCCGACTTTGCCGTGGATACGGCAAAGTGGGCCATGGAAGTCCACGGCGGGCTGGGCGTGCTGGCCGAGTACGGCGCGGAGCGCTGGCTTCGCGAAGCGATGATTCTCGCCATTTGGGAGGGAACTTCGCATCGCCAAATACTGGATGGACTGGAAGTGATGGAACGCAAGCGGGCACACCAGATGCTCTTCCGGCGACTGGCGGAAATCGCGCCCTCGAAAGAACTTAAGGACATGGAATTGGAAGTGGAGCAGCACTTGAAACTTCCACCCGAAGAGAGGGAAGCCCTTGCCGAACCACTCTTCCGAAGGCTCGCGGCCCTCACCGCCGAAACGCTCGCTCGTGTATCCATTTAGACCATCAGACTTTTGAGCGCCGCTGCTATGCTCGTGGCGTCGATGCCTCAGAATCGCGCTACGGCAACTCGTAAACAAACGATGCTTTGCCGTACGAGACTGCGTATTTGCCCTTCGAACTGAGCCTAAGCTCCGATTCCTTCAATCCAGGCATGTTCTGGGAAGTGACAATTCCTTCGTAGTTCGTGAGGCTCCAAACTGAAAACGTCTCATCAACCGCTACCCCATAGGTAACGGCGTCCGACCAGTCGAACTTCGCTGCCATCTTTCCCGTAAATGCAAGGAAACGACTTCCATCCGCTGAAGCTGAGACCAGGTTCCGCGCACCCGTCTGCCTTGCAGAAACACTTTGCAAATGCTTACCAGTGGTGAGGTCAAAAATCTTGAGCTTCGGGTCATGATTCGTAAACAGTCCGAAACAGTTGAGGTCGACGGCAAGAACACGGCTATCGGGACTAACCGCGATATTGCCGGTTAACAAGCCCGTCCTGATCTTCTTCTTGATGGCGCCGGTCTGTGCGTCGAATGCGAAAATGTCTGGCTGACTGCCTGGCGATGAACAGGGACTTTCATTCGGAATTGCGATTAGAAGCAATTCCCCGTTGGGATGCCACACAATACCCCTTGTGAAGTATATCCAGCCTTGAGGTGTATCCCAGCCAAACGCACTTTTCCCGGATGAGATGTCGTAGAGTTGAATTCTGCCGTGTATCATTTTGCTAACCCACAGAACGGCAACGACTTGCCCGCCCGGAGATAACTCCATCGCGCTTACAAAAGGCTCGTGGACGATCGTTCTGCCACCGGGACTCGTTCGGGTCACGTTATCTGGGGCGTCGAGGGGAAAGGCTCGAAGTTCTGTGAGGTTGGCAGCACGTAGGACATGAATCGTCCGATCTATCAGAGCTACAACTACCTTTCCGTCCGGCGAGAATCGGACAATTGGCTCGGTTTGAGATCGGTCCAAGAGGTAGCCCTTCGGAGCCACTCTTACCTCCGACTGTTGCGCGGTGAACTCCGCTAGCTGCTTGCCTTCTTTGAAATTCCAGAGCTGTACAACGTGCTCAATTGTTTTCTTTTCAGAATCTGCCACGTCCAGCTTCTTTGTGCGCGCAGTGACAACCGATTGTTCATCTGGCGAGATGTCGGCGGATTGGGTGCCGTCAGGTAAGGCATAGGTCTTCAGCTGCTTTTGAGGGGGAGAATCCCCGAATGCCGAATCAACTAAAAGAACAATGAGAACGGCAGAAGCTAAACTCGTGAACAAGCGCATATCAATTCGTTTCTCCAGCGGTCACTCGTCACTCCTTCACCAAATACAGCGCCCGCTCCAGTTCCAGTTCGAGTTTTGCGCCCTTTGGCAGGTTCAACTCGTGGCCGCGGCCCGACTCCATCAGGTACGCCGTGAGTGCTCCCAGCGCGGCGCCTTCCGCAGCTTCTTTCTTGTCTTTATGCTTCACGCCTTTTACGGCGCCGATCGCCGCGCCCGCTGCGGCTGCCTCTGTTGCATCATGTTGGTTACTGGAGCGTCCTTCGATCAAGCCCTCCTGAGGTGCGCCGGATTTCACGCTGTGGTCGCCCGGCACGCTCACGACTTCGGCTACGATCGGCAGACGGCCAAATTTTGTGCGAATCTCGTCGA
>Ga0209011_1001036_pt1 | contig 10087 bp, 10 predicted proteins | sample BlaSpr_A8_OM1_M3_FD_187986 | JGI IMG/M metagenome (GOLD analysis project Ga0209011, IMG submission 187986) | Forest soil microbial communities from Thunder Bay, Ontario, Canada - Black Spruce, Ontario site 2_A8_OM1_M3 (SPAdes) (version 2) | ecosystem: Environmental > Terrestrial > Soil > Boreal... | reverse complement strand
AGGCGGTGGCGGAAGCCCATCCCATCGACCGGCACGATCTTTGCATTACCGCGAGCATTGGGGTGAGCGTTTATCCCGACGACGGCCTTGATGCGGAGACGCTCATCAAGAACGCGGACACTGCGATGTACCAGGCAAAGGAAAACGGGCGTCAGAGCTATCAATTCTTCAAACCAGCCATGAACATCAGAGCCGTCGAGCGACAATCCATCGAGGAAAGTCTGCGTCGCGCGTTAGAACGGCACGAATTCGCGCTGCACTACCAGCCGAAAATTAATTTGAGAAGCGGAGAAATTACCGGCGCCGAAGCCTTAATACGTTGGACGCACCCCGTCCGAGGTCCCATCAGCCCCTCACGGTTTATTCCTGTTGCAGAAGACTGCGGCCTTATTTTGCCGATCGGCGATTGGGTCCTCCGGGAAGCGTGCAAGCAAGCCCGCACCTGGATGGATGCAGGGCTTCCGCTTGCAACCATAGCAGTGAACATCTCCGCGATGGCGTTCCGGCAGGAGAGTTTTCTTGAAAGTGTATTTGCAACCCTCAAAGAGACGGGCTTGGATCCGACATGTCTAGAACTGGAACTGACCGAAAGCGTGCTTATGAAGCATGCCGAGTCCACGAAATCAATACTCGATAGCCTGAGAGCGGAGGGGGTTCAGGTAGCACTTGATGACTTTGGCATGGGTTACTCCAGCTTGAGTTATCTTACGAAGTTTCCAGTCGACGCGCTCAAGATCGACCAGTCATTCGTTCGCCAGATCACCACAACTCCAAGCGAGACCACCATCGTGACGGCAGTGATCGGCATTGGCCGAAGTCTGAAGCTGCGTGTCATCGCTGAAGGCGTGGAAACGCAGGAGGAGTTAGCCTTTCTTCAGGCTCAGCAGTGTGACGAAGCGCAGGGATACTATTTCAGCCGGCCCTTAGCGGCCCCGCAATTCGCGCAGTTATTACAAGTGGGTATTGCAGAAAATGTTCTCCGCTAAGGATATGGCTTTTGCACATCCAAGACGGAGCCTGGAGGAAGTATGGGGCCTGACGGAGTCGGATTGGCCATATGTAAGAAGGTTTTGGAGCGGCTGGGCGGGAGAAATTTGGGCCGAGTCGCAACTCGGCAAAGGCTCAAAGTTTTATTTTGCGCTGACTGAGAGGGATTAAAAATAATGATATCGACTGAAGCGAACTACGCACCGATCGAAGTCCTGTTAGTGGAGGATAGCCCTGGCGATGTGCGCCTGACGGTGGAGGCTTTTAAGACCGCCAAGATGCACATTAATTTGCGGGTCGTCTACGACGGTGCGGAAGCTATGGAGTACTTGAGGCGGGAGGGCAAGTATGCCGATGCGCTCCGGCCGGATTTAGTTCTCCTCGATCTAAATTTACCGAAGAAGGACGGCCGGGAGGTTTTGGGGGAAATTAAGGGGAATCCGGCGTTGTTGACCATTCCCGTGGTGATCCTGACGACTTCGGCGGCCGAAGCGGACATCCTGCGGAGTTACCGGCTGCATGCCAACTGCTACATCACCAAACCCGTAGACCTAGTGGGGTTCCTCGAAGTGGTGAAGAGTATCGACAACTTTTGGCTGTCGGTGGTCAAGTTGCCTCATGAAGTAGTGTCATGAGGAACAGGGCGCTAAAAGTTTTGCTGGTCGAAGATAACGCGGGAGATGCCCGGTTGCTGCGTGAAATGTTCATCACGGAGAGACCTGGCAGCATCGAATTGACGCATTTAATGCGCATGAGCGACGCGTTAGCGCATCTTGCGAAAGGCGGCGTGGACATCGTGCTGTTGGATATGGGGTTGCCGGATGGTCATGGACTGGATACCGTGCGCCGAGCGCGAGCAGTCGCACCAGATGTTCCGCTCATTGTGCTGACTGGACTGGACGACGAGGCGCTGGCCGCCGAGGCCATGAAGGAAGGCGCGCAGGATTATCTGATCAAAGGACAGATTGAAAATCGCGCACTCCCGCGAGCTTTGCGCCACGCCATCGAGCGCCACCGCATGCAGGCGGAAACTGACCATATCCGAATGAGTCAGCTGCAATTTAAGGATGAGTTCCTATCCCACGTGTCGCACGAGTTGCGGTCTCCGCTGACGGCGATCTATCAATTTGTAACCATCATTCAGGACGGGCTGGCAGGCGAAGTAAATCAGGAACAGCAACAGCACCTCGAAGTCGTGCTGCGAAATGTGAAGCAGCTGCAAGCGATGATCAATGACTTGCTGGAAGTCGCCAGCGTACAGGCGAGCAAGTTGTTAATCAGGCTGGAACGCACGTCGATTGTCGATGCCATCACGTATACCGTGGATACGCTGCAGGGAGCCGCCAGAGATAAAGGAATCACGCTCACTGCGGAGACCGGAGGGGCGTTGCCAGACATCTGGGTGGACGCCACACGCATTCGACAAATCCTGATTATTTTGGTGGATAATGCCCTCAAATTCACTCCGACAAACGGCACCGTGAAAGTGCAGGCACGCAGATGGGAGCAGGACCCAAGCTTTCTAGTCATAGAGGTGGCGGACTCTGGATGCGGGATTAGTGCAGACAAGACCGAGCTGATTTTTGAGCGTCTGTTTCAGGTGGCGGATCCGGCGCTGGCAGCTCGCAAAGGACTGGGACTCGGACTATACATTTGCAAGGAGTTGGTCAGTCGCCAGGGTGGAAAAATTTGGGCCAGCAGCGTGCCCGGAGAAGGGGCAACTTTTTCGATTACATTGCCGGTATTTTCTTTGTCCAGGTTGATGGCACCAGCCTTCGTAGGTCACAAGTATTCAGAGAGTCAAATCACCCTGGTTTCGACGGAGGTTGGTTCACGCATGGGTTGGCTGTCCGAGAAGGTTCGTGCGGACTGCTCTAATTGGATGCGTGATGTTCTGCAGCGCTGCTTGAATTCCAAGCTGGATGTTCTGCTGCCCGATATGGGCTCTTCGGGAGCGACGGAACTTTTTGTGGTGGCGGCGGTGACGGATGAAATTGGGGGTGAAGCGATAACCAAGCGCATTCGCGAGAAATTACACGGTTCTCATGAAATCGTCCAAGCGGATTTGACCTTTTCGACTTGTTATTGGACGCTTCCGCCGGTCCAACGGAACGCCGATGAATCGATGGAAAGCTTTGTGGAAAAAGTAGCAGCAAAAATTCAGGAAAGTATCGATGAGCGGAGCTCTTCGAGGATGGTGAAGATATGAGCAATAAGAAAATTCTCATTGTGGAAGACGATGCGGATGTACGGTTGGGATTACACGTGCGCCTCAAGGCCAATCACTACGATGTCTTCTTTGCAGTCGACGCTTTGTCTAGCTTGGCGGAAGCGCGCAAGCACGAGCCGGACTTAATCCTGCTTGACCTGGGCTTGCCTGCGGGTGACGGTTTCGTGGTGATGGACAGGCTCAAAGCCGTGCCCGCGCTGGCGATAATTCCTATAATTGTGGTCTCGGGGCGCTCCGGGGCCGCAAACCGGGATCGCGCGCTCAAAGCCGGGGCCAAGGCTTTTCTTGAGAAACCCGTGGACAATGCAGAACTCCTGGCGGTGATTCGCCAGGCGCTGGGGGAAACTGTTAAGCGCGAGAGACCTCTGGTGCACGACTTGGGCACGCTATAAAGCCTGAAGCTGAATAATTCGCCCAAGTCTTTACGATGTTGTGGCAGACGATGTTTGTGAGAACGGTAATTTCTTGCAATCTCCGGATAGCTGCGTCGAGAAGTGGTTTGAGGGTGCCCCGTATTTGGACGATACGCGGCGCTGTTGATTTATATTGAACGAGCCTTCTTCCACTCCAAAAGAGGCAACTCTAAGTTGAGAGTGCGATGGAGGTACGCTTCGGCAAGAGCCGCGGCTCTGTCTTTGCCCTCTTGAATGTCGCGCACAAATTCGGAAGGCGCAATCCAACTCTTAGTATTGACATTGTAAACGGAAAACTGCACGCCCTGAGCATTATGCTCCGCAAACAAATGAATATGTTCACCACCGAGTTTGACTTCAGCCCACACGCCTTCTGCCAGCATCCATAGACTGTGGCATGCGCGAGAGTAGAAAGCGCCAAAGTAATGGAAATGAAGAATCGAAGCAGTAACGGGCGAGTGCGCCATATTTCGATTTTAAGACGAGCACAATAAGGTGTGCTTTCCATTGCAGAACGACACTCGCATTGACGCACGCTATCACGGATGATATAAATTATTATTCTAGTCGGCACCACATAGCCCACCGTGAACCCCTTCCCCGGGTCGGGGAACGGCGTGGCTGCCAACCTGGGGTTCAGGCGACACAATTCGATGTACGTCAATTCTCACCAATCATGAGAGAACTGTTCTTTCAAGTTGTGCCTATAATCTTGATACTGCTGGTGTTCTATGCAGTCCTGAGAGTCCTGTTTTTCAAACCTTTGTTGAAAGTTATCGCCGAGCGAGAAGCTCGTACCATTGGCGCGCAAAAGGCCGCTGAAGCGGCGCAAAAAGCCGCTACCGATAAAGCAAAACAGTACCAGGACGCCCTGAAGCAGGCCCGCACGGAGATTTATCTAGAACAGGAAGCCGCGCGCAAGAAAGCTCTTGATGAGCGAGCCGCGCGGCTTAAAGAAGCCCGAACAAAGACGGCCATCATGGTTAGCTCGGCCAAGGAGCGCATCGCAGCAGAACTTCTTGCCGCGCATCGCGAAATTGAAGTGGGCATTACCCCGTTTGCGGCACTGGTAGCCCGCCGTGTGTTGCAATCGACTCGCCCGCCGGGCGCTGTACCCAGAGAATCGCGATGAACCTAAAGTTAGCGGAAACCGCAAAACTATACGCCAGAATTGTGACCTCCCTGCTGGCCTCAGGGCTTCTTGTTGCGCTGAGCGCGCAGGCCGAAGAAGCTGGCTCCGCGTCTCAACAATCCGCGGAAAATCTTTTTAAATGGATTAACTTCGCACTGGTTGCAGGGTTCATCGTCTGGCTTTGCCTGAAAAGAGGACCGGGATTTTTCGGCCGCAGGGCGGATGCCATCAGCTCTGACATTCAGAAGAGCACCGAAGCGAAAAATCTTGCTGAGCAGCAGCTTCGCGATGCGGAAACAAAGTTGCAAAATTTGGAGAAAGAGGTTGTCGATTTGCGTGCTTCCGCGCGACGCGAATCCGCCGCGGAAGCTGAGCGCATACGCAATCTCACGGTAACGGACGAAAAAAAAATCGCGGAGGCCGGGAAAGCGGAAGTGAAAGCTGCCGAGCGTGCCGCGCGGCTTGAATTGAAGGCTTTTGCGGCAAACCTGGCTGTGAATGGCGCGGAATCGCTGCTACTGAAGCAGCTCACTCCCGTGGCACAGGAAGCGCTTATTAATAATTTCGTCAAAACTCTGGATGGGCGGCCCAATTGAAGTCAGCGAGCAAGCAGTACGCCAACGCCTTCGCGGACATCGCCATCGCCCAAGGCGCGCCACAAACTGCGGTGAGGCAGCTTGCAGATTTTGGCGAGGCTTTCGCGTCGTCCGCGGAGCTGCGTAATTTTTTGGGGAGTCCGGCGGTTGACACGCAAATCAAGCACCGGGTGATCGAAAAAATCGTTGCGCAGCAGGGTGCGAGCAGGATCATTCGCAATTTTCTTTTTGTGATTGCCGATCATCACCGCGCTCACATGCTGCCGGAGATTATTGCCGCCGTACAGGACGTGGTGCGGCAGCGCCAGGGGATTGCGGAAGCAGACGTTTCTTCCGCGGTGGAGCTGTCGGCCGCGCAAAAAACCGAGCTGGCGAAGACCCTCAGCCGCTTGACCGGTAAAAGGATCGAGCCGAAATATTCACTCGACCCAGCACTTCTTGGCGGGGCCATAGCGCGTGTTGGCGATACTATCTACGATGGTTCTTTACGTAGCCGTTTGGCGGAAATGCGCGCGCGGCTTTCGGAAGAATAGTTTGAGACGGACTTGCTTGGCAGGCCTTTTGGGGGAGTTGGTAGCACGCAGTTGGCTTCGCACTAAATAAGTATCAGGAACCTAAAGCGAAGACTTGAATCTAGCCGATTCAAAAGAGATCAGGAGCAAGAATGGCCAAAATTAACTCCGATGAAATCAGCAAGATTCTGCGCGAGCAAATTGAAAATTACGAGCAGACCGTTTCCGTTGATGAGATCGGCTCGGTAATCAGCGTGGGCGACGGGATTGCGCGCGTTCATGGCCTGGAAAAAGCAATGGCCGGCGAGATGCTAGCTTTCCCGAAAAACATTTTTGGTATCGCGCTGAACCTTGAGGAAGAGGAAGTCGGCGTGGTGTTACTTGGCGAATCGAGCGAGTTGAAGGAAGGCGATGTCGTCAAGCGCACGAATACGATTATGTCCGTGCCGGTTGGCGAAGCGATGATTGGGCGGGTGGTCAATCCGATTGGCGAACCGCTGGACGGTAAGGGCCCGATCGAATCAAAACAGCACAACCCGCTGGAGCGCATAGCGCCGGGCGTGTTGGACCGGCAGCCGGTGCGTGAGCCCCTTCAGACCGGTATCAAGGCTATTGATGCGATGATTCCTATCGGCCGCGGCCAGCGCGAATTGATTATCGGCGATCGTCAGACCGGCAAGACCGCGGTGATTCTGGACACCATCATCAATCAAAAGGGAGGCGACGTAATTTGTATTTATTGCGGCATTGGGCAGAAGCGCTCGACGATCGCGCAAGTGGTAAAGACGCTGACGGACGCGGGTGCGATGGACTACACCATCGTGGTGGCCTCCACCGCATCAGAGCCTGCTTCGCTGCAATACATCGCACCGTATGCCGCTTGCGCCATGGGCGAATTTTTCCGTGACACTAAGCGACACGCGGTAACTTTCTACGATGATCTTTCGAAACACGCGCAAGCCTATCGCGAAATTTCTTTGCTGTTGCGACGCCCGCCGGGCCGCGAAGCTTTCCCTGGCGACGTTTTTTATCTGCATTCCCGCTTACTGGAACGAGCTGCGAAGCTCAACGATAAACTTGGCGCGGGCTCGCTGACTTCATTGCCGGTAATCGAAACGCAGGCCGGAGACGTCTCTGCGTACATTCCGACCAACGTCATCTCCATTACCGACGGGCAGATATATCTGGAAGCGGATTTATTCAACGCAGGCATCCGTCCGGCAATTAACGTGGGAATTTCCGTCAGCCGCGTGGGCGGCAACGCACAGATCAAGGCGATGCGCCAGGTGGCCGGCTCGCTTCGTTTAGACATGGCGCAATATCGCGACCTGGCGGCATTTGCGCAGTTTGGTGCCGATCAGCTCGATAAAGCTACGCAAGCGCAACTGGGCCGTGGCCAGCGCCTCACGGAAATTTTGAAACAGGACCAGTACGCTCCTTTTACGGTTGAAAAACAGGTGCTCAGTTTATTTGTGGCTACCAGCGGAGCGTTGGACAGCATTCCAGTTCCTTCGGTGCGCCGCTTCGAACGCGAATTCCTGGCGTTTGTGGAGACCAACTATCCGGGCATCTTGAAGTCCATCGCGGAAAAGAAAGCGCTGGACGATAACATCAAGAGCGAGATCAAGAAAGCCGTCGACGCTTTCAAGGAGCGCTTTGCCACGGATGTGGAAGAAGCCGGTGAATCAGCTGCGAAGGCTGCGGCGGCTCCGGCGAAGAATCAGGACGGCACTGGAGCGGTGGTAACGCCCAAGAGCGAAGATCCATCCGCGAAGAAAGAAGAGACGCCGGTAGCAAAGTAATTTGCTCTAGCAAATAAGTCTTAAAACATGGCCACCTTACTCGATTTCCGGCGTCGCATCCGCTCGGTGAAAAACACACAGCAGATTACCCGCGCGATGAAGTTTGTCGCCGCGGCGCGGTTGCGTCGCGCCCAGGAAGCGGCTCTGGCCGCTCGTCCTTACGCGGTGGAGCTCGCTCGAGTGTTGCGTTCGACGATGGCACGCATTGAATCGCCAGAGCATCCTCTGCTCGCAAAACGGCCGGAAAACAATATTCTAGTCATCGTGCTCACCGGGGAACGCGGCCTGGCTGGGGCTTTTAACAGCAACGTGCTACGCAAGGCGCACGAATTTTTCCGTAGTCATCCGGGCAAGAAAATTACAACGATTCCGGTCGGAAAAAAGGGACGCGACGCGCTGCGCAGAGCGGGTTTCACGTTTGCCGCGGAGTATGTGAACGTTTTGGCGCGCGTGGACTTTCGAACCGCGCGGGAGATCGCCAATCTGGTCGCCGAGCTGTACGTAAAGGAAGAGATTGATTCGGTTTACATTATTTTCAGTGAATTCAAGAGCGTTATGGTTCCCACTCTGGCGGTGGAAAAGCTGCTTCCTGTGGAAGCCATTCGCGAAGATGACGGTGACAAGTCTGCTCAGCCTGATCAAGAAAAGAAAAAGCCCGGCGAGGCTAGCGAAACTCCCATCGACTACATTTATGAGCAGCCCGAAGAGCAAATTCTGGCCAAGCTGCTTCCGCGGTATGTGGAAACGCAAATACTTCGCGCCATGCTGGAATCATCCGCGGCTGAACACGCCGCGCGCATGACGGCCATGGAAGCGGCCACTAATAACGCGAACGATGTGATTGAAGCGCTCACGCTGCACATGAACAAAGTGCGCCAGGCGGCTATTACCAAAGAAATCATTGAAATTGTCAGCGGCGCCTCATACGGCGCTTAGGAGAAAGCATGCCGGAAAAACGCGAACACATGGGACGAGTGGTGCAGGTAATCGGCCCAGTGCTGGACATTCAATTTGAAGTGGGCCACCTTCCGGCGATTTTCAACGCCGTGCGCGTCACCAGCGAAGGCTTCAATACGCCAGAGCCGCTGGACGTCACCGCGGAAGTGCAACAGCATCTTGGCGAGGGTCGCGTACGCGCGGTGGCCATGGAACCGGTCGAAGGCATGGTTCGCGGCATGCCCGCGGAAGATTTGCGCCACGGCATCACCGTGCCGGTTGGCCGAGCCACGCTTGGGCGAGTGATGAATGTGCTGGGTAAGCCTGTGGATCAGCTTGGACCCATCAATAGCCCCACGCATTATCCGATTCATCGCGCCGCGCCTCCTCTGGAAGATCAATCGACGGGACTCGAGATGTTCGAGACAGGAATTAAAGTCGTCGATTTGATGGAGCCTTACGTAAAGGGTGGAAAGATTGGATTATTCGGTGGTGCCGGCGTCGGGAAAACCGTTTTGATTCTGGAGCTCATTCACAACGTGGCCATGCAGCACGGCGGACTTTCGGTGTTCGCTGGAGTGGGGGAACGGACTCGCGAGGGCAACGACCTTTGGCTGGAAATGTCAGAGTCAGGCGTCATCGTTCCAGGCAACACGGAAAAATCCCGTGCCGCATTGATTTATGGACAGATGACTGAACCACCCGGCTCGCGTCTTCGCGTAGGGCTGACGGGATTGACGGTAGCGGAATATTTCCGCGACGAAGAACATCTCGACGTGCTGCTCTTCATCGACAATATTTTCCGCTTTGTGCAAGCGGGCGCGGAAGTTTCTGCGCTGCTCGGGCGCATGCCATCCGCCGTCGGATACCAGCCCAATCTCAACACCGAAATCGGTGAACTGCAGGAGCGCATTACTTCCACGAAGAATGGCTCCATCACTTCGGTGCAGGCGATTTATGTGCCGGCCGATGACTATACCGATCCTGCGCCAGCAGCCACTTTTGCTCACCTGGATGCCACCACCAATCTGAGCCGCCAGATTGTGGAACGCGGCATTTACCCGGCCGTTGATCCGCTGGCCAGTTTTTCGCGCATTCTCGATCCGCGCATCGTGGGAGCCGAACATTACTCGGTGGCTCGCGGCGTGAAATCTATTTTGCAGCGCTATAAAGATTTGCAGGACATCATCGCCATTCTCGGTATCGAAGAACTTTCTGACGACGATAAGCGCACCGTGGCGCGCGCTCGCAAAATCGAAAAATTCCTTTCGCAGCCAATGTTCGTGGCCGCGCAGTTTACGGGGCTGGAAGGGAAATACGTGAAGATTGAAGACACCGTGCGAAGCTTCAAGGAAATCGTCGAAGGCAAATACGACGAGGTTCCGGAGCAAGCATTTTACATGGTGGGTACCATTGAGGAAGCCTTGAAGAAGGCTGAAGCCATGAAGAGCAACGCGTAGAGCCGATCATAGAAGAACA
>Ga0209011_1001035_pt1 | contig 10090 bp, 9 predicted proteins | sample BlaSpr_A8_OM1_M3_FD_187986 | JGI IMG/M metagenome (GOLD analysis project Ga0209011, IMG submission 187986) | Forest soil microbial communities from Thunder Bay, Ontario, Canada - Black Spruce, Ontario site 2_A8_OM1_M3 (SPAdes) (version 2) | ecosystem: Environmental > Terrestrial > Soil > Boreal... | reverse complement strand
ATAATCATCATGTTCGGCTCCTTTCTCCCGAGCCTGCGGTCGTCGAACAGCCACAGTCTACTCGGGTCGAGGAGCCGACACTGTTATGCAATCAAGTGACGTTGGGTGATAGTGGAACCGTAGGTTTGCGGATGGCAGTGAAGTTGTTTGGCAATTCAACTGGCGTAGTTTTTGAAACGGTCGAGGGCCATTTGAGTATATTGGCCGACCTCGATAAGGTAGCCGTCGGGATCACGCATGTAGCAACGCCATTCCCAGCCGTGATTGTCTAGCGGCTCGGTAAGAAAGAACGCTCCTTTGTCGCCCCATTGTTTGTAGCAGGCCCAGATGTCGGCGACGCGCAAATTAAGGAAGCTATTCACTCGGTTGAGGTCCGAAGGGGTTTCGAGGAGGACCTCTGGCTTGTCGGGAGTCGGGCCACCGCCGGAATTGAGAATGATCCAGGTGTTAGCCAGCTTGATGTAGCAGGGATTTTCCGGCTTGATCACTTTCCCGCCAAGAATTCGGACGTAGAAGTCCTTCGATTTCTCCTGGTCCCTCACGGTGAAGAAGTGCGTGGCGTAGAAGCCTTCGTGTGCAATCGGCGCATCAGGCAGATTCATGCGGTACCTCCCGTTGTCGATAAATAGGATGCGACCGGAATCGCCTTGGATCTAAAGGAAGCCATTCGTCTGCTGGCGACCCTCCCTGCAGCCGATCCGGGCCAAATCCTTGTAAACGCACTGAGCGGACAAGTGACCCACTGTCTTAACTTCGGTTTTCCTTGACTTTTTTTATCGGTCTGGTATGCTAGCTTCCAGGTAATTCTTCGCACCCCGCGTCGGTTCCGATCCTTAATCTGTCACCCAAATGCCATTTCGTCTAAGCCGTTTAGAATGAGCACTTGCAAAAATGTGCCCAGTGAGCGCCTCTAACTATCTTTAGAATCAACACTTATAAGGCAGCCCGCAAGTGTTGATTCTAAACCACTTACAGTTTAGTCTAAGTTCTTTAGATGCAACATTTACGGAAAACATAGGGAGGGCCCGGTTATGGTTAACCAGACACCTGATGTTTGAAGGTCCCCGCCCCGCCGGAAAGGGTGTCCGTGCCGAAAGGTGCACCGAGTGCAACCTCTCTTCCACGAGTCACCAGTCACGAGTCACCAGTCACCAATCACAGCCCCTTCGGCACCAATTGATAGCTCACAAACGCGAACTGCTTTCCGTCCGGCGACCACGACGGCACATTCATCGTTCCTTGCCCGCCGAACAATTTCGCCAGTACGGTAATCTTCTTGTCCTTCAGCGTCATCATTCGCAGCATCACATCTTTGTTCTCCGGATGGCCCTTCACGCTAGGGTCAAACGTGACGAACACCATCTGTTGCCCGTCCGGCGAGAGGTGCGGAAACCAATCGTTGTCTTCGCCAAACGTGATCTGCTCCTGCTCGCTCCCATCGGCGCGCATACGCCAGATCTGCATGTGCCCGGTCCGCTCGGAGTTGAAGTAGATGTATTTTCCATCGGGCAAGTATTCCGGGCCATCGTCCAGACCCTTGGCGGTCGTCAGTTGCGTCTCCTCGCCGCCCGCAGCCGGAATCGCGTAGATATCGAAATCGCCGTTTCTCTCGCCGACGAACGCCAGCGTCTTCCCGTCCGGCGACCACCCATGCCAGTACGAAGGAGATTTTTGCGTGATGCGCCGGGGCGCGCCGCCGCCGATCGGCACAATGTAAATCAGCGAGCGATGCTCCTCCTGCGAGTTGTCGCTGATCACCAGTTGCGTGCCGTCCGGCGAAATACCGTGGTCGTTGTTGCAGCGCGTCGCGAATCCCGTGTCGATGGTTTGCGGAGTCCCGCCCGTCACGGCAATCTTCTCGATGCGTCCGTTTCTGTTGAACAGCAGAGTCTTGCCATCCGGCATCCAGTTGGGCGCCTCGAACCGCTCCGGCGCAACGTAAATCGCGCGCCGGTCCGCGGAGGCGACCGTGACAATTTCCAGCGTGCTGTAGAGCGTGTACGCGGAAGCGGCAACAGCTGCAGACTCCGCCGCCTTCAAATCGACATTCGAGAACACCGCTTTCTCGACCACGTCTTTATCGTGGCTGCACACGCCGATTCCCACATAAAACGGCTCCTTCAATGCAATCCGGGTGGATCCGCTCGCCAAGTGAAATTCGCCGTTTTCTTCCGCGAACCACAGGGAAAAGTATGCGCCGCGCTTCTCAATCCGGACCCGCGTCGGCGCGGAAATGTTTGCCTGGATTTCGTGCGTGGCCGCGCCCTTCTCTTCGCGATATTGCAGCGAAGTCAAACCGCTCCCGTGCAGCGCCGCGTCCGCGTAAGGAGAATCTGTGTCGAGGCTTTGCCGGATCATGAGCACCGCTTTTCGGTGTTCGTTCGCTCCTTTGCCGAGAAAGGAGATGTCCGCCGTCAGAGTGACGTCGCCGGACACTTTCTTCCACGCGAATTGAAAAGCATCGCTGCCGAACCACATATTCTCGCCGCTGCCGGCAATCGTATAGCTTCGTTTCGCCGCGTCGTATTCCACGGAACCCGCGTGAAGAACCGTTCCGATGTCCCTGCGGCCCTCGAAGATGCCGGCCCCTGTGGGGGCCCCTGTTGCGGTTTGTTCCGCCTTCGCGCTGTTCCGCGTCGCGCATACCAATGCAAGAACGCCAGCTAGCGCCGTCAACCAAACTATTTTCTTTCTGTCCACGGTGAAATCCTCCATTCCCCAAAAACGAATTGGAAACGTTAGGCTGGCTCCGGAGGATTGTCAATTCGGATTAGCCTTGGCGCTTGGGCCGAATTCTCTGGCGCCGTTCGATTTCTCTCTTCGCCTTTATTTCCCTTTTCGTGCCTCGCGTGTTATCTTCGCCGTCGCAGGGGGAATTCTTTTATGTCTGTGAATAAAGTCATTCTCGTCGGCCGTCTGGGCCGCGATCCCGAAACCCGCTACACCGGCGGCGGTCAAGCTGTCGCAAATTTTTCCATGGCCACCGATGAATCCTACAAAGACAAAAACGGCGAGCGCCAGAAGCGCACCGAGTGGCACAAGATTGTTGTGTGGAGCAAGTTGGCCGAAATCGCTCAACAGTATTTGAAAAAGGGCTCGCTTCTCTATCTTGAAGGCCGCCTTCAAACCCGGGAATGGCAGGACAAAGAGGGCCAGAAGCGGACAACCACGGAGATTGTTGCCACCAATTTCCGCATGCTGGGCGGCCGCGCCGAAGGTGCTGCGGCAGGCGGAGGCGCATCGCGCTCCGGCGGCGATGACATGGAAACTCACGCCGCGCCCGCCGACGATTCTTACGGTGGCAGCGGCGGCGGTCACGCCCCAAGCGGTCCCGAAATCTCCGACGAAGATATTCCTTTCTAACGTGTCGAATACCAATCGCCAGCTTCGGCTGCAATCGCGCCCGAAAGGATTGCTTGCGCCCGGCGATCTGCAACTCGCCGAATCCCCAGTACCCGAGTTGAAAGACGGCCAAGCGCTTGCGCGCGTGAAATATCTCTCTATCGATCCGACGATGCGCGTCTGGATGGCCGTCGATAGTTACCTGCCCGCTGTCAAGATCGGCGAAGTCATGCGCTCGGGCGGTTTCGCCGAAATCGCCGAGTCGCGCCATCCCGATTACAAAAAAGGCGACCGCATCACGGGGCTCACCGGCCTTCAGGAATACGTTGTCATCGACGCGTCCGCGAAGAGCTTCTTCCAAAAGTTGCCCAAGATTCCCTTCGTTTCTGACACCGCGTTCCTTGGCGTTCTCGGCATCAACGGCCTTACCGCGTTTTTCGGTATGGAAATTGCCCAGCCGAAAAAAGGCGACACGCTCGTCGTCGCCGCCGCCGCTGGCGCTACCGGCAGCATCGTCGGGCAAATTGGAAAGATTCACGGTTGCCGCGTCGTCGGCATTGCCGGCAGCGACGACAAATGCGCCTGGATCACCAAAGATCTCGGCTTCGACGCGGCCATTAACTACAAGCTTCCGGACTGGAAAGAAAAACTAGCCGCAGCCACTCCCAACGGCATCGACATCGATTTTGAAAACGTCGGCGGAGAAATCATGCAAGAAGTCTTGAGCCGCATGAATCTTCATGGCCGCGTGGTGGTTTGCGGCTTCATCTCCGGCTATACCAAAGAAGACCCCAATATGGTCAGCCTCGGCACAGTAATAGTGAAGCGCCTCCACATCCAGGGCTTCCTACTCCTCGATTACGCCTCGCGCTTCATGGAAGCCGCAACGCAGCTGGGTCAGTGGAAAATGTTCGGAAAGCTGAAGGACCGCGAGACGATTGTGGAAGGATTGGAAAAAGCGCCCGACGCCATCAACATGCTCTTCACCGGCGGCAACACCGGCAAGCTGATCGTCAAAATTTGAACGGGCTAGCAACGCGCGGCGGATTACTTCGAGCCCTTACGTTTTCTTTCGGCGTCCAGCTTGTTGAGGAACTCTTCAAATTTCGGTTTTTGTTCCGGCGTGAGGATGGCGCGGACTTGATCGCGTCCTTTTTGACGGACCTGCTCGAGCTGCGTATCCGTCTGCTCGTGAATCGTTTTCGCCTCGGTGTGGTGTTGCAGCAGGATCGCGTCCAGTTGTTGACTCTGAGCGCTCGTTAAGCCCAGCAACTGCGTGAGCTGTTCCACTCTCTGTGCTCGCTTCACCGGCTCCGGCAAAGGAGCGTTTTGCGCCAAAACCGGATGGTGCGCATAGTAGTAGCCGCCCACTCCGCCCAATGCCGCACCCAGGAGGAAAACCACGCCCACCCAGAAGGCCGCCTTCCGAGTTGCCGAGATCTCGCTCATCGATTGTTCTCCTGCCCGATGACAAAAACATCGTCCTGATTTATGGGAGGTGAAGCCTCAAACAGCGATTCCTGTGCGGCCAATGTACTGGCTAGCTGGTTCGGAGTCGGAACCGGAACCGGCCTTTCATACAACCACGTACTCGCCACGAGCAAAAGGGCGCCTGAGGCTATGGCCAATCGGGAAGCAAACTTCGGCACTGCCAGCCAGGTTCTCGCGACTTCAGATAGTTCCCTCTCGCGCGCGGCAACGGCTGCCATGACACGATTCGCAAACCACGGCCTAGCCACCTCTCCCGCAGAGGCGAGTCCCTTAAAGATTTCCCGGCTCGCGAGAATATCCTCCGCCGCTTCCTGGCAAGTCTCGCAGGCTGCGATGTGGGCGCGCTGCGCCGCAGGCCACGCCTCGCTTAACTGTTCGACGCGTACGGCTTCAGGACGACCCTCCGCGGAAACCTCCAGCAAATCCTGCAACTTCCTGCACTCTTCATCACGCTTCTTCAGCAGGTTCCACATACCCGCCTCCTCACTGCTCTTGCCTTCGTTCTCAATCTCCGCGCTTCTTTGCCTGGCTTACCACCCGGCGCCGGGCCCGAAAGAGTCTGACCTTCACCGTATTGCCATTCAGATTCAGGACTTCCGCGATCTCCTCGATCGAAAACCCTTCTACTTCTTTCAGGATCAGCATCAGCCGGTCCCGTTCATCCAATCCTTCCAGCAGCCGCTCCACGCGCTCCCGCGCTTCGATCTTCTCGCTGATATCCGGCCCGGGGTTCACTTTTTCCCCCGACGTAATGACCTGCCTGGCCTGCTCCTCGCTCAGATCGGACTCGTACACCAGGGGTCGAACCTTCTTCTTTCTCAGCAAGTCCCAGCACTCATTCACCGTGATCTTATAGAGCCAGGTGCTGAACGCCGCTCGCTGATCAAATCGCTTCAGCGAGAAATACGCCTTAACAAAAACCTGCTGGGCGATATCTTCCACGTCCTCGCGCCTTCGCAGTATCCCGCCTGCCACTGCAAACACCCGGTGTTGATGACGCCGGACAAGCTCCTCAAACGCCTCTTGGTCCTCTTGCTGCGCGCGGCGAACCAGCTCGCGGTCGTCCGTCGCGCCGGCGGGCTTGTAGGCGCGCCCCCGTGCGGCTCCCACCGACGGGGGAGGGTCCAAAGGCTCCACTTTTGGGACGCGCGACATAGGGTTTTGGTTACGGCTATTATCTCCGGATTGCCCGAGCCTGCATCATATGTTTCACTTCGTCGCCTAAAAATTTTTGCTTGCTTTGTATCTTATCCATATGGAATAATACCTTCATGATTATTGGTGACCGCCTTCGCGCACTCCGCGAAGAAAAGAAACTCTCCCAGGGCGACATCGAAAAGCGTACCGGCCTGCTTCGTTGCTACATTTCCCGCGTAGAGAATGGTCATACCGTCCCGGCCATCGAAACGTTGGAAAAGCTGGCTCGCGCTCTAGAGTGCCCACTTTATCAACTCTTTTATGACGGTGAGGAACCGCCGCAGTTGCCGAATCTTCCCAAGCGCAAGTCGTCCGATGACATCGCCTGGGGCAGCGTCGGTAAAGATGCACGCTTTCTCAACAAGCTTCGCCGCTTGCTGAGCAAAGTGGAAGATGGGGATCGCAAACTCATTCTGTACATGGCCCAGAAAATGGCCAATCGCTAGTCCCGCAATCGGACTTGTGCGGTTGTCGCCGTTCTGTCCCATCAGAACTCAAGGGAAAGGCCGCGCATACCCGCTGTGCGGCCCCTTTTCTTTCCGGCGCGCATCTTTTCAAGCAAAGTTTTCCTCCTAAGTGTTCCCAGCTTCCGCTCCCCCTGCTCATTGCCACGTTCTCTCGTAGTACTATTCCCACTCGATCGTGCTGGGTGGTTTGGAGCTGATATCGTATACCACCCTGGTTACACCGGTCACTTCGTTGACGATGCGGGTCGAGATGCGTTCTAGTACTTCCCCCGGCAGCCGGACCCAGTCTGCCGTCATGGCGTCATCGGATTCCACCACCCTCACTGCCACGGTCAGCCCGTAGGTTCGCCCGTCGCCCATCACGCCCACGCTCCGCACGGGGAGAAGCACCGCAAATGCTTGCCACACTTTGACATACAGCCCGGCACGGCGAATTTCCTCAACCACGATTGCGTCTGCCTCCTGGAGAGTTACCAGATGTGGACGGGTGATCTCACCGAGCAGCCGGACGGCCAGCCCCGGCCCCGGAAACGGGTGTTTCACCAGGATTTCTTCCGGCAGGCCCAGTTCCTTGCCAATCCGGCGAACCTCGTCCTTAAAGAGGTCCCTCAGAGGTTCAATCAACCCGAAAGGCATCTTTTCCGGCAATCCGCCGACGTTATGGTGCGTTTTGATGGTAGCTGAAGGCCCCTTCACGGACACCGACTCGATCACGTCTGGATACAGGGTACCCTGCACTAGATAGCCAATCTCGCCATGGGCTTCGCCAGCTTGGAGCTTCTGTGCTTCTTCCGCAAAGACAGCGATGAACTCTTTTCCGATGCGCTTGCGCTTTTCCTCGGGGTCCGTAACCCCTTTCAATTGAGCGAGAAAGCGTTCCGAAGCGTCGACGCCGATGACATGGAGTTTCAGCCGGTCGCGCAGCATCTCCAGCGTCTCTTCAAACTCGTTCTTCCTCAGCATCCCCGTATTTACGAAGATGTTCGTCAGCCGCGTTCCCATCGCCCGGTGCACGAGCACGGCCGCAACAGTGGAATCCACGCCCCCGCTCAGCCCGCAGATCGCCCACTTATTTCCCACCTTCTCGCGGATCGCTCGCGTCGTCTCCCCGATAAAGGCAGCGCCGCTCCACTTTGGCTCCGCCTTGCACACTCGGAACAGGAAATTCCGGAGCAGGTCAGTCCCGCGCTCGGTGTGGTTCACTTCTGGGTGAAACTCAACTGCGTAGATCTTCTTTTCCGGGTTTTCCACCGCGGCGATGGCGTTTTCCGTTCGCCCGATGGTGTGAAATCCTTCCGGGAGCGTTCGAACGTGGTCTCCGTGACTATTCCACACGCGCAGCGAGGCCGGAACGCCCGTGAACAGCTTGGATTCGCCGTGTTCCTTCGAATCAGCGACGCTCAATTGCGCGCGGCCATATTCCCGCCGCTCTGCCTTCTCCACCGTGCCGCCGAGCGTGTGCGTGATCCACTGCATCCCGTAACAAATTCCCAGGACCGGAATTCCCAGCGCCAGCACCTTCGGATCGCACTTGGGCGCTTCAGCGTCATAAACCGAGCTCGGACCGCCCGATAGAACGATTCCCGCAGGCTCCAGTTTGCGGATTTCTTCGATAGAAGATGTGCATGGCAAGACGGCGGAAAACACCTGTTGTTCGCGAATGCGGCGCGCAATCAGCTGGGTATACTGCCCGCCGAAATCGAGAACCACCACGCCGCCGAGTTCCGCCTTCATCCTGCCTCCCTGCTCTCGCGCTCGCTCCGCCGCCTGTTTTGCCGCGCTCTCCATCATGCCATCCCCCTTAAGCCACGACGAGATTCAATAATTTGTCCGGCACGAAAATGCGTTTCACGATGCTTTTGCCGGAGAGATGCGGTGCAATCACCGCGTCCGCTTGCGCAAGCTTTTCGACTTCATCTCCTCCGGTCCCCACGGCGACTTTCACTTTGCCCCGCAACCGTCCATTTACCTGCACGGGGATCTCGACTTCGTCCTCGCGCGTCAACTCCTCATCAAATGCGGGCCAGCCCGCCGTCCATAATCCGCCTGCGTGTCCGAGCATTTCCCAGAGTTCTTCTGCAAGGTGCGGCGTCATCGGCGCCAGCATCAGCGTCAGCAATTCCAGCACTTCCTTGCGTACTTCCGGCCGCACGCTTTTTTCCAGCGGCTCCTGCAAATAAATCTCGTTGGTCAGCTCCATGATCAGCGCGATCGCCGAATTGAAGTGCCAGCGCGTCTCGAAGTCTTGCGTCACGCGCCGCAGTGTCTGATGTGCTTTGCGCAGAAGAACTTTTTCCTTCGGAGAAGTTGTCGCTGCGCCAGCGATTCCGCTTTTTACTTCACGGACTGCCTGAGCGTGCCGTTCCACCAGCCGATACACGCGGTTCAGAAATCTCCAAGCGCCTTCAATGCTCTCCTCGCTCCACTCCAGATCCTTTTCAGGAGGCGCAGCAAAGAGCGTATAGAGACGCCCCGTATCCGCTCCATATTTTTGCGCCATCTCTTCTGCGCCTACCACGTTGCCCCGTGACTTGGACATGGCCACACCGCCCTTTTGCACCATGCCTTGCGTGAAAAGCCGCGCCGCAGGTTCGTTGTGCGCGATCATACCCAGGTCGCGCATCACCTTGCACCAGAACCGCGAATAGAGCAGGTGCAGAATCGCGTGCGTGATTCCGCCGATGTACTGGTCAATCGGAAACCAGTAAGCGACCTTAGCCGAATCGTATGGCGCTTTGTTGTTACGCGGATCGCAGTAGCGGTAGAAATACCAGGACGAGTCCACAAACGTGTCCATCGTGTCCGTCTCGCGCCGCGCCGGACCTCCGCATTTCGGGCAAGTCGTATTCACGAACTCCGGCGTGGAGGCCAGCGGCGATTCGCCCTCGCCAGTGAGCTTCGGATTCGGCGGCAGCAGCACCGGCAAATCTTTGTCCGGCACGGGCACCAGCCCATCCTTCGAGCAATAGACAACCGGAATCGGCGTGCCCCAATAGCGCTGCCGCGAAATTCCCCAATCTTTCAACCGATAAATCGTTTCGGGCTTGCCGAAACCGCGGGCCTCGGCATCCAGAGCCATTTTTTCGATCGCGTCTTCGGAGGACAGGCCGCTAAACGGGCCAGAATTGAAGCTGCAACCGTATTCGGTGGACGCTTCCTTCAGCGTGTCTTCATTCAGCGACAGGCCTGGCAGCGGCTGCACGACCACGCGCACCGGCAGGGCATATTTCCGGCAGAACTCCAGGTCGCGCTGATCGTGCGCCGGCACGGCCATGATCGCGCCAGTGCCGTATTCCATCAGCACGAAATTTCCGACCCAGATAGGAATCTTCACGCCGCTGAAGGGATTGACGGCGTATCGCCCCGTGAAGAAACCTTCCTTCTCCATCGTCGCCAGATCCTCGGTTTTCACCGATGCCTGGCGCATTTTGGCCAGCTTGGCTTCCGACGCAGCACGTTCGGACGAACCTTCCAACAGCTTCGGCAGAAGCGGATGTGCGGGCGCAAGGATCACCGCCGTCGCGCCATAAATCGTGTCAATGCGCGTGGTAAAAACTTCGATTGGCTCCGCGCCCGCCACGTCCGCTACGGCG
>Ga0209011_1001034_pt1 | contig 10101 bp, 6 predicted proteins | sample BlaSpr_A8_OM1_M3_FD_187986 | JGI IMG/M metagenome (GOLD analysis project Ga0209011, IMG submission 187986) | Forest soil microbial communities from Thunder Bay, Ontario, Canada - Black Spruce, Ontario site 2_A8_OM1_M3 (SPAdes) (version 2) | ecosystem: Environmental > Terrestrial > Soil > Boreal... | reverse complement strand
TGCATACGACACGCTGGGATCGGCCAGTGGCAGTGCGGCGACAAAGAGGACGCACAGCCAGCGTACCCGCTGGCGTGAACTTCGTTTGAGAATAGAATCTTTTGCCAAGCTCAGCATGTCAACACCTCCAAGACTTGTGGCGCCCAGGTGCGGTACCGCGGAGGGGTTGTTTTGGGGTGGCGATGGAGTGACTCCCAACCCGTCAATCTGGGCCGACTAAGTCAGGGCATGTTTAGGGCCAAAATCCGATCCTTATCTTACTGATAACACAGAGCTAAGGCGTGGCGCGATGCGGGGCGGGGGTATCGAAACTGTCTGGCGGTCCCAATACGGGACTGGAGTCTCGTTAAAGAAAGCATTTCCGCACTGTTTCTATCCCTTCCAGATTAGATCGCGGACGGGTAATTTAGTACTATCAAGTGACTGCGAAGAAGAAAGGAAAGTGAACAGTGACCGTGGAAAACAATCGAGTTCCGTTGTTGTATGAGTGGCTGGGTGGAGCGGAAGTGCTGAAAGCGTTGATGTTGAAGTTCTACGAGCGCGTGTCCGCTGACGAATTGTTGCGGCCTTTGTTCGGCGAAATGCCGACCGACCATCCGCAGCACGTGGCGGATTTTGTAGGCGAGGTGATGGGGGGATCGCAGGCCTATACGGAGAGCCGCGGCGGGCACGCGACCATGTTGGCGCATCACTTCGGGCGAGATATTTCGGAAGCGCAGCGGCGGCGGTGGGTGAGCCTGCTGCTTGACAGCGCAGATGAGATCGGGCTTCCAGGCGACCCGGAATTTCGGTCGGCGCTGGTCGCGTACCTGGAGTGGGGATCGCGACTCGCAGTGATGAATTCAAAGCTGCCGCCGGGTACGGTGGCGGATTCAGCAACGCCCATGCCTAAGTGGGGTTGGGGAGTGCCAGGTGGGCCGTACGTGCCGGATAAAAAATAGCTAGCCGAAATCAACCAATTCTGAATAGGCATAACCGTGATTTCGTCGTCCTAACCTCCTATTGTCCATCGCGCGAGGGTCTTGGAAATAAAATCCAGGTCGTTTGCGTATTGATTCAATCGAAATAACAAGCGAAACTTTCGTGGGCGAATTTGTGAAAGTCCACTGGGAGCAAGTCAATATCGCGGCCAATCGCCCAAGTGGCCCTCTCTGAATTCTTCCTGGCATCCTTTGGGAAGGCGCAACACTCTTCGACGGACCGATCAAATTTCGACAAACCGCTTCGTACAGCCATTCCACTATGGAAATACATTTTCAGACGGATTTACCCATTTGGAGGATGTGGTAAGAATCCATACGTAAGACAATAAAGGGGGCTTTTATGATCGGAGACGCAAAAGAGCACGTCTGTAGCGGGTGTTACGAAGTCATCGCCACGCACGATCCCGAGGCATACCAACAAGGCAGCTTTTACTACCACTCTAAGGCTCACGAAGATAGGCACGTCTCTCGCAATTGGAATGCTTTTCGCAAGGCTAAAGGGGAGAATTCTCGAGCCGCGACGGCACCACCCATGTGGGAGTTTTTCAGTACGCCGTAGAAGGTCGCCTTGTCTAAAAGCGTCCGCGGTCGCGTCATCTGTGCGCGTTCCCACTCCAACGGTAAACGACACTGCCGATGATTCTGAAATCGTTTTGGCCTCGGATCGTTGTCGGCGAGTCGAAATAATAAGTATGCAAGTAGTCAGCACCGGTCCGAAACGCGAAGGATGAACTGATCCTGTATTCGATTCCTCCGCCGAAAGCCCAGGAAGGCCTATTGACATACCCTCTCAAGAAACCGTTGGTTCCGTTCGGTATGGGACCCGTCACCCTGGCACCGCCGACTAGTGCCTGAGCGTAGGAAGTCAATCGGCCATTTCCCGTAGGATAAAAAACTGGGCCCACGAGATAGCTCAGGACATCGCTGTGGTGGCCAGTGCCAAAGACATTTGCTGCTCGAACATAATTTATGTCTACCTTTGCCCCCAGGTGAGGATGGAAGTCCACGGTGATGCTGGCGTCCACGCCGTTCAAGTTAATTCGGTTTGGCGAATTCATCGGAAGGTTCAAGTACGAATAACCGATGCTACCACTAACACCCGGCCCAGAGCCGGAGGCGGCTGGCAGTTGCGCCAAGGCTAAGGTTGGGCAAAGTAGGAAACAGAAAGCAAGCTTCCAGTTCGTTTTCATTTTCGTAACCCGGGGACGGACCGGGGCGAATATGGAGATGCACGTCCTCGACCAAACTCCTAATTGCGTCTAGGGCAGTTGTGCGCCTCCCTCCCGAACAACTCAGCCGCCTTCGGTACCTTCCAGGGACCCAAGAAGTGTAAGATCGGGAATCGCTATCCATATTGGTTCGATAAAGGGACAGTCTTTTCGATAGGAGACACTTGAAGCAGGAAAACTTCCGACTCGGTCGCAGGCGAAGCAAGCCGCGATTCGGTCGATTGTGATCGAGGCAATTAGCAAATCAGGAGATTTGAGCAAGGAATAGAACGATGTCTGAGGTAAGATCCCCTTCACTAGATTCGGACCCACGGCTTCTGAAACGACTGATTTCCATCCAGCCCGCGGGCGAATCTGGTGAGGCCTCGGTAGAAGTAGATCCAGCGTAGGAGGTCAGCCATGGCTATAGGAGTGGGCGAGCGAACACCGCGTCCTGTCATTAAGCGCGCGATGAGATCATGCAGTCTCATTTTTGTGCTAGTCCTGCTGAGCGTGGGTGATCTCGCGATTGCGCTGGCTCAAAATCAGATTCCATCCGATTTGTACATGCTGCACGTGACCATCACCGATCCCGCCGCACGACCCTTAGCGGGTGCCGAGATTCGGCTTGACGATGAGGTAGCAGGGATCACCGACGTCACAGGCCAGTACTACCTGGCCCGCAAACCGTTGCCGGAGCGATCTCATACTATAACCGCGAGTTTCCCTGGCTTCGTGACAACTTCTCGAACAGTGGCGCGTCTTTCCGAAATCTCACAGTCTAAAGCGGGACGCGGCGTGGATCTCACGATTAGGCTCCCTAAGCTTCGGAAGCCAGCGGCTGTCGAAGTCAACAGAGGACCGGTCCGGCCGAACTACGACATCGTTCCAGTTTTTTATGCTACCGACCGGGCGGACACCGGGAACCAGAATCCGGCATTGCGCTATTCGGGAGAGCGCAGTCGCGCGGCTACGATTGGATATGGGATCTGCGAGGTAACCATCCCATGGACCCACACCTCCGGAGAATTGGAGAGCCCATCGTGGCTGCACTTCGAGTACAACCCCGATCCTGATAAGCACGTGGTATTGAAATCAGTGCAACCGCTTGAGCACGATCCCTTCTATTTGAAGCTTGCTGCCGCAGTGGCGGACTCTTCTACAAAAGAGGCGGTTGTTTTTATCCACGGTTACCAAAACAGTTTTGAAAGTGCGGCTCGGCAGACGGCTCAACTCGTGCGCGATGCGCATTTCCAGGGAACGCCGATCCTCTATAGCTGGCCTTCAAAGGACAAGTTGCTTGCGTATACGGAGGATGAAGACACGGTTCAATGGACCGCGTTTCACTTGAGGGATTTTCTTGAAGAACTGACGCAGCGCTCCCATGCAACAAAGATTCATCTGATCGCGCACAGTATGGGGAATCGGGCACTCGCTTCCGCGCTCCAGATGATTGCCTCCAAGAGCGGAGAACGGGCGAATCCGCTTTTCGATCAAGTGGTTCTGGCCGCGCCGGACATTGGAGCGGACACGCTAACTCTGTTCGCCCGAGAAATCCGGCCGACGGCGCAGCGTTTGACCCTTTACGCCTCAGAGAACGACGACGCCCTGCTGCTCTCCCGGTACATCCATGGGGCGCTACGCGCCGGCCAAAAAAGCGCATATCTTTTGGTCGCCTCTGGAATTGATACAGTGGACGCTTCGGCGGCGAGGACGGATTTCCTCGGCCACGCCTATTATGCTACGAGCGCCTCCATCATCGACGACATCCAAAAGATCCTGACGAGCGAAGCTCCCCCCGAGCTTCGGAACCTGAAGCCGGCCATTCTACAGGACCTGAAATATTGGATCATCCCCGGACCTAAGCAGAACCATTGATTGGTTGCGAATCTCTGGAGCGTGGTGGCCAAGAGCCCATTGTGCTCCCGACGATCTATTGCTTCCGGATGACGAAGTTAGTTGGCCGCCCGCTCTCGCCCGAGGCTTCGGCCGTCTTGCCGTCGCCGAACGTGGCGCGCCATTGCTGGGAACCGTCGCCGGCTGTGGATTGCCACGCCTGAATGGAGGCACCGTTGCCGGCGTCTGCCACGACGCCTCGCACCTTGCCGTCCGCGCCCACGATCAGATACGCGGTTCGATCCGGATACTCGGCCTTTACCACGTGGCCCCCACTCGGAGCGGGCGCGACGGAGTATTTAGCCCGGGGAGAGCCCGAGGAATTGGGCTGGATACCCATCTTTGTGTCGTGGCGTTGGAGGAAGCCGGCGATTTCGTCCGCCGCGATCGCATAGTTCACGTTCTGCGCGTCCATAAGGCCGAAGGAAATAAGGCCAATGATATTGGCGCTGTCGTCAAGCACCGGCCCCCCGGAATTGCCCGGGCTGATAGCCGTCTGTAGCTGCAGGACGTTCGCTTCGAATTGCGCCTCCTCTTTCCCGTCTTCATTGCGCAGCACTGTCTTGTACTTGTCACGAATCTGGCTAACAACGCCAGTGGAGTACGACCAAGTCTGTTGCCGGGGGTGGCCAATAACGTGGACGTTCTCGCCGACGGCAATGCTGGACATCGGAGCGATCTTCAGCTCCACGAGCTGAAATGGCGGATGCTTGTCAAACCGCACAAGCGACATATCCTCCGTATCGTTATAGAACTCGACGTGGGCACTGTAAGCAAGATCTTCAATGGGCTGGACGCCTTGCGACGGCTTCAGATACACAAGAATCGGGTAGCCTCCTTGGTAGGCCTGGCGCGTGACGTGCCAGTTCGTCAGCACAAGATCGTCCGGGGCCAGAATTGCTCCCGTGCCAATCACGACGGGCATCTTGCCATCGTGCGCGGGTCCGGTGGCCGCCAGGATGTATACCACGGCGCTGACCGCGCGTTGGTATACGGCTGATTCACGCGGCCCGCGCGTTTTTACCGCCTCGTCGCTTTTCCATCCGGCCACGTCGTCCGAGCCATCGTGGAACACATTGAAAGAATAAATGGCAGTTTGCAGGTCTGCGTAGGTCGGCTCGCCGGAGAGCTTCGGCGAAGCCGCAGGTTCGAAATTTAGTTTTTGCAGGTCGGCAAGTGGGGGCAAGGAACCGCCTGGCTGCTTCTGCGACCGCGCCACCACGGCTGCAAGACTCACCGCGAGGCAGATCCCTAACAGCTTCGGAATTTTCATGGGTACCCCTTGGGTACGACGATTCTGGCACCTTTGCCCCGCGCGGAAGAATTTGAACATGCCCATTTTGAGGTGACTAAAAACATGAGCTGGTGGGCTTGGCGCCATTGCTTCCGCCGTAGCGACAGGTAGAAACCAGAGTAAGACTATATCAATTTCTTACTTGGCCAATCCTGTCGAGCCAGGTGCAGGGAGCAAAGGCCAGGGCCATGGCCAAACAAGTTGAGTGGGAATGTACGCCGGCAGGCGGACAAAGTCAACGCGAGTGAGTGAACACGAATAGGTCTTGATCGCGCTCTGTCATCGAGGATTCATGAATTATTTGGTCCGTGATGTCAGCTTAGGTTATACTCCCCGGCTACGAAAGTCGCCTTACCTTAAGGCTGGACACGCCTCGTTGCATTGAGAGGGGTGAGTATGTTTCGATTTGCAATTAACTTTGTTCTCCTCGTTATTTTCTGCGGTGGGCCAGCTGCTTCTGCTCAGACGAAACGAGCGCTTCTCATCGGAATCGACATGTACGAAGCTCACGGACGGCCCATACCAAAAATCAAAACGAGTAATCCTGCGGGGCCTAGCCGGTTTGATCTGCTGGAATGGCCGGACTTGGCGGGCGCTGTCAATGATGTGAAGACCATGCAGTCTCTATTGACGAGTCCAAAATTTGGTTTTCCCAAGGATCCCGACCACATGCATGTGATTCTGCAGGACCAAGCGACCCACGATGGGATTCTCGCGGCGATGCGCAAGTATTTGGTGGATGAGCCGGCTTCCGGTGACGTTGTGTTCTTCTATTATGCCGGACACGGATCGCTTCGATATAACTCGAAATCCGATAAACGTGCTAGCCATTTAGATAACACGATCGTGCCTGCCGACGCGTATACGGGTGTATTTGACGTACGTGACCGTGAGATCGCGCGCATTTTTAATGCGGCGCTGGATAAGGGCGTGATACTCACCGCGATTTTTGACAGCTGTCACAGCGGAACGATTGCTCGAGGTATCCCTTTGGGGACTCCGGGCGCAACGCGATTCCTGGCTTACGATCCGCGTGACATTAATGAAGGACCGGATCTGAAAGATGGAAAGCAAATTGTCTCGCCCGAAGACCGTCCGGTAAATGCGGCGCTCACCTTTTCAGCCACCCAGCCGGATCAACTTGCGCGTGAGTGGCCCAATGGGACCGAAGCCCACGGTGCTTTTACCATAGCCCTGCTGCAAGCACTTATGGCCCTTCCCGCGGACACACCAGCAAAGGATGTCTATAAACGGGTGAAGGTGGTGATGGAAGGTATGGGACTGAGCGACCAACAACCCGTTCTCGATGGAACCGCCTCACGCCAGCAGCAGCCTCTTTTTGGCAAGGGAACTGGAGACACAAAATTGCGGGTTGCTGTCGCCGGCATGGGTCCCAATGGAACCATCGTTCTCGACGCGGGAATGGCGAGTAACTTGGGACCTGGAACGGAGCTGGTCCAGGTGAGTGAAGGGGGACAACGTCTCAAGGCCCGCCTTCGCATTCAACGCGTGAACGGTCTCACGCGCTCCGACGCGCAAATGATCGGTCCCGCCGGCACTAAAGCCGATATAGGCGACATTTTTGAGGTAGAAAAATGGATCCCCATGCAATCCAACCTTCTCAAGGTTTGGATACCAGCAGCTCTTCCGCAAGCAGAGCTAAGTGATGTATCCAATGAATTCTCGACGCTATACAATTCCGCGAATATTGCGAGGGTAGATGATCCCGCAAATCAGGCGCCCACACACATGATCTGGTGGGATGGCCAACAGTGGATTCTCACCAGTGCGGGATCCGCGCACAATATCCCGCTTGGCGTGAAACCCAATGCGTCTACAATCACGCAATTGCTAAACGGCAGTCGTATCCGCTTATTCGTAAATTTCCCACCCTCCCGAGAACTTGTGCAGCAACTGCAATTGGGCGAATCAACAAACATGATTCAAGTCGTCAAAGAGCCCGAAGCATCGCTGTATCTACTCGTGGGTGCGATGCAAGAGGGGCAGTTGCAATATTCATGGTTTCGCAGACCTTCCTTGGAACAGGCAGCAACGCGTACTGGAAAAGCAACCGCAAACAGCGCATGCTCCGAGGATTCTCCGTACCCGATGCGTTCAGACTGGGTGAGGGCGCGGGATATTCCAGTCACCGCGCAGGGACTTTCGACCCTAGCTTCCCGGCTGGCCAAATTGTACGCCTGGCTTGATCTGCCCACTCCCCAGACAGAAGGCGCCGGCTTTCCGTATCACCTCGCGCTGAAGCGAGTATCCGACGGCGCCTACGCCATGGATACTCCGACTCGTGAGGGCGAGGAATATGATCTCGTGCTTCGGGCCGACCGGGCCGTTGCAGCTTCTACATCTCCTCGGTGGATATACGTTCTTGGGATTGATTGCACGGGACAGGGAACTTTGCTGTTTCCCTATACCGGAGGCGGAAACAAGTTTCCTACGGAGGATCAAAGGGGCCAGGAGATCGTCCTCCCGCTGGGGAAAGGGCATATTGGAATCGGCGAGCCGTTTGGCATAGACACGTATATTTTGCTTATTACGGACGAGCAATTGCCAGACCCAGGCGTTCTGAATTTTGAAGGCGCGGCTGCACGCGGCGCTCGATTGGGCGGTACCCCTCTGCAAAATCTTTTGGGCTCGATGAGTAATGGAACGCGAGGCGCGCACTTGGCCGAGCCGACGCCAACGAATTGGAGCGTCCAATTTCTACATTTACGTAGTCTTTCTAGAGAAGCCAGCGCGCAGGCCGGATCTCAGAAAAATTAAAGATTGTTCCGCAACGCTGTTGCGTTTGTCCTTGATATGCAGTATTTGAGTGAATCGCCAAGGCAAAAGAAAAAGTCAAACAGGGTGAAGAAACAAAAATGAGTTGCGGTGGAGTCGCTGAGTTTGCGAGATCGCTTCGTTGAACTGTCCCTCGTCTTGTGCAAAGATGTGCCTGCACCGCGCACGGGAATGGGATTGGAATCATGGTAGATCTAGAAACGAGATTTTCGTCGCGCCAACCCTTTCGCCTGAACTCCGACGATCAACAGTGGCTGGTTTCGCGAACTGTATTTCTGAGCCGGCGAATATCTGGTTTTGCGGTGCGATGCCTGGCGGGTCTGTTTCTGATCTACTGCATCCCATCCAGTGCGCCGCGCGCCCAGGGTTTCGGCACACTCATCAACAAGAAGACGATCAAATTACAACGGAAACTCCCGGCGGCGGTGCGTCTGCCAGGCGGAGCAATCGATGTCAAAGTGCTTTCGCATGACGCGGCTTACGCGAACTTGACGCAAACACTTTCCGATTTGTTGACTGCTGAACTTCAAAAGAACGATCAGCACATTCACGTGGAAAAGAACGCACCTGATGCCATCATTACCTGCACGATTTTAGCGTTCCAAACACCTCCTCCGGTACCGTTCATGCGCACCGAAGTGGTCTTCCAAAAAAAGAAGGGCGTTCCCGAACAACCGCGACAGTATTATAAGGTCACCGGTGAAGTCGATGTGAGCTACCAGGCCAGGAGCGCCAACTCGAAGATACTGGATACCGACGACGTGATGGATAAGTATTCCGAGAATTTCGAAGCCGGAACGAATGCAGCCGACGGAGAATCAATAGCCTCTAAAGTTACCAACCCCTTTAAACGGTTGGCGGGGAAGAAATCGGATGAAACGTATGGACCGCCCACGCCGACCGAGTTGCGACAAATTCTATTGACTCGAGTGGCCAAGCAGATCGCGGCGCGCTTGGTTAACACAGACGAGATTGTGGAAGTGCCGCTGGCGCGCGGCAAATTGAGCGACACCGATAAGCTGGCCGAGAGCAAATTGTGGAGTCGGTACGTAGAAACCCTCGAGATGATGACGCCTTTCCCCTCGCCGATCGATGATGCCTATCGCCAATACAACATTGGTGTCGGGTACGAAGCGATGGGATACGAGACGGAAGATCATGCCGCCGCCAAAAAGCTTTTGGACAAGGCTGCCATTGCCTATGGAAGGGCGATCGACGCCAAGCCGCAGGAAAAGCCTTTTATAGATGCTCAGCAGCGCATCGAAACAGGGGAAGCCCAATACAGAAAACTTGTGGCCGGTGTGAGGACGGCAGAAGCGGCGCCGCCAATTTCTAATCCGCCGGCGAACTCTGCTCTCTCTTCCTCTGTGCCTGCCGCTGCGACGACAATGAAATCTGCCGCCAGCCCAAAACCCCCTTCTACGAGTACAAGGGGAGCTTCCGCGAGCGGGTCGAGTTCCAAATCAAGTTCCAGCGCTGGGCCAGCGCCAACTCCAAACGGACCGAGCACAACTACAGCCAAGCCAGCCCCGGTGTTGACCAATGACGACATCATCCGCATGGCGAAGAACGGTGTCGATGAAGCCAGCATTATCGGCGCGATCCGTGATGCCGGCGCCGTAAATTTTGATTTGACTCCCGACGGCCTGATCAAGCTCGCGAGTAGCGGAGTGAAAGGGAACCTAGTTACTGCCATGCGAGACAAAGCACACGCGGCTACGCGGCGCGCCAGGCCGGGACCCAACGGCAACTAATCGCCTATGGCCGGCATGAAAACGACAACCTGGTCATCCGTGGTATTGCCCAGTTTCAGGGTGATTCCCCTGATCTTCGTGGCGATTTTCCTGGCGTTTTGGCCCATCTCCGCCCGCTCCCAAGATGATCGTTGCGGCTTGGCGAAAGACTTTGCCTATCAGGCGCTCGA
>Ga0209011_1001033_pt1 | contig 10107 bp, 11 predicted proteins | sample BlaSpr_A8_OM1_M3_FD_187986 | JGI IMG/M metagenome (GOLD analysis project Ga0209011, IMG submission 187986) | Forest soil microbial communities from Thunder Bay, Ontario, Canada - Black Spruce, Ontario site 2_A8_OM1_M3 (SPAdes) (version 2) | ecosystem: Environmental > Terrestrial > Soil > Boreal... | reverse complement strand
GCGCCGGGTGACCCGGACCACGCTTGCCTCGAGGGAGTCGAACGGCAGCCCGGAGGTCTCGCCCTCCAGCTCGCCGAGGAGCCGGCCGACCTCGTCCGAGGTGAAGCGGACATGAGAGAGCCGCGTGAGGGTCGACATCTGGTCCGAGCGTGCCGTCACGCCGCCGGGCGGCATGTAAGTCTCCTGGTCCCACTCGAGCAGGGAGGCGGCCCGGCTGAGGTCCGTGACCTCGGCCAGGATCGTGCGCAGCCGCTCGAATGTCTCGCTCATGCTTACCGCACCCCCAACATTGTCTCCGAATGGCGGCCGCGCCCCGCCAGGGTCAGGCGGTCAGCTAATGCTTGACCATGATGATCAGGATCGCCGGTCCGAGCAGCACGATCCAGAGTGTTGGGAAGATGCAGCCGACCATCGGGAGCAGCATCTTGAGGGTCGCCTGGGCAGCCTTCTCCTGGGCGCGCTGGCGGCGCTTGCGCCGCATCTCATCGGCCTGGATCCGCAGGATCTTGCCGATGCCCGTGCCGAACTGCTCCGACTGGATGACCGCCTGGATGAAGTTGTGGAGGTCGTCGACACCGCTGCTGCGTCCCATCTGGTCCATGGCCTCACCGCGCGGGCGCCCCAGGCTGACCTCGCGAAGCATCTTGGAGAATTCGACCGAAAGGGCATTCTTGTACTTCTCGGTCACCCGCACGAGTGCGGCGTCGAAGCCGAGTCCGGCGTCGACCGCGATGACCATCAGGTCCATGGCGTCCGGCAGGCCCTTCTGGATCTCGGCCCGGCGCGCATCGACCATCTGCTTCAGCCACAGCACCGGAAAGTAGTAGCCCAGGATCCCGCCGACCGCGATCGACACCGCGATCAACGCGGGGCTTCCGAGCAGGAAGCCCACGCCGAGTCCGACCGCCGCCATGACGACGCCCGCCACGATGCGAACGGCGCCGAAGTCTTCCGGCGTCAGGTTCCCGGGATGTCCCGCCAGGTCGAGTTTTTTCGCCAGCTCCTCTCGTGCCTTTCCAGGGCTCGATCGGGAGATCATGGCTCCCAAGCGGTTGACTGCCGGTCGCAGGAAGCGCTCGGCGAACGGCACCGCCAGCTCCGCCTCTTCGAGGGTCAGCGGGCGCTTTCCCTCGTAGACCTGCAAGCGCTCCTCGACGAGCGCGGCCGTGTCGGTCTCCGGAGAAGTGCGGGAAAGGCCGAAAAAGACTATGAAGACGCCGAGGCCGATTGCAAGAGCGATGAGGATGGGTGTCAACGAGGTGATATCTCGTGCGACAGCTTATCTTGCGGTGCACCGGCGGGGAGCGCCTAAAGGCGTTGGGACGGTGACCTGAAGCTATACTTCCCGGCCGTGAGCGTCAGAAAAACCGGCTCGGGCGGCAGGAAGCGCCGGGCTGGACTCCCCTTCATCATCATCGGAGCGGTACTGGGCCTTCTCGCGTTTGGGGCCGCCGCGTTCTACGTGTCGAATGCCACCGGCGGAACGGTCGCGGGCACCGTTCCGGTCGTGGTGGCCGCACACGACCTCGGCATCCGCGTGCAGATCCTTCCCGCCGACCTCGTGGTCGCCTCGTTTCGCGACACTGACGTTCCGCCCGGGTCGTTTGCCAAGATCTCTGACCTGAGCAACGTCGTGGCCGCGGTGAACATCGTGAAAGGCCAGCCGGTGACGAGCAACCTGCTCCTCGGAACAGGCGATACGGTGATCGGCCCACAGTCCGCATACCTGCCCATACCCGCGGGTTTTGTCGCTCTCACGATCCCGACGGGAGAGCAGCAAGGCGTGGGTGGTTACATCCAGGTCGGCGACTACATGTCGATGGTCGTCCAGCTCTCCGGTAAGACCAGCAAGAACGTCCGCACCGTGTACACCAACATCCCTGTGATCCGCGTGGGCGCGGCCACCTCAGACGTGGCCCCGGTGCAGGGCGGCTCCAGCACCCCGCCCAAGAAGGGCGGCCTGTCGAACTCGCTGACCGTCGTCGTGACCCAGTGCCAGGCTGAGTTCATCTCGTGGTTTCTGAGCAACGGCATCCTCACGTATACGCTCGAGTCGTATCACGACTACCGTCCCCAGGACGTCACTGCCGACCCGTCCTGTGCCAACGCCACCTCAGCCAGGGGAGTCACCCAGGCCGACGTGATAGCGAAATGGCCCGGGATCCTGACCTAGCTCGTTAAGGAGCGCCAGGCCTCGTAGGCGGCGTCGGCCTAAGCGACCACAGTGCTGGTGAACAGGTAGCCCTCCAGCCCGTGGTAGCTGCATGTGACCTGAAGCTGGATGATGCCGACCAGCGCGGTGGGTTCCACCGTCCAGGTCCAGGTCGCGTTCATGGCGGCATCCGTGACCTTGGGTCCAAGCCCGCCCGCGGCGCTGGCCGACCCGGGCAAGGGTGGGATGTCGAAGAAGAGGACCGTGCAGGTGGCGCCAACCTGGTCGGTGTGGACCGTCAGGGTGGTTCCGTTGACCGCGCCGCGAAGGGCCGGGTTCGTCAGGCTGGTCAGTGAGATCGTGATCGGAACGATCGCTCCCGTGGAGCGGACGAGCTTCATGATCATCACGCCGCCGTAGGCCGTTCCGACCGCGTTGGGGTCAAAGGCGCCGCCGTTGATCGTGGCCTTCACGAAACATCCGGTGAAGCCCTTGCTGGGCGTGCTGGGCTCGATCGACGTCAGGAAGAAGGCGCGGTAGCGGGTGAATGTGACCGTGGCACCGCCGAATCCTCCAGGCACAACGGGCACCCAGAACACGCGGGGGCTTGGCGATTTGAACGTCGTGCAGGTTTCACCGGGGCGGGCGGTGATGTGGCTCTGCAGATCGGCGACCGTCGTCGCGGACAAGGTGCAGCAGTCGAAGGTGTTGACAGGGTAGGTGGGCCCAAGCGTGACCGGCGGATTCATGCCGTTCACCATTGCGTTGTTGTAACAAGCCACGTTGCCGGCCACACAACCCGGCGGCACGATGCTGGCAAAGTTGCACGACCCGAAGCCCCCGCCACCGTTGGAAGGCTGCCAGCCGATGCTTACGTTGTACGCGGTGAAGCAGCTGTCGTCCACTGCCAGCGGCAGCGCCCCGGCAACCATGGCCGACCCGAACATCGCCGTGGCTCTGGCGAATACCGGGTAGAGCCTGAAGCCGAGCACCCTGCTGAAGGTGGCCGTCTGCGGCTTGCTGATCTGCACGAGCACGCCGCGGGCGGTGTTGTCGAGGGTCGCGACGTGCGTGGTGCGGTCGGCCTTCACATAGTCGAGGTAGAAGATGTCCCCGTTGGCGGCGTCAAAGCCGTTGTAGTCCGCAAATGACTGCGCCGACGCGCGGACCTGGGCATCCGTAAGCGCGCCGAATGTGGCGGCGGCCCCGTCCCAGTTCTTCTCCATGAGGAAGGCTCCCGCGTGTGCCGCAGCCTCGGCGGCGGCTTCGGTGGATCGCTCGTCCGCATAGGCTCGGCCGCCGTCGATGACCAGCCCAGCCATGCCGATCATGGCAATCAAGCCAACTCCGACCAGGACGATTGCCTGCCCGCTCTGACTCTTGTGGCTCATTCGGCGATCACCACCGTCGTAGACGTGAATGTGACCGGACCAAACTGGCTGAGCAGCGGGGTCATGGCGCGCCATGTGTACGTGACCGTGACCGTGACCGTTTGATTGGCCACGCGGGGAAAGACCGGAGAGATCGTGGCTCCCGCACCGAGATCGCCCAGCAAACCGGTGTGCGCGTTGATCGCGGTGCGCACCTGGGCATCCGTCGACTCGATGATCTCCGCCTGGTGTGCGCCCTCGCGCGCTGCCTCAGCGACGGTCGCCCACGTGTAGATGGCGCGGCCGCCGTCGAGGATGACGAAGAAAAGCAGCAGCAGGAGCGTGCTGATGGCGGCGAACTCGACCAGGCCCTGCGCCCGCTGGCCTCTCATTTGACGATGTCCTGCTGCGACCGGACCAGCGTGATGCCGGTTCCCGTCAGCGCGGTGATGATCGGCGTGATCGGCGAGAACACGTAGCTGACCGAGATCTTCATCGGACAGCCGCTGACCCGGCTGCCATCGCAACCGGTCACCACGGGAGCTGTGATGGTCACGCTCCCGGTGGTCAGGACCCCGCTTGGGGCGGAGTTGACCGCGGCGTTCTTGATCCCAACGTCGTCGGCCGGGTTCATGCCGGCGTACCGCGCGGCGGCGAACGCAGCGTCCCGGATGCCGAGGTCGTAGTAGTAGGCGCGACCGAAGTCGACGGTGATGCCCAGGATCAGGAGCAGGACGGGCAGGCTGAGAGCAAACTCCGCAATCGCCTGGCCGCGTGAGCCTCTGGTGTGTCGTGGATGGGTTAGTTTCAAGACGTCCTCTGTGCTGCGACTCTTGCGCCGGCCAGCGGAATTATAGGTGTGCGATCTCGAAAGGGCTGCCGCATCGCTGGTCAGTCGCTCTGCTGGCCCTGCTGGCGTGCCCCACTGGCGTTGTCATTCTCCTGGGACTGGCCGTCGCCGGCCTGGCCGGATTGGGCATCGCCGCTTTGACCCTGTTGGTCCCCGGCCTGGCTGCCGCCCTGCTCGCCCTGCTGCTCGTTCTGAGACGCAAGACGGAAGTGCTCGACGGCTCCGCCCGCCAAACCAATCAGGACGACGGCCACGACCACGATCAAGATCGCACCCAGCCTGCCGACTCGCGCCACGAACCTGTCGATCATCACTTTCAACAACGCTCTACGCGCGGTTCAGGTCGATCTTGCGTTTCGTGCGTGCAGGGCCGGCCCAGGCCGCTTCCACCAGAATGTAGGAGGCCCCGCTAGCTCAGTGGATAGAGCATCTGCCTTCTAAGCAGAGGGTCCGGGGTTCGAATCCCTGGCGGGGCACCAATCGAACGTCTCACGGCGTTGTATTAAATAGATGTAATGGACGAAGAATCCGTGAGCAAGGAACCCCAGCCCCGGAAGCCGCCCGCCATCCCCGCTGACATGAAGGCGTTCAACAAGAAGTTGATTGCCGATTTCCGCGCCAATCACGGACAGTGGACTGGCCAGATGGCCGGACGCTCGCTGTTGATCCTCACGACCACCGGCGCGCGGACCGGGAAGGAACGAGCGGCGGTGCTCGGTTATGGTCGTGCCGGGGATCGGCTGATCGTGATCGCCTCGGACAACGGCGCGCCGGGCGCGCCCGACTGGTACCACAACCTTCTCGCCCGCCCGATCGCGACGGTCGAGATTGGTCCTGAGCCCTTCAAGGTCCGGGCCAGGACAGCCAGGCCGGAGGAGCGGGACGAGCTCGCGAAAGCGGTGCCCTATCTGGAACAGCAGCAGGGCCTGACCAGGCGGGAGATCCCGATCGTCGTCCTCGAACGCGGCTAGGGGCTACGCACCGGCTCGCTTGGGTGCGTAGTAGCCGCGCCAGATGAGGCGGTGGATCGGCACCCAACGAGGGATGTCGCGCAGGATGGGGATCAGAGGCACCAGCGCCAGGGCGATCGTGAGGACCGTCATCAGGAGGATGATCCCCAGGTCGGCGTTGCCCGCGTTGAGCCCGAGGATGCCGTCGGTGCTGTTGAACGGAAAGACCTGGTACCACATCGTGTACAGCCACAACCAGGTCTGACCAGGGTAGCTGCCGGTCTCGTTCATCATTCCCCACTGGCTTCCGGTGAGGTTCGCCTGCTGGGCAAGGCCGGCGAGATAACCGCCGTCACCCATGAAGACCAGCGCCTGGGTGTAGTCCGTCTGATAGAAGCGCCCTTCGATCACGAGCAGGCCGTCGAGACCGCCCGACTGGGCGACCCCGAGCAGGCTGGACATCATGACCGGCACCGGTCCGTAGTCGCCGGCGTCGACCGAAACCTTGCCATCTTTCACGGTGGCGGTGGCGAGCGCCTTCGTATAGGTATCGAGCCACGTGGTCTGCTGATCAGCTTTGGCTGCCTGCCATGCGGTCAACGCGGCACTGAGGTCGGCGTTGCCAACTCCGGCGCGCTGCAGCGGCTGGATCACGAACGTGCTGGCCGAATCGATCGGAATGCGCGTGCCAAACCATGCCTGCGGAGCGATCGGACCCCACTTCTGCCCGGGTCCGTTGGTGTTGTAAGGGTTGCCGTAGCCGGCGCTGGTGGTGGTGCCGGCGAGCTCGCCCGTCGCGGTAGTGACGAAGTCGACGGGGTCGTTCTGCGCCCATGCCGCGATCGTCACCGGCGGGACGTCAGGCGATGAGAAGATGGCCGCCAGGCCGGCTGTCAGGACGCCCACTCCGACCAGCGCAACGACCAATTCCTTGAGCAGGTCGTAGGGGACCATCCGCACGCCGCGGTAGTACTCCTCTTGGGTCTCTGCGATCGATTGCTTCATCGCGCCACTCCTTCGGTGTCGATCGGTTTCACCACCCCGCGCATGCGGATCATCACGACGTGAACGACGACGAGGAAGGTGACTCCAATCGGCAGCAGCATCACGTGCAGCCCGTACATCTGACCGAAGTTCAAGACGTTGAAGAAGGCCCCGACGCCGGAGCCGTTCATGGCGTCCTTCGCGTTGAGGGCGATGAACTGCGCGTCGAAGTTCTGCTGCGAGAGGTAACCAGTGAACGCCGTGAGGATGCTGATCCCGAAGATGACCACGCCGATCATCCAGGTCGCCGCGCGGCCGTGGCGCCACCCGGCCATGAAGTACTGCCCCCACAGGTGCAGGACCATGAAGATGAAAAAGAGCTGTACAGACCAGAAGTGCAGGCTGTTGAAGAAGCGACCAACACTTGAGTCGTGCCACCACTGCGGGCCCATGAACGAAAGCGCGACCCCGCTCACGATCACCCAGGCCAGCGCTGCGAGCGTGACCACTCCGAAGACGTAGACCCACGACCCGACGTAGTAAGGCTGCCGGTCGGGCAAAAAGTGATCCATGGGTAGGCCGCGGGTGATCGCCTGGCGAACCCGAAGGGTCCAGCTCGCGGGCTTCCCGGCGACTGGAGGAACCATCACCGGCTTATCGGCGTCCATCGGCGCCCTCCTTACCGTGCGGGAAGGGGACGATCAGCGCCGTCGCAAACAGCACGATCATGCCCGCGATGACCAGTAGGTTGGGCATCGAGATGAGGATGAAACCCCAGTGAAAATAGCTGGCCGGTGAATCCATTGCGCCTCCCTCTCAGCGTTGGCTGTGGCGCAATTCTGAACTCCCGTATGGAACCCGGCATAGGGCCGGAAGTCCCCCGTCGACCGGGACGTATGGGGTGCGCTGTTTACGGCCGGGGCATCGACGCCAGGACCTTCCTCACCTCGCGCGCGACTTCTATGTCTTCTCGAGCCCTGATCACCAGTGTCGGGACGGCGGCCGACTCTGAGCTGATATCGGCATCCGCGTCGACGTTGGCGTTGAGCGTGGGGTCGATCTCGACGCCGAGGAACCGAAGGCCGGACACCGCCGCCGCGCGCACAGGCGCCGCGCGCTCTCCGACGCCGCCAGTGAAGACGAGCACGTCAACGCCGCCCATGCCGGCCGCCATCGCGGCGATGCAGCCGCGCAGGCGGTGGACGTAAACGTCGAACGCGAGCTGAGCGCCCTCGTCCCCGGCCGACCGCAGCTCGAGCAGCTCTTTCATGTCCCCCGTGCCCGCCAGGGCTTTGAGGCCCGAATGGCGATCGAGCGTCTCGGCCATCTCCGCCTCCGTCACGCCGGCGTGCCTCTGCAGCCACAGCACCGCGCCTGGGTCGATGCTGCCCGACCGCGTGGCCATGACCAGACCCTCGAGTGGCGTGAAACCCATCGTCGTGTCCATCGACCGGCCGCCCCAGACGGCGGCGACCGACGCCCCCGAGCCGAGGTGGCACGTCACCACCTTGAGCCCGGTCCCGGGGCTGCCGACCATCTCCGCCGCGCGGCGCGAGGCGTAGGCATGGGAGAAACCGTGGAAGCCATAGCGCCGCACGCCGTGCAGCTCGCGCCACTCGTGCGGGATCGCGTAGGTGGAGGCCGCCGCGGGCATCCGCGAGTGAAACGCCGTGTCCATGGCGGCCACCGCCGGCACGCGCGGAAGCACCTCACGCACGGCGGCGACGCCGGCGAGCGCCGCGGGTAGGTGGAGCGGCGCCAGGTCGGTGATCGTCACCAGGTAGCCGATCACGTCGGCGTCGATGCGCACAGACTGCGGGTAACGCGGACCGCCATGTACCACCCGATGACCGACCGCCTCGATGTCCTTCATCTCGTGCACCGCCGCCGCGAGCTTGGCGGTGTCGATCTGCCCTCCCGGCGACTCGAACTCGTGCTCGGACTGCACCTTGTCGTCGGGAGCGACCAGGCTTACCTTCAACGAGCTGGACCCCGCGTTTACCACAAGGACTCTCATCTCACTAGCGTGGCAGGGGCGGCCGGGTTCATCCCGGCGAAGCCGACCGGGCGATGAGATGGAACCGCCAGGTTCCTTCTCATATTTAGTAGGGCCAGGTCCAGCAGCGAGCTGGACCCGGCACTTGCCACGAGGACTCTCATCTGACTAGCGTGGCAGGGGCGGCCGGGTTCATCCCGGCCGCAACTTTGTCCCCTGAGTCTGTAACGTCGCAGGGAGTTCCTTCTGTAAATCCAATCGGCAGGGAGGATGAGCAGCCCCGTCGGCGAAGCCGACCGGGCGATGAGAAGGAACCGCCAGGTTCCTTCTCATATTTAGTAGGGCCAAACCCAGTCGCGGATGTCCGGTGGATCCTCGCCGTGGTCGCGCGTGTACTGCCGGTGCTCGATCCGCTGGTCGACCATCAGCTGGCGGGTGTGCGCCGCCTTCGTGCCAAGTCCCGGCACCCGGTCGATGACGTCCATCACGAGGTGAAAGCGATCCAGGTCGTTGAGCATCGCCATGTCGAACGGGGTGGTGGTCGTGCCCTCCTCCTTGTAGCCGCGCACGTGGATGTTCTCGTGGTTGTTCCGCCGGTACGTCAACCGGTGGATGAGCCACGGGTAGCCGTGGTAGGCGAAGACCACGGGCCGGTCGCGCGTGAAGATGTCGTCGAACTCCGCATCGGCCAGGCCGTGCGGGTGCTCGCTGGGAGGCTGCAGCCGCATCAGGTCGACGATGTTCACCACGCGGACCCTCATGCTCGGGAGGTGCTGCCGGATGAGATCTGCCGCGGCGAGGGTCTCGAGCGTCGGCACGTCGCCGGCGCAAGCAAGCACGACATCCGGTTCTGCTCCCGCGTCGCTGCTGGCCCATTCCCAGATTCCTAGCCCGCGCGTGCAGTGAACAATGGCCTCGTCCATGGAGAGGTAGCTCAGAGCCGGCTGCTTGCCGGCGACGATCACGTTCACGTAGTTGCGGCTGCGCAGGCAGTGGTCGGCGACCGAGAGGAGCGTGTTGGCGTCAGGCGCGAGATAGACCCGGATGACCTCGGCCTTCTTGTTCGCCACGTGATCGATGAAACCTGGGTCCTGGTGTGAGAACCCGTTGTGGTCCTGCCGCCAGACGTGCGAGGTGAGGAGATAGTTGAGCGATGCGATCGGACGGCGCCACCCGACATGGCGCGTGACCTTCAACCACTTGGCGTGCTGGTTGAACATCGAGTCGATGATGTGAATGAACGCCTCGTAGCAGTTGAACAGGCCGTGGCGGCCCGTGAGCAGGTAGCCCTCCAGCCACCCCTCGCACATGTGCTCACTCAGGACTTCCATCACGCGCCCGTCCGGTGCGAGGTCGTCGTCCCCAGGGAGGAGCTCGGCGTCCCATGTCTTCTTGGTCGCCTCATACACTGACTGCAGCCGGTTCGATTCCGTTTCGTCCGGCCCCACGATCCTGAAGTTGTCCGGGTTGGCGCGAATGACGTCGCGCAGGTATCCGCCGAGGACGCGAGTCGCCTCGCTGGTCGTCGTGCCTGGCTTGTCGACCTTCACCGCATACGACCGGAAGTCGGGCAGCCTCAGGTCCTTGAGCAGGACGCCTCCGTTCGCGTGGGGGTTGGCGCTCATCCGCCGCTCGCCCCGGGGCGCCAGCGCGGCCAGCTCCGGCATCAGCCGTCCGGACCTGTCGAACAGCTCGTCAGGGTTGTAGCTCCGCATCCAGGATTCGAGGATCTGAATATGGTCGGGCTTGGACTTGAAATCAGTGACCGGCACCTGGTGCGCCCGGAACGTGCCCTCCACCGGCTT
>Ga0209011_1001032_pt1 | contig 10110 bp, 7 predicted proteins | sample BlaSpr_A8_OM1_M3_FD_187986 | JGI IMG/M metagenome (GOLD analysis project Ga0209011, IMG submission 187986) | Forest soil microbial communities from Thunder Bay, Ontario, Canada - Black Spruce, Ontario site 2_A8_OM1_M3 (SPAdes) (version 2) | ecosystem: Environmental > Terrestrial > Soil > Boreal... | reverse complement strand
GGTCTTCGGCGGTCAGTCTGCCGGAGTTGCCGTTGCTGGGCGTTCTGCCCGGAACGGGCGGACTGACCCGCGTTACGGACAAGCGCAAGGTGCGGCGGGACCATGCCGACATGTTCTGCACAAATCCGGATGGCGTTCGCGGTCAAAGAGCAAAGGAGTGGCGGCTGGTCGATGAAGTCGTCAAGCCGCAGCAGTTTGCGGAGCACATCAAGCAGCGCGCGTTGAAACTTGCCGGGGAAAGCGATCGCCCGGCCGAAGCAAAAGGTGTGGCTTTGACGCCGTTGAAGCAAACGATCGATGAAGCGGGGCTGCACTACGGATACGTCGATGTGCAATGCAATCGCGAGGCGCGCACAGCAACGATCACGGTGCGCGCGCCGGAGTCTGTTACCGAACATAGCTTGGAAAAGGCTATTGCGGCGGGTGCGAATTGGTGGCCGCTGCAAATGGCGCGAGAGCTGGATGACGCCATTCTAACTTTGCGTGCCAGCGAACTGGATTTGGGGCTCTGGATCATCAAGACGGCCGGAAATCCGGACGCCGTTCTCGCCATGGACGAATTCATTTTGAATCACCAGGACAATTGGTTCGTTCGCGAAGTTCTGGGAATGATGCGCCGGACGTTTGCCCGGATCGATGTCACGTCGCGATCCATCTATGCAATCGTTGAACCCGGTTCCTGTTTTACCGGCACGCTGCTGGAATTGGCGCTCGCTGCCGACCGCATCTACATGCGCGACACACAAGAAGATGGAAGTGTCGCAAGCCTAGCTCTTTCGAAAATGAACTTCGGCCCTCTCCCGATGGTAAACCAACTTTCGCGGCTGGCGGCGCGATTCTACAGCGATGAGATACAGATAGAGACATTGCGCGGCGAGATTGGAAAGAAGCTTTCAGCACGCGAGGCGCTCGACGCAGGCCTGGTTACCGCCGCGCCGGATGATCTCGACTGGGAAGACGAAATCCGCCAGGCCATCGAATCGCGTGCCGCGCAATCGCCCGATGCCCTCACGGGGCTCGAAGCGAATCTACGCTTTGGACCGGCGGAGACGCTTGAGACGCGGATCTTCGGCCGGCTCTCCGCGTGGCAAAACTGGATATTCATCCGCCCGAACGCCGTCGGTGCGAGTGGGGCACTGAAAGTGTATGGGACGGGAGCGCCGGTGAAATTCAACTGGGAAAGAGTCTAGCCGGCATGGTGGGGTCCGAAGTTCTGAGGAGATCGCAATGATTAACTATACGGAAAAAATCCCGAACAACGTCGACTTGGGCAGAGACCGAGTGTTACAACGCGCGTTGGAGCATTGGCAGCCCGCGTATATGGGCTGGTGGTATGACATGGGTCCGAACGAGAGCCACAACTATGAGGTGTACCTGCGAACGGCGACCAGCGTGGAACCCGACGGCTGGGCGCAGTTCGGCTATGTGAAGATGCCGGATTACCGCTGGGGCATTTTCTTGCAGCCGCGCGACGAGAAGCGCGAAGTGAATTTCGGAATTCACAAAGGACAGGCGGCCTGGCAAGAGGTGCCGGGCGAATACCGCTCGACTTTGCGGCGCGTGATCGTGACCCAGGGAGACACCGAGCCAGCTTCGGTGGAGCAGCAGCGGATGCTGGGGTCTTCTTGTCCGTCGATGTACGATCTGCGAAACATATTCCAGGTGAACGTCGAAGAAGGGCGTCACCTGTGGGCCATGGTGTACTTGCTGCATCGCTACTTCGGACGCGATGGCCGCGAGGAAGCCGAATCCTTGCTCGCGCGGCGGTCCGGAGATGCCGATAACCCGCGCATTCTCGGCGCTTTCAACGAGCCAACGCCGGACTGGCTCGCGTTCTACATGTTCACGTTCTTTACTGACCGGGATGGAAAATTCCAACTCTGCGCCCTGGCGGAATCCGGCTTCGATCCGCTGGCGCGAACTTGCCGGTTCATGCTGACCGAGGAAGCGCACCATATGTTTGTCGGCGAGACGGGAATTAGCCGCATTATTCAGCGGACTTGTGAGGTGATGAAGGAAAACAAGGTCGAAGATCCGTCGGATGTGCGGGCGCTCGGCGTAATTGACTTGCCCACAATACAGAGATACTTGAACTTTCACTACAGCGTCACGCTCGACCTTTATGGCTCGGATGTTTCTTCGAACGCCGCGAACTATTACACCAGCGGGCTCAAAGGGCGCTTCCGCGAAACCAAGCTGGATGACGATCACGTGCTGGCCGACGCGGAGTATCCGGTCTATGAAGTTGTGGGTGGAAAAATCGTCTCCAAAAACGTGCCGGCATTGACGGCGTTGAACGAACGCTTGCGCGATGACTACATCGATGAGATTGCCGACGGAGTTGGCCGCTGGCAGCGGGTGATTGATAATGCGGGCATTCCATTCCGGTTGACCTTGCCGCACAAGGGCTTCCATCGCGAGATCGGCAATTTCGCGGGGCATTTTATAAGCTCCGAGGGAGAAGTTTTGAGCGAAGAGGCGTGGAAGAACCACGAATTCGAATGGCTCCCGAATCCCAAGGATTATGCTTACGTCCAGTCGCTGATGAGTGGGCGAGTCGTGGAGCCGGGCAAGTTTGCGAATTGGATTGCTCCGCCGGCGCGCGGGATTAACAATCAACCTTTGAACTTTGAATACGTTCGATTCAATTAGCGTACCCGACCAAAAGCGCAAGCTGCGGCGAAGGGCGGCGATCTCTGCAACCGATCATAGATATTCACGTTCACATCATGCCCTACCACATGATGAAGCCGTCCGCCCATGAACTGATGAAGCGAGGCCGCAAGGATTACGCCGATGTTGAACGCTATTGTGCCGATCCAAAAGAATTTCTCGGGCTGCTCGATCGCCTCGGGGTGGAACGCGCGGGGCTGATCAACTACGTAGCGCCAAAGATCATCGGTTTCACGCCGGAGGTGAATGACTGGAGCGCAAAGTATTGCAGCGCAGCGCCGGATCGCCTCATCGCGTTCGGCGGAGTGCTTCCTGGGACGGTTCCCGATCCGGGCGCGGAAGTGGACCGCCTTGCAAAGCTCGGGATTCGCGCCATCAAAATGCATCCCTCGCATCAGGCGCTTTCGCCTAATGATTACATGGACGGCAATCGCGGCCTGGCGGCGATCTACGAGCGGGCTCAGGCAAACGGTCTGCCGGTCATGATTCATACGGGGACTTCGATTTTCCCCGGCGCAAGAAATCTGCATGCGCAACCGATGCTCTGCGATGATGTGTGTATTGACTATCCGAATCTCGTGGTCATCCTTGCGCATGGCGGCAGACCGCTGTGGATGAACGAGGCGTTTTTCCTGGTTCGCCGGCACAAGAACATGTACATGGATATCTCCGGCATTCCTCCGCAGAAACTGATGGAGTACTTTCCGCGAATCGAAGACGTGGCGGACAAGGTGTTGTGGGGCACGGACTGGCCTGGGCCGGGCGTTCCGGAGATCAAGGGGAACATTGAGAAGTTCAACGCCCTGCCGATTGGGGCCGCGGCGAAGCGCAAGATTTTGTACGACAATGCGGCGCGCCTGTTTCCACGATGAAATGTTTAGGCCGCCGCCGTGACCGCGGCAGATCGCGTGTTCCTGGGATTTTCCTTAGGCTCCTGTACTTCTGTCCAGTCATACTCTGAACGAATGTTCTCTTTCTGAACCATTGTTCAGAAACCTTTGACACCAAGGACCTGAAGATGGACACTAGGGAGGCAAATCGACCCTGCATCCCGTCGTTCGATTGCTGGAGAATGAAGTTGTCCAACAACCAAGCGAAGAGTCGGCGCAATGGCCATCTCAAACGGCGCTATCTTGCACGGCGCCTGGAGATCTTGCGCGCCGCAGGTAGGGAGTTTCGTGTGCGTGGGTTTGCGGAGACCGGCATGCGCGACATTGCAGCGGCCGCGGAACTTTCTCCGGCAAATCTTTACAACTATTTCCGGGGAAAGCACGACATTCTCTTCTTCTGTCAGGACAATTCCCTGGATCGGATGATCGCCGCGCTCGACAAGGCTCGCCGGATGAGAACGAGCGCGGCGACAAAGCTGCGCATGGTGATCGTGTCGCATTTGCGATGCGTGCTCGACGAAGTCGAAGGATCCGCGGCGCATCTTTTGACAACGGCGCTGCTGCCCCGCCAACAACGCTATGTCGTAGCAAAACGCGACAAATATGAAGAAGGTGTGCGCAATTTGATCACCTCGGGTATGAGATCGGGTGAATTCGTTCCCTGCGATCCGGCGCTTGCGGTGCGCGCCATCCTTGGGGGTCTGAACTGGAGCGTGCAGTGGTTCAGCCCGGAGGGATCGTTGACGGCAGCGGAAATAGCGGAGAGATTTGCGGATTATCTGATTCGAGGTCTGCTGGCCAGACCAGATGCTCTACAGCGGTCCTCCTTTGACAGGGACACGCGTCGCGCTCTGCGCGAGCCCGTTCCGCAAGGAGTGAAAAAGCGCGCATCGGTCCGGTAATACTTTCGAGAGGTGCTTGAACGTGACAACGCTGCCCATCGAGTCGCAAAAGACGGCACAGATACGATTCCAGCTAAACGGCGAAGAGACCGATGTCTCGTTCGCATCCTATAAGACTTTGCTGGAGGTACTGCGCGAGGATCTCGGTCACACGGGCACGAAGCACGGCTGTGAGCTGGGAGAATGCGGGGCTTGCGCCGTTCTTCTGGACGGCAAGCCCGTGCTTTCCTGTCTCGTGCTGGCACTCGAATGTGGCGGAAGGCAAGTACTGACTGTGGAAGGCCTCGGAGAAGATGGGAATCTTCATCCCTTGCAGGATGCTTTTGCCGATCTGGGAGCGGCGCAATGCGGCTATTGCACACCGGCAATTCTGGTCACGGCGAAGGCTTTGCTGGATCAAAATCCTCATCCTACCCGCGACCAAATCCGCGAAGCGATCTCGGGAAACTTGTGCCGGTGCACGGGCTATCTTCAGATTTTCGAAGCCGTCGAAGCCGCGGTGCTCAAGATCGCAGAGCAGAAACACACTATAACGTAGATTCCGTAGCGAGAGCACAGACAGGCACTCGGAGGGCGCATGCCGGATGAAAAGGATTCGCGAAAGATACCCGTTGACGCGCCAAAAACCAACGGAGACGAACTTCGCGTGATCGGAGTCCCCCGGCGCAGAGTCGATGCCCGCGCGAAAGTGACGGGCCAGACGCGCTTCGCCGACGACATTTTCCTGCCGCGAATGTCGCACTGCAAGCTGCTGCGCTCTCCCCATCCTCATGCGCGCATCCGAAAAATCGACGCGTCGCGCGCCGCCTCTCACCCAGGAGTGTATCTCGTGCTCACGGGGAAGGACGTTCCCATCCAGTACGGGATTCTTCCCGTCAGCCAGGACGAGCAGGCCCTTTGTGTCGACCGCGTACGGCACGTCGGAGATCCGGTCGCTGCCGTCATTGCACGCGAAGAGCTAACGGCCTTTGAGGCTCTCGATTTGATCGACGTCGATTATGAAATCCTTACGACGATATCCGATCCCGAGGAAGCTCTGGCGACTCCTGAGCCGCGGATTCACGAATACGGCGAAGAGGGGAACATTCATAAGCTAGTGGCGCTGGAGTTTGGCAACGTGGAGGAAGGTTTCGCCGAAGCAGACGAAATTTTCGAGGACACCTTTTTCTTTCAGGGGAACACCCATCTCCCCATCGAGCAGCACGCTTCGGTCGCCATCAAGGATCCGGAGGGAAAGCTGACGATCTGGTCCAGCACGCAAACCCCCCATTACGTCCATCGCGCCCTCGCCAAGGTGCTAGAAATGCCGGCCGCGCATATTCGCGTGATTGCCACGCCCAACGGCGGAGGTTTCGGAGGAAAAAGTGATCCGTTCAATCACGAAATCGTCGTAGCCAAGGCCGCTCTCATGCTCGATCGGCCCGTCAAGATTTGCCTGACACGCGAAGAAGTTTTTTATTGTCATCGCGGCCGGCATCCGGTCCTGATGAAATTCAAAACCGGTGTCAAGAAGGACGGCGCGATTACTGGAATGCATCTGCAGACGCTGATCGACGGTGGCGCGTATGGCTCGTACGGAGTCGCCAGCACGTTCTACGCCGGCGCATTGCAAACCACCACGTATCACATTCCGCGCTATCGCTATCAAGGCTGCCGCACCTTCACGAACAAACCGCCCTGCGGACCCAAGCGCGGACATGGCACTCCTCAACCGCGCTTCGGTCAGGAAGTCCAACTCGACAAGATTGCGGAGAGGCTCAAGATTGACCCGGCCGATCTGCGGCTCCGCATCGTTGAATCCTCGAACGCCGTGACGGCAAATTTCTTCCGCCTGGGAACCGTCAATCTTGCCGAGTGCATTCGCCGCGTCGTCAAAGTCTCCGATTGGAAAGCGAAATTTCGCAAACTCCCTGAGGGCCGCGGCGTGGGTCTGGCCTGCTCTGCTTATCTGACCGGGGCGGGCCTTCCCATTTACTGGAACAAAATGCCGCACTCGGGAGTTCAACTCAAATTCGACCGCAGCGGCGGCGTCTCGATTTTTTGCGGAGCGACGGAAATCGGGCAGGGATCGGACGATGTTCTTGCGGGAATCGTTGCCGAGGTCCTGGGCATCGACACGTTCGACATTCGACTGTTCACTGGTGACACGGATCTTGGGCCGGTGGACCTCGGGTCGTATTCGAGCCGTGTCACGCTAATGGCGGGAAACGCGGCATTGCAGGCCGCGGAACGCGGAAAAACAATCATTGCGGAAGCTGTTGCAGAAAAACTTGAGGTACCCAAGGAACGGCTGCGCTTTGCCGACAAACGCGTATTCGATTCCGCCGCGCCGGAAAAGGGCGTCACCTTTCAGGAAGCCGTTTGCCTGGCAGAAGCGCGCTCCGGCACGATTGGCACGGTGGGCTCCTACACTCCGCCGAAGTCCCCCGCGCTGTACAAGGGCGGCGGCGTAGGGCCGTCTCCCACGTATTCTTATTCCGCTGCCGTCGTCGAAGTCGAAGTAAATCCAGTGACTGGCTGGGTCACCGTTCCAAAGATCTGGATCGCGCATGACATCGGCCGCGCGCTGAACCCCACACTTGTGCGCGGCCAGGTCGAAGGCAGCGTCTACATGGGGCTCGGTGAAGCACTCATGGAAGAGCAGGAGTTCCGGCGTCTTCCGAAAAAACTTTCTCATGCGCTGGTGCACAAGTTCCCCTCGATCCTGGAATACAAGAGCCCGACCTCGCTGGATATGCCCGAAGTGTTCACGGAGCTGATCGAGGAACCTGATCCCCGCGGCCCTTTTGGCGCGAAGGAAGTCGGTCAAGGCCCGCTCCTGCCGATCATGCCCGCGGTCGCCAACGCCGTCTACGATGCTGTCGGAGTGAGGATTGATGAAATTCCCGTCACTCCCGAAAAAATCATGAAGGCGCTTGCCGAAAAAAAAGCGGGACGTGACCCGCGTTATGGACCGACCCATTTCCCTCATGTGAATTGGCCCGAGGCTCTGCGTGTCCCTCCGCCGTGGGAAGGGGGAGATGGCAACGCGGTGAACGATGCTCCCCGCCGGCAAAAATCTCGCCAGGAAAAAGAGAAGGCACTCGCGCCATGATGCGGCTGCCTCTCTTCGAATTCCGCGCCCCGCGCACGCTCGAAGAAGCCGCGCGGATTCTGGACGGCGAGAGGACCAATGCGATGCCGCTCGCGGGCGGCACGGACCTGCTGCCGAACATGAAACGGCGGCAACAAGTGCCGCGGACGTTGATGAGCCTGCGTCACATTCAATCCTTGAGTGATATTGAATTGAGCGATGGCGGATTGCGGCTCGGCGCGTGCCTCACGCTCTCCGATATCGCGGCAGACCCGCGCTTTCGAAATGGATTGACGGCGCTGGCGCAAGCGGCTTCGCTGGTGGCCACTCCGCAAATCCGAAACATGGCGACGCTCGGCGGAAATATTTGTCTGGACACACGCTGCAATTACTACGATCAAAGCTACGAGTGGAGGAAGTCGATCAATTTCTGCCTGAAAAAAGACGGCACGACCTGCTGGGTCGCGCCGGGAAGTTCGAAGTGCCTGGCGGTGTCCTCGACGGACACAGGCCCGGCGCTGATGGCGCTCGGGGCCCGGGTTCGCCTCGTGTCACGTTCCGGAGAACGCGAAGTGGCGCTCGCCGATCTTTATAATAATGATGGCATCGACTACATCAAGCGCAGACCGGATGAAATTTTGTCGGAAGTGTTGCTGGATTCTTTGCACGGATGGAGGAGCACCTACTGGAAACTCCGGCGCCGCGGGTCGTTCGACTTTCCCGTGCTCTCCGTCGCCGCGGCGGCGCGCCTCTCCAAAGATAACGTGGTCGAGGACGCTCGCATTGTCGTGGGCGCAGCAGCCTGCCGTCCGCTGGCCGCCCCGGAGGCCGCAAAATCGCTGCTAGGCCGCCCCTTGAATCAGCAGGCCATCGAAGAAGCCGCTGTACTTGCGGCTCGAATCGCCAAGCCGCTGGACAACACGGATTTCGACATGACCTGGCGCAAAAGGGTCACCGCCGAATTTGTGACGTATGCGCTGCGCGAGTTGCGTGGAGATGATGTACGGGCCGAGCGCGAGAGCTTCACACGGTACTCTTTCGAGTAATCGCCGCGGTTTTTCTGATTCCTCAACAACCTGATATCCTCCAAGCTCTTTGTTTTTGCCGTAACACTACATCTTTATGCCCTGACCGGGCGGCGGACAAAATTAGATATGACCTCGGAACGAGGCTTTTATGGCTGGAAGCTGGTTTTCATTCTTTGGCTCCTTGATTTCCTGAACATGGGATTCCCCCTGTACGGCGGCGCCGTCATCAATACCTATATGTTCAGAAGAATTCCGATGAGCCACAGCGCGTTCGGGCTGGGATTTACGATCTTCAACGTATTCGCGGGCATTTCCTCGATCCTTGTTGCGGCATCCATTGTTCGGTGGGGCATTCGCAAGACATTCGGCATCGGTTCGGCGCTGATTCTTCTTGGCGCCCTCTGGCTCTCCTTGATTGCCTCCCGGCCTTGGCATTACTGGGTGGGATTTGGAGTGCTCACGGCAACGGGAATCAGTTTCGGCACTATCATCCCTGCAGCCACGGCGGTCACGCGCTGGTTCAGCCGCTATCGAGGAAGAGCGATGGCCGTCACCTTATCCGCATCAGGATTTGCCGGCTTCTTCATTTCGCCGCTGATCAATCGGATACTTACGGCCAACGGGGGAAACTGGCGCCAAGCGTGGGTGATGGTTGCCGTCATTTCCGTTCTGTCCGCGATCGTTGCATTTCTGTTCGTCAAGGAGCGCCCGGAAGACCTTGGCCAGTCCGTGGATGGCGGACCGGACGCTGCACAGCCGGCGGGATCACCAGCCGCACGTAAGCTAGTCACTGCGTTCCCCTGGGAGCCTCGGCAAGCCTACAGAACTCTGTCCTACTGGATGATTCTCGTCGGCGCTGTTGCTTGCCAATTCCCATTCTTCTTTTTCACGGCCCACTGGCTCCTGCACCTGAAGGGTGTCGGCATTTCTCCTGCTGACGCCGCCTGGGCGATGGGTCTATTCACACTGGGCGCCGTTTTCGGCCGGTTGATTGGTGGATGGCTCATGGACCGCCTGGTCGCGCGTTACGCATTCATGCTGGGTTTGTGTTGCTATTTTCTCGGCTCATTCCTGGCGATCCGGGTTACTCCGGACGCGCTCTGGATTGCCTATAGCGCGGCAATTTTGTATGGCACTGCTTTCGGCTGGACATTCATTTGCCTGAACACCATCACAGGGCATTTCTATGGACCGGCGGCATTCCCAAAGCTGAGCGGAATGCTGCTGGTCATCGCAGCCGTTTTTTGCTCCCCTGCGGGCTTCCTGGGCGGGAAAGTGTTTGATACTTACCACAGCTATAAATTAGCCTTCGAACTCAACTCCCTGGTCGCGGCGGCCGGCATTTTTGCTCTTTTCTTCGCCAGAATGCCGGTACCACCGGGAATGAAGACTTTGCTGAGTAACCGGGAGCCACGCAAGCCGAACGCAAGCTGAATGAGTCCGAAGCAATGGGAAGTTTGGCTGGGAGACTAGGATTCGAACCTAGATAGCCAGATCCAGAATCTGGAGTCCTACCGTTGGACGATCTCCCACCCGTTGCGAGG
>Ga0209011_1001030_pt1 | contig 10116 bp, 6 predicted proteins | sample BlaSpr_A8_OM1_M3_FD_187986 | JGI IMG/M metagenome (GOLD analysis project Ga0209011, IMG submission 187986) | Forest soil microbial communities from Thunder Bay, Ontario, Canada - Black Spruce, Ontario site 2_A8_OM1_M3 (SPAdes) (version 2) | ecosystem: Environmental > Terrestrial > Soil > Boreal... | reverse complement strand
CGCCGATAACGTAGATGCGCTTCCGGGACGCATCGAAAAAAACATCGTCGCACTCCCCCGCAGCACGCAACCGTGTGATTTCCCTTCCCCTTTGGGTATCCAGAACAACCATCATGGGAGTCTTGCGCGTGACCGTGAAAAGTCGATGATCCTCTTCATTGAGCGCCATCGCATAGTTTCCGCGCAGTCCCTTCAGCGGCCATTTCGTCACCGACCCGATCTTGCGGTCAATGGACTCCACCACGTTGCCAGCCTCCGGCACGTTCGCGAAAATATGTCCGCCGGAGGCTTCGATTTGGAAAGACTCCGGGTGTCCTTCTGTTTTGTAAACTTCACCTACGCGTTCGTCTGTTTGCGGATCAATCATTGCGATTCCGCCGTCATCTTCACCAAATCCAACGTAGACCTTCTTGGAAGCCTCGTCGTAGCGAACGTTGTCGGGATCTTTGCCAAAGTCGATGGTTTTCCGAAGCGTGTAAGTCGCACCGTCATACACTCTGACCTTGCCGTCTTCTGCATTCGCTACATAGAGCTTGTCCACGCTAGGCACATACAGCGGTCCCTGCGGCTGGGCGAGTCCCTTTATGCTGTAAATAACCTTGCCAGCGAATACATCAATCACTTCAACCGTGTTATTGCCGAGCGCGGAAACGAACAACCGTTTGCGCTTGGTGTCCGCAGTAAAGTGATCGAGCCGGCCAGCGACACTGGGCACTGGAATTTGTTCCTCAAGTTGCAGAGGAAGAATCTCGCGCGCTTGTAGTTGTGCCTCCGAGGTCTTGGTTGTCCGACTGACCAACGTGGCTAACACCAGCAGAGCAACGCTACTTACGGTTAGCAATTTCTTCATATTTTCTCCCTAAACACTTTGCCTATGAAGAACCCGCATGAATTCGTTCCTCAAGCTAGCGCGGTCTTCCGTATTTGACAATATTCTTTACATGCGAGAGGCGTTTACCGGTGTCCATCCAAATGTGTGGCCAACCGGTTCGGGCTGATAAATCCTCTTGGCGATAACGAATAAACTGCCCAACTAGCAACTGTTTGTTGCTGTTTTTCTTCAGCGCTCCTCAAACATCGCCAAGCGTAGATCTATCCAAGATTTTAGGCGGCGAGTAGGTCTTCATCGGGTCGACGAACTGGGCCGTCACTGTAGTTGTCGTGATGGCGAACCCACGCCATCGAACACGCCAACACATCTGGATTTGGAGGCTAAGGGCGGAGCATATAAGATGCGCTTGATGAACAAACACTATGCCCAGCAGGGTCTAAGCCGCCGGGAGTTGCTGCGACTGTCCGCCGCCGGAGCGACTGCATTGGGCGCGGTATTGGTATGTCCGGAATGGCTCTCTGCCGCAGGCGAGCGAAAGCGATCTCGATCACTCGACAGCCGGCCGGCGACGCCGGCAAATCTGTACTACGAGCTTTTGAAGAGCTGGTGCGATGGATTGATCGCGCGGCAGGTGACGGCAATTCGCGAGCCCGCACTTTATGGAGGCATTCTGTGCCCGGCCTGTGTGCTTATCCATGGACGCTGCGGTGATGCCGTGTACCCGCTCTTGCGGATGGCTCGAACGACAGGCGACTCTAAGTATCTTCGGGCTGCCGTGCTTGTGCACGACTGGTCGGAGCGGCAGGTAAGCCGGTCCGATGGCAGTTGGGTTAACGACGTTACTTTGAGCTCGTGGAAAGGGATTACGGTCTTTCACACAATTGCGCTGGCTGAAGCCCTGCAACACCACGGCCTTCTACTCGATACCTCCACGCGCCGGCGCTGGACTGAGCGTCTTGCGTTAGCGGCGAAGTTCCTCGACAGCTTCATGACGATGCAGACAGGTAACATCAATTACCCGATGACGAGTTCTTTCTGCTTTGCGATCGTCGGTCAGGTGCTGGAGGATCCGCGCTATCTTGACCGCGCCAGGCAAATGGCCCACGCAAGCCTCGAATATTTCACGCCCAACGGCTTGTTGTTCGGAGAAGGTCACCCACAGACAGCGGTCACTGCGAAGAAGTGCCGTCCTGTGGATCTGGGCTACAACGTCGAGGAATCGCTGCCCTCGCTCGCGCTCTATGCACTGGTCACAAACGACAAACCAGTCCTTGAGCAAGTGATTGCCGCGTTGCGAACCCACATGGAGTTCATGCTGCCCGATGGTGGATGGGACAACAGTTGGGGCAGCCGCAACTACAAATGGACTTGGTGGGGAAGCCGCACCAGCGATGGTTGCCACCCAGCGTACGCCCTGTTGTCGCAACACGAGCCAACGTTTCGTGAAGTCGCGTGGCGGAACCTTGAAATGATGGCGGCCTGCACCCATAACGGCCTGCTTTATGGCGGCCCGCACTACTTTGCGCATGGAGACTTGCCATGCGTCCATCACACGTTTACGCACGCCAAGGCACTGGCAACCGTGCTTGATCGCGGTGGCGCCGATGTACAACCCGTGCAGCGGCTGTCTCTGCCTCGGGATGAAGCTTACGGTCTGAAAAGTTATCCGGAAATCGGTACTCGGCTTGCGGCCATCGGAGATTGGCGGGCGACCATAACCGAATACGACTGGGAATACGTAGAACATGTTCAGTCCGGCGGCGGAAGCGCGGGCGGCGGACATGCGAGTGGCGGAGCACTGTCGCTGTTATTCCATCGCGGGCTTGGGCCCATCCTCGTTTCCAGCATGACCGAATACCAGGCGATAGAAATTTCCAATCAGCAGGCCCATCGTGATTATCCGCACATGACGCTCACTCCGCGCATCGAGTGTGTCAGCGATCGGGTCTATACCAGTCTGAGTGACTTTGAAGCGGCGCTAACCACAACCAGTACTCCGCAGCGAATTACCTTCGATGCTTCCGGCCGATTGCTGACGGCTGCGCACACGCCAGCCCCCAATGGTGAAGTGCATTATCACTTGGTGTATGGGCTGACCGGAGCCACAGTGGAGATCGTCGCCAGCACCGATGCCGCTGGTCCTGCCCCGCTACGGTTCATCCTTCCGGTTGTCTCTCCCCATAACGAAGCGGTCGAGCAAATCGATCGAAAGACGGTTCGCATTGCCAAGCGAAATGGACAACTGGTCGTTCGCACCGACGCGCCCCAAGGTTTCGAGGCTCCGACAAAAGAGCGAACATTTAATCTTGTTCCGGGGTTCCAGTGTCTGCCTCTTGCCATTGTACTGCGGCCAGGCAAAGAGGCTCGGATCGAACTGAGCGCCGAAGGGCCACGCGAGAAAGCGCTGTCCCCAGCGGTCGGAAGGTGGTTGCGGAGAGGTGCTGCAGTGAGTTGAACAGGACGGATTGGCAAATGTGTTGTTCGCACCTAATCCTCTCTGCCGAATCTTCCCGTTAGTCGGAGTAGGGATCATGATTGCTCACAACCCCCTCCACGGATCCGGACAAGCGGCATTCCCGCATCCGGCTCTTGCCTTAGGTAACGACGCCCATGCGGCGCGGGGGATAGGGATGACAGAGAGAAGGCCGTGGCAGCCAGCGGTTGATGAGGCGCCGCATGCGATCCCAAAGGACGCGGCCGTTCTGGCTGCGCCGCGACAACGCGCGATGCCAGAGCTGTCCCACTTGGAATCGGAAGATCCCCAGCGCCGGTCGGTTCATGGGCACGCCGTAGTACCGGATGTGTCCACGCACCACCGCTTGCAACCACTTGCCCAGTTCGGGGATGGGTTCGTGCATCCGTCGCTGAAGCGTGGCTTTCACCTCGTTCAGCTTCGTCTGCAGTCTCTTGCGTATCGTCTGCCGCAGCACCGTAAACCGTCTATTGCTTCTCTTCTTTATGCAGATGTGCGTAAAGCCAAGGAAGTTGAACGTCTCCGGTTTCCCTTCTCCACGCCACTGCCGTTGGTCGATCGCATACCGACCGAACTCCAGAAGTCGCGTTTTCTCGGGATGCAGTTCCCGGTTGAACTTTCGCATTCGTTCGGTGAGTTCCGCTCGGAACTGATCGGCATCCGCTTTGCTGTTAAAGCCCACCACGATGTCGTCAGCGAAGCGCACGACGATCATCGGCGTACGTCCTTAGACTTCCCGATGCGTCCCAAGGCAACTGCGGCCCTGGGCAGTCCTGGGATCTCCCGGTTCCCATGCGAGGTGCTTCCGTACGTGCACGGGGTCTCTGACCGCGCGGGACTCAGGTACACCTCGCGATCTCGGTGCACCCGATGGAGCCTTCCGCTTTCTCCTACAGCGTCGGCGTCCCGGAGGAAGATTCTTACGCGGCTGAATACCCGGCCCGCACGTTCCCCTGTCCATGCTTCGACGCCGCCCTTGCGAGCGGCTCCGCATGACTCGGGGCCGATGTGGGTCGCTACATCCCATTCGTATGACTTTTGCATTCACTACACCTCGCCGGTTTAACCGGCGCACAGGAGAATACACATGCCGAAAGCTGACTCCAACCCTGACCCGCTACGCGCCGCCAAAAGTTGCCGCGTCGCCCTCGTCGGCTTCGGAATTGTAGGGCGGTCCGTGGCTAAAATTCTCTCCGAGACCAGCGGTCACGCTCTCCGCCTTACGCACATCTGCAACCGCAATGTGGAGAGAAAAAAGCAGCCTTGGGTACCCAGCGATGTGATCTGGACCGAGGACTTTCAGTCGGTCCTGAGTTCTGACGCCGACATCGTGATCGAATTGATCGGCGGCCTGGCGCCAGCCGAACAGATCGTCCGCGGCGCATTGCAGGCGGGTAAGTCCGTGGTCACAGCCAATAAACAACTCATTGCCCGTCACGGCCCCGATCTGTTGCAACTCGCCAGCTCGCGAGGATGCCAGATCGAGTTCGGGGCTTCGGTCGCCGGTGGCGTTCCGGTTCTGCCCGCACTGCGTGCGGGCTTACGCGGAGACCGGCTGCACGGCATCGCCGGAATCCTGAATGGCACCTGCAACTACATTCTGAGCCGGATCGAAAACGCCAGAATTCCGTTCGGTGAAGCACTGGAAGAAGCTCAAGCCCGGGGCTACGCCGAAGCCGACGCCTCCGAGGATCTCGATGGCGGCGATGCCCGCGCCAAACTTGCGATCCTCGCCCTCGCCGGACTGCAAACCCGGGTCACACCGGAAACCATCCGCGCCCGCACGATTCGCGCCGTCGACGCCGTCGACTTCGAGTACGCCGCTGAACTCAACTGTACGATCCGCCAGATCTCGCGGGCCGATTTGCAGGAAACCGCGCTATTCGCCGAGGTCGGGCCCAGCTTGGTCCCGGCCAATTCGCCATTCGGTCGCGTGCAGGGTAGCCAGAACCTGGTTTTGACCTCGGGCAAGTACGGCGGGGACGTGGCATTTCTAGGGGCGGGAGCCGGGGGGGATCCAACTGCCGTCGCCGTAGTCTCGGACCTGTTGTTCGTCGCACAGAACCTTTCCACCGGTTCCCGGCCACAGCTGCCGCAACAACTATCGACCCCGAGAGTAAGCTGCGACTTCGAGACTCCCTGGTACCTGCGTTTTCTGGTGCGGGACCGGCCGGGAATCGTAGCACGGCTCGCCACGATCCTGGCCGCGTACCATCTGAACATTGATTCAGTGCTGCAGAAATCGGGCTACGACAAAACGGCTCTTCCTTTTGTGATAACTCTTGAGCCCTGCCGGGATTCGCTGTTGCATCCCGCCCTCGAGGAAATTTCCGCTCTCGACTTCGCGATCAAGCCTTGCCTCTGCCTGCCCATTTTGCGTTAGCAAGCGGTTGCGCGGCTCGCCGCGTTGCGTATTTCATCGCCGCGAGTCTGCTCAGCCGGTCAATTCCAGAAAGGATTGCCCCGCCCGGCGGGTGCCAGAAATACTGTCCACATTCGCTTCAGCGCCGGAGTTTGACAGATTCGCGCGGAGCGTCTGGTATTCGAGTTCACTAGTGTCTGCTTCCGTCGCAGGTGATTTTGTTATTCGAGCTTCTTCAGGCATTCGCGGACTATTTCTTGTGTTAGTGGCAAGAACCCTTGGTCCTCCAGTATGGTCCGCTGTCCCTCGAAGCTCAGCAAGTAGAACAAGAACTCCTTCACTTTGGGATCGACTGGTTTGTTCGGCACACGATTGATGTAAGCATAGATGCCACGAGTGAGCGGATACGTGCGGCGCACAAGATTTCCCTTGGAGACTTCGTAGTAAGGTCCTCTCGCCTGAACGGCTAGGGCCAAGGGCTTCACCTCTGAGTTGCTATAGCCCAGGTTGGAGACCGCGATACCGTAGCGGTCAGCAGCCAGGGCATCGAGAATCAGTTGGCCGCTGTCATACACCGAGCCGTCGGCTCTCTTCATATCCTTGAACTCCTTCACGCGGTCCCAGTTCCACTTGCGGCTGTCATTGAGCACCACCTGCTGGAAGAACGAACCAGGTCCGGTCTCCGCGTCGTACGCGTATGCTTGGATAAACTTATCCGCCCATTCCCCTTGCAGGCCGAGTTGGCCCCACGTCTGTATGTTGCTCGGGCCACGGCGGTGTTCGCAGCCAAAAATCCCGTCCAGTTGCGCGAGTGTGAGCTGCGAGACGGGATTGACTTTGTTAACAAAGATGACCAAGGCTGGAGATTTTCCCGGCGCATTGAGGCTCCCGGTCATGACCTCGAGTTCCAAAGGCTTATATTGAAAGACCCATTCGAAACCCATGATCTCTTTTGCTGTGCTTCGGCGGCCCATGAGAGCCAGGTCGGCAACGCCGGTGTAGATACCGGCCATGGCCGTGCCTGTGCCCATTAGATTTGTGTCAAACCTGACGTCCCGATGATACTTGCTGAATCCCCGCTGCAATGATTTCATAAGGGCACCCAGGGAATCATTGCCCCAAATACGAATCGTTCCGGAAACGATTTGCTTCGGCCGGTAGTGCGGCAGGGAACCCAGGTCTTGCGCATGGAACGGCGTGCCGGCGGTCGCAACAATGACGGCGACAGCGACCGAAAGGATCAGAAATCGTCGTAGCATTGCGTTTCTTTGTGTGTTCTCAATGATGCCTTGACCCTAATCCAGTTTTTTCAATTGCTCGCGTATCGCTTCCTTATTGAGCGGCAAATACCCGCCGTCGCGAACGATGTCCTCTTGCCCTTCACGACTCAGGATGTACCGTAGAAACTCCTTAACCTTCGGATCCACAGGCTGTCCCGGGACCCTGTTGATAAAAGCAGGAATGATACGGGTCAGCGGGTATCTGCGCGAGATCAGATTCTCCTGGGAGGCTGCGTAGTAAGACCCGCCCGCCTGGGAAGCGAGCGCCAGAGGCTTCACCTGCGGATTACTGTAGCGCAAATTCGAGACGCCGATCCCGTAGCGGTCTTTGGCCACAGCGTCGAGGATCTGTTGGCCGGCTTCATACACCGTTCCATTCGGATTCGTAATGCGCGCAAACTCCTTCAGGGCACAGTTCCAGCGGTGGCTGCCAGCGAGCACGGCATTTTGGAGGTAGGTCGAGAAATCGTCGTCAATTCGCCAACCGTAAAGGTCGATCGGTTTGTCGGCCCACTCGCCCGTGAGGCCGAGTTCACCCCACGTGCGAATGTTGCTCAGGCCGCGCTGATGCTCGTAGCCGTAGATGGCGTCCAGTTGCGCGAGTGTGAGCTGCGCGATCGGATTGTTCTTGTGGACGAAGAACATTTGAGCGTAGTCCATGTTCTGCACGTCGAGACTGCCTGTGGCAATATCGATACCGAATGGTGGATAGTGCATCGCCCGCTCAAACGCCGCAATCTCAAAGGAAAATATTTCCTCGCCGCGAATGGCGACGTCCCCGGTGCCAGCGTACAAAGCACCGGTCGACGACGCCGTGCCGTACGTTTTTATATCCAGTTTGACGTCGGGCTGGTAGCGAGCGAATCCTTCCCCCCAGTACTTCACCAGCCGGCCCATGAAGGCGCGTTTAAAACTTCCGTGTCCCCACAGGCGAATTGTCCCGGAAACTCTCTGTTCGGGCCGATAGTGTGGCAGCTCAGAGGAATTCCACTGCTGCCCGTAGAGACAGCTGGTGGGGAGCGCCATCAGCGCGGCTAAGACAAAAAACGTTTTCAATAGATTCAAATGCGGTACCTTCAAATTTGATAGAAACTTCCCTGAGCGCACGACGCAAACCGGCCGATGAGCAGACCTCGGCGAGCCGACCGCGTCACTCCCCGTGCCTCTCATCCAGAAGCTGACTGTGTCACATGACGCGCGCGCTAACTCGGCGTGAAAGTTTATTCATAAAGCACGCCCGCGAAGGCATGGCCCAGGCGGCATTCGCGATTAAACATACCGCAATGGCGTGAACAAAATTTCATGTACGATTCAGCGAGCCTTCATTCGTCGATGCAATAAACTTCGGCTTACGCTTGTATCACAGTCTAAGCAATGTCCGCAGCGGTGGCCGGTCGAGGGGCTCGCCACCACTACGTGCCATGGTCGAACAGCAAGGAGACGTGAGTCACAGACATGATTGACCGTGCCCTGTTTCGGACCGGCGCGTTACTGGTATCGTTCGCGCTTTGTCCCTCCGCCAAGACCCAAGTTACCGGGGGCACGATCAGCGGCACGGTAACTGACCCTTCGTCGGCGGCGATCCCCGGTGCCAGTGTGACGATTCTAAGCCAGGGGAAAGGTCAGACGAGGGCGACATTCACCAACGCCCAGGGTTTCTACAGTGTCCCCAATCTCGTTCCGGGACGCTACGACATGACCGTTTCAGCCCCGGGCTTCAAAAGCACGGTTGAAAAAAACGTGCTGATGGAGGTCGGACAAGAAGCAGCGGTCAACATCACACTCACCCTGGGAGACATCAGCGAGAAAATCGAGATAACCGCCGACACGACCGGGCTGGCCACGACGTCCTCCACCTTGAGCAATGTGGTGGGCGGACAGACGGTGCGGGACCTGCCGATCAATGGCCGCGACTGGACGCTGCTCGCCGCGCTGGAACCGGGTGTCCACACGATCGAGGCGCAATCCCCTATCACCATAGGCAACGCCCGAGCGAATCGCGGCTTTGGTACACAGATGACGATTGGCGGCAACCGGCCGCAGCAGAACGTCTACCGTTTGGACGGCGTGGTCATCAATGATTATTCCGGCGGCGGACCTGGCAGCGTCTTGGGCGGCGCGCTTGGAGTAGACGCGATTCAGGAGTTTTCCGTCATCACCGGGAACGCCGCCGCTAACTATGGAAGGACCTCCGGTGGGGTCATTAACGCGGTTACTCGGTCTGGTCAAAACGTTGTCCACGGCTCCGCTTATGAGTTTATGCGCAACAGCGCGCTTGATGCTGCGAACTTCTTCGACGTCTTAGCCAAGAACACCAACCGGCGGAAACCGCCCTTTAAGCGCAATCAATTCGGTTTCTCTGCCGGAGGGCCGGTCTACCTGCCTCGCTTGACCGGGCCAGCGGTCGGCTACAACGGTAAGAACAAAACATTTTTCTTTGTTGATTACGAAGGTCTCCGTCAGGACCTGGGCACGACCTCGACAATCACGGTTCCGTCACGAGCCGCCCGCAGAAAGGTTGTTGATCCTAAACTCGTGCCGTTTCTCGCTATCTTTCCACTGGCTCCTAGCGGATCGGAGAAGGGAGACTTTGGTCAATTTTCGTTCAGTGCGCAGGGCATCACCAAAGAGAATTTGTTTACCGTCCGACTCGATCACAAGCTTTCGGATGTCGACTCTTTGAGCGGCACCTTTTTAACCGATCACTCCGACACCCGCTTGCCCGATAACTATAATTTCGCCCTGCTGGGGCAGAAATCGGGCCGCCAATCGGTAGCCGTAGAGGAAACCCACATCTTCGGGGCAACCCTCCTGAACATCGCGCGAATCGGCTACAGTCGCTCCGTTGTTAGTGCCCCGATCAACCTTGGCGCTATCAATCCCCTGGCGGCCGATACATCACTCGGGTTCCGGGCGGGCGTTCCCGTCGGGAGTATCGTAATAACCGGAATCGAGACGTTTAATGGCGGAGTCGGTGGTGTCGGGCAGACCGATTTCCATTACAACAGCTATCAGGGGTATGACGACCTGCTCTACACTCAAGGCAAGCATTCTTTGAAGTTTGGCGTCGCCCTGGAACGCATACAATCAAGTGAATTTAATATTGGTGATCCTCTAGGAAGATTTACTTTTGGTTCGTGGAACAATTTTGCGGCTAATCAGCCCGACA
>Ga0209011_1001029_pt1 | contig 10121 bp, 2 predicted proteins | sample BlaSpr_A8_OM1_M3_FD_187986 | JGI IMG/M metagenome (GOLD analysis project Ga0209011, IMG submission 187986) | Forest soil microbial communities from Thunder Bay, Ontario, Canada - Black Spruce, Ontario site 2_A8_OM1_M3 (SPAdes) (version 2) | ecosystem: Environmental > Terrestrial > Soil > Boreal... | reverse complement strand
AGAGATGGAATCCGGCTTTAGCCTTTTCTGCCAGTCCCTGGGGGTAATCACGCGTGGCGATTTCAAGGTCGAGGCGCCGGAGTTCTCTGCACTCGTCCTCGTACTCGATGCGAAGGTCGGGGATAGGAATCACACGCGCCAGTTTTTGAAGTTGGTGAGAGCGGTAGCAAACACTTCCCGATCAACGGATACGTCAATCCAAATTGAATTAGCACCGTCAACCAGTGCTTTGGCGCAGATTCGGTGGAGTAATATGTAGTATACAGTGAAAGAGTATATCTATTCATTAATATAGCATGCAGTTTTCCCTTGTTTTCAAGGGATACTTCCGGGTCCCTTTTATTTTCTGGCCGCGTTTGCGAATGGGCAAGGACTCCTGCCTTTGTGACCCTCATCATCCAACTAGTCTCGTGGTGCGATCACGGCGGGCCCTTGTCACTTATGCTTCAGTCGTTTGTCAGGAAACAGAGAGCGAATCTCTGGCGCCCGCAGGTCCGGAAGGAGATTGCTGAGTCATGAGAAAGCCGTACCAGATTTGTTTGCCAATACTTCTAATCTATCTTGTTCCCGCGGTCGCAACCGCCCAGTCTTTCCGGGTGCAATGTCCAACCAGCACCATCACCCACCCGGCGGCGCTCAACAATAACAACGTTGAACCCCCGTACACCGCTCCGACGGTCCTTACGGCGCCCTCCGCCACCACATTTCAGGCGCCGTCTGCGAACGTGAACGGCGCCATCAAATGCCAACAGGTCTCGGGCGGCGACGGTTACGCGACGATGGCTGACGGCACGCAGACTTTCATGTTTTCGTTTGGACCGTTGTCTGGGCTTGCGGACATCGCGAATGGCCTGCCCGGCACGGGGTTTCCCAAAGACTTCAATACAGAGTATCTCGGCACGCTCCCGCTCCAGCCCGGTGATCCCGCCACGAGCGATGGGGTGGCGGCCGGTACTTGGCCAACGTTCCCCATCTCGACTGCGGGGTTCACGTATAACGGCGCCGTGGGGCTGACTCCCGACGCAGATGCCATAGCTGACGGTCTTTGCACAGCCCCTTGCCTCGATGGCCACGTGGATCCCCGCCAAATCTTGGACATCGGTGTGATGAACGGCAATATCCCCGCGCCGTTGGTGGCATTCGATGAGGACGACGAAATGTTCCTCACCCTCACTAACGTGGGCATGATCATGCGGCCGGACCTGTTCGAGCAGCATACGATTCACTTCCACGGGTATCCCAACGCTTCGTCGGTCTATGACGGTGTGCCGGACGCCTCGGTCGCCATCAACATCGGCGGCAGTTTCACCTACTACTACTTCGCACCCGATGCGGGCACCTACTTCTGGCACTGCCATATCACCCCGCCCGAACACTTGCAGATGGGCATGGTCGGCCAACTTTATGTTCGGCCACGGCAGAATCGGGTCCCGGTCACCAACAGTCTCTACGGCTCGCTACAGGCACAGCAGAACGATCTGCGCACGGCTTGCAGGCGGCCCAATGATGGCGTGCTACCCGCCGTATCTACTACGACCGACATTCTGTGCGCTAATCCAGTCCCGGCCATCAACACCAATGTCAACCAAAGCAACGATAATGTCGGCACAGCCCTCACCAACCCTAACTACGGTCAGCCGCAAAAGTACGCCTACAACGACGGCGACGGCTCAACGGCTTATGACACCGAATACGCTCTCCAGATCCATGGCTTCGATCCCAATTTCCATTTTGTTGGCATGACCTTCAACCCGGAAAATTTCGCAACCATGAAAGACAAGTACTTCCTGCTGAATGGGCGCAGCTACCCGGACACGGTCACACCCGGTCCACTGGCCACGCAGTCGTCGGATGGACGGAGTCATTTTTCGCAGCCTTTGCCCTCGATCATCAACATTCCGGCAGGCGGGAAGGCCCTTCTGCGCATTGCTGACCTGGACGTTTCGGAGTATCAGACATTGGCGTCATTGGGAATTCCGATGCACGTAATCGGCTTCAACGCCAAGCTGCTGCGGGATCAAGCGGGGAACAACCTCGAGTATTACACCAACTCGATCACGCTGGGTGGTGGCGAGTCGCTCGACGTGATTCTGGATGCCAGCAATAAAACACTGTATCCGGCGGGCAGCGTTTTCTATCTCTATACCCCCAATCTCGACCACCTTTCCAACGACGCCGAAAATTTCGGCGGGCTCATGACTGAAGTCCACATCAATTAGGAGATCGGCGATGAGTGCTAAGAGAGAGGCAATGAGGGTGACGAACGTGAAAAAAACGGTTTTGATGACACGACTGCTCCTGGCGCTGACGGTTGCGCTGCTTCTCACGGCGACGGCTTACGCCGCGGCTCCTGGCATCACCGGTCCGACGTTCAACTTGACGGCGCAAACTGCTTACCTGAACCAGCCGGACGGCGGGATGGTTTACTCCTGGGGGTACGGCTGTAACAGCGCGCCGAGCGGCTTTAATCCGTCCGCAACCTTGATGCCCGGCTCTAATTGTCCCTCGATGCAAGTTCCAGGCCCCACACTGATCGTCACTGAAGGAAATACGGTCGTGGTGACGCTGACGAATAATCTCCCCACTGCGGCCGGCAACACCTCGATTCTGTTTCCCGGTTTTCAGGTGACTACAGGTGGTACTGGTGTACCCGGTCTCCTGACACAGGAAGCGGCACCAGGCGGAACGGTGACCTACACGTTTACTGCCTCAACGCCGGGTACTCACGCCTATTACAGCGGAACGCAAGGCGACCTGCAAATCGAGATGGGCCTTTACGGCGCCATCATTGTTCTTCCGAAAACCATACCCAGCAACTGCACGACCGGGCTGGCCGCCTCCAACCTGGCTGCGGAAGGGTTTTGGCACGAGTCTGATTTCCGGCTAGCGGCGGCTGCCTACGACCACCCCAAGACTTGTTACGACCGGGAATACCTGTTTCAGTGGGCAGAGATGGACCCCAATATTCACCGCCAGGCCTTGGCGCAGGTTACGGCATTGGCTGGCTGCACGGCTGGGGCTCCGGGTTGCAGTCTCGAGGTCGCGACCGAACCCTATCATCCTTCTTACTTCCTCATTAACGGCCGCTCGATGCCCGACCTCATGGACGCCAACTTTGCGCCCGAGTATCCCCACCAGCCCTACAACGGCAATCCTCATATGCACCCAGGCGAGCAGGTCCTGATTCGCACCATCGGCCAGGGCCGGTGGCAACATCCATTCCACGAGCACGGCAACCATGTGCGCATCCTTGGGCGCGACGGGAACTTGATTCTCAGCCAGTCCGATCCGAATCTCCTCGCCGGACTCTTGATGTTCAACACCGACACGACTCCGGGGCAGGCCTTCGACGGGATATTCTACTGGACCGGCAGGGGCCTGAACTGGGATCCGTACGCTCACAATCCCAAATCTGCCGACCTTAGCGCAAAGCTTCCCTGTGCTCCTGATGCCAACGGCTACAACACGGGTTTCCTCTCCACCGATACCACCTTCAGTGGTACGCCCAGTACATCTGTAGTGGATGCGATCAACTATTACGAATGGTGCCAGGACCACAACAAGCCGTTGCAAGTTGCTCCGTTTGGCGATGTCGCCGGTGGCGGCCCTGCCACTCTGCCCGATGCAAACATCCTGACGAACGGCGCCTGGTACGGCGGCAGTCCCTATCTTGGTCCGAATGCGAACGTACGGGCGACCGGTCCCACCTCTGCTTTGCAGCCGACAAACGTGCAGGCCAACCCAGGCAACGAGCGCGGTTTCGCGTTTATGTGGCACTCGCACAACGAGCGCGAGATCACTACCAACAACGTTTTCCCCGGCGGAATGCTGATGATGATGCTGGTTGATTCCCGGGAATTTAAGATCGACGAATCCAATTGACGGCGAGGAAGAACATGCGAACCTACAATTTCAAAGCAGTCATCAAGGCCGCCCTACGAGTCGCGTGCATGCTTCCTTTCGCGGCGGTTGCGGCCCTCGGCCAGCAGACGGTCAATCTGACCGCCGGGCCGGCCACGGCTATCCTGCCCGACGGCTCAACGGTGCCGATGTGGGGCTACAGTTGCGGCGCGGCCGTGACGGCGGTCACCTCGTCGGCAGCAACCACCACCTTCACCGCGACGGGCGCCTCGGACACGAGTCTGGCGATGCCTATCAACGCGTATGCAGGCAGCACCGTGACTGCGGGCACCTCGTCTGGAACAGTTCTAAGCAATACCGCAACAACCCTTACCCTGACGGCAGCAGGTTGGACCGGCGGAATCCCCATCAGCGGCGCCTTCACCCTCGCCGCCTCCAAGGCTAACTGCGCCGCGTTGAATAAGGCGGCCATCGTAGGGATGTGGTCCCCCGTTGTGATTACCGTCCCCACGGGCCAAGATCTGACGATCAACCTCACGAATAATCTCTCGTTTACGCCGCCAAGCACCACGATTCCGAATCCGAATAGCCCGAATAACATCCCCACTTCGCTGGTGATCGTGGGTCAGTTGGGCGGCGGTCTGGGAACTGCGGCTACCTACGCGGCGAGCCCGACGCATGCGAACCAATCGGTTACCTGGGCTGTCGCGGGGAGCTCCGCCGGAGCTCAGTTTACCCCGCCACCGCAAGGACCGCGTGTCCAATCCTTCGCAACGGAAGTGGCGGCGACGCCGGCGACGACAGCGCAAACTCCAACGGGACTGACCTGGAAAGCCCCGCGGGCCGGCACCTACCTGATTGAGTCCGGTACGCACCCGTCGATTCAGGGTCCAATGGGCTTGTACGGAATTCTGGTGGTCACGAGCGCGCCCACGGCAACAGCCGGCACCGAAACTGCAGCTGGCCTCGCCTATCCCGGCGTGCCCTACGATGCGGATGTACCGCTGCTTTTCAGTGAAATCGACCCGGCACAAAACAATGCGGTCAACAAGGCAGTCAACACCGTGGGTTTTAGCGAAACGGCTGTCATAAACCTTAAGGACTCCGTAAGTTCCGTTGTTTTGACGCCAGGTGGTAGTGCTGGCAGCGGTTACGTGGTAGGAGACGTTGTCACATTCCCCGCAGGCAGTGGCGGTGGTGTTGGGGCGACCGCACAAGTTGCTCACGTAACCAGCACCGGAGCCATTATTGATTTTACCGTTACCAATTCTGGCGTGGGCTATACCTCCGTTCCTACCGGCACCATTACCAGTACCAATCCGCTCGCGACCGGAGCTCAGTTCACTGCAGTCCTCTCATTAGCGGGCGATCTGTGTGGAACCGGCTTCTCCGCCTGCTACCCGCCGGCGGTGAATTACACCCCGCTGTATTACGCGATCAATGGAGCCGCGTTCAATAAGACCAACTCGAGCGCTTCCTTGTTTTCAGTTACTCCAGCGACGCTAGCTCCGCTTACTGGACCGGGATCGGTTTTGGTGCGCTTCGTGAATGCCGGCTTGCGCATGCATGTGCCTTCCATCGTCGGATCGCAGACAGCTCAGCAAATGCCGGCTGGAGCGCTCCCCAAGGTTACTGGTGGTTTCTCGATCATTGCGGAAGACGGAAACCCCCTGCCGGGCTTGCCCCGCGTGCAGAGCGAAGTATTTATGGCCGCGGGCAAGACGTACGATGTGATGATCAATGCGCCGGCCGCCACGACGCCTGCCCTTCCAGTGTACGACCGTGAGTTGAGCCTCTCGGGCAATGCCATCGGGCGCGACGCCGGGATGCTGGCTTACATCAGCGTGAATGGTTCGGTACTCCCTACCTCCGGCGTGCTCGGGGCTGCGGTAGCTAGGCAGGATACCTACAACTCAGTGATTCCGTGCACCGTGGCTCCGTGCAAGGCGGTCACTGTGTCGGATCCATCCAAGGGCGTGATCGCCAACGACACCAATGTGTACGGCGTAGCGGTCGCTATTGGCCCTACCGGTGGCACGGTGACTCTCAACACGGATGGCACCTTCACTTATGTTCCTAACGTCAACACCACCTCGGATTCCTTCACGTATTGTGCTAACGGCACTACCCCGACGTCTGTACCGTCAGTGTGCGCGCCAGTGACACTAGGTGCGTGCGCCGCGGCGACCGGTTGCCTAGAGGCGGCCGGCGGCATCACAGTCAACCCCATTACATACACCTCGAAACTGGCCACCTACCTAAACGTCAGGTCCCCCGGCGTCCTTTCGGTTGACACAGATTCGAAGGACTATCCTCTTTCGGTTAACATGGCGAGTGTCACACCGGTAGGAGGCCTAACGCTTTCAATGGACTCGCATGGCGGGTTCAACGCGTCCGTTACCGCGGCGGGTACATACACATTTACCTACAAGGCGCAGAATTCACAGGGGACGGTCAGTGCCAATGCCGCGACCGTGACGCTAAATTTCCCAGCGGGAAGCGGTCTTGCGGTTACGGTTTTAGACGGCTACGACAAAACAACCACAATCGCCGACTATCGCTGGATCATTGAGGAAGACAAGTCCTTTTACATCAACCCCAACTGCACAACGACCACCACAACCCCACCGGTGGGCTGCCCGAGTACGACTGCGACTGGGGGCGTCCCTCCTACATATGGGGTCAATTTTCACACCAGCCACATGGAGTACGTGGCGCAAGGCTGCACAGGGCCGCTATCCTGCGAAACAGGCCAGACCGTCGTCGATCCGACTACCGGGGTTCACAACCCGGCGGTGTGCGATATGGGCGATGGCGTTTGCAGGACTGATTCCACAGCCGTAAATGGGAAGACGGTTGTAATGCCAGGCCAGGTGAATCTGGATCCGACGAAGCGCTACTACATCTCGGTCCTGCCGGGCGATTCGGCCAACCCGTTTGGCTCTGGCTACGCGGGCACGCCTGACTGCTCCCCGGCGGGCGCCGCGTTGGGACACTGCGGCCACGGTATGGGCGGCGCTCCGATCACCTTCGGACAGACGGCAGTCACGGTAATTTCGCAGCCCTCGCCATACCCAACGGCAAAACTGTCGATATTCGTGTTCGAGGACGATTTTCCGCTAAACGGCGAGCATGATGGCGGCGGCGGAATCGACGTATTGTCGCCCAACGAACCGGGTCTGGGCGGATTCCAAATCCACCTCTGGGACGCCTTTGGCGGGAATGGCGATTTTACCGGGCAGATGACCTATGACATGTTCAACCAGCCGTTGACGAACAGCCTGGATGGAACGATGGATCCTTCCTCGGGGCAAAACGCCTGCCCGATTACGCAGCAAGCTGCGGGCATCACGGGCATGATCGTTACCTGCCCGAAGTATGAAGCGGACGGCACGACTCTATCCCCGCTGGCGGGCCAAGCCGTCGTTGCCAACCTGATGCCGGGAAGATGGGGCGTGATTGCCACGCCTGCGGCCGACCGGATTGCCAGAGGCGAAGAGTGGCTCCAGACCAACACGCTGGACGGCCAGAAGGCCCACGATTCTTTCACCAGAATCGCCGAGCCGAGCTTCTTCCAGGAATACGGACCGGCGGCCTGGCACGTCGCGATTGGCTTTGCCAATCCGGCTATCATTAATGCCCGCTTGGCGGGAGTGTGCAACGGCAAAGATCCCAACATCACGGGCCCGAACTGCACCAATACCATCACGGGCATGGTCACGGGCGAGCGCCTGAGCCGGACGCCAGATGAAAGGCTCTACCCCAGCGGTTCGCACGATGCCTTCTATTGGACTCAGTGCTTCGTGAGCGTCGGAGATCCCGATGGCGAAGACTTCGCGTTCACGAAGTGCGACGATAAGGGACATTTCAGCCTCACGGGTCTTCCCGATGGTGATTGGAGAATCACCACCTTTGACCAGTGGAACGATCAACTCGTGGATGGCCTTTCGACGCCGGTCAGGCTAAATAGCAGGGTCAATGGCGGGGTCACAAACATAGACATCGCCGCTACGCAGTGGCAGACGAACCTGTATACCCAGACTTTCATCGACGACGACAAGACTGGCGTTTCAAAAAACAAGCAGGTGGGAATTCCTCTTGCTAACGTCGCTGTCCGTCTGCGCGACGGCAGCATAGAGAACCTCCTCGCCACGGACTTCACCGGTACCGCCAATTTCAACGAGACCTTCCCGTTATTCAGTTGGTATACGGTGGAAACCGATGTGACCCGTTATAAAAGCACCGGGACGCACGTGGTCTACGACGCTGGCGGCCCCGCCGACGGGACACTGTCGTGCGGCACCGCAACCAATGGCTACCCATCGTGCGGTACCTCCACGGCTTACAATTTTCTGGCAAATACCGAAGAACAGGTCTCTGTGCCCGCGAACTTGCGCGTTCCAGGCGCGGTCTATTGCGCCAAAGCGGATTGCACAGGTAAGACGATTCAGAGTGGGCCAGCCAGCAGCGATCCCGGCAACTGCACCGCCGGCACCGGCAGCACGGTTAACTGCGGCGCGCCATCCCTATCCACCGGTCGAATCGATCCCCCGTGGGTTGGAGTAGAGGGCTGGCAGGGCTTCCCTGGCCAGAACAGTTTCATCGAATTCGGCAAGGCGCCTTACTACGAAGGCGAGAACGGCGGCATCAAAGGCCATGTCGTCTATGCCTCGACGCGTCCGTTTGATGATCCATATTTTCTCGTTCAGACGCAATGGGAGCCGTTGGTTCCGCGTGTCACCATCAACCTCTATCAGGAGGGAACAGCGCCAGATGGTACGCAGTCCCTCACCTTGGTTGACACTACTCAGACCAGCAGCTTTGACGATTGGGCACAGGGATTCCATACTGACGCGAATGGCAACTCGATCCCCAATATGAGCTGCCCGGGCCAGTCAGCCGCCGATCTGTTCAAGTTCACGCTGGATAACCAGCCGAACTACCTAGACTTGTATAACTCCCAGCACAACGGGGGCACGTTGCACACGTTGCCATACAAATCCCAGTTCAAGTGCTATGACGGCATGCACAACTGGAATCAGGTCCAGCCGGCGCCCTACGACGGCATGTACCAGTTCCCGAGCGTAACCTCCACTGATTCAACGACAGGACGGCCGCTGACGACGAACTGCAAGATTTGCGTTCCCGATCCCGTCCCGAGCACCGGGGTCGATGCAGATCCCTTGAGGTCCGGCCTCCCGATTCTGCCCATTGGCAAGTACGTGGTTGAAGTGGTATTGCCTCCGGGGTTTGAATTGGTAAAGGAAGAGGACAAGAACATTCTGATCGGCGACAATTTTATTGCGCCGGTGACGCAGCAGTTCGGCGGCTTGGGCAACATTTTCATCATTCCTGACCAAGCTCAGGTCGGAAGCGCCTATAACCCGAATAACCCCCAGAATCCAACGCAGAGCTTCGGAGCCAGTCCGCTTAATGGGATCGTTCCCGGATTTGTGCCCGAGCCCCTCTGGCCGTGCGTCGGCGAGCCGCGAATCGTGCCCGACTACATCAGCCTGTACCCACAGACCCACCAGGTAGCGCCGTTCGCCGGAGCTACTCGCAACCTCTGCGACCGCAAAGAAGTGACGCTGACCGACCAGATGGGTGCGATTGCGAAATTCTTCATCTACACCTCGACGCACATCGCCTCCAAGTTCACCGGCGGCATTACCGACGACTACACTTCGGAATTTGATCCGTTCTCGCCAGTGTTCGGTGAGAAGTTTGCGCCGCCCAACATGCCCATCTCCATTAAGGATTGGGCCGGAAACGAAGTCTCCCGCGTCTATAGCGACCAGTGGGGCTCGTATAACGGCATGACTTACTCGACATGGGAAGTCAACCCGCCCAACCCGACCGGGTATGCGCCCACGATGATGGTTTTTTGCATGAACGACGCAGGCTCCGGGGCAGCCCCAGATCCGTTGTTCAACCCTGCTTACAGCCAGTTCTGCTATGAGCTGCCGTTCATGCCTGGAGCAACCGCGTATCTGGATACGCCAGTCGTGCCCACCTCCGCCTTTGCGGGTGCAGGGTACAACAATGTGGACTGCGCCTACCCGGATGCCACGCCGGCGATCAAGGAAGTGGATGGCGATGGAGTTGGACCTTGGGTAAGCGCGGCCGGTAAACCCCTCAAGATCACCGCGTTGGGCGATCAGATGGTGAACAACCATGCGTACACCGGGCCCTCGGCCACAACGGCTCCCTACAATCAGAAGACCATCCTGCGTCATTATGGCTTCGGCGGTACCGCAGGA
>Ga0209011_1001026_pt1 | contig 10140 bp, 7 predicted proteins | sample BlaSpr_A8_OM1_M3_FD_187986 | JGI IMG/M metagenome (GOLD analysis project Ga0209011, IMG submission 187986) | Forest soil microbial communities from Thunder Bay, Ontario, Canada - Black Spruce, Ontario site 2_A8_OM1_M3 (SPAdes) (version 2) | ecosystem: Environmental > Terrestrial > Soil > Boreal... | reverse complement strand
GCCGCTGCCGCTCCTGGGCCGGCAGATCCGCGGCGACCGCCGTCTCCTCCGGCAGGGCGGCCTCGACGCGCGCCCGGGCGAGGTCCGCCGGGTTGGCGAGCGTGAGGTGCACCGCGCCGGTACTGCGCGCGAACACCGCCGGTGCGCTGGCGCTGATCACCGCGATCCCGAGCAGATTGCGGTGGCACTGCTGCATCGCTACCAGCGCAAACGCGGCCAGCGAAAACGTCAGGAACAGGGCGAGGCTGTTGCCGTAGTTGAGTCCGGCGAGCAGCATGAGGAACAGCAGCATCCCGAACGCCACTCCGGCGCCGGTCGGCAGGATATAGAGCCTGCGGCGCTCGAGAGTGACCGGCAGCACATCCAGACCCTGGCGGCGGCGCATCCACTCGTCCACGCGTGCGCGCACCAGGGCCGGCAACGGCGCGAGCGGGTTCCAGCGAGTCGACACCTTACGGCGGCACGGGCACTGCCCGAATGATTTCGCGGGCGATCTCGTCACCGTCGCTGCCGCCCGCGGGGTCGCGCCTCTCGAGCCGGTGCGCGACCACTGCCGGCAGCACGGCCTGCACGTCCTCCGGCAGCACGGCCGGGCGGTCCGACAGGTAGGCCCACGCCTGCGCTGCACGCAGCAGACCCTGGCCGGCGCGCGGCGAGAGTCCGATTTTCAGATCCGAGCGCTCGCGCGTGCGCGCGATCAGCGCCTGGGTGTAATCGAGCAGCGCATCGGCGACGTGCACGGCGCGCACCGCGCCCTGCACGCGCAGCACGGCCGCAGCGGACAGCGCCGGCGCAATGCGCGGCAACAGCTCGCGGCGTTCCCCGCCGCGCAGCAGCTCGCGCTCATGCGCGGCGTCCGGATATCCGAGCGTCACCCGCATGAGAAAGCGGTCGAGCTGCGATTCGGGCAGGGCGAAGGTGCCGAGCTGCTCATGCGGATTCTGCGTCGCCACCACGAAGAACGGCTCGGGCAGCGGGTAGGTGGTGCCGTCGGCGCTCACCTGGCGCTCCTCCATCGCTTCCAGCAGCGCGCTTTGAGTGCGCGGGCTGGCGCGGTTCACCTCATCCGCGAGCAGCAGCTGGGTGAAGATCGGACCCTGGCGGAAGTTGAATCGCTGGCTGGCACGATCGAAGATCGACACGCCGATGATGTCAGCCGGCAGCAGATCGCTGGTGAACTGCACGCGCTGCCAGACAAGTCCCAGTACGTGGGCGAGCGCGTGCGCGAGCGTGGTCTTGCCCACTCCCGGCACGTCCTCGATCAACAGGTGCCCGCGCGCCATCAGGCAGGCGAGACACAGGCGGATCTGCCCGGGCTTCCCCAGAATGACGGTCTCGAGCGTGCCGAGCACGGCCCCCAGGGTCGCGGCGTCGGCATCGGCTGCGCTGACGGCGTTCACGGCGCCAGCAGTCCCCGCACCCGCTCGAGCTGCGAGCTCAAGGCGCTTGCGGTGCGCGCGAGCTCTGCGACGCGCTCGCGCTCGGTGGTTACCACCGCCGGGGGGGCGTTGCGCACGAAGCTCTCGTTGGCGAGCCGGGCGCGCGCCTTGGCGAGCTCGTCCTGCGCCTTGGCGAGGAGCCGGCCGAGGCGCTCGGCTTCCGCACCGGCGTCGATGAGCCCGGCCATGGGCACGAGGATGGTGAGCGTGCCCACCAGCGCCGCGGCGGACTGCGGGGCGGCGGCGCCGGGCGGGAGCACCGTGATGCTCGCCAGTCCCGCCAGGCGTTCGAGCCAGGCGCGGTGGCGCGCGCCGAGGGCCTGATCCTGCGCGCTGGCATCCTTGAATAACACCGCGATGCGCCTGGCGGGGTTGATGTTCATCTCGCCGCGGATCTGGCGCACGCCCAGAACGACCGCCTGGATCCAGGCCACTTCGCGTTCCGCTTCCTCATCGGCCGCGAAGTCGCTTGCGGCCGGATAGGCCTGCAGCATGACGCTCTCCCCGGCGCGTGCCGCGAGCGGCGCCACGCGCTGCCAGATCTCCTCGGTAATGAAGGGCATCAGCGGATGCAGCGCGCGCTGCAGTGCTTCCAGCACCTGCACGAGCGTGCGCTGCGTGCCGCGCCTGGCTGCCGCGCCGATCCCTTCCCCCTGCAGTACCGGCTTCGTCAGCTCCAGATACCAGTCGCAGAAGTCGTACCAGGTGAACTCGTACAGGGCGCTGGCCGCGTAATCGAAGCGGTAGTCGCGGAATGCGCTCTCGAGCGTGCCGAGCAGGCGGCCGAAGCGCGAGCGGATCCAGCGGTCGGCGATCGACAGCTCCTGCGTCTCCCCGTCAGCTGCAGCTACGGGCTCGCCCACGGCCATGGTGACGAAGCGCGCCGCATTCCACAGCTTGTTACAGAAGTTGCGGTAACCGGCGACGCGCGCCAGGTCGAAGCGGATGTCGCGGCTCGGGGAGGCGAGCGCGGCAAAGGTGAAGCGCAGCGCGTCGGTGCCGTGGGGCGCGATGCCCTGCGGGTACTGCTTGCGGGTCGCCCGCTCGATCGCGGGCGCGAGCTGCGGCTGCATGAGCCCGGCGGTGCGCTTGGCCACGAGCGCCTCGAGCGAGATGCCGTCGACGATGTCGAGCGGATCGATCACGTTGCCCTTGGACTTCGACATCTTTTCGCCGTGCTCGTCGAGGATGAGCCCGGTGATGTAGACGTCGCGGAACGGCACCTCTCCCATGAACTTAAGGCCCATCATCATCATGCGGGCGACCCAGAAGAAGATGATGTCGAAGCCGGTGACCAGCACGCTGCCCGGATAGAACCTGCCGAGCTCCGCGGTGGCATCCGGCCAGCCGAGCGTGGAAAACGGCCACAGCGCCGAGGAGAACCAGGTATCGAGCACGTCTTCGTCCTGGCGCAGCGCGACCGCGGCGGCAAGCCGGTGGCGCGCGCGTACCTCGGCTTCGTTGCGGCCGACGTAGATGTTGTTGTCGCTGCCGTACCAGGCCGGGATGCGATGTCCCCACCACAGCTGGCGGCTCACGCACCAGTCCTTGATGTTGCGCATCCATTCGAAGTAGGTCCGTGCCCAGCCCTCCGGCACGAAGCGGGTGCGGCCCTGCTCGACGGCCGCGATCGCCGCTGCGGCGAGCGGCGCGATCTTCACGTACCACTGGTCGGTGAGATAGGGCTCGAGCACCGCGCCGCTGCGATCGCCGCGCGGCACTACCAGCCGGTGCTTCTCGATGCGCTCGATGAGGCCGGCCGCCTGCAGCTCCGCCACCACGCGTTTGCGGGCCTCGAAGCGCTCCAGACCCCGGAAGCGCTCCGGCACCGTGTCGGCGAGCGTGGCGCGCGGCGTGAAGATGTTGATCAGGGGGAGGTGGTGGCGCTGCCCGATCTCGTAGTCGTTGAAATCGTGCGCCGGCGTGACTTTGAGGCACCCGGTACCGAAGGCTGGATCGACGTACGCATCGGCGATGATCGGGATGACACGCTCGGCGAGCGGCAGCTGCACGAGCTTGCCGATGAGGGGCTGGTAACGAGTGTCGTCGGGATTCACCGCGACCGCAGCGTCGCCCAGCATGGTTTCCGGACGGGTGGTCGCCACCACGACATGACCCGCGCCAGCGGCGAGCGGGTAGCGCAGGTGCCAGAGCTGTCCGTCCTCCTCGTGCGCCTGCACCTCCAGGTCCGACAGCGCCGTGAGCAGCACCGGGTCCCAGTTGACCAGGCGCTTGCCGCGGTAGATGAGGCCCTCCTCATGCAGCCGCACGAACACCTCGATCACGGCGCGCGACAACCCCGGGTCCATGGTGAAGCGATCGCGCGACCAGTCGACCGAGTCGCCCAGCCGGCGCATCTGTGCGCTGATGGTGCCGCCGGACTGCTCTTTCCACTGCCACACGCGCCCGAGGAAGGCCTCGCGGGTGAGGTCGGTGCGTTTCACGCCCTGCGCGTTCAGCTGCCGCTCCACCACCATCTGCGTGGCGATGCCCGCGTGGTCGGTGCCGGGCTGCCACAGGACATCGCGGCCGCGCATGCGCTGATAGCGGGTGAGGGCGTCCATGAGCGTGTGCTGGAACGCGTGCCCCATGTGCAGCGTGCCGGTCACGTTCGGCGGCGGGATCATGATGCAATAGGGCTCGCCCCGACCGCTCGGCGCGAACCAGCCGTGAGACTCCCAGCGCTCGTAGATACGCCGCTCGATCGCCTGCGGCGCGTACACCTTTTCCATTTACGGGTCAGAGGTCCTGCGGCAACGTCGGGGGATTATAGCGGCTCGAGGCGCGCCGCCTTCGGGCCCCCGGGTGCCGCCGCGCGAGCGCAACGGCCGGTGAGGGAGTTATGTGGCGTGGCGGCGCCGCCGCGTCGGCTGCTGCCGCGGACGGCAGAAGCGCACGTGGCGCAGTTTGCGGTCGTGGCTTGCGCCGTGGCGCGTCAGCGAGCCGCGCGCTGCAGTAGAAAGTCCGCGAGCAGCGGCGTCGGCCGGCCCGTGCTGCCCTTCTGCGCACCGGCCTGGTAGGCGGTGCCCGCGACGTCGAGGTGCGCCCATTTGAGTCCCTGGGTGAACTTGCTGAGGAAAGTCGCAGCGGTGATGGCGCCGCCGTCACGCCCGCCGACATTGGCAAAGTCGGCGAAGTTACTCTTCAGAGCTTCCGCGTATTCTTCGGTCAGCGGTAATTGCCAGCAGCGGTCGTCCGCGCGTACCCCGGCCTCCAGCAGCTCGCGCACCAGCCGCTCGTCGTTTCCCAAGACACCGGAGTGATGATGCCCCAGGGCGATGACGCACGCGCCGGTCAGCGTGGCGATGTCGATCACCGCGGCGGGATGGAAGCGGCGCGCGTAGTGCAGAGCGTCGCACAGAATGAGCCGCCCTTCGGCATCGGTGTTGAGAATCTCCACCGTCTGTCCGGAAGCGCTGGTGGCGATGTCCCCCGGTTTGACGGCCCTGCCGCCCGGCATGTTCTCCACCGCGGCGATCAGGCCGACCAGATTCAGGCCGAGGCGCAGCTGCGCCGCCAGGGTGAGGGCGGCGATCACCGCCGCCGCGCCGCTCATGTCGAACTTCATCTCATCCATGCCGGGGGGATCCTTCAGCGAGATGCCCCCGCTATCGAAGGTGACGCCCTTGCCGACCAGCACGACCGGCGGCTGCGCTTTGCGCGCGCCGCGGTGTTCCAGCACGATGAAACGCGGTGGTTGATGGCTGCCCTGCGCAACGGCGAGCAGGCAGCCCATCTTTTCGCGCCGGATGGCGGCTGGGTCGAGCACCCGCACGCTGAGGGAGCCAGAGCGCTTGGCGAGTGCACGCGCCTGCTCGGCGAGAAACGTCGGCGTGCAGACGTTGGCGGGAAGATTCGCCAGATCCCGCTGCACCTGGGCGGCGGCTGCCACCGCCGCGCCGTGTTTCAGGCCGCGCTCGGCGGCGGCGGCCTTGCGCACCGGCCCGGCCAGTACCCTGGCAAGGGCGGGCGCGGGCGCCTTCTTGCCGGTCTTCAGATCGTTGACGCGATACAGCGCAGCGCCGGTGAGTTCCGCGACCGCCCGGCCGAAATAGTAGTCATCCAGCTGCTTCGCCTCCGGGCGGTCGATGGCCACGGCGCAACTGCCGATGCGCGTGCGCGCCAGCGCCGCCGCTGCGGCCGCCCAGGCCTTGCGCCAGCTCCTGCGGTGAAAGCTTTTTTTCGCTCCCAGCCCCGTGAGCAGCACGCGCGAGGCCTTGATGCCCGGCAAATCGGCAATCAGCAGCGTGTCGCCCCCGCGGCCGGTGAAGTCTCCGCGGTCGAGAAAGTGCTTCAGCCGGCCTGCGCAGGCGGTATCCACGCTGCGCGCCTCGCCGCTGAGCTCTCCTTCCTCGAACACGCCGAGGACCAGGCAGTCCACCCCGAGTGTTGCCAGGCCCTTCGTCCAGACCCCGAATTCCATGCCATATCCCCCTGCCGTTGAGGCGCGCGTGCGTTACGATTTACCTTAGTCGCGCCTCTCGAGCGCCTCGCTCCGTTTGGTGCTTTATGAGCGCGCGAGGCGCCGCTACGGCTGCAAGCGACGGCAAGTGTAACTCAAGAGCCCGCCGGGTTTCCGGCAGGCAAGCGGGTAGTGCTTTGGGGAATACCCTCGGTCGCTACGTTCTGCACGAAGTGGTCACGGCCTGGCTGGTCGTGACCGGCGTGCTGCTCGTCATTCTGCTGGCGAACCAGGTGGTGGGGGTGCTGGAGCGCGCCGCAGCCAACCAGTACCCGCAGGGTGTGGTGCTGGAACTGATCGGCCTGGGCGCGCTGCAGAACCTCTCGCTCCTGCTGCCCGTCGGGCTGCTGCTCGGTGTGGTACTGGCGTTCGGCCGGCTGTACCACGACAGCGAGATGGCGGCGGCGCTGGCGTGCGGGGTCGGGCCTGCGAATCTGTATCTGCCCGTGGCGCTGCTCGCGGCGCTCGGCACTGCGGGGTTGGCCTGGCTCACCCTGGTGCTGGCGCCGGATGCCACCGCGCGCGCGCTCAGTCTGCGCAGCGCGGCGCTGCGTGCCGGGCAGTTCGCTCCGGTTGCGCCCGGGAAGTTCCGCATCTTCAGCGGCGGCAACGCCGTGGTGTACGCGCAGAACGTCAATCCCGACGGCACACTCGCCGACGTGTTCCTGGAGCGCAATCGCGGCGCGCTGGTCGAGGTGGCGCTCGCCGAACAGGCGCGGCACGCCGTCACGGCGGATGGCATGACGCACATTCTCACTCTCTATAACGGTGAGCGTTTCGAAGGCGTGCCCGGTAGGCCCGAGTTTCGCATCGTGCGCTTCGCCGAGCACGTGGTGCCGGTGCAGGCGCCGGTGATCAGCGAGGGCGTCAGGAATCTCGAAGCCCGACCCACCGCGAGCCTGCTCGACTCGCGCGATCCCAGCGAGCGCGCCGAATTGCACTCGCGCATCGCCATGCCGCTCATGTGCGCGGTGCTGGCGTTGCTGGCGGTGCCGCTCTCGCGCCTCAAGCCGCGCCAGGGCCGCTACGCGCGCGTGTGGCTCGCGGTCGTGATCTTCTTCCTGTATGTCAATCTCATCTCCGTGGGCAAGGTGTGGATCGCGCGTGGCACGATTCCGGAATTCCTCGGGCTATGGTGGACACACGCGGTGGTGGTGCTGCTCGCGCTCATGGTGATCGTGGGGCCGGGGCTGGCTAACCGGCTGCGCTACCGGGTGCGCGGACTATGAGTCTGCTGGACCGCTACATCGTGCGCGCCATCCTGGGCTCGGTGCTGCTGGTGATGCTGGTGATGCTGGTGCTCGGCGCGCTGTTCGTGTTCATCGATCAGCAGGATGACATCGGCACCGGCCACTACACCGCGTTCGGCGCCTTCTGGTACACGCTGCTCAATCTGCCGCAGCTCGCCTACGAACTGCTGCCGATCACCGCGCTCATCGGCTCGCTGCTGGGCCTGGGCGCGCTGGCGCGCGGCAGCGAACTGACGGTGGTTCGCGCCAGCGGCGTGTCGATCGCGCGCCTGGCGGGTATGGCGCTGCTCGCCGGGCTGGTGCTGATCTTCGTCGAGCTGCTGCTGGGCGAATTGCTCGCCCCGCCGCTGCAGCAGGCAGCCCGTGAGCAGAAGGCCTTCAGCAAGCTGAGCAACGTCAGCTTCGGTGGCGGCGGCGGCGCCTGGGTGCGCGACGGCGACCTGATCCTCAACGTGGCCGGGCAGTACAGCCAACGCCAGTTCGGCAGCATGCAGATCTTCGAGCTGTCGCCGCAGCATCGGCTGATCGCCCTGGGGCACGCCACGCACGCCACCGCCGGCTCCAGGGGCAGGTGGCTGCTGAGTGACTACACCGAGTCGCGCTTCGCGGACGATGCGGTGACGACCCGCCCGCCCGGACAGCGCCTGCTCGCATCGAACGTCACCGCGGGATTCCTCGGTCTCGCCGTCGAGGATCCGAAGCAGCTCACCAGCCGCGCCCTGTGGCGGCTGATCAGCTACTACCGTACCAATGCGCTCGATACCCGCGAGTACCTGTTCGCGTTCTGGTCGCGCATCGCGCGCACCCTCGCCATCGCCTTCTCGGTGCTGCTGGCGATTCCGTTCGTGCTCGGCTCGCTGCGCTCCGCGGGCGCGGGCACGCGCATGATGCTGGGGCTCATTCTCGGCATCAGCTTCTTTCTGCTGCAGCGGCTGATCGAGAGCGGCACGATCGTGTTCGATCTCAACCCGGTGGTGCTCGCGTGGCTCCCCACCGCGCTGCTCGCGACGGTGACAGTGACGCTGCTGGCGCGCGCGCGCTGACGACTGCGATCAGCGCCAGGCCGGCAAGTGTGGAACACGCGCCCCTGCTGGTCCTTGAAGAAGAGTCATAGGGGTCCTGCCGAAATGCCGGCCGTGAATTGCGGCCGGCCGTCGTTGATCGACACCCACGGCAGCTTGTCGCCGACCCACAGGTGCATTTGCGGCGCGAGCAGCGTCGGGTCATCCAGGGTCGCGAGCGTCACGTCGATCTCAGCGGCGCGGGCGTCGTTGCGATAGGTCAGCGCGGTGCCGCACGCCGCGCACAATCCGCGCGTGACCGCCGCCGATGAGCGATATTCGGTGAGGCTCCCCCGGGTGAGTCGGAAGTTCTCCCGGACAAAGGTCCCCCAGGCAACCATGGGCGCACCGCTGGCCCGCCGGCAGCTGGCGCAGTGGCAGAAGCACGGGTTGCTCACCGTCCCCGACACCCGGTAGCGCACGCCACCGCACAGGCAGCCGCCGAGGTAACAGGTCTCGCCCATGGAGCGACGTTACCACTCGTTGCCTGGCGGAGCTATTCAGTCAACAATCGCGCCCCTGTTGTATCCGGTGCGAGGTCCGAAGATGAAAGCGGCATTGCTCAATGGCGTGCTGGTCGCGGCGCTGATGGTCGCGACCGCAGTGGGGCAGGCCGCGGATCTGAGGGTGCGCGTCGATGCACGCGAGGTCACGCGCAAGCGCGTGCATACCGATCTGACACTGGCCGTGCGTGAGGGTCCGCTTACGCTGGTGTTTCCGAAATGGATTCCGGGAGAACACGGACCGACCGGGCCGCTCGGGTCCATCATCGGGCTGGTGATCCGCGCGAACGGCGCGCCGCTCGCGTGGCGGCGCGACCCGCGCGACATGTACGCGATCAGCCTGACGGTGCCGCGCGCGGCCGCGCACCTCGATATCGCGCTCGATACGGGGCTGGCAACCGAAGGCGGCAATTTCAGCGCCGGGCCGACCAGCAGCGCAGCTCTCGCAGTCCTGCCGTGGAACGAATTGGTCCTGCTGCCCAAGGGGCGCGACGCCGGCGGCCTCAGCACCGAGGCCGCGGTGTTCGCGCCGCCGGGTTGGCAGCTCAGCTGCGCGCTCGAGCTGCGCCCGCAGGCGGGCCTGCTCGCTCGCCGGGCGGCGCGCGAACTCCTGAATCTTGAGGAAAACTACGCTCGCCATTATCGAAACAGCCATGCGCGAAGGATGCAGGCTTTGGCGAGATTTGAAAAGGAAGGAGAAGGGGTTAGAATTGCGCCCGCTGAGGAGCGTTGCGTCCCCGCTGCGGCAACGAGGTAGATGCAGGGGTCAGGCTCAGCTAAATTCAACGGCGCTCGCATCGGAGACGGTGCGGGCGCTTTGCTTTTTCAGAGGTCGAATCCCGAGGTGAACTCATGAATGCTGCCGTCCTGAACCAGAAAACCGACTATCGCGTCGCCGATCTTTCGCTCGCCGACTGGGGGCGCAAGGAAATCCTTATCGCCGAGTCCGAGATGCCGGCGCTGATGGGGATCCGCGCCGAGTTCGCGAAGAAACAGCCGCTCAGGGGCGCGCGCATCGCCGGGTCGCTGCACATGACGATCCAGACCGCGGTGCTGATCGAGACCCTCAAGGCGCTCGGCGCCGAGGTGCGCTGGGCCTCGTGCAATATCTTCTCGACGCAGGATCATGCCGCAGCCGCGATCGCCAAGGCAGGCATCCCGGTGTTCGCCTACAAGGGCGAATCGCTCGAGGAATACTGGGAATTCACCCACAGGATCTTCGAATTCGGCGAAGCAAATGGGCAAATGAGGGGTCCCAACATGATCCTGGACGACGGCGGCGACGCGACGCTGTTGGTTCATTTGGGAATCAAGGCTGAGAAAGATCCTTCGGCCATCTCCAAGCCAACGAGCGAGGAGGAGGAATATCTTTTCGCCTCCATAAAGAAAAGAAAGCCCAGCTGGTACGCGCATATCGCCAAGGAC
>Ga0209011_1001025_pt1 | contig 10155 bp, 8 predicted proteins | sample BlaSpr_A8_OM1_M3_FD_187986 | JGI IMG/M metagenome (GOLD analysis project Ga0209011, IMG submission 187986) | Forest soil microbial communities from Thunder Bay, Ontario, Canada - Black Spruce, Ontario site 2_A8_OM1_M3 (SPAdes) (version 2) | ecosystem: Environmental > Terrestrial > Soil > Boreal... | reverse complement strand
AGCCGACGGCGGTTCGTGCCGCGCTGGACGCGGTTCCGCTCGACCTCCTGCAGTTCCACGGCAACGAGGATGCGGATTTGTGCGCGAGCTTCGCCCGCCCGTACATCAAGGCGGTGCCGGTCAAACCGGGGGTCGATTTGCTACAATACGCGGCCCGTTATGGCGACGCTCACGGATTGCTTTTCGATGCCTTCGAGCCCGACGGGCTGCCAGGGGGGACCGGCAAGACTTTTGATTGGAACGAGCTGCCAGGCGAGTTGCAGCGGCCCTTGATTCTCTCCGGAGGACTCACGCCGCAGAATGTCGGAGCCGCGATCCGTGCCGCGCGACCCTGGGCCGTCGACGTTTCAAGCGGTGTCGAGCTGACCGGCGAAGACGGCCGCCCGCGCAAGGGCATCAAGAGCGCGGCAAAAATTGCAGCGTTTATCCGGGAGGTGCGCAATGCAGATGAATGACTTGCCGGATTCGCGCGGACACTTCGGCCCCTACGGCGGCGTATTCGTCGCCGAGACGCTTATCGCGGCGCTCGACGAGCTTCGCGAACAATACGCGCGCTATCAGCACGATCCCGCCTTCGTCGCTGAATTCGAATCGGAGCTCAAGCATTATGTCGGCCGCCCGAGCCCGATCTATCACGCCCAGCGCTGGTCAGAAAAGCTCGGCGGCGCGCAGATCTATCTCAAGCGCGAGGATTTGAATCACACCGGCGCGCACAAGATCAACAACTGCATCGGCCAGGCGCTACTTGCGAAAAGGCTCGGCAAGCCGAGAGTGATCGCCGAAACGGGCGCGGGCCAGCACGGCGTCGCCGCCGCGACCGTGGCCGCGCGCTTCGGCATGGAATGCGTCGTCTACATGGGTTCGGAGGACATCAAGCGGCAGGCGCAGAACGTATTCCGGATGAAGCTCCTCGGAGCGGAAGTGGTACCCGTCGAATCGGGCTCGAAGACGCTCAAGGACGCTCTGAACGAAGCGATGCGCGACTGGGTGACCAACGTCGAGAATACGTTCTATATCATCGGCACGGTCGCGGGACCGCATCCCTATCCAATGATGGTCCGCGATTTCCAGAGCGTGATCGGCCGTGAATGCCTGCAGCAGATGCCGGAAATGATCGGCCGCCAACCGGACATGATCATCGCCTGCGTCGGCGGCGGCTCGAACGCCATGGGCATCTTTTATCCCTATTTGTCGGACGAGAGCGTCAAGCTTGTCGGCGTCGAGGCCGCGGGCGAGGGCATCGCCACCGGACGCCACGCGGCGTCGCTCATCGCGGGCAGACCCGGCGTGCTCCACGGCAATCGCACCTATCTGTTGCAGGATAAGAACGGTCAGATTCTCGAGACCCACTCGGTATCGGCGGGGCTCGATTATCCCGGCGTCGGGCCGGAGCATGCGTGGCTCAAGGACAATGGGCGCGCGCAATACGTTTCGATCACCGACGACGAAGCGCTCACCGCGTTTGGCGAATGCTGCCGCATCGAGGGCATCATTCCCGCGCTCGAGTCGGCGCACGCGCTCGCCTATGCGACCAAGATCGCACCGGGCCTGCCGGCAGCCACGGTGCTGCTGGTCAATCTTTCCGGGCGCGGCGACAAGGACATGAACACGGTCGCCGAGCGCACCGGGCTCAAGTTCCATTGCCGTCCCGAGTGCGATCCGGCGCGGCGATGATCCACCACAACAGCGATACGGGAAGACTATCTGGAGGGTCTCGGTGCTCCGGTATCGTGGTGGCGAGGTTTGGATCAGATGAATCGCATTGACGCGACCTTCGACAAACTGCATGCGGCGGGCCGCGCGGCGCTGATTCCGTACATTACCGCGGGCGACCCTTCACTTGCGGCAACGGTACCGCTGATGCGCGCGCTGACCGCCGCCGGCGCCGACGTGATCGAGCTCGGCGTTCCGTTTTCCGATCCGATGGCCGACGGCCCGGTCATCCAGCGGGCGTCCGAGCGCGCGCTTGCCAACGGTGTCGGCCTCGACGACGTGCTGACCATGACCGCGGCCTTTCGCAAGCAGGACGCGGTGACGCCGGTGGTATTGATGGGGTACGCCAATCCGATCGAGGCGATGGGAACGACGGCATTTGCCGACCGTGCGCAGCACGCCGGCGTCGACGGAGTCATCGTGGTCGACTATCCACCCGAGGAAGCGGGCGAGCTGGCGCAACTGCTCGAGCGACGCGGGATCGCGCTGATTTTTCTGCTGGCGCCAACCACGCCGGAGGCACGCATCATCGCCATCGGCCGGATGGCACGAGGCTACGTGTACTACGTCTCCCTCAAGGGCGTGACCGGGGCGGGCCACCTTGATGTTGCGGGTGTTATTGGCAAGCTGGCCGAGATCCGGCGCCATATCTCGCTGCCGGTCGGCGTGGGCTTCGGCATCCGCGATGCGGCGAGCGCGCAGGCCATCGCCGCGCACGCCGACGCGGTCGTCATTGGCAGCAGGATCATCCAGGAAATCGAGAGCGGTCCGGCCGCGCAAGCTCCCGAGCGCGCCGCGGCGTGGCTCGCGACCATACGAACGGCGATGGATCAGATCGCCAGGAAAGCGGCATAGTGGTCGAGAGCGCGATGGAACTACCAAGATGAGTTGGCTGCAAAAACTGCTGCCCCCGCGCATCAAGGCGACGCCGGGAATCGCCAGGAAGGCGATTCCCGAGGGCCTGTGGGTCAAGTGTCCGGCGTGCGAAGCGGTGCTCTACCGCACCGATCTGGAGAAAAATCTCAATGTGTGCCCGAAATGCTCGCACCACGGACGCGTCTCCGCGCGCGAGCGCATCGAGCAGCTGCTCGATCCCGACGGTCGCTACGAGATCGGCTCCGAAGTGCTGCCGATCGACAGCCTGAAGTTCAAGGACACGCGCAAATATCCGGAACGGCTGTCGGCCGCGCTGGAAGAGACCGGAGAAACCGATTCGCTGGTGGTCATGCAGGGAAGCATCCGGTCGGCGCCGCTGGTGCTGGCGGTGTTCGAATTCGATTTCATGGGCGGATCGATGGGCTCGGTGGTCGGCGAGCGCTTTGTGCGCGGCGTGCGTGTGTCGTACGAGAATCGTATCCCCTTCGTATGCATTACTTCCAGCGGCGGCGCGCGCATGCAGGAAGGGGTCAGTTCGCTCTTCCAGATGGCGAAGACGACCGCGGTGCTGCAGGAGCTGACCAAGGCGCGACTGCCGTTCGTGTCGATCCTTACCGATCCGACCATGGGCGGAGTTTCGGCCAGCTTTGCGATGATCGGCGACATCGTTATCGCCGAGCCCGGAGCCCTGATCGGCTTCGCCGGCCCGCGGGTAATCGAGCAGACCGTGCGCGAAAAGCTGCCCGAGGGTTTTCAGCGCGCGGAATTTCTGCTGGAAAAAGGCGCGATCGACATGATCGTCGATCGCCGTCAGCTCAAGGACGATCTGCCCAAGCTCTTAACCTTGTTGCAGCGACAGCCGCTCCCCTCGGGCTAGGGCCTGCGAACAGGCCCTGGCGCTCCTTTGCGTCGTCGCGTCGCTTTCGTCGCTCCACCGGTGAACCGGTGAAAAAAGACTCGACGCTCGCCGAATGGCTCGCGTATCTCGAGACGCTCCATCCGAAGGCGATCGCGATGGGGCTCGACCGCGTCAGCGCGGTCTACGCGCGTCTCGGCGTGGTGCTCAAGTGCCCGGTGATCACCGTCGGCGGCACCAACGGCAAGGGCTCGACCTGCGCGTTGCTCGAATGCATGCTGCGTGCCGGCGGCTATCGGGTCGGCGCCTACACGTCCCCGCACCTTTTGCATTACAACGAGCGCGTGCGCGTCGATGCCGCCGACGCGACCGATGATGCGCTACTGGAAGCGTTTGCCGCGGTCGAATCCGCGCGCCTGACGACGCCGCTGACCTACTTCGAGTTCGGCACGCTCGCGACACTGTGGTTGCTCGCTCGCGCCGAGCTCGATGTGGTGGTCCTCGAAGTCGGCCTGGGAGGCAGGCTCGACGCGGTCAATGTGGTCGATGCCGACGTCGCCATCGTCACCACGGTGGCGATCGATCATGTCGATTATCTGGGAACGACGCGCGAGGACATCGGCCGCGAGAAGGCGGGCATCTTCCGCTCCGACGCTTTCGCGATCTGCGCCGATCGGCTGCCACCGGCGACATTGCTTGCGCAAGCGAGCGCGATCGGCGCCAGGCTGTTGCGGATCGGCATCGACTACGATTTCACCGCTCACGATGGGCAGTGGAGCTATCGAGGGCCGGGAGGCACACGGCACGGGCTGCCGATCCCGGCGCTGCGCGGCGCGTATCAACTTGCCAACGCGGCGACCGCGCTCGCCGCGCTCGACGTTTTGCACGGGCGCCTTCCTGTCCCCATGGGTGCGGTACGAGAGGGACTCGTCAGCGTCGAGCTTCCGGGCCGGCTGCAGGTTCTGCCCGGACGGCCGGTGACCGTGCTCGACGTCGCTCACAATCCGCAAGCCGCCGGTGCGTTGGCCGACAGCCTTGGGTCGATGGGATTTCATCCGCAGACATGGGCGGTGTTCGGGATCATGGCCGACAAGGACATCGGCAGCGTCATCGCGGCACTGCTGCCGCGTGTGGACCGCTGGTACGTCGCAAGCTTGCCGGCGCCCCGAGGCGCGACCGCTTTAGACTTGCGCCAGCGCCTGGAGACCGCAGGTGTCGCGCCTGCGGCCATTCGAGACTTCAACGATCCCGATTCGGCCTATCGCGCAGCGCGGGAGGCGGTGGCGGAAGCTGATAGAATTATCGTTTTCGGCTCGTTTCTCACGGTGGCCGCGGCGTTGGCGCTGACGGATCGCCGCGCTGCCTGAGAGTCACCTAAGGGTTAGCTGAGGCTCACCGGAGTGCATGCTGACACGACCTGAAGCCGCCGATCCCGCCGTCGAGGAGCTGAAGCGCCGCGCCCGCCGCCGGCTGGTGGGAGCCATCGTGCTGGCACTCGCCGCCGCCGTCATTCTTCCGCTGTTGCTCGAAAGCGATCCGAAACCGCTGGGCGACGATGTGTCGATCCGAATTCCTCCGATCGACAACAGCAAGTTCATCACGCCGCTTTCGCCGGCCAAGGGAGCGGACGGCAAAGCTGTTCCCAATCACGCTGGTGCTGGCACATCGACCTCGCCGCCATCGGCTGCGGCCGCGCCCGATGCCACGGTCGAAGCCAAGCCGGCTGGCGCACTCAATGCGAGCGGCAAGCCGGTCGAGACCGCGCAACGTGCTGCGACCGAGGTCACGCCTTCCGCCGCGCCGACCGCGACCAGCATCATCACCGCCAAGCCGGAACCGCTGAAACCCGCCGCGCCGGCGGCCAAATCCGAATCTGGCGGTACGCGGCCGGATGTCATTTCACCGGCGGGCGGTTTTGTCGTGCAGTTGGCAGCGTTTGCCGATGCGAAGGCCGCGCCCGCCCTTGCGTCCAAGCTCAAGAGCGCGGGATTTCCCGCCTTTACCGAAACCCTGAAGACGGATCAGGGCACCATGCGCCGCGTGCGTGTCGGTCCTTACGCGACCCGCGAAGTTGCCGATGCCGAGGCGGCCCGCCTCAATGCAGCGGGTTATCGAGGCGTGGTGACGACAAAATGATGTCGCGAATCGTGCGATGACGGCATTCGACCTGATCGTCATCGGCATCGTCGGCTTGTCAACGGTATTCGCCTTCTGGCGCGGTTTGATTCGGGTCGTCATGTCGTTGGTGGCGCTGGTCGCGGCGGTGCTGGCGGCGATCCAGTTTTCCCCTGCGGTGGCGGACATGCTGCCGCCTCTAGGCGACAACCCTGTTACCCGTTACCTGGCTGCGTTCGCCCTGATCTTCGTCGTCGTCGTGATCGTCGGATCGCTGCTAGGCTGGGTCCTGTCGAGAGCCATACGCGCGATCGGGCTCGGTTTCGTCGATCGTTTGCTTGGCGCCGTGTTTGGCGTGGCACGCGGCGTGCTTATTGTTGTCATAGCTGTGTTGCTGGCCGGTCTGACGACTTTGCCTCGCCAGGAATGGTGGCAGAATGCCTTGTTCGCCCCGCCGCTGGTGATCGCGGCGCTGAGCCTGCGCCCGTGGCTGCCACAGGCGCTGGCGCAGCGTCTCGACTATGGGCCGGGCGAGGTCAGACCCGGACGACCGGCAAAGCCAGGCGTCCACGTCCGGGTGTTTGGACGCGGGGCGACGGCAGTAGTTTGACCTGAGGATAGACGCTTATGTGCGGAATCATCGGCGCTGTTACGCATACGCCGGTTAATCAGATCCTGTATGACGGCTTGCTGCTGCTGCAGCACCGCGGTCAGGACGCGGCCGGCATCGTGACCAGCGAGGGTCCGGTGTTTCACATGTACAAGGCACCGGGCTACGTGCGCGACGTCTTCCGCACCCGCAACATGCGCGAGCTCATGGGCAACTCCGGCATCGGCCATTGCCGATATCCGACCGCGGGTTCCGCTTCGTCGGAGCTCGAATCGCAGCCGTTCTACGTCAATTCACCGTTCGGCATCACGCTCGCGCACAACGGCAATCTGACCAACAGCGAAGCGCTCAAGCGCGAGCTCTTTCAGCTCGACTTTCGTCACGTCAACACCAACTCCGATTCGGAAGTGCTGCTCAACGTGCTCGCGCTCGAGCTGGAGCGCGCGGCGCATCACGCCAAGCTCGACGCCAACGCCATCTTTACCGCGGTCGCGGCGGTTCACAAGCGCTGCCGCGGAGCTTATGCGATCGTGGCCATGATCGCCGGCTACGGTCTGCTCGCATTCCGCGACCCCTACGGCATCCGCCCGCTGATCATCGGCGTCAACGAGGCCATGGGCGGCACCGAATACCTCGTCGCAAGCGAGTCCGTATCGATCGAGCCGCTGGGCTTCCAGGTGCTGCGCGACGTGGCACCCGGCGAAGCGATATTCATCGATCAGACCGGCCGCTTTCACGCCAGGCAGTGCGCGGATAATCCGCGCCTCTGTCCGTGCATCTTCGAGTTCGTCTATCTTGCGCGTCCGGACTCCGTCATCGACGGGACTTCGGTCTACGAGGCTCGGCTGCGCATGGGCGGCGAGCTGGCGAAAAAGATCGAGGGCATTCCCGAGGCGCAGGACATCGACGTCGTCATCCCGATACCGGATTCGAGCCGGCCTTCGGCGCTCGAGCTCGCCAACACCCTCGGCCTCAAGTACCGCGAGGGCTTTGTCAAGAACCGCTATATCGGCCGCACCTTCATCATGCCCGGCCAGGCGATCCGGCGGAAAACGGTGCGCCAGAAGCTCAACCCGATCGGCATGGAGTTCAAGGATCAGGTGGTCCTGCTGGTCGACGATTCGATCGTGCGCGGCACCACCAGCCGCGAGATCGTGCAGATGGCGCGCGAGGCGGGCGCGCGCAAGGTGTACTTCGCGTCGGCGAGCCCTCCTGTGCGCTACCCGAACGTCTACGGCATCGACATGCCCAACCCGCAGGAGCTGGTTGCGACGGGTCGCACCGAAGCGGAAATTGCGACCGAGATCGGCGCCGACCTCCTGATCTACCAGGACCTCGAGGCGCTCAAGCGTGCGGTGCGCTCGGCCAATCCGCGGCTCAAGGAGTTCGAGGCCTCGTGCTTCGACGGGTACTACATCACCGGCGACGTTACCGCCGATTATTTGTCGCACCTCGCGCGCGAGCGTGACGAGAGTCGCGACGAGGCCGACGAGAGCTTGTTCGCGGCCGGTTGACGGCCGGACGGCCGAGTCGGCAAGCGAGTATTTTCCGCTATCTCCACTTGCATAAGCTTCGGAAGAGGCGCCGGTTTGCACGCGCGTGCAAACCGGGTAGACTATTTCGATTGCGGTAGATAACTGAGGTTGGGGCACCGGCGATGAGTCAGGAGCGTGTCCGCGGTTCGTTCGTCACCGCGGCCGACGTTGCGGAGCGCGTCGGCGTGTCGCGTTCGGCCGTGTCGCGTACTTTTACGCCGGGCGCGAGCGTATCGAACGAGGTCCGGGCGCGCATTCTCGATGCCGCGGGACAACTTGGCTATCGCGTCAACCGACTCGCGCAAGGCCTGACCAACGCGCGTTCCAATATCGTCGGCCTGGTCGGCGCGGACATCCACCAGCCCTTCCACGCCGAATGCCTCGACATGCTTTCGGCGACTCTGCTTGCCGATGGCTTCCAATGCATGTTGCTCAATGCCGCGAACGCGGAGCACGACATGGGCGCCCTCATCGCGCGGGTGCTGGAGTATCGCGTCTGTGCGATCGTGGTGATGAATGGCACTCCGCCCTCGCGCATTGTCAAGGAAGCCTTAAGCAACGGCGTGCCGGTGATTCTCGTCAACAAGCCGATGCCGGGTTTGGCGGTCGACACCGTGGTCACCGATCATGCGGCCGGCGGCCGCGCGGCCGCCGATCAACTTCTCGCCGCGGGCTGCCAGCATCTCGCCGTTGTGTCGAGCGGAGCGCGGACCGCGAGCCTGGAAGGGCGCCTCGACGCGTTCTGCAAGCGGGCAATGCAGGCAGGCGTCCCGGTGCGCATTTGGCGGGATGGCCCCACGGACTATTCGACCGGGCGTAAGGCCGCGCTGGCGATGCTCGCCGAGGAGGCGATCGACGGTGCGTTCTGCGTCACCGATCTCATCGCGCTCGGGTTTCTCGACGCCGCTCGTCTCGACCGCGGTCGACGCGTTCCGGACGATCTCTCAGTGATCGGCTTCGATGACATTCCACAGGCTGCCTGGAGCGCCTATCAACTCACTACCTTCCGGCAGCCGGTCCGGTTGCTGACCGATCAAGTGATGCAGATCATACGGCAACGCGCCGAGAATCCAGAATCACCGCACGCACTCTTCACGCTACCCGCGAGTCCGATCATACGCATGACCGTGCGCGGTCTTGCTGCGCAGGACTTAAGATGAGCGCCGACAAGAGAACATCAGAACATGAAGGCAGGCAATGCATGGCGCGCGGAATCGCGCCGGACTAGCAGCGCGGCGAAAGACCGCGCTAAACCGGAGGCATCATCATGAACGGAAAACACGCACTATCGGCAATGGTCGCCGGCGTTTTATTGTGTGCCATGGTCGCGTCGGCAGCGGCCGAGGATGTGGTCATCAAGGTCTGGTCTCGCGCGGATCGTTCCGGACCCTTGCGCGCGGGGAATCTCGTCACCGCGGGCGATACGCTCAACAAAATCCTCACTGCGGCCGGCACCGACAAGCGCGTCAAGATCGAGCTCAACGAGACGAACGCCAAGGGTTATGACGACGACGCTCTCGACCTGTTGAAAGCCTTCGCGGTCGACAAGGGGCCGGACATCTTCGTTCTGGCGCATGAGTGGACAGGCGCCTTCGCGGAGGCGGGCTACGCGCTGAATCTCGAGGACCACATCGGCAAAAACCCGGAACTGTACGGCGACATCATCGTGCCCTTGTGGCAGTCCGTGAGCTACAAGGGCGCGCGATACGGCGTGCCGCAGGACTCCGAGGTCCGCATGTTTTTCCTGAACAACGACAAGCTGCGCAAGTTGGGCAAGACCGATAAGGAGATTGCCGCGCTGCCCGCCAGGGTAGATGCCGGGGAATTCACGGCATACGACTTGTGCGACCTCGCCGGTCAGGCGGTGCAAAAAGGCGTCGTGAAATACGGGATCCTGCACCGGCCCAATGCGGGCCCCGACTTCCAGATGCTGATGGAGAGCTTCGGCCTCGTACCCTACGACAAGGAAGCGGCCAAGCTGCAGGCGTCGAAGGCCGCGCTCAAGGATTTCTTCACCTGGGTGAAATACTGCGTCGACAAGAAGGCGCTCTCCGCGACCAACACGTCCATGTCGTGGGATGCCATCGAGCAGGCTTCGTTTGCCCGCGAAGAGGCACTGGTCTTCTTCCATGGCGTCTGGCGCGTCACCGACCAGACAAAAGCGTGGAACCTGAAAGGCAAGGACGACTACCAGCGCAAGATCACCTGGATCAACGCGCCGGCGGGCAAGAAGGGCGGCAAGCCGTCCAATCTGTCGCACCCGATCGCCTATGCCGTATCGGCCAAGTCGAAGAACAAGGACCTGGCCGCTTACATCATCGCGCTCGCGAGCCAGCCGATTCCCAACATGCGCCATTCCGTGACGACGAACCACACGCCGATCAACTACGGCGGGCAGTCGATGCCGGAGGTCGTGGATAAAGGATGGGCACTGGTGGCCGCGACGCCGA
>Ga0209011_1001024_pt1 | contig 10158 bp, 10 predicted proteins | sample BlaSpr_A8_OM1_M3_FD_187986 | JGI IMG/M metagenome (GOLD analysis project Ga0209011, IMG submission 187986) | Forest soil microbial communities from Thunder Bay, Ontario, Canada - Black Spruce, Ontario site 2_A8_OM1_M3 (SPAdes) (version 2) | ecosystem: Environmental > Terrestrial > Soil > Boreal... | reverse complement strand
GGGAGTGGCCGGCCGCCCGATGGATTACCCACCCAGACGAACCCAACGGTTACCAGGTTCTGGTCGCCCGCGAGGCCGGCGGTGAAGGTCGCGTGCCGCGGCGCCTCCGCGCTCAGGTCACGCCAGGTGCGAAGCACTGAGCCGGCAACTTCGAGTGGAAATGAAAGCTCAGTAACGAGCGCGGGGTTTCCCAGCTCATGCAGCCGGAATTCGAATTCGGTGACGACGCCGAAGTTGCCGCCGCCGCCGCGCAGTCCCCAGTAGAGATCGGCGTTCTCCGCCTGGCTCGCATGGACGACGTCGCCGTCGGCCGTGACCATCTCAAAGGCCACGACGTTGTCGCAGGAAAGCCCGTGCTGCCGGGCCAGCCAGCCCATGCCGCCGCCGAGGGTGAGGCCACCGACCCCCGTATGTGAAACGTTCCCGGCCGTCGTTGCCAACCCATGCTCCTGGGTCGCTCGGTCGAGCGCACCCAGCAGTGCGCCGCCCTGCACCCACGCGCGCCTCCGAATCGGATCGACGCGAACCGCGCCCATCGGGGTGAGGTCGATCATCAGCCCGTCATCCGGGACCCCCAGGCCGACCACGCTATGTCCGCCGCAACGCACGCCGATCTCGAGGTTGAGATCGCGGGCCGCCTGAACAGCTGCCCGCACGTCCGCGACATTGCGGCAGCGAACGATCAGGCGTGGCTGCCGGTCGACCATCGCGTTCCAGACCGCGCGCGCGGCGTCAAAGCCAGGATCTCCCGGTACAAGGACTTCGCCATCGAGGATCTTCGCCAGGCGTTCTCGGATCATTTGCTTCTACCCCTATGACCGCGAGCAGCGGCGAAACTCATCGCGCTTGTCGACCACCAGGGAGAAACCACTGATAGCCCAGGACACTGTCGGCTTCATCAGCCTGCAGCCCAGCGGGACGCACGTCTGTCTTCGGAATCCGCGCCAGGTAGAACCATGGACAAGCGTTCATTGGCCTCTGTGGCGGCTGTTAGGTAAAGGTCCCGCCGCGACCTAGCTCCAACACGATCCAATCGGGGCTCTTTAGGCGCGAAGGAGCCCAACCACCTGCGTCGTTATGGCTATGGAGATGGACGACACTCGGGCCGGGCAATCAGGATGGTTCGATTGGCTGCTGCAAGAGAAGTCACTCGTACCGGAGGGGGCGGAAGATCTTATCGTTACCTCGGTCCGGGTGTTGCAGCTGAATGGACGCTTCCTCTACCTCAAGGGGACGACTGACCTGGCCGAGTTCAATGGGGGGGAGAGGCGAATTCTGGAAGCGCTGACTCGGCAAGGTGACACGGTCTTTATCGCCGTCGGCCCCGATCCAGGGCACGTCCGCCTCTCGTACCGCATGCCCGACCTGGAAAACGCAATCGCCTTCGATGCCGACGGCCTTAATGCCCTTATCCGGCAGTGGTTTGTCTGGGCGAGTACCACAGACAGCTGAAGCCTATTCGAGAAAGGCGAGAGTGGCCGCGGCGAATAGCGGTGAGCTGAAGATGTTGTAGTGGGTTAGGCCCGGCAGGATGGCGAGCGCGTGGCCGCCCTTCGGCCGCCCTTCGCCCATCCAGCCGCCGTCCTTGAGGCCGCCACCAAGCAGTTTGAACACCTCGACGTAATGGCTCGGCGGTGCCATGTCGGCATCCGCAGAGACGATCAGCGTCGGCACCCGGAGACCGCGAACGTCTTCGGTGAAGTCGAAGTCCTTCGACATCGCTTCCCCCATCTTGGTCAGTAGCCGGGGGAAGTCCTCCGGGTGTGGCGCCACCCGTTGGTACAGCTGGTACATGGGTGTGTCTTTCATGAACTCGACAGCGGCTGCGTTCACCTGGCCCTGCTGCGCCCGCATCTCTGGATAGATCGCGTCGGGCCGGATATTCGCCGAGACGGCGACGAGCCGACGGACCTTCGCCGGGTACTGCGCTGCGGTTTGTAGCGCAACACCACCACCGAGCGAGTAACCCACGACGTCTGGCGTGGCCAGCGCGAGGTGGTCGATCAGTGCAGCGATGTCGCCGGCCATGAGCCGAACGTCGATCGGTCGATCGATGTCAGCCGTACGGCCATGTCCTTGCAGGTCAACCGTGACGACCTGGTGGCGCTCCGCGAGCACCGGAAGAACAGGCCCGAACATCTCGCCGGACCCAAGCCCACCGTGCAGGAGGATCAGCGGGCGCCCAGCCCCGTGCGTTTCGTAGTAGAGCTTGATGCCGTTGACCTCGGCGTACTGGCCGGTGCCCTTCGTGTCGGTCGCCCAATCGGTCTTCATGGTTGTGCTCCTTCTGTGCTCGATGGAAATTGCGGTGCCGAACATACAGACTCCGTTGGTGGCTCGAATTCATCGGTGCCGCTGTTCCAGCCGACAAAGCAGGAAAGCGACGGTCGGATTCGAACCGGCGACCCGCTGTTTACAAATCAGGCAGCAATTGAAATCCAGGTTGAAATTTTGGCTTTCCATGCCAACTCAGCCAGCCGTTAGCGATTCCCAACCACCGTAAAAAGGCCGATGGCGGTCCTTTGGGGGGAGCGCCTGAACCCGGGCTTCCAGTTCCGCCTCAGCTCGTAGAAAGAGGTCGTGAGCGGTCTCCCCCGCCTTCCGTTCTAAGACGATCCACGAGCCCACGACATCTAGCCAGAGCTTGCGCGAAGAAAGTTTCATGGGTAGCCACCGATTGAGCACCTCAACTGCCTGGCGCTCCTTTCCTCGAGCCGACCAGTACGCCGCAAACACGGTCATCGAGAGTCGCGATTGCTCGTCGGCAGTGCGGCACGCTAGGCGACATAGGGAAGCAAATAGGTTCTCAGCAATATCCACACCTTCGATTCCCACTTCGTCGGCAACTCGCTTCCAGGATTCCAGAAAGCCGATGAGCAAGACGCCGGTGTCCATTTCATCAGTGCGTTGCCAGAATTCGCGAGGCTCTAGCATGGCGCGGGACCTCAGTATGGCAGCCGACTGTCTCGCGATCAAGCTTGCGCTTTTGGGAGATACTGGGTCAATGCCTGAGGGCACACGCGGACCCGACATCATCGCGCCGCCCCCGCTGCTTTACCTCGGCCCTTTGCTCGCCGGATTTGTTCTCGACTTCGTGCTGCCCCTGCCCCGCCTACCCACTGCTCTCCGCGTTATTGGACTGCCATTTCTGGCTGCAGGTCTGGTCCTTGCGATCTGGTTCCTGCTGGCGATGCGGCGAGCAGGCACCCCTGTGGACCCACGGGAGGCTCCCACCGCCCTTGTACAGATGGGACCTTTTCGATACACTCGCAACCCGGGCTACGCCGCATTTGCTCTCACGTATCTGGGCGTGTCGTTGCTCGCCGGCGCTCGCTGGCCACTGATCTTGCTGCCCGGGCTTCTCGTGCTGGTGGATTGGGGAGTGATCCGGCGCGAGGAGCGCTATCTCGAAGAGCGGTTCGGCTCCGACTACACCGAATACCGGCGGCGCGTCCGCCGCTGGATCTAGGCATGCATCGAGTCCAGCGCCCGACCAACGAATGGGTGGTGCTCGTGGGCAGATCGCTCTAGCGACAAATCAGGATCGAAGCCGCCGGCGCAGCTCGAGCACCCGGACTTCGATCTCCGGGGGCATCGAGTGGGGACACCGCTCCGGCTGGTGGGAGCGGTCGGGCAAACCTTTTCTGCGAATTCAGTCAAAAATCCTTAGCTCTGATAAAAGGGCTCATGTTTGGCAGGTTTTTTGGAGACTCCGTCGGGCCTATCCCTCGTCCCCACCCGGGGCGAGCGGAGCTGCCTTGCGCCCGGTGGGGAGGCGAGTCATAATCGTCTATCCCGGCTTTTTGCGAATCGAGCAGAAGGAGGTGGGCACAGTCGCCGTCGTCGAGATCGATCACCTTCATAAGGTCTACGGCGGCGTAGTCGCCGTCGATGATGTCTCGCTCCAGGTTGAACAGGGCGAGATTTTCGGGGTGCTCGGTCCCAACGGAGCCGGGAAGACCACCACGGTGGAGTGTGCCGAGGGCCTTCGCCGACCAGACGCCGGCCGGATCCGCGTTTTGGGCCTCGATCCAACGAGGCAAGTCCATGAACTGCGACAGCGGATCGGCTGCCAGCTACAGGAAGCCGCGCTTCCCGATCGGATCAAGGTCTGGGAAGCTCTAGACCTCTTTGCCTCGTTCGCGCCCAAACACATCGACTGGCACCTCGCGCTGGAACAGTGGGGTTTGAAGGAGAAGCAACGCGCCGCTTTCGGCAGTTTGTCTGGCGGCCAGCAGCAACGACTTTTCGTGGCGCTCGCCCTCATCAATCAGCCCGAGGTCGTTTTCCTCGACGAGCTGACGCAGGGGCTGGATCCGGCGGCCCGCCACGTTGCATGGGGGCTCGTCCGGGCCGTCCGAGACCGCGGCGCCACCGTGGTGCTCGTGACCCATTTCATGGACGAGGCGCAGCAGCTGTGTGATCGGATCGCCGTAGTCGACCGCGGGCGGGTGGTTGCCATCGATAGCCCTCAGGGCCTGATCGAGCGATATGGCGGTGGGGTCCGGGTGGTCTTCTCGAGCGAGCCCGATCGCGATGTCAGCTGGCTGAGACAGACCCCGCACGTCAAAGGCGTGGCTCGCCAGGGACCGCGGATCGAAGTGACCGGCGATGGCCCGGTCCTCGCCCATGTGGGGGCGGCGCTCATCGCCCACGGCATCGAACCTACAGACTTGCGCCTGGAGCAACCGACTCTCGAAGACGTCTTCCTAAACATCAGTGGGCGGTCCTGATGAAGCCTGACGCGTTTGCGAAGCTGACCTGGCTGGAGCTGAAACTGTTCCTCCGAGAACCGTTGGCCGTGTTGTTCACCCTGGGGTTTCCGCTGATCTTCATGTTCGTTATTGCCGGGGTTTTCAATACCAGCGGGCAAGGACCCGATAGCCCATTCCTCGGCGTGGGCGGTGCCGAGTACTACGTCGTCAGCAACATCGGCGTGGTGATCGGCGCCATTGGCTTGATCGCACTTCCGGGGCACATGGCGGCATATCTTGAACGCGGGATCATGCGCCGGTTTCGCGCCTCCTCCGTCCCGGTTGCGGGAGTTGTCCTGGCTCAGGCTGTCGTGAGCTTCATGGTCGCGATTGTGGCCACTGTCTTACTTCTGCTCGCGGCCCGACCCGCCTACACCTACCACTTCCCGCATTCGCTGCCTGGCGTTGTGCTTGGGTTCGTGGTCGGGCTGATCAGCTTCTTGGCCATCGGCCTGCTTATTGCCGGTGTGTCTCGCAGCACGAGGTCAGCGCAGGGCATCAGTTTCGTTGCGTTCTTCCCGCTCTGGCTCCTCTCGGGTGCCGGACCGCCGCTGGCGGTTCTCCCGGCTGCGATGCGGCATCTCGCGGACTTCCTCCCGCTCGATTACGCAGTCCGAGCATTGCAGGACCCTTGGTTTGGCTTCGGAATATCGTGGAAGAACCTGGCGATCCTCGCGGGAATCGCCATCGCCGCGTTAGCAGGATCAATTCTCCTCTACCGGCAACGCTGAGCGCCTCTTTACTCGAGCACGCGCCGGATCTCCGTCACAAGGCTAGGAGGACCTCCTCCCCTGGCTAGCAGGGCCACGCTCCGTCGACCTTTGCAACTTATCTGACACCCCTCACCGGCAGGACGGCGACGGCCCCGATGATGGCGAAGATCCCGGCGGCGGCGTAAAGCACGCCGTAGTTGCCGCCGCCGATCGCCAGTATGACCGGCGCACCCGCCGGCGCGATGGAGAAGGGTAGGGCGCCGGCGATGTTGAAGACGCCGAGATCTTTGGCGACGTTGTCTTTGTTCGGTAGCACGTCGGCGACGAGCGCGAGGTCGACGGCCGCATAAATGCCGAAGCCGAGTCCGCTGATGGCCAGGCCCACGAGGAATCCGTTGAAGTTGCTGGCGATCGCGACTGCGAACATCGCCAGTCCGTACACGATCGACGCGGTGAAAACGAAGATCTTCCTTCGGCCGGTCCGGTCAGATAGCCTGCCAGCGATGAGCGATGCGGCGACGATGACGACGGACTGGGCCAGTGTGCCGAGGAATATCTGTTGCGGCACGTCGGCCACGGCGGTGCCGATTTTGCCCAGCAGGAAGTAGGCCTCGTAGGTGGTCAGGAGGGCGTAGGCCAGAACGAACATGAACCGACTGGCGAAGGCCCAAGCGAAGTCTGGGCTTGTCCGCGGTTTGACGTAGAAGGTGCTGGCGAATTCCCGCAGCGACCAGGTCGGCCTGTCCGCCCTGGCAAGCCGACGGTCCTTGAGCGCGACTGCGAAAAGCAGGATGAAGAACCCGCCAGTCGCGCACGGGACCAGGAACGTAGCGATCGGATTGCCGGTGAAAAGTTTGACGAGAAAGGTGCCACTTACAGACGCGATCGGCAGACACACACCCAGGACACCGGAGACCAGGCCGCGTTGCGCGCGCGGGACCTGGTCCGGCAGTACCGCTATCAAGGCGGCGAGCATTGCGTTGAAAAACAGCTGCGCAATGCACCATCCAACGAGTACGACCGCGATGTTGGGGGCCAATGCCACAATTAGGATGCCGACGGTACCGCCCACCAGGCCGATGACCATCCATGGGCGTCGCATCCCCAGCCGCGACGAGGTGCGGTCGCTCATCCTCCCGAAGAACGGATTACCGAACATTGCCACCAGGGCGCCGATCCCGGCGACAAGCGCTAAGCTGCGCGGGGCCTGTTCGATCCCGACCAGCGAGTTGACCCTGAGTGGCAAGGTGACCAGGATCGGCGCGAGGAAGACCAGGTTGGTGCTCATGAACGCCAACGTGTATAGGGACATGAAGCCCCATCCGACCCTGTGCGCCACGGGCGACTCAGGCGCCAGCACCACCTCGGCTGCAGTTTCGTATTTCAATTCGTCGACCGCGCCTTCATCGATTCGATGATGCCATCCAGCTCGCCACCTGGGCGCGCGAGTTGACCCCGAGCTTGTTCAGGATGTTGCCGACGTGAGTCGCGACGGTGCGATCGGAAATGAACAGGCGGGCGGCGATCTGCTTGTTGCTCAGTCCGTCGGCGACTAACCGCGCGACCTCCAACTCCCGCTTTCCGAGGGGCGCGCCCTCCGCGCCATCAGCCGCGGCGACTTCGGTTTGATCGGATTCGCCGAGCGCGAGGCGCACCGCGGCAACACGGCCCAGGCGACTGCCCGCCTTAAATTCCGCCTCGAACTTCGACGACCCGAGCGCTCCCATGGCCGACTCCTTGGCCTGGGCTAGCACTGGAACAAGCGGTCCCATGATGTCTGCGCCAGTCTGCGTTCCCAGGGCTTCTGCTGCCCCGAGCAGCTGTGCCGCTGCTCGAGCCTGGCCAGTTTTGGCCGCATACCAGCCTGCGGCCGCAAGTCCGTAAGACTGCGCCAGCCGGTTATCGATGGTCCGAGCGACCTGCAACGCTTCGCTGAACTGTGAGTTGGCGCTATGAAAATCGCCGGACATTATTCCCACCATACCGACGTTGCCAAGCATCGCTTCCAGTTGGTACAGGTCACCGGCTTCTCGGCTGAGGCGCACGCCCTCATAAGACGCAGATCTGGCAGTCTCGAGGTCGCCCTCGAAGATCGCATGAATGGCCCGAGACAGTACCAACTCGATCGTCGCGGGGAAGTCATCGAGACCCGGGGTGATCGCTTCGGTCTCGTCGAGATAGCGTCTTGCCGCTTCATGCTCGCCAGCCACGTTTTCAACGGTCGCGGCTATCGACAGTGACTCGGACAACAGCGCCGGCTGCCCGGTCTCTCGAGCGGTCGCGATGGCTCGCGCGATCCACGGTCTGGCAGCGGCCGGATCACCCTGCAGCAGGCTCAACCACCCACGAAGGTAATAGGCCCGTACCCTCGTGTGTGGAGACGCCTCGCCGGAACGGAGCAGTTGGTCGAGCCATCGCAGGCCCTCGGTGGTCCCGTGCGTGATCCAGTAGTACTTCATCGAGGCAGCGATATCGAGCCCGCGGGCAGAGTCGCCGCGCGCCAGGCATTGCTGAAGAACCGCCCGGATGTTGTCGATTTCCAGCTCGGCCCACGCGAGCCACTCGAGAAGCCGGTACCGAGCCTGGTCCGCAGATCGCAGACACGTCGTCCGGTAGTGCTCGAGGCAACGCTCCCCAAGAAGCTCCTCCTCATCTGCATCCTGCAACTTGAGGCTGGCGTACTCACGCAGGGTCTCGTGCAGTCGATAGCAGGCGAGTCCCCTGACGTCCTCTTTGGTTACGAGCGATTTGTCGACGAGAGCGGACAGGACGTCCAACGCCCCTGTGGCAGCCACCTCACTGGAGGCGCAAACCGACTCGACATCCTCCAGGGTGAATCGACCGGCGAACACGCATAACCGCCTGAAGAGCGTTTGCTCGGCGGCCGTCAACAGGTCGTAACTCCAGTCGATGGTCGTTCGAAGCGTCTGATGGCGCGGGAGTGCCGCGCGGCCTCCGCCGGTGAGCAGCGACAATCGGTCAGTCAGGCGATCGAGGATCTGCTCGACGCTGAGGACTCGGGTTCTGACTGCTGCCAGCTCAATCGCCAGCGGCAAACCGTCGAGCCGGCGGCACAGCGCAACGACCACCGCCTGGTTCGAGTCGGTGAGCTCGAAGGTGCCCGATGCGGCTCCCGCCCGCTGGCTAAACAGCAGGACGGCTTCGTTCTGTCGTACCTGAGCGAGCGGTTCGCTTCCGTCTCCCGGAGGCACCTGCATCGGCGGAATGGGGATGACGTGCTCGCCCGGCACCTGGAGCGGCTCTCGACTTGTGGTGATCACCGTCAGCCTCGGCGCGGCGCGAAGAATTTCGGACACCAGCGGGGCGACGTCTCCGAGGAGGTGCTCACAGTTGTCCAAGAGGAGCAGCAGCTGCCTGTTTTGCAAGTCGGAGAGCAGGATCTGCAGCGGCTTCATCGCGGACTGGTCTCGGAGGTCCAGGGCTGCGAGCACGGCGTTGGTCACGAGGGCCCCATCCCGAACGTCGGCGAGCTCGACCAACCAGGCGCCGTCCGCGAATCCACGGCCGAGATCCGATGCAATCCGAAGTGCGAGGCGGGTCTTCCCGACCCCTCCTGGCCCCACGAGGCTGACGAGCCGGGCCGTCGTGAGCTTCTTTCTGATCTCGCCAAGCTCGCGGCGGCGGCCGACGAAGCTCGTCGCCTCCGCCGGTAAATTGCCCAACCGGTGCTTAGGTCTGGCCATGGTGACTACGCATCGAATCAGTAATCCTGACGATTCGCGCGGCAGGCTGCGGCCTCAGGCTGACAAGTATGACGAAGGAGCTAGCGATCCAGCGAGTTGAGGTGACATTCGTCGGCCCGCCTCCGGCGCGACAAATCGCGCAGGCGATCGGGGTCACCGAGGTGAAGGTCGACGGCCACCGGGTGTGCTGCGTGGTCTGTGGCAGCTTTCAGCCGTTTCTCGAAGCCTTGCAGGGTTCCGAGGTCATAAGCCTGACCTCCACACGGTCATCGTGTCGATGACCTCCTCAAACAAAAGGAGCTTCAGATGAGTCCACATAGAAAGACCTCGCTTGCTGCTGGCGTGCTCTACCTGCTCACCTTTGTCTCGATCCCGACCCTCGCTCTCTACGGACCGGTGAAAGGTGCGAATTACATCCTCGGCGCTGGCCCGGACACTGGCGCCCTCATCGGCGCCCTCAGCGAGATCATCGTCGCCCTTGCCGGCATGGGCACCGCCGTCGCGCTGTTCCCGGTGCTCAAGAGGCAGAACGAAGGGGTCGCGATGGGCTTCATCGGATCGCGAACCATGGAAGGCGCCGCCCTCTTCGTCTGCGTCGGCTGCATCTTGTCGGTCGTGTCCTTGCGGCAGGCCGGTGCAGGACCTGATGCGTTGGTCACCAGCCATGCGCTGGTCACCATGTACGACCGGATGTTTCTCCTCGGAGGAAGCCTCATGCCGGCCCTGAACGCCGTGCTGCTGGGCACCCTGCTGTACCGCGCGCGCCTGGTCCCACGGGTTCTTCCCCTGCTCGGACTTATCGGAGCTCCGCTGCTCGTCGCGGCAGACCTCGCCGTTCTGTTCGACCTCATCGGCCGAACGTCCACACCGGCGCTGGTAACCGCGCTCCCGATCGCGCTGTGGGAGTTTTCGCTGGGCGTCTGGCTGGTCGTCAAAGGCTTCAAGCCCTCTGCCATCACCGCCCTTTACAGCCGGCCTGCCGGCGTG
>Ga0209011_1001023_pt1 | contig 10160 bp, 13 predicted proteins | sample BlaSpr_A8_OM1_M3_FD_187986 | JGI IMG/M metagenome (GOLD analysis project Ga0209011, IMG submission 187986) | Forest soil microbial communities from Thunder Bay, Ontario, Canada - Black Spruce, Ontario site 2_A8_OM1_M3 (SPAdes) (version 2) | ecosystem: Environmental > Terrestrial > Soil > Boreal... | reverse complement strand
CCCAGGTCAAGCCTTCCTGCCCTTCGATCATCACGCCAATCCGCATGCTCAAGACGTTAGCGGAACTCCTGGGCGCGACGACTGATACGCTCGATGCGGTATAGGGGGGATCCATGAAGGAAAAGAGATTCCGCACCACGCTCGCATTTGCGCTCGGCGCGCTGATCGTCCAGCTCCTGCTGGGGATGGCCGTCAACCTGTTCGTCAAGATGGCTGACGCTGCATACCGTCTGGGGACTCGTCCTGGTGCTCGCCGCCCTGGGCACGCTGGTCCAAGCGACTCGGCTGCGGGGTGGCGGACGCATCACGCTCGCCGTGCTCGGTTTCATCGGGGTCCTCGGTGGAGGCTTCAACGGTGGGAGCTTCTTGAGCTATCACGAAGACTTCAGCTCGATGCTGATGGCGGTCGGCCTCGCGCTGGCCATGTCGGCCTACGTCGCGCTGCTTTATCGCACCGGAATAGCGACCCCCGTCCCTGAGTTATAAGCAGTGCGATGCCTGCGGTAACTGTCGAAAACATCCTGACGTTGCCCCGCCTGCCGGACCTTGATCCCGCGACCAGCATCGAGCGGCCGGTGCTCGCCATCACCACGGCGCCCAAAGGTGTCGAGGGCGAGGGCTTTCCCGTACGCCGCGCCTTTTACGGGCTCGATCAGCGGTTGCTCGATCCGTTCATTCATATGGATCAGATGGGTGAGGTGGAGTACGGTCCAGGTGAGCCGAAGGGAACGGCCTGGCATCCCCATCGCGGTTTCGAGACCGTGACCTACATGATCGACGGCACCTTTCAGCACCAGGACTCCACCGGCGGGGGCGGCTTGATCACCAACGGCGCGACCCAGTGGATGACGGCGGGGGCCGGCATCCTTCACATCGAGCGACCGCCGGAAGCACTGATCGCGAGCGGCGGGCTCTTCCACGGCATCCAGTTGTGGGTCAATCTGCCGGCCGATGAGAAATGGACGCCACCGCGTTACCAGGACATCGGCGCCAGCAGGGTCACGCTGCTCGCCTCGCACGACGGCGGAGCGCTGGTGCGCGTGATCGCCGGCGACATCGCGGGTCACAAAGGCCCTGGCATTACCCACACCCCGATCAGCCTGCTCCACGCGACCGTGAATCCAGGGGCCGAGCTCCGTCTGCCCTGGCGCCGCGAATTCAATGGCCTGGTGTACGCGCTGGCCGGACGCGGCACGGTGGGGGCGAAGCGCGCACCCATCGGCGCCGGACAGCTGGCGGCGTTCGGAGAGGGTGACGTGATCAGCCTGACAGCCGACCTCACCCAGGAGAGCCGCTCGCCGAATCTCGAGGTGCTCGTCCTCGGCGGCGAGCCCATTGGTGAGCCGGTGGCGTGGTACGGACCGTTTGTGATGAACACGCACGAAGAATTGGCACAGGCCTTCGATGACTTCCGTCGGGGCCGGATGGGGACGATCCCCGCGGCTCACATCGGCAACTAGCGAATCCCGCTGTCGTACTCGACGTTGACGGTTGCATAGCTGCCCGACGTCACCGTCACCGTTGTCGGGATCGGCCGCGGGAGCATGCTGGAGCCAATGTTGAGGCCGACGACCGTATAGGTTCCGGGCGGCACATCCACGTTGAAGTGTCCATCCGCACCAGAGTGCGTGCGAGCCACCTCATGACCGGCCGCGTCACGCACGACGACGGTGGCGGCTAGCGGACGCGGCGGACAGGGTGAGTTGATCCGCTCGACAGGGCAGGTGGGTCCGGCCTGCACCACGCCCTGGATGCCGGTTCCGGGCGGCGGCGTAGGCGAAGCTGCCGGCGCGCCGCAGGCGCCCATCGCCAGCGTCACGATAATCGCCGTGAAGATGCGTTTCATCAGGCTTCGATGATTACGACGCGGAACGGCCTGAAAAGTTCCGCCCCGGGTAGGGCGTCGGTACCATTGACCCGAATGGCCGTTCACTCTTACGCCGGGACGGTTCGCGCCCCGGACTTCCCCGATGGGCTCGACTGGCTCAACGTTTCCCGGCCGCTGCACATCGCCGACCTGCGGGGACGGCTGGCCATCATCGATTTCTGGACCTTCTGCTGAATCAACTGCATGCACACCTTTCCGCAGTTGCGGAAGATCGAGCGGAAGTACGGGGACCGGGTGATCGTGGTCGGCGTCCACTCGCCGAAGTTCCCGGCTGAGCGCGAGACCGCGAACCTGCGCGAGGCTGTACTGCGATACCGGATCGAGCACCCGATCGTCAACGATCGGGACTTCCAGGTCTGGAACCAATTCGGCGGCCGGGCTTGGCCCACGCTGATGTTCATCGACCCGGAAGGCCGCGTCATCGGCAAGCACGAGGGCGAATTGCCCTTCGAACAGTTCGATCCCATCGTCGGGGGGATGCTGAAAGAGTTCGAGGAGCGCGGTCTGCTCCATCCACGGCCGTCGACGATCGCGCTCGAGGAGATCCGCGAACCGGCGCGCACCCTGAGCTTTCCCGGCAAGGTGTTGGCGACGCCGGACGGGCTGTTCATCGCCGACAGCAACCATCACCGTATCGTGTCCGCCGGCCTCGACGGCTCGATCCGGCAGGCCTACGGCTCGGGTGAGCCCGGACTTGCGGATGGGCCGGCGGACCATGCCGCCTTTCAGCAACCCCAGGGGATGGCGCGATCGGGCTCGACGCTCTACGTCGCGGATACGGAAAACCACGCGATCCGGTCCATCGACCTGGAGTCCGGTGTCGTGACCACGCTGGCGGGCACTGGAGAGCAGGCGGTGCAGCCAGGCACCGGTGGGCCCGGCCGGTCGACGCCGCTGAGCTCGCCCTGGGACCTGGCGCTGGTGGAACGCGTCCTGTACATCGCGATGGCCGGGACCCACCAGATCTGGACGCTCGACCTCGATGACCGCACGGTCGCACCCTTTGCCGGCACCGGTCGGGAGGGCCTGCTCGATGGTCCGAAAGCGCAGGCGTGGTTCGCCCAGTCGAGCGGACTTACGATTCTCGATGGCCATCTGTATGTCGCGGATTCCGAGGTTAGCGCCGTGCGCGACATCGACCTCAAGACGGGGCGGGTCACCACTCTGGTCGGGGAAGACCTGTTCGTCTTCGGTGACCAGGACGGCGAGGGCGACGCCGTCCGTCTTCAGCATCCGCTCGGGATCACGAGTAACGACAGCACCCTGTTCGTGGCCGACAGCTACAACAACAAGGTCAAGCGTTTGGACCCGGGGCGCCGCGCCGTGGTCACCTGGCTCGGGAGCGGGCTCGCCGGCCGGGCGGACGGGCCAGGGCAATCGGCGGCGTTCCGCGAGCCAGGTGGTGTCTGTACCGGCGTCGATGGCCTCTATATTGCGGACACCAACAACCACCGGATCGCCATCGCGGATTGGACGACCGGGACGGTGCGGACCCTGATCGGCGGCTGACGTCTTTACGGCCTTCTGAGTCGCCGGTAGAATGGGGCCACCCTGACGGGGGGCAGGGCGGAGGTCGGGGAATGCGGACGCTGTCGTTGCTCGGACTCGACGCCGCCGAGCGTCCGCGTCTGAACCCGACAACGCTTCGCCGGCTGGCCTGGCTCGGCACGGTGGTTCGCTGGCCAGGGCTGCTCTTTGCGGCGATCCTGTCACTCGAGGTGAAGCCAATCTCCGGGATCGGACTCGCCCTGATCCTCATCTGGGTCGCCCTTTACAACGCCTGGGGAATGATCCAGATCTCCAGGGCCGACGACGCCTCGATCCTGCGGATCGGGCGCGCCCTCACCCTGCTGGATACGGTCAGCTACTTTCTGGTCCTCTTCGTGTTCGGCGGTGTCGGGGCGAGCACCAGCATCTATGCGGCTTACATCCTCCTGATCGTGTGGATGGTGGCCTACGACGGGGCTGAGGGCGCCATGCTCTGCGTCGGCATCTTCGTCGTCGGCATGATCGCACTGCATGCCGCGCTCCAGGCCGTTCTGGGAAGGCCCTTTAACGGCACAGACGTCTTGTACTGGAGCCTCATCATGGTGGTCGCGGGCGCAATTCTGGCCGCCTACGATCGGATCGTCATCGGAGGAGTGCTGCCCCAGGGGGCGGCGGTCGGTCCGAACGGTTCGGTCGCTCCGGCAACCCCCGCGGTCGTCGTCAACGCCGTCGCCACGCCCGTGACCAGTGGCAGCACGCCGGCCGTCCGGCTGTCACCCCGCGAGCAGGAGGTCCTCGAGCTGGTCGCGGAAGGCTACTCCAACGCGATGATCGCGACTCGCCTGCATTTGAGCGAGAACACCATAAAGACCTATGTCGAGAACCTGCTGAGCCGGCTCAACGCGCGCAACCGTGCCGAGGCGGTGGCTGCCGCCTCCCGGCAGAATCTGATCTAGCGGCATTCCCTCTCCCCCGTTCGCCCTCCCCCGATTGGAACCGCCCGGGGTGATCTTTCATCACCCTGGGGGATAGCGGTGAAGACGGACCAGACGTAGGCTGTGACCGGTGGGGGTGCCAATTGACCTGGGGGGCACGCCGACGGCGACCAGGATGGTGGGGGGTTTCATCCTGGTCGCTTTCCTATTGTGCGTTCTGCTGGCCTGGCCTGGACGTCGGCGTTGGCCCCTCTGGCTGATTGCCGGGCTGTGCAGCTCCCTCTGTGCCGCGCTCACCTTGAGTCTGACGGCCCCCGGTGGGTGGCTGGTCGATTCGATGCGGCTGGCGACGGTGGCCCTGGCCACGGGATTCCTCGGCACCGCCGCCGTCCGCGACCTGCGCTAGTCGACGCCCAGGCGCATCTCAAATTCGAGGGCATCGAACCGGGCCCCTCCCATCGGCTGCACCCGGCCGGTTGGCGCGAATCCATGCCGGGCATAGAGGCCCTCAGCGCGGGCGTTCCCCTTCGCGACCCAGAGGCGCACGGTCGTGAAGCCTTCATCGGCGACCCACGTCAACACGGCGTCAACCAGGCGATCCCCAACGCCCTGGCCGCGCCAGGCGGGGGCAACCCACATCGAGATGAGCTCGGCCTCGGCTGGCTGATCGCCGCCGATGCCTGCCGCCAGTCCGACGCGCTGGCTCGAGACCTCGGCAATGAAGACCGCACGCTGCTCCAGCCGGCGCCGCCAGTCCGGCTCGTCCAGCTTCTCGGCGTCGTCCGCGGTCGACCCGAAGGCCTCTGGGGCGTCCTGTAGGGCCTTGAGGCGCACCTCACGGAAGGCTGCCCAATCGGCGGCCGCCAGGCGCCGAATCACGAGCTCAGCCAAATTCGCCGCCTTGACTGGCTAAGCCAGTGTCAGGTAACGTGATACCTGCATTGTTAAAAGCCAACGTAACATCCTGGAGGGATTGCCAATGATCCTATTCCTGCTACTCCTGATCGCCGTTTGTGGGATTGTCGCTGTCTATGCCGCGAGTGGGAACGGCGGTATGCATGACGTGACGCTCTGGCAGTGGCACTGGTCCGCGGTCCCCGATTGGGTCCCGGTGGTGCTCACCGCCGCCGTGTTCGGTGGTTTGCTCTTGCTCTACATGATCTACTCGGGCCTGGTTCACGGCGTGCGAGTGGGCTCGATGCGGCGTCGCGTGACGACCCGCGAATCGGCGATCACCGAATTGCGTCAAGAGAATCGGCGGTTGCGCGAGGAGAATGCCCGCGTCCGAAGCGAGCTCGGGATCGCATCAACCACCGCTGACCGCGAGGCAATCGTCGCCGCCACCACCGCGCCGGACCGTTCGCGCACTGCCGCACCGTATCGGCCGCGCGCAACCTTTGGGGAGAAGGTGCGTGCCTTCTTGAGCGGCCGGGAGCCCGCGAGTTACTAGCGACTGCGAACCCGGATCGCTGCTTCGCAGCAACAGGCCTTGCCGGCACGAGCGAGGCCTGTTGGCGCGTCTTTTTGCAATCTGATGCTTGACATCGAGCCAACCGTGTCAGGTAAATTGATAGCGGCAATAGCATCAGTGGCTCGCGGGCCTGATCGATCCCCTGCGTGCCGCCGTCCGGTTGAAAGGAGGCGAAACGATGCCAGTCAGCGGCAAGCGGGGCTTCGGTTCCATGGATGAGGCAAAGCAGCGGGAGATCGCCAGCAAGGGCGGCCAGGCAGCCCACCAAAAAGGGTCGGCCCACGAGTTCAGTCCTGAAGAAGCCCGCACTGCAGGCAGCAAAGGCGGCAAAGCGGCCCACGAAAAAGGTTCGGCGCATGAGTTTTCCTCCGAAGAGGCGCGAGCCGCGGGCCGCAAGGGCGGCGAAGCCTCCAGCCAGGATCGCAACCGCATGGCGGCCATCGGCCGGGAGGGCGGTCGTCGCTGACGCATTGGGAGGAGACCGGCCAGGTCTCCTCCCTACGGTCTAGAGCGCGCCGACGAGTTCGGTGATGCGCGCTTCCGAGAGCGCCACGTCGGACAGGGTGCCCGCGAAGTAGGCGTCGTAGGCGGCCAGGTCGAGCAGGCCGTGCCCACTCAGGTTGAAGAGGATGACGGGCGACTCGCCGCGATCGCGCGCCTTGATGGCCTCGTCGATGACGGCGCGAATCGCATGGGCCGACTCTGGCGCCGGGATCGTACCCTCGGTCCGCGCGAATTGCACGGCGGCATCGAAGACCGTCCGCTGCGGATAGGCAACCGCGTCGATGAAGCCGTGGTCCACCAGGGCGGAGACCAGCGGCGCCATGCCGTGGTAACGCAGGCCACCGGCGTGGATCCCGTCCGGGATAAAGCCGTGGCCGAGCGTATGCATCCTGACCAGCGGCGTCATTTCACCGGTGTCCCCGAAGTCATAGGTGTATTTGCCACGGGTGATCGAGGGACAGGCGTCAGGCTCCACCGCAAGGAACCGCGTTTTCGTCCTCCCCTGTAGCCGGTCGCGCAGAAACGGGAACGCGAGCCCCGAGAAATTGCTACCACCGCCGACGCAGCCGACCACGAGGTCGGGCATCGCCCCGGCGCGCTCCATTTGCACCAGGGCTTCTTCGCCGATGATCGTCTGGTGCATCAAGACGTGGTTGAGGACGCTTCCCAGGGAGTACTTGGTGTCATCCCGAGTCGCTGCGTCTTCGACCGCCTCCGAGATGGCGATACCGAGGCTGCCGGTGGAGTTGGGATGCTCGGCGCGGATCTTGCGGCCGGCATTGGTCAACTCGGAGGGGCTGGGTACGACGGTTGCGCCCCAGACCTGCATCATGCTCTTGCGGTAAGGCTTTTGCTCGTAACTGATGCGCACCATGTACACCATGCACTCGAGGTCGAAAATCCTGGCGGCGAAGGCAAGGGCACTCCCCCACTGCCCCGCGCCCGTTTCGGTGGCTAACCGCTTGGTGCCCTCGGCTTTGTTGTAAAAGGCCTGGGCGACCGCGGTGTTCGGCTTGTGGGAACCGGGCGGGCTGACCCCCTCGTACTTGTAATAGATCTTCGCGGTGGTCTTGAGCTCCCGCTCCAGACGCGTCGCGCGCATCAGCGGCGTGGGCCGCCACAGTCGCAGCGCCTCCCGGACCGGTAGCGGGATGTCGATGTAGCGCTCCTGGGAGACCTCCTGTTTGATCAGCTCCATGGGGAACAACGGCGCAAGGTCCTGCGGGCCGATCGGCTGACGCGTGCCGGGATGCAGCGGTGGGCTCCCCGGAAATGGGAGGTCCGCCTGGATGTTGTACCAGCGCGTGGGCATCTCGTTTTCGTCGAGTGTGATCCGGTTGGCGACTTCTGGCGCGCGAACGCTCATGGCTTTCTCCCTCCTATGGTCGGCATCGCCAGCGTGGCGCTACTCCCGCCTGTTTTAGCATGGACGGCACCCTGGTGCAAAGGCCCAACCGGACCGCCATGCTCGCCGCCCTGGAACGCCTCGTCCTCGCTGAATCGCCCTCGTTCGACAAGGCGCGGTGCGACGCGTGCGCCGATCAGGTCGCCGGCCTCTTTACCCAGCAAACCGGCGGCTCCGTCCTGCGGCATCGGCGGCAGGACCGGGGCGACCACCTGGAGATCCGGATTGGGGAAGGCCCCGAGCCAATCGTGCTCCTCTGCCATCACGACACCGTGTGGCCCGAAGGCACGCTCGCCCGGCTGCCGTTCCGGATCGACGGTGACCGGGTCCAGGGTCCGGGGAGCTACGACATGAAGGCCGGCATCGTCGAAGCCGCGTTTGCCCTCGAAGCGGCCAAACCGAAACGGCCGGTGATCGTGCTGTCGACCTCCGACGAGGAGATCGGCAGCGGCAGCTCGCGCGCCTTGATCGAGGAAACCGCGCGGAAGGCCGTCGCGGTGCTGGTGCTGGAACCCGCCGCCAGCGGCGGTGCCATCAAGACCGCGCGCAAGGGCATCGCCGACTTCATTCTCGAAGTGGAAGGCCGCGCCGCTCATGCCGGCGTCGAGCCGGAGAAAGGGATCAGCGCGATCGAGGAATTGTCGCACCAGGTGCTCGCCCTGAAAGCGCTGAGCGACCCGAGCCGCGGGACCACGATCAATGTCGGCGTGGTCGATGGCGGCACCCGGCCCAACGTCGTCGCCGCCCACGCCCGAGCCGAAATCGACGTCCGTTTCGCGCAGGCCTCAGAGGCGGAGCGGGTCGTTCGCGGCATCAACGACCTGCAACCGAAGTTGGCGGGAGCACGACTCCACGTGAGCGGCGGCGTCGACCGGCCGCCGATGGAGCGGAGCGCCGGCACCATTCGACTGGCCCAGCTCGCCCAACGGCTCGCTGGCGAGGTTGGCTTCCATCTCACCGAGACCAGTACGGGAGGCGGCAGCGATGGCAATTTCACCGCCGCCCTCGGTGTCGCCACGCTCGATGGTCTCGGCCCGGACGGGGGCGGCGCCCATGCCGACTCCGAGCACCTGCTGATCCAGAGCTGGCTCGATCGGACCGAGCTACTGCGGCGGTTGATCGAGGCGCTCTAGCGACTTGACGCGCCGCCCACCGCCTGTGTTAGGGTGGACGACGGTCCGTTACGCCTCGTCGTAGCCAACCGCCTTCCCCTCGTTTTTGCCACGGACCAGAAGGGTTGACGTTCGTCGAGTGACGGAGGGAAGGCTCCATGAACGTTACAGGGGTTATTGCTATTGTCTCGAAGGCTCACGCCCATATCTTGCGGTTGACCAGCGAGCGAGTCCGCTATCTTGTGGTCTCCGATTGGGCGGCCCGGGCCGTCCTGCGTTACTGGCGGCTTCAGCGCAAAACCCGCCAGCTCGTCGAGCGACTTCGGATCCGTCGGCGGCACCTGTCCGCCACGCTGGTGGGCCACGCGCTCGTGCTCGGGCTCGGCTTTGTCCTGGTGGTTCCGGTCCTCGCCGTCCGGTCCCCTGTGACACGGGCAGTCACGGCTCAATATGCCGGCTACGTCCAGTGGACAACGCCGCCCCGTCCGCGGAATGTCCCGATCCGGGAGATCCTCAAGGCATCGGCGCTCGAGGAGCGTCCGGCACCGGAGGTTATCGTCGAAGCGGCAGCCGCGCCCGCACCCAAGCCGGCCGGGCCGCCCGCCTTCACGCCGCCGCCACCCGGTTCGGGCGGCGATGGACTGGCCGCCATCTACGCGGTCTTCGGCAACAGCCCCGGCCTCACCTGGGCGCTGCGGGTTGCCAACTGCGAGAGCCACTACAATCCGCTGGCCATCAACCGGTCCAGCGGCGCCAGCGGCCTGTTCCAGTTCATGCCGTCCACCTGGAACGCCAACTTCCCCGGCCAGAATATCTGGGATCCGTACGCCCAGGCGCGGGGAGCGCTCGTCTTCTACAACGCCGGCCGCCAGAGCGCCTGGACCTGTAAGTAAGCCGGACCGCCGCCACCGCTAGGATGTGGCGCGTGCCGCCGTTGTCCGGGTCGCCCGCTCTCCCGCGCGTGGAGGTGCGGCTCGCCCGCACCCATGCTGAGTTCGCTGCCTGCGAGGCGCTCAGCCGGGATATCTGGGGCGCCGCGGAGCGGAACGTGGTACCCCGCGAGCTGCTGCTCACGATGCAGCTCAACGGCGGGCTGGTCCATGGCGCCTTTCTTCCCGACGGCCGGCTCGTGGGCTTCTGCTTTGGGTTTGCCGGTTTGCGTGATGGCCAGCTCCGCCTGTGCTCGCATCAGCTCGGGGTCGTCCCGGAGCTGCGCGGGACCGGGATCGGCATCGAGCTCAAGCAGGCTCAGGGTAAGGACGCGCGGCGGCTCGGCTATCCGCTGGTGTCCTGGACCTTCGATCCGCTCGAGGCCCGCAACGCGTACATCAATCTCCATCGACTGGGATGTATCGCG
>Ga0209011_1001022_pt1 | contig 10163 bp, 8 predicted proteins | sample BlaSpr_A8_OM1_M3_FD_187986 | JGI IMG/M metagenome (GOLD analysis project Ga0209011, IMG submission 187986) | Forest soil microbial communities from Thunder Bay, Ontario, Canada - Black Spruce, Ontario site 2_A8_OM1_M3 (SPAdes) (version 2) | ecosystem: Environmental > Terrestrial > Soil > Boreal... | reverse complement strand
ACCCGGCCGCCACGCACGCCGCCAGGAAAATTGCTGGCGCTAGTTCCAACAGAAAAGCGCCGGCTGGTCAGGACGCAGGTTGGTGGGACAGTTGACGAGCCATGTCTTCGGCCCCCAGGGAGGAGTGTTGGGGCTAAGCAAGTATGGGGAGCATGTAGCCCAGAAGCGGGAAGTAACGGCGCAGGTCGCCACGGACGCTGGACCCGAGATGGGCAGCCCGGTCCACACCGGATAGAAGTAAAAGAAGAACACCACCGCCAGCGCGAGATGGTTGAAGACCAGCAGCCGTCGTCCCGACGTCTGGAGCTGCTCGGAGAGCTTCACCAGGACGAAAGCGAGGGCGAGGACCATGAAAATCAGCCCGCCGAACATGTGGTACATGAAAATCACGCGGCTGATCTGAGACCAGGGCAGCCACTGCGTGATGAATCCAAGCAGGATCACCGTGGCGGGAAAGCTCTTGTGCCGGATGATGAAGTACGGCAGCGACACGACGCAGGGCAGGCTTGTCCACCAGATCCACGGGTTGCCGAGGTTCGACATGCGTGAGATGAGAGCCTCGCCGGTCCAGTGGTCGACGCCCAGGTTGGTGTACTCCGCGTAATACAGCACCGGCCGCGCGAGCAGCGGCCACGACCACCACGGAGAGCCGTAGGGGTGCGTCGCTTTGAGCGTGGCGTGATAGACAAACGACTGCTTCTGGTAGTCGATCAGGTCCGCCAGGTTGTGGAACTGGCCGCGCGCGAAGAACGGATACCACGACCCGACATAGATCGCGACCGGAATCACCACCAGCGCCACGACCGCGATCACGAGATACGTCGGCCACCATGCGCCACCCGGGATCGTGGTTCCCTCCCCTCTTCCCCACGACCAGAACGGATTACCTGGCGGGCCGATGTGGAAGTCCACGTTGTGGCGGATGGCCCTGACGATCATCAGGAAGACGATGCTCGCGAACGCTGCGAGCACTATCCACTTCGACGCTATCCCGATCCCAAGCACGACGCCGAGCGCGACGAGCGAAGCGAGCGATGAGCTCTGGCTGCGACTCTGGATGTGGACGAGGTACATGAAATACGCCAGCAGGATGAAGAACACCGGGAAGATGTCGATCATGCCAATCCTCGACTGGATGAAGAACATCCCGTCGAAGCAGGCGAACGTGGCGGCCGAGATCGCGAACAGCCGGTTCGGCCACAGCCGGCGCGCGAAGAGGTACATCATCGGGATGCACAAAGTTCCGAAGATGCACGCAGCGATGCGCCACCCGAAGGTGTTGAACCCAAGGTCGATGTAGGCGCCGGTGGCGCCCTGGAAGTTCGCCCTGTACCAGCCGTACCCCCATTCGCCGGCGGCGATGAACATCTTGGCGAGCGGAGGCTCGGGGTCGAAGTAGTTGTAGCGGCAGTTGACAGTGCTCGGCTTGCACGTCTCCATGCCCCTGACGTCGTTGTACGCATCGACCGGGAAATAGATCTCGTCGAAGACCTGGCCGTTGGGTGGCGACAGCACCTTGTTCTGGTCGGGATAGCCACGGTTGAACGGATATGTGAGACCGCAGAGCGTGCCCGGATCTCCCTGCGGGTTGATGGGCGTGTTCGGAACGCAGTCTGTGATCGCGGGGCCCTGGAACGGATGGACGAAGAAGTCCGGCATGATCGGGCTGAAGAACCGCAGGATGAACGCGACGGCCGTGAGCGCGAGCAGCGCGATCAGGTCCCAGCGGTCGAAGTAGATCTTCTCCCGATTGACCTGAGAAGTTGCCTCGGTTAGTTGGCGCAGCTCGAGCTGTTGGGCGGGAGGCCCTTTCACCGCCGCCGTTTGTGACGCTTGCCACCGCCCTGGTTCTGTCCCAGGCGGTACGGCAAGCGCGCGCCGATTTCCCACGCTACGGCATCGGCGTCGCTGAGCGGGAGGGCGATGGTGTCCTCGAACATCATTCGTGTGCCAAGACGCTTTTTGATGTCGGCAAGCTCCTCGTCGTCGCCGCGGAGGCGAATGAAGAGCGCGGGCTTGTCAATCAGAGGCTTCATCATCGGCGCGACCATCCTGCTGCGACGGTCCTGGAAGTGGAGCTTGAGCGCCTGCACCTTCACGCCGCGGATCCTGTCGTAGTCGATGAGCACGCTCGAGCGCAAGGTCGACACTTTCACTCCGCCGTCCAGCGCCTCCACATAGCTGCGCCGCTTGTACAGGAGGAATGCCCCTCCCAGCAGCAAGCCGCTCGGGATGTAGAGGAGCCAGATCACGTTGGCGCTCTTGGCGATCTGGCCCTGGTAGATGAGCAGACCGGTCATCACCACGCCGACCGCAATCAGAAAGCCGGCGAAAAAGCGCTGCTGACGCCAAAGCTGGTCGGCGTAGAGGATTGGCTGCCGCAGGCGTCCGGTTGGCGTCTCCGTGCTCAAGGTCATTGATTATCAGGTCTTCACGGTTTGGGTTTGGCCCAGCCTCGACTTCTTTCGACCGCGTCGCGCCATCGCGACTGAAGGGAATCGGCCTGGTCCTTCGACATCCTGGGCTCGAACTCCCTGTCGAGCTTCCAGAGGCCCTCGAGGTCGGAGTCGCTCCACAACCCGGCACCGAGGCCGGCGAGGAAGGCAGCGCCCAACGCGGTGGTTTCCGTCTGGCGTGGCCGGCGGACGGGGATGCCGAGGAGGTCCGCCTGGAACTGGCACAGCACGTCCATCACCGCCGCCCCGCCGTCGACGCGCAGCTCCAGCAGGGTGGTGCCCACGTCGCGCTCCATCGCCTCGACCACGTCGCGGGTCTGATAGGCCATCGATTCGACCGCGGCTCTCACGATCTGCGCGCGCCCGCTTCCGCGAGTGAGTCCGACGATGGTCCCCCGCGCGTACGCATCCCAGTGCGGAGCGCCGAGGCCGACGAACGCCGGCACCATGAACACTCCGCCGCTGTCCGGCACCGACGATGCAATGGGTCCCGCCTCGCTTGCGCTGGCGATGATGCCAAGACCGTCGCGCAGCCACTGCAGCGCCGCCCCGGTGATGAAGATCGCGCCCTCGAGCGCGTAGCTGAGGCGGCCGGCCCGCCGCCACGCGACTGTGGTCAGCATCCCGGCCTTCGACGCAACACGATCCGGCCCGGTCTGCATGAGCACGAACGACCCTGTTCCGTACGTGTTCTTCGCCATGCCGACGGTGGTGCAAGCCTGGCCGAAGAGGGCCGCCTGCTGGTCGCCGGCGATGCCGGTGATCGGGGCCGCGATGCCGCCGAACGCACCGGGGTCGGTCGTCGAGATCTCGCCGGAAGAATCCACGACGCGGGGTAGGTTGGCAGTGGTTACGCCGAAGAGGCTCGCCATCTCCTGGCTCCACTCGCCTCTATTGATGTCGAACAGAAGGGTGCGCGATGCGTTCGACGCGTCGGTGACGTGGTCACGGCCGGCGGAGAGGCGCGCCACGAGCCAGCTGTCGACAGTGCCCACCGCGGCGTTGGCGGCCCCGTCGACGTGCTCGAGCATCCAGGCGAGCTTCGTCGCCGTGAAGTAGGGATCGAGCACCAGGCCGGTGACCTCACGCACGCGCTCCTCGCGGCCCGCCGCGCGAAGCGCATCGCACACGGAGGCGGTGCGGCGGTCCTGCCAGACAATCGCGGGAGCCAGCGGCTCGAGCGTGCTGCGATCCCAGGCGACGAGCGTCTCGCGCTGGTTGGTGATGCCGACGGCTCGGACGTCCGCAGGTTTCGCTCCAGCTTCACGTAAGGAGTCCTGCGCGGCGGATTGCACCGCCGACCAGATCTCCAGCGCGTCGTGCTCCACCCAGCCTGGCTGGGGGTAGTGCTGCGTGATCTCGCGATAGCCTCTGGCACGCACCGCCCCGTCCATCCCGACGACCGCAACGGTGGCGCCCGTCGTGCCTTCGTCGAGGCTCAGCACGACGCCGCGCTCAGCCAATCGCGTGCTCTATTTGGTGAGCTGCCAGGTCCGGTTCAGGCTGCCTGTCGCGTAGCCCTCGAGGTCCGCGGAGACGAACTTGTAGCCGGCCTTGCGCACAGCGTCGACGACGCGCTCGCGCTGCGCGACCAGCTTCTCGATCTCTGCGCCGTCCACCTCGATCCGCGCCACATCGCCGTGATGGCGCACGCGAACTTGCGCGAAGCCGAGCAGTTTGACAGCGGCCTCGGCCGCCTCGATCCTCCGCAGCGCCTCGACTGTGACCTGGGTGCCGTGGGGGATGCGCGAAGAAAGACACGCGAACGACGGCTTGTTCCAGTTCGGCAGGCCGAGCTCACGGGCGGCGGCGCGGATCTCGGGCTTGCCCATGCCCGCCTCGAGGAGTGGGAAGCGCACACCTCGGCGCACTGCGGCGCCGTGGCCGGGACGGTGGTCCCCCGCGTCATCGGCAGTGGCGCCGTACGCGAGATGGTCCAGGCTTAGCTCGCGCTGCACCGGCTCGAGCTTGTCGAAGAGCTCCTCTTTGCAGTGAAAGCAGCGATCGGGGTTGTTGCGCGCGTAGGCATCGAGCTCGACCTCGTTGGTCGAAAGCTCGACCAGGCGGGCGCCGAGGGAGCGGGCCAGCACGCGAGCCTCCTCCTGTTCGGACTCCGGGTAGGCGGGCGAGCTCGCGAGAGCGCCGACCGCGCGGTCGCCCAGCTCGTCCAGGGCGAGTCTGAGCAGAAGGGTCGAGTCGACTCCGCCCGAATAGGCGACGAGCACCGAGCCGAGGCCACGCACGATTTCGCGCGCGCGGTTGAGGCTGGTGGCGTCATAGCTGTCGAGCTGGATCATCCAGCTCAGAGCGTAGCTGAGCTTAGACCTGCGAGGGCTCCATGGCTGGGGCGCCACACCAGGCTTCGTAGTCGATGAGCGAGTCAACAGTCGGGTGCTCGCCGCACAGCGGGCAGGCCTTGTTCTGGCGCAGCTTCAGCTCGCGGAAGCTCATGTCCTCACCTTCGAACAGGAGGTAGCGGCCGATCATCGGCCGGCCGATGTTCAAGAGGTACTTGATAGTCTCGAACGCCATCATGCTGCCGATGATCCCGGGCAGCACTCCGAAGACTCCCGCTTCCGCGCAGCTCTGGACGGATCCCGGAGGAGGCGGCTCGGGAAACAGGCAGCGGTAGCAGCCGGTGCCCTTGGCGGAGTCGAAGAGGGCAAGCCGTCCTTCGAACCGGAAGATGCTTCCGTGCACAAGCGGCTTGGCCAGGAAGTGGGCGGCGTCGTTGGCCAGGTAGCGGGTGGGGAAGTTGTCGGTCCCGTCGACGATGACGTCGTACGGGGCGAAGATCCGCATCGCCGTTTCGGAGTTCAGGTGCTCGTTGATCGCAACGACCTCGACATCCGGGTTGAGGTTGCGCAGCGTCTCGGCAGCCGATTCGACCTTCGGCTTGCCGATGTCGTCATGCCCGTGCAGAAGCTGGCGCTGGAGGTTGGAGGCGTCGACCACGTCGAAGTCGACGATGCCGAGCTTCCCCACTCCCGCGGCCGCCAGGTACATCGCCGCAGGCGATCCGAGCCCGCCGGCGCCCAGGAGCAGCACGCTCGAGCCGAGCAGCTTGCGCTGGCCGGCGCCGCCCACCTCTGGCAGGATGAGGTGACGGGCATAGCGGGCGACTTGATCTGGGGTAAAGCCCCGGGCGGTGGACATCGTGCAAGTCAATATACCCAGGGTGCTTCGTCAGTTATTCCTATAGTGGAGGGTCGCGATGGAAACTGAATACCTAGACGAAGAGCAGGTTATCGCCCTCTACAACAAGGTCCGGACGGGCAAACGGACCTGGCCGACCGGCATCTGGACCTCGCCGGCAGCCCTCCAGTACGCGGTCACGGTGTTCGATTACTGGATTCACAACGTCATGGGCTGGAAGGGCTGGCCTGACGCGCGCGGCAAGGTCACTCCGGCGCTGCTCGAGGAGCACCGCCTGGCCGACCTGGTCGAGAGCGTGTTCGTCCCCGAGTTCGGCGATGACTGGCTCGACTTCGAGGTCGTGCTCAACGAGAGCATGCGGCTCTCCGAGGACGAGGCGTGGAAGCCGGACGTCGCGGACCGCCAGGAGCGGGTCGAAGCTGCGTTCGAGCACGCCTTCGAGCAGCTGATCGGCTCGCCGAAACAGCAGCCCAAGCTGCTGCCGACGTATCACCGCTTTCGCAATCACCTGCTGCGCATGTGGAGCGCGTTCCAGGAAGCGCAGGCCGAGCACGACAAGGCCGAGCGCGAATCGGCCGAACGCTTCTGGGCCCAGCTGCGCCTTGTTCGCAGCACTCGCGGGCAGGCAGCGGAGGCATGGTCGATCGTCAACGCGGAGGACGAGCGCCGCGGAGAGGTGACGGTGATCTGGGGCGAGCCGCACCCGTACTGCCTGGTAGTGCTCGACGACGAGCTCGAGGTCGGCGGCTGGGAGCAGGTCATCTACCGCCTGGAGCAGGAAATCCTTGTCGAGGAGCCCGGCGTCGTCAGCTACGCCGTCTGGCACAAGGGCTTTGTGGGCGAGTACTACCGGTGCGCGGACTGCGGCGAGCTGCACAGCCAGTTCGACGAAGAAGCCGGGAGCGAGTTGCGGCTGGACGACCTCGACCCGCCCGAAGAAAGATAGATAGTCGGGTAGACCACTGAGCATCGACGAGGCTCATCCGCCCGGGCCTCTGAGGTCGAACCGCGACTTTCAGCTTCTTTGGGCAGGCCAGACAGTCTCCGTTTTGGGCTCGTATGTGACGGGGATTGCATATCCGCTGCTCATCCTCGCGATGACGGGCTCCCCGGCCACAGCCGGCGTGGCACGTTTTTTGGGCACGCTTCCTTACATCCTGTTCCAGCTTCCTGCCGGAGCGGTGGTCGATCGCGTCAACCGGCGCCGCCTGATGATCGCGTGCGATTTGGGCCGGATGCTTGCGATCGCGAGCATCCCTTTGGCGGCATTGTTGGGTCTGCTGTCGGTCGCCCAGATCGTCGTCGTCGCCTTTGTCGAGGCAAGTCTGTTTGTTTTTTTCCGTCTCGCCGAGCAGTCGGCGATTCGGATGGTGGTGCACCCGGAGCATTATTCGGCGGCTCTCTCGCAGAACGAGGCACGGATTAGAGCGGCGACCTTATTTGGCTCACCGATCGGGGGATTCTTATTCGACCTCGGCCGCACCCTGCCATTCCTTGCCGACGCCCTTTCGTACTTGATCTCGCTGGTCACGCTGCTTCTAATTCGCGTGCCTTTCGAAGAGGCGAGAACCGCAGAACGCGGTCATGTCCTGGTCGAGATCCGTGAGGGCTTCGCATGGCTCCTGGGACAGCCGTACATCCTCGTCACGAACCTGGTCTCGGCTGCAAGCAACGCGATCTTTCAGATCGTCGTCCTCGTCGTGATCGTCGCGCAACAGCACCGTGGCGCAACCGGATCGTTGATCGGCCTGACACTGGCGGGCCTGGGTGTCGGCGGATTAGCGGGTTCGGTCGCGGGCGGCTGGCTGGCGCGTCGAGTGCGCCCAAACACGATTGTCCTGATCACGATCTGGCTGTGGGCGGCGGTCACCCCACTGGCCGGTCTGATCTCAAACACGGTGCTGTTGATCGCCGCGCTTGCATCCATCTCATTCATGGGCGCTGTCTGGAACATCGCCGGCAACACGATCTACTTTCGGCTCGTCCCCGACCGCCTGATTGGACGTGTCTCAAGCGTTGGCTCAATGACAGGGTTCGGCGCACTCCCCGTCGGCGCTCTCGCAGCCGGCCTGATGGTCCAGGCCTTTGGTCCCACAACGGCCGGGCTTATGGCTGGAGCCCTCATGCTCGTGCTGGCTGCCGTCACCACCGCAGTGCCCAGCGTGCGCAGAGGTCCTGCGGTCTAGTCCACGCTGAGCGTGAAGTTCTTCCCCTCCCAGCCCGTCATGTAGTGAGCGGTCCAGGAGAACTGAGAGCCGGGCGCGAGCTTGTTGCATGGGATCTCCGCGATCCACACCCCAAGTGTCGTGTCGGCAGCCTCGACCTCGGCGAACGTCTCCCAGGCGTCGAACGTGTAGTGCACCGCTCCGGGACGCGGAAGCTGCACACGTAAGCGCCGGCCCGCGACAAGGCGCGTGATCTGGTGCTTGTGCGACCAGACGAAAGCGGGCTCTTGCATCGGGCCTTCGGTGTAGCGACGCCGCGCCGGCATCACGATGTCGGGGAATCCCGCGAGGGCGACCGTGACGAGCAGCTCGATGTATTCGGCATGCGCCCATCCAAGCGGCGTGGCCGAACCGGTCGGGCGGCCCAAAAACAGTCCACGTTCCGGAATGTCAGGCGCGTCCCAAACCTGTTCGGGCAGCATCAGGCCCTGGCCCGCGAATCCCTCCAAGGTGCGCACCAGCTCGGCCGCGGGAAGCCCCATCGAGAAAAAGTGGCGCGCGCGCTCGCCGGTCAAGACCGGCCACGGCCGTCCGCGCCCGCTGCCGTCCCACTGCGATCCGTCCTCATGCTCGCCGTACTGGTCTCCGACGTAGCGCCGCCAGCTGGGTCCCGCCGGAAGGCTCACCTTCAAAGAGGTGTCCACTCCGTTGAGGCTGCGGAGGATCTTTTCGTCCTTCGGCCTGCGCAGGCCGTAGCGAACGAGCTCGAGGAACTCGGGTGCGATGGCGCCTTCTGTTGGACGCCGGTCTGGATCGCTGGAGAGGCGGACGTACTGGCCGGTGGACGTCGTGCACCAGAACTCGACGCGGTCGTTCCAGTAGTCGGCGACAGCGCGGAGATGGCTCGCGGCGACGTGCTCGCCGGCCTCATGTGCAAATTCCGCGGCGACAATCAGGGCTGCGATGCAGGCGGCGATGGTCGAGGGCGACAACCCGCCGAGGTCTTCCCACCTATCGAGCTGCGTAAGCGGACCCTCGCGGATGATGAACTGAGCGGCAGGCCGCACCATGACGGGGTAGGGATCATGGTCGAGGCAGTTGGCCACGCCCAATCGCCACGCGAGAAGGATCGGAAGCGCCACCTGATCGAGCTCCGTCGCAGTCCAGTGGGGCGTCCCATCGAGAAACCAGTTCTGATACCAACCTCCATCCGGTCGCTGGTGCACCTGCAGGTGGCGGAACGCGCGCAGCGCTGCAGCGCTGTCACCCGCGTCGAGAAGAGCAGTTGCTATGCGACACAGGTCGCGGGGCCAGACCAGGTGGTAGACGTGGTTGCCGTCGTGATTGCTTTCGCCCCAGGGCGCGCATGGCGCAGCGACGAACGCGCCCGCGTGTGACTTGTCTTCCAGGCAGCGCAGCACGCTCAGCGATGCGCGCGCGAGATTTCCTTCATCACCGCTGACCATCCCGAGCGCCTTGGGCATGTCGGGCTGCGCCCGCCACGCGCGTTCGAATGCCTGGCGGATGTTGTTCGCGCCCTTCTGCAGCGCCTCCCTCGCGACCTCCTCCGCATCGGCACGCGTGTGGGCGAATCCGATGGCAAGTTGAAACGAGCCGGCCCGAATCCCAATCTCCGCGCCCACCGACACGTTGCCGGGGCCCGCGCGGTCGTAAGAGTTGGTTAGTCGACCGTCGCCGTCGCTGAGATCGACGTGCACGTCGGAGCTGCGGAAGTAGCCAGCGGACGCGCGACTGAAAGGACCGACGATGCAGATCCACACGTCCTGCTGGCGGATGAGGAGTGCTGGTGGATGCGTGTCGAGGATCTGGCCGTAGTTGCCTTCGGTCCCGGGCTGCCAGTGTGCGGTTGCCTGCAGGTACAGGCGCACATCGGGAAGCTCGGGCGTGAAGGTGACCGCCATGAGTAATGCGTTCTCCTCGGGGTCGGAGAAGATCTCCTTGGTCAGCCGATATTCGTGGTGGGTGGTGTCGACGGTGAAGGCCGGAACGCCAGGGCTGATCCAGCTGATCCGGTGCTGTCCATCGGCCGCGTCGTCAACAGGTGGCGAGCCGCCCGCGGAGGTGAGAAAGCGCAGCTCATGAAGCGCAACCCGGTCGAGAAAGGGAAAAAAGACCTCACTGAGCGAGCCGTCCGCGACCGTGTACCAGAGCTTGCTCTTCGAACCAGGCGCCGCTCCAAACGCCATTTTGCGGCCGGGACCCCACATGGGGGGCGCGCCTGGTCCGCCTGGAGCCTCCATCGGGTGCTAAGTATGGAGAGCGGTCCCGACCGATAGAATCGAACGACGACGCGCTGACTCCCCGGGGAGGTGGCTGAGTGGTCGAAAGCGCGTGCCTGCTAAGTGCGTAGGGGGTGTAAAGCCCC
>Ga0209011_1001021_pt1 | contig 10164 bp, 10 predicted proteins | sample BlaSpr_A8_OM1_M3_FD_187986 | JGI IMG/M metagenome (GOLD analysis project Ga0209011, IMG submission 187986) | Forest soil microbial communities from Thunder Bay, Ontario, Canada - Black Spruce, Ontario site 2_A8_OM1_M3 (SPAdes) (version 2) | ecosystem: Environmental > Terrestrial > Soil > Boreal... | reverse complement strand
GACGACGCCAAGTACGGACGACCCTCCGCCGCCCCCTATTCCGACGGGGTGCTGCCGACCATCGTCGACGACTCGCTGGCGCCGAAAGGGAGGCACCTAATGAGCTGCTTCACGCAGTACGTCCCGGCCAGCTGGTCGGCCGAGCCGCATCGCGACGAGCTCGAAGCCTACGCCGACCGCGTCGTCGACGGCTACACGCGGTTCGCCCGCAACCTCAAGGGCGCCATCGAGCATCGCCAGGTGCTCGGACCCTACGACATGGAGCAGGAGTATGGCCTGGTCGGCGGCAACATCATGCATGGCGATCTCACGCTCGACCAGCTCTTTTCCTGGCGGCCGGTCGCCGGCTATGCCGACTATCGAACGCCGATCAAGGGACTGTATCTCTGCGGCTCAGGCACCCATCCGGGCGGCGGGATTAGCGGCATCAACGGCCGCAATGCGTCGCGCGAGATCCTCAAAGACCTCAAGCGCGCAAGACTGGGAAAATAGAGCCATAGGACGACACCTTGGCCAAATTTCTCTTCCTGATGTTCGGGCTTCCAGGGCAACCCAACGCCGGCGACGACGAGACCCAGGCGTACAACCACAAATGGCGGGCGTACATGGGCTCGCTCGCCCACCGTGGCGCCCTCGAATCGGGCGCGCCGCTGGAACCAACCGCAAAGGCCGTCACCAGCGGGTCGGTTAGCGATGCACAGCTCGGTAGCCCGGACCTGTACGGCTACATGGTGGTCAATGCCGCGTCGCTCGATGACGCGATCGCGATCGCCCGCGATGCGCCCCACATGGCGCTCGGAGGCATCACGATCGTCCGGCCCTGCGTCGAAATACCTCGGTAGATCGCCCTCCCCCTCTGGAGGAGGGCAGGGTGGGGCCTTAGAGAACCTTCGAAAGAAACGCCCGCGTGCGCTCATGCTGCGGGCTGCTGAGGACGTCGCGGGGCTTGCCGAATTCGACGATCACGCCGCCGTCCATGAACACCAGGCTGTCACCGACTTCGCGGGCAAAGCCCATCTCATGCGTCACGACCACCATTGTCATGCCGTCGTCCGCTAGGCCCCGCATGACGTCGAGCACCTCTCCGACCAGCTCCGGGTCGAGCGCTGACGTCGGCTCGTCGAAGAGCATCAGTTTTGGCTGCATCGCCAGTGCCCGGGCGATCGCGACCCGTTGTTGCTGTCCGCCCGATAGCTGGTTGGGATAGGCGTCGACCTTCTCCGCCAGGCCGACCCGGTCGAGAAGTTTGCGCGCCCGCTCGACAGCGAGTACACGGTTTTCCCTCTTCACCCGCAACGGCGCCTCGATCACATTCTGCAGCACCGTCATGTGCGGGAATAGGTTGAAGCGCTGGAAGACCATGCCGATCTCGGACCGCTTTTTGCACACCTCGGCGTCGGGAAGCTCATAGAGCCTGTCACCTCGCTCGCGATAGCCGACGAGTTCGCCGTCGACAGAAAGCCGACCGGCGTCGATCTTCTCGAGGTGATTGATGCAACGGAGGAACGTACTTTTACCCGAGCCGGAAGGCCCGATTACGCACATGACCTCCTTTGGCTGGACCTCGAGGTCGATGCCCCGCAGCACCTCGAGCCGGCCAAAGTTCTTGTGCACCGCCTCAGCCTTGACCATGGGGATGGGACTCATGTCACTAATGCCCCCTGGGAAGCAACACGGGCATCTCGTCTGCGGCCGGCGGCGGCGCATGGAATGTAAACAGCATGCGGCGAAAGCGCTGCAATGGTGTCGGCGGGAGCCCGCGCTGGGTGCCGCGTCCGAAACGTCGCTCGATGTAGTACTGGCCGACGGTAAGGATTGAAGTCATTACCAAGTACCAGATGCTTGCCACGATCAACAGTTCGAGAACATCGTAGGTGGCCGTCGCAATCTGCTGCTGGCGTGTGAAAAGCTCGGTGACGGAGGCACCGAATGCGAGTGACGTGGTCTTCAACATCGAGATGGTTTCGTTTCCGGTTGGTGGAATGATCACTCGCATTGCCTGTGGCAACACGATGCGTCGCATGACGAGCCCCCGTTCCATGCCCAGGGCTTGAGCCGCCTCTGTCTGGCCATGCTCAACCGAGATCATGCCGGCACGAACGATCTCAGCCATGTAAGCCGCTTCGTTCAGGCCGAGGCCAAGGAGTGCCGCCATGAATGGCGGGATCAAGCTGTTTGTGTTCGCATGCAGCCAGAGCGGAGTGAAGGGAATGCCGATGTCGACGCTCTTGAGTATCAGATTCAGGTTGAACCAGAAGAAGATCTGCACCAGGACCGGTGTGCCGCGAAAGAACCAGATATACAGCCAGCTCACCCAGGACATGACCGGGTTCGGCGATAAACGCATCACCGCAAGGATCACGCCCAGGACGATGCCGACCGCCATGGCGAGCACGGTCAACTCGAGGGTGACGAGAATCCCTCGGAAAATGAGGCCGTTGAAGAGGTAGTAGCCCACCGCGGCCCAGCCGGAGCCCCGAGCGGTGTGATCATTTTGGACGGCGCTAACGACCGTGTACAGCATGTAGACGGCGATTGCCAGGACGACAATCGCCGCCAGCCAGCGCCCCGGATGTCGGACCGGGACTGCTTTGATCGCCTCCGGCCGTGGCGCTACCGCGTCAGACACGCGGACCTACGATTACCTGGTTAGGAGGGCACGCAGGTCGGTCCGATCGACTTGTTGTCATTGATCTTGACGTCCGAACTCTGTATCGCACCATCCGCGACGCTCCAGGTCTGGAGGATCGTCTTGTAGTAGCCGTTGTCGATCAGGTATTTAACGGCGTCCGTGACCGCTTTTTCGATCGGACTGCCTTTGGCGAGGGCAATGCCATAAGGCGCCACGCTGCACCCCTGGCCGCTGGTCTTCACCTTGCCACCGGTGACCTTTACCTGGTAGGCCGCGACCTGAGAGTCGAGAAACCCGATATCGGCGCGATCCGAGAGCAACGCGGTGTTGGCGTCAGTCTGCTTCTCGAAGTTGGCAACTTTGAGGTCTTGCTTGCCCGCGTCCTTGCAGTAGTCCTTAGTGGTGGCGGCCGCCGCGCCAACCGTCTTTCCGATAAATGCCCAGGCGTCAGTCTCTTCGGTGGTTCCGGTTTCGACGGCGACGGTGTGGCCACACATGTCCGCCGCGCTGTTGATGGTGATGTTGCTTGACCCCTTCACGATCCACCCTTCGCCGGCCTTGTAGTAGCTCACGAAGTCGATACCCTTGTTTTCGCGCTCCTGGGTTGGCGTAAAGCTCGAAATGCCCATGACATACCGCGGGTTGCTGGCGGTGAGCTGAGGAATGATGCTGTCGAACGTGACATTGTTGAACGTGCAGACAACACCCATGACCTTGCAGATCGCTTTGCCCAAGTCAATGTCCCAACCGACGATGTCACCGGTGTTGGGGTCGATGGACTCGTCCGGCGGGTACGTCGCATCGGTGGCGATCTGCAGCGGCGTCGGTACCGACGATGGGACCTCAGCCGCGATGCTGGCCACTTTTGCCGGCCCCCCTGCGCCCGATGGCGACGGGTTTGCTGTCGTCCCGCCGCACGCCGTGAGTGACACGGCGACCGAGACCAGAACGATTGGAAACCGCTTCATGTTCTCCCTCCCCAGCCGGTCTTCGAAGACGCTGCGAGAATTGTAGGCGAATGCCAACGACGCCCAATCTCGATGCCCAAGTCGAGGGACCCCAGTATCTCGGGCCCGCGACCTTCCTCAAGGCGCGGTCGTTGAGCGAGCCGGAAGAGCTCGATCACTGGCGGCCGGATGTCGCCGTCATCGGCGCGCCCTGGGACGACTCCACCACTTACCGGCCGGGCGCCCGCTTCGGACCCCGGGCAGTGCGGGTCGCGAATTATCAGCCGCCAAGCTGGCACCTCGACCTCGAAGTCGCGCCGTTTGAGGTGCTACGCGTGGTCGACTACGGCGATGCGGTCTGCTATCCGGGATTGACCGACCAGGCGCACGAGGCGATCCGCTTAAGGGTCGCTGAGGTCGCTTCGCGCAGGATCGTGCCGATGGTGATCGGCGGCGATCACTCGATCACCTACCCGTCCGCGACCGCGGTCGCCGATGCCTATGGTCGGGGCAACGTCGGCATGGTGCATTTCGACGCCCATGCCGACACCGGCCGGGACAGCTGGGGAAACCTGGCGTCGCACGCCACGCCGATGCGGCGCCTGATCGAATCGGGCGCGATCCCCGGGCACAACTTCGTGCAGATCGGGCTCCGCGGCTACTGGCCCGAGCGCGAGACCTTCGAGTGGATGCGCGCGCAGGGTATGCGCTGGCACCTGATGGACGAGTTGCTCGACCGCGGCGTCGAAACCGTCATTGATCAGGCGATTGCCGAGGCGCTCGACGGGCCAGAGATGATCTATCTCTCGGTCGACATCGACGTGCTGGACCCCGGCTTCGCGCCAGGGACGGGCACGCCGGAACCGGGCGGCATGCAGCCCGCCGACCTACTGCGCGCGATCCGTAAGATCGCCTTGAGCACGAATTTGGTCGCAATGGACCTTGTCGAGGTCTCGCCCCCGTACGATCATTCGGAAATCACCGCCCAGAACGCCAACCGCTGCATACTAGACGCGATCTCGGCCCTGGCCGTGAAGAAGAGTCGAGGAGGGAAGCCGTGAGTACTGTCGCCGAGCCGATCGCCCCCGGCCGCGTCGTCGAACTCATCGCCAAAGAGGAAGAACGCTTCCGGTCGAAGCGTAAGCGATCCGACCAGCTCTGGAAGCAGGCCAAACAGGTTATCCCGCGGGGTGTGCCCTCGTCCTTCCAGGACGCGGCGCCCCAGCCGGTCTTCGTCGACCACGGGAAGGGCAGCCGGATCTGGGACGTCGACGGCAACGAGTACGTCGACTTTCACAACGGCTTCGGCGTCATGGTGGTCGGGCACGCCCATCCGTTGATCGTGAAAGCGATCACCGAGCGCGCTGCCCTGGGGACGCATTTCGCGCAGCCAGTCGCGGACGACGCCGTGGTGGCGGAGGAGTTGTCACGCCGCTTCAAGCAGCCGCAATGGCGCTTTACCAACAGCGGCACGGAATCCACGCTCGACGCCGTTCGGCTGGCGCGCGGCTTCACCGGGCGGGATCGACTGATCAAAATCGAGGCGAGCTACCACGGCCATCACGACGCGCTGCTTGTCTCTGTTGAGCCGCCGCCCGACAAGATGGGCCCCGCCGATGCGCCCGTTTCCGTCTCTTATAGCGCCGGCACCCCCCAGGCCGTCGTCGACCTGGTGACCGTCGTCCCCTTCAACGACCTCGAGATCCTGGAGCGCCGGCTCAATGAGCATCACGGTGAGGTAGCGGCCATCATCGTCGAACCCGTGATGATGAACATCGGCATCGTGCTCCCCGACGAGGGCTACCTGGCCGGGGTGCGCGACCTTGCCCACCGGCATGGCGCGCTCCTGATCTTCGACGAGGTGAAGACCGGCGCGACGATCGCGGCCGGCGGCGCGACCGAGCGCTTCGGGGTCACCCCAGACCTGGTGGCGCTCGCCAAGGCGATCGGCGGCGGATTGCCCTGTGGCGCGGTGGGTGGCCGGGCCGATGTCATGGGCACGATCGATGAGCACAAGGTGGTCCAGATCGGCACCTTCAACGGCAACCCGCTCACCATCGCGGCATCAAAGGCGACGCTGACGTCCGTGTTGACACCGTCCGCGTACGCGCATTTCGATGCGCTCGCCGAAGCGCTCGAGGGCGGACTGCGGAAGGTGATCGACGACTACCAACTGCCCTTCCACCCGATCACGCTAGCGGCGCGCGGCTGCATCACGTACCGCAAGGAGCGCGTGCGTAATTACCGCGACTACCTCACGATCGACAAGAAGTACGCCTACCTGTCGTGGCTCTATCAGTGCAACCGCGGCGTGCTGATGGCGCCTGGCGCCGAAGAAAACTGGACGCTCTCGGTCCAGCATTCGGAGGACGATGTGCTTCGATATGTCCGCAACTTCGAGGAGCTGGCCAAAGACCTGACGACCTAAGCGACCGGCACGCCCGTCAGGTAATCGAAGATCAACTGCGACCAGGACTCCATGTCCAGGTAGTAGCTGCGCATCGCGTCGAGCGAGAAGAGCGCGCCCGCCAGCTTGTCGACCTCGCGAATCGAGATCTCCGGCCGGTCGCCCTCGACCAGGAAGATCAGCCCGACGTGCACGCGTCCTACCGGCGTCGTCTGGTCGTTGATCGCGCCCAGCAGCCGAGTCGAGAAGTGGCCGCCGTAGACGACCTCCTCCTCCCACTCACGCCGCAGCCCCGCCTCGATCAGGTCGGCGGCGCCGGCCACGTCCTCGGGGTTGATGTGCCCGCCGACGCCGAGCGAGTAAAGGTGCCGGAGGCGCCGCTCGCTGGACCGCCGCAGTCGATGCGTCAGGAAATAGCGGTCACCGTGGCGAAACACGACATAGGGGATGATCTGGGGTTCGCTCGCGTCCTCCTCGACTTCCCGACGCGGACGAAAGCGATAGTTCGCTCGGACGCGCTCTAGCAGGTCATCCAGGCCGGCGGCGCGAAACCCCGTCCACTCGCTGCCGGCGAACAACACGTCCCTGGGGACGACCAACACATCCTCGCGCGCACCCACGCGAAAAGTCTAATTTGCTTGGCCGCCCGATACCTGGTTGCGGTCGCCATCGGACGCGTCCGGCGTCGGCGTAGGCCGCGCGACCGGCCCGGGCGTGGGTCCCTGGTTGCCTTCATGGTTGGCGTCCGGCGTGGCCACGAGAGTAGCCTCCTGCGTGCCGTGCTCGCCGACCATGCTGGACGGCTGGGTCGTGACAGCCTCCGATTGGTCGATCCGGTCGAGCTCGTTCGTGGCCGCAAGGACGAGTTGTTTCACCTCGGTGGCGTCGTCGGCGCGGACCGCATTGGCTTGCTCGACTGCCGCCAGTTGCGTGCGCAGTTCTTGCACCGCGGCTTTCGCCGACTGTGGATCGGCCGGATTCTTGAGCGCGGCCGCCGCATCGTTGAGCGTGACCCGGAAGGCACGCAGGCTGTTCTTGGCCAGCCGCGGCTTGTGGGTGTTGGTCATGGCTTGCGCTTCGCGCAGCCGTTCAGCGGCGAACTGCAGCTGCAGCGCGAGCCGGTCGTTGCTTGGGGTGAAGGTCAGCCGGACGCTCTCTTCCAATTGCTTGACGGGGTAAAGGGGACTGTCAGGCAGTGCCGACGGGGCCGCGAACGCGGAACCGGCGGCCGCCACCAGGGCGACGGTCGCCGCGGCAAGCGCCATACCGAGCCGGCGGTAGGTGGGGAAGCTTGGCATGCGCACGACGCGCCGCTGCGGGAGCACGGCCTGGAGGTTGAGCCAGAAGGGTGCGAATGCGACCGGCGGTGCCGGTGGCAAGGTGACCAGCAGCAGGTTGAGCTCGCGGACCTCGCGCAGCTCGGCGGCGCATTCGGCGCAGCCGGCGATGTGGCTATCGATCCGGCGCCGCTCGTCCGCCGCGAGCATGCCGTCGGCATAGGGAATCAGCCAATCGCGGGTCGTCGTATGACTCAACATTCTGGTATCGCCCTCTGACTGATCAAACGGAGGCAATTCACGCCGTATTCGCCTCCTCCTCGGGGCGCGCCAGGCTACCGAGGCGCTCCCGAAGGAGCTTCTTGGCGCCGTTCAGCCGAGACATGACCGTGCCCAGCGGAATATCGAGCGTCTTGGCGATCTCGTCGTAGCTGAGCTCCCCAAACGCCTGCAGGGCGATGGTGTCACGATAATGCGACGGCAGGCTCGCGATCGCGTGACGCACCGCGCGTTGCAGGTCGTGGCGGGCCGCGATGTCCTGCGGATCGGAGTCCCGGCTGGCGGGGTGTTGCTCCATGCCGTCAAGCGAAACGATCGGCCGGCGGCGGCGCAGGGCGTCCGTTACCGCGTTCGCCGCCACCCGATGCAGCCAGTGCTTGAAGGGCTTGTCGTGCCGATAGCCGGGCAGCGCCTTATAGACCTTGATGAAGACGTCCTGCGCGACGTCTTCGGCCAGGGCGAGCTCCCCGAGTGCGCGGAAGGCGACGTTGATCACCAGCCGGTGATGTCGGAGCACCAGCTGGCGGAAGGCTTCCTGATCTCCCGCGGCACTCCGATCGATCAAACGGCGTTCTTCGGCGTCCCCCTCCGGAGAGGGGGCATCCTGGATCTGGGCCACCCGACGGTGTGACGTTGGCCCGGGGGTGGGCTTGCGACGGAGGCTAGCGAGCGGGTTGCGGGCGCAATTCGCGCAGGAACCGGCTGACCTGGTTTGCCGGGTCTTCCGGAGCCCTTGCAATCGCATCCAGTAGAGCGCTGGCCACGATCACGCCGTCAGCCTTCCCTTCCAGCGCCGCCAGGTGCTCGGGCTTCGAGATGCCGAAGCCCACCACCACCGGAAGTGTGGTGTGCCGGCGCACCGACGCGATCAGGGGGAGCAGCGCATCATCGAGTTGGGCGCGCGCGCCGGTCACGCCGGTGACCGCGATGCAGTAGACGAAGCCGGTCGCCGCCCGGCAGGCCGCCTCGATCCCCGCCTCGCTGCTGGTGGGCGCGACGAAGAACACCAGGTCGACCTGACTGGCTTCGGCGGCGCGCCGCAGGTCGGCCGACTCGGCCGGAGGTAGGTCGGGCACGATCAACCCGTCGACGCCGGCGTCGGCGGCGGCACGACAAAAGCGCTCGAGGCCGTAGGCAAGGATCGGATTGAGATAGGTCATGAAGAGCAGCGGCACATCGGTTTTTTTCCGCGCCGCCGCCGCCGCCTCCAGCGCACGGGCGACCGTTACGCCCTCCTTCAACGCCTGCTGCGAGGCGGCCTGAATGGTGCGGCCGTCGGCGAGCGGATCGGAAAATGGAATGCCGAGCTCGATGGCGTCGGCCCCCGATTGGGCCGCGGCCTCGACCAGGGACGGAGTGCTGTCAAGGCGCGGATACCCGACGGTGAGGTAGGCGATCAGTGCAAGGCGCGGCTCTCGCCGAAGCCGGGCGAAGGTCGCCTTTATGCGCCTCACCCGCCGCTTGCGCCCCGGACGATGTCCAGGTCCTTGTCGCCACGACCGGAGAGATTCACGAGGACGACATCATCAGTGGCGAGCTCAGCCGCCAACGGCATCGCGTAGGCGATCGCGTGCGAGCTCTCCAGCGCGGGAATGATACCCTCCAGGCGCGACGTCTGATGGAACGCGGCGAGCGCCTGCACGTCGGTGACACTGACATACTCCGCGCGATGCTGGTCGTGGAGGAAGGCGTGCTCCGGACCGACGCCAGGATAATCCAGTCCGGCGGAGATCGAGTGGGTCGGGAGCACCTGGCCGTCCTCGTCCTGCAGCAGGTAGCTGAACGACCCGTGCAACACGCCGGGACGTCCGCCGACGATCGAGGCGGCGTGCGCCCCACTGCTGAGCCCGCGTCCGCCGGCCTCTACGCCGATCAGCCGGACGGGGTCGTCATAGAAGGGCGCGAAGATCCCGATGGCGTTGCTGCCGCCGCCGACGCAGGCGACGACCACCGTGGGCAACCGCCCGGTTTCGGTGAGCATCTGCGCGCGGGCCTCGCGCCCGATGACCGACTGGAACTCACGGACCATCAAGGGATAGGGGTGCGGCCCAACCGCCGACCCGATCACGTAGTGGGTCGTGCGGACATTGGTCACCCAGTCGCGGATCGCCTCGTTAGTCGCGTCTTTGAGTGTCTTGCTTCCACTGTCAACGGGCGTCACCGTGGCCCCGAGCAGGCGCATCTTGTAGACGTTGGTTGCCTGGCGCGCCATGTCGTCGACGCCCATGTAGACCTCACACTCGAGGCCGAACTTGGCACAGACGGTGGCGACCGCGACCCCATGCTGGCCGGCGCCCGTCTCGGCGATGATGCGGCGCTTGCGCATCCGCCGGGCGAGCAGCACCTGCCCAAGGGCGTTGTTGATTTTGTGCGCGCCCGTGTGGCATAGGTCCTCGCGCTTGAACCAGATCTCCGCCCCGGCGGCCTGCTGCGTGAGCCGGTCGGCGCGATAGACCGGGGTCGGCCGACCGCTGAAGGTCCGCGAGAGGTACTCGAAGTCCTGTTTGAAGACGTCCTCTTTGACGGCCTCGTCGAACGCCGCCGCGAGCTCCTCGACGGCCGCCATCAGCGTTTCCGGGATGTATTGCCCGCCGTAGCTGCCGTAGCGCCCGCGGTTATCCG
>Ga0209011_1001020_pt1 | contig 10168 bp, 10 predicted proteins | sample BlaSpr_A8_OM1_M3_FD_187986 | JGI IMG/M metagenome (GOLD analysis project Ga0209011, IMG submission 187986) | Forest soil microbial communities from Thunder Bay, Ontario, Canada - Black Spruce, Ontario site 2_A8_OM1_M3 (SPAdes) (version 2) | ecosystem: Environmental > Terrestrial > Soil > Boreal... | reverse complement strand
TCGCCATCACTGGATGGTCCACGAGGGGCAGTGGCAGCTCGTCAAGACGGATGAGCGAAACCTGCTCGCCATCCCGCCGCGGCTCGATCTATTTCAGCGGCTTGCGCGCGGTCCCGACGGCGAGGCCGTCTCGTGACGGGCGGGTTACAGGAGTGATTCGATGGCTTCGACGAGCTTCGGGTCTTCCGGAGTTACCTTCGACCGGAAGCGGCTCACGACGTGGCCGTCGCGGCCGACGAGAAACTTCTCGAAGTTCCATTTCACGTTTCCGGCCTTGCCCGTGTCATCGGCGGCCTCGGTGAGGATCGCGTACAGCGGATGCTGGCCGGCACCCTTGACGTCGAGCTTGGCAAACAGCGGGAACGTGACCCCGTAGTTCAGGCTGCAGAACTCCTGGATCTGTTCCGCTGAGCCCGGCTCCTGGTTGAAGAACTGGTTGCTGGGGAAGCCGAGGACGATGAAGCCGCGGTCGGCGTAGCGATCGTTCAGCGCCTGAAGCCCGGCATATTGCGGCGTGAAGCCGCATTTCGACGCGACATTGACGGCCAGGACCACCTTGCCCGCATAGTCGGACAGCTTGGCGGGCTTGCCGTCGAGACGGGGGAGCTCGACCTCGTAGATCGAGCGCGATGTCATCTGTGCCATGCCAATCAGAAGTGACGCTGAAGGGCGGCTATTCCCCGCTGGGGGCGGCGGCGGTGGTCAGCAGCCGGTAGCGGTGCTCGGGCCGTCCGGGCCCTCCATAGCGCATGGTCAGCTCAGCCTTGCCGAGCTGGCACAGGTGGTCGAGATAGCGCCGTGCCGTGACACGGCTCACGCCCGCCGCATCGGCCACCGCGGCGGCGGCGAGCCCTGATTGGGACTGGCCCAACGCCTGGACGATCAGGTCGAGCGTGGCGTCGGAAAGTCCCTTGGGCAGCGGCTCGTTGCGTGCCGTCCTCAGCGCGCCAAAGATGCGGTCGACGTCCGTTTGCTCCGCACGACCGATACGCGTCATGCGCGCGTGGGCCGCCGCGTAGGAGAGCAGCTTCTCCTCGAACGTGGCGAAGAGAAACGGCTTGATCAGGTAGTGGACCACGCCACCGCGCATGGCCGCGCGGAGGCTTTCGACCTCGCGTGCGGCGGTGATGGAGATCACGTCGACGGGAGGATGGTCGTCCTCGCGCAGCTGCTGCAGCACCTCCAGGCCTGAGATGTCCGGCAGGTAGATGTCCAGCAGCACGAGGTCCGGCGTCAGCTCGTCGACCTTCTGCAGCGCCTCGTTGCCGGTGTGTGCTTGACCTGCGACCGCGAATCCGGTCACGCGCTCGACATACGCGCAGTGGAGGTCGGCGACGCGGTAGTCGTCGTCCACGACAAGGGTCTGGATCACCTGGAAGCGGTCACCTTCAGGGGGAGGCGGACGGTGAACAGGGCGCCGCCGTCGTTGACGACGGTGATGTCCCCCCCGTTCCGGCGCGCCACCTGGCGGACGAGCGCAAGGCCGAACCCGCGGCGCCTCCGGCCTGGAGCGGACTTCGTGCTGAAGCCCTCCTGGAAGATCTGGCCGTTCAGGCTCTCGAGCACGCCGGGGCCGGAGTCGTGGACTTTGATGATGAGCTCGCCCTCCTGCTCGTTGACGGAGACGCTGACCCAGCGGTCGTGGCTCGAAGACGCGGCCGCATCGAGCGCGTTGTCGATCAGGTTGCCGAGCAGGGTGATCAAATCTTCCGAGTCGAGCGCGCTGCGCGTCATCACGGTGTCGTCGCTGACCTGGAGCTCGATGCCTCTTTCAGAGGCGACCGCCGCCTTCGCGAGCAGCAGCGCGCCGAGCACCGGGTCGCCGACCCGCTCGAGCAGTGCCTCGGTCAGCTCCTGGTGCACGCCGGAGGTCTGCGCGATGAGCTTCATCGCCTCGTCACCGCGACCCATCTGGACCAAACCCGCGACGGTGTGCAGGCGGTTCGCGAACTCGTGTGCCTGCGCGCGCAGCGCGTCGGTCAGGCTGTCCACCCCCAGCCCGCGAGCAAGGCCGGTGAGCTCGGTCGTGTCGCGCAGGGTAGCCACGTGGCCGATCTCGCGCCCTCGCACGCGGATCGCGCGCCGGCTCGCGACCAGCACGCGGTCGCCGGCGAGCAGCACCTCGTCCTCGTCGTTCAACCCACCCGCGAGGAACTTCAACAGGCGCCCCTGCGGCAGCACCTGCGTGACCTTGCGGCCGACGCAGTCTGACGGCAGCGCGAGGAGGCGGCGCGCCTCGTCGTTGGCCAGCGTGATCGTGCCGTCACGATCGGTCGCGATTGCCCCTTCGTGGATTCCCTGCAGGCTCGCCTCACGCTCTTCGAGCAGGCCGGCGATCTCGTAAGGCTCGAGGCCGAACGTCTGGCGCTTCAGCCGCGAGGCCAGGAGCATCGACCCCAAGACGCCCAGGCCGAGAGCGAGCAGAAGGGTCACGGCGAACCCGGGCAGCTCGGTGAGCAGCTGGTTGAAGACCGCGGTCTCGAGGAAGCCGACCGAGACCATGCCGATCACGCTGCCCTGGTGGAAGATCGGCGCCTTGCCGCGTGCCGAGATGCCCAGCGTGCCCTGCTGCACGCCGACCCACGGGTTTCCCGCGAGGACCGTGGCCGGGTTCTCGTCCACGGGCTTGCCGATCAGGACCGGGTTGGTGTGCGAGTAGCGGATGCCGTCGCGGTTCGTGACGACCACGTATGTCGCCCCCGTCGACTGACGAATCTGCTCCGCCGTGCGCTGGATCAGGCCGGTGGGGTCGTCGTTGAGCAAAGCGTCCTGGACGGCGCTGTTCGCGGCGACCGACTCCGCGATCGCGAGGGAGCGCTGCTCGTACTGCTTGTCGAGGCCCTGGCTCGCCTGCCACACGGCGGCGCCGACCCCCATCAATGCGGACAGCAGGATGATGGCGACCTGGAAGGCCAGGATCTGGTAGGCGAGCGGAAGCCGTGTTTTCAAGCCGGTGATTCCCCTCGTGATCCTAGCCCGTCGCACGGTTGAGCGCGCCGCGACCAAAACGACCAAAACGGCCAGAACGACCGTATGGATTGCCATCAGGCTCGGCCCCGGCCAGAGTCGGGGGTGATGACTCCCGCCATCGAGCTTCGCCATGCGACCAAACGGTTCCTCACCCCTTCCGGCACGGTCTTCACCGCCCTACAGAACCTCGACATGACCGTCCAGCCGGGTGAGTTCTGTGCCGTCGTCGGGCCGACCGGCTGCGGCAAGTCGACCACGCTGGCGCTGATCTCGGGGCTCGAGCCCCCGAGCGAGGGCGAGGTCGAGGTGTTCGGCAAGCCGGTGACCGGCATCGGGGAAGGCATTGGCTACGTGTTCCAGTCGGACGCGGTCTTTCCGTGGAAGACCGTGCTGGAGAACGTCGCCGCCGGCCCGCGGTACCGGGGCTCCTCCAACCACGAGGCGCGCGACAGGGCGCGGGACTGGATCTCCCGCGTGGGGCTCAGCGGTTTCGAGGACCGCTATCCGTACCAGCTCTCCGGCGGCATGCGCAAGCGCGTGGCGCTGGCGCAGAGCCTGATCAACGGGCCGCGCATCCTCTTGATGGACGAGCCGTTCAGCGCGCTCGACGTGCAGACGCGCTCGCTGATGGAGAACGAGCTGCTCGGCCTGTGGGCGGCCACCTCGGCGTCGGTCGTTTTCGTGACGCACGACCTCGAGGAGGCGATCTCGCTCAGTGACCGGGTCTTCGTGATCACCGCCGGCCCGGGCACGGTCAAGAGCAACTACAAGGTCGACCTTCCGCGTCCGCGCAACGTCGCCGAGATCCGCTTCGAGCCCCGCTTTGGCGAGATCTACCAGGAGATCTGGAACGACCTCAGGGACGAGGTCCTCGTGAGCTATGAACGTCAGAAGCGCAGCGGCGCGGCTTAGCGCCGGCATGATCGCCCGCAGCGAGCCGGCCGTCCGGCCGTCGGTGGATCTCGTCGCCAAGCGCAGGCGAGATGCGCAGCGCCGTCAGCTGAACGTCGCCGGACTCCGGCTGCTCGTCGCCGTCGTCTTTCTTGGCGGCTGGGAGATCGGCGCACGGCTGGGTTGGATCGACCCCTTCTTCTGGTCGCAGCCGTCCGCCATCTACGCCAAGTTCGTGTACTGGATCACCCAGGGCACCGAGCTCGGCCCGCTCTGGGAGCAGGCCCTGGTCACCATGGAGGAGACGGTCGGCGGTTTTATCGTCGGCTCGATCCTCGGCGTCATCGTCGGCGTCGCGCTCGGCCGCAGCAGGCTGCTGTCGGACGTGCTCGGACCCTACATCAAGGCAGCCAACGCGATCCCACGCGTGGTCGTCGGCGCCCTCTTCGCCATCTCGCTCGGTCTCGACATCAAGTCGAAGATCGCGACCGCCGCCGTGCTCGTCTTCTTCGTCGTGTTCTTCAACGCGTTCCAGGGCGTCCGCGAGGTGGACCGCACACTCATTGCGAACGCGCGGATCCTCGGGGCCGGCGACCGCCAGCTCACCACCGAGATCCTCATCCCTTCGGCGCTCTCCTGGATCGTCGCCAGCCTGCACACGAGCTTCGGGCTCGCGCTGGTGGGCGCGGTGGTCGGAGAGCTCTTCGGCGCGACCCAGGGCATCGGCGAGCTGATCTACAACGCGAAGAACCAGTTCGACGCGGCGGGCGTGTTCGCCGGCATGGGTTTGCTGGCTGCCATGGCGCTGGTGGCAGAGGCATTGATCACAGCGCTCGAGGACCGTCTGATCAAGTGGCGGCCGCCGGTCGCCACCGAGACACGGATTTGAAGGAGGAAGCGTATGGGTAGGTTTGGTCAACGGTTGTTCACGGCGCTCGCGGCGCTCGCGATGGTCGCCGCTTGCGGCGGCTCAGCTACGCCCAGCACGTCCAGCAGCGGGGTCACGTCCATCAAGCTCATGGTGGGCGGCCTCAACAAGCAGATCTACCTGCCGAACCAGCTTGCCCAGCAGCTCGGCTACTTCGCAGAGCAGAAGCTGGATGTGACCCTCATCGACGAGGGCTCCGGGCAAGGCTCGGAGGAAGAGGTGGTGGCCGGCAACGTCGACGCCGGCTCCGGCGCCTACTCCCACCCGATGGAGCTCAACGCCCTCGGCAAGAAGATCGAGACCATCTGCCAGTTCGGGATCGCGCCGGGCGAGGCCGAGATGATCGACGCCAAGAAGGCGGGCTCGATCAAGGGGCCCGCGGACCTGCTCGGCAAGAACCTCGGCGTCACGTCGATCGGCTCTGGAACCCACACGCTGACCCTCGCGATCCTTGGCAAGGCGGGCGTCGACCCGACCAAGGAGCACTTCGTCGCCGTCGGCGCCGGTGACACGTTCATCGCCGGCATCGACCAGCAGAAGATCGACGGCGGAATGACGACCGAGCCCACCATCTCGAGACTCGTAGCGAGCGGCAAGGGCAAGATCCTGGTCAGCCTGATGACCCCGGCTGACACTCGCGCGGCGCTCGGAGGCGACTATCCCTTCATCGGCATCTTTGCCAAGAACGATTGGGTCAACGCCAACAAAGGCGTGGCACAGCGCCTCGTCAACGCTTACGTCAAGACCCTGAAGTGGATGAAGGCGCACACGGCGGCCGAGATCGCCGACAAGATGCCGCCGGCTTTCTACGCCAACGACAAGCCCCTTTACATCGCGGCGCTGCAGAACCAGCTTTCCATCTTCGGTACCGACTGCAAGATGCCTGCGGGCGGTCCCGAGACCGTCATGAGCATCCAGCAGCAGTTTGTGCCCAGCTTCAAGGGCAAGACCTCAAACCTCAGCGAGACCTACACGAACGAGTTCGCCGACAAGGCCGTCGCTTAAAGCTGCCTTCGAGAGAACCGGGCCGGCGCGGCCCGGTTCTTTCATCTCTTCTTGAGCTGGACCTCGACGCCGTCGCCCGACGGAACGACCTCCACGTCGCCCGCCCTCACCCGCACGCCGTCGTCGACGCGCGTGGCGACGACCGAGCCCTCGAAGACGAGCTCGAGAAACCGCCACTCCTTTCCCTGCTTGCGCATCTTCACGAGGACGCCGGCCGGGCTGCGCCAGACACCCTCACCGGCAGGCTTGAAACCGCGCGTCACCAGCTCGCCAAGGCGGTCGGGGATGGTTTCGGGCGGGGGCTTTGGCTCGGGCCAGGCGACCGGCTTGACGACGGTCAGGCGCGGTGGTGCGCTCGGCGAGCCCGATGCCGCCGGCCTGCGCGCGCGCGCCTGCTCGAGCGAGAGGCGGAGCAGCTCCGAGCCTTCCTCCTGTGCGAAGAAGGCGCCCGAGATCCGGCCCTGGTCGGTCGACCGGCGCTGGCAGTTCGTGCAGTCGGCCAGGCCGTCATAGGCCGCATAGGTCCCCGCGGCGAGCGTCTGGCCGCAGAGCGTGGTGACCGGGCCGCTCCTGGGGACTCGCGGGGTGAGGTGGATCCGCCCGCCGGTCTTGCGCCGCACCGACTCGAGGCGGACCTGCTGGATGCCCATCGGGGTCAATGATGCACCGCCCCCCACCCCAACCCTCCCCCTGGCGGGGGAGGGAGAAAAGGGCGTCGGGTAGACGGCTCAAGGTGGGCGCTTCTGTAACTGACAAACATGGATGTGCGCAGCGACCTCGCCGGGTTCACGGTGGCGGACGCCCGGCGGGCTCTGGACGGACTACCCGCCCCGGGCGACTACAAGGTGGTGATCAAGCCTCAGCGCTACCGCACGAAGCCCAGCCTCTCCGCGCTGTGCGAGTTCGACGTCAGGCGGATCATCCTCCGGGTGCCGGAACCGTTCCACGCCTTTGACGAGCTCGTCTACCACTCGGCGCGGCGCAAGCCCGTGCCTGGCTTGAGCTTCATCTGGGTGTCGGAGAACGTCCGCTTTCGCACCCGTCGCGACGTGCTGCGCTTCCTCTACTGCCACGAGTGGCTGCACTGGTACCTGCGCGAGATGCATGGAAGGCGCGCAGGAGCCGAGACGGCATGCGACCGCTTCGCCCTGCGCCATTTCAGGAGTCGCGAGGTGACGGCCGACGACGCGCTCGAAGCCCTTCGGGGCTGCCGGTCTCAGCCCGTGCCAGACCTGCGGCTCGCGGCCTGAAGCCGAAGGTTCGGGAGCGGTGTGAGGTTCGCCTCCACCTGGGCGCGAAGGTGCTCGAAAGCCGGCGGCAGCGACAGCTTTTCGCCGAGGTGCTCCCTGGGTTCGTCTGACGTGAACCCCGGCCCGATGGTCGCGATCTCGAACAGCACACCGCTCGGCTCGCGAAAGTAGATGGAGCGGAAGTAGAAGCGGTCGATGACAGGTGTCGGGCTGCCGCCGCCCTCGAGCACGCGTTCGCGCCAGGCCTCGTGGTCGGTGATGGTCGACGCCCACGCCACGTGGTGGACGGTGCCCGAACCGCTGAGGCCGCGCGCCTCAGGCGCCACGTCGTAGGCGTAGTACGACCCGCGCGAGTCGCCGCGCGATTCGTACGAGGCCGGATCGGAGCCGGTGAAGCCGAGGGTGTCGCTCAAGAACTGGCGGCTCGCCTCCGGGCGGCGCGAGTAGGCGCGGACGCCGGCAAAGCCCTGGAGGGCGAACTGCCTCGGGATCTCGGGGTGCTCCGCGACCAGCGGCTGGTCGGCGGTCGGCTGTGCCGTGAGCTCCAGGCCGAGTCCCTCCGGGTCCTCGAATCGAAGGGCGTCGCCTTCCAGGCTTGACTCGATCCCGGCGGCCGCGAGCCGCTTGGCCCAGAACCCGAGCGCCTCGCGCGAGCCGGCGCGGATGGCGATCCGGTGGATCATCCCCGCACCCGCCCGTCCGCGGACCAGGCCCGGGTATTCGAAGAACGTCAGGTCTGCGCCCGGGCTGCCATCCTCGTCGGCGTAGAAAAGGTGGTAGACGCTCGGGTTGTCCTGGTTGACCGTCTTCTTGACCAGCCGGAGACCCATCACGCCTTCATAGAAGAGGAGGTTCTGGGTGGCGTCCGCCGTGATCGCGCTGATGTGGTGAATTCCGTCCAGCTCTTTCATTTCTCGTAACTTCCAACCCTGTGATCGGGTGGATTTGTTCCTGGCGGCATAATGCAACCGCTTAACCCCGCCCCCGCCGGGATACCGGAGAATGGGCCCCGATGAACCGGGTCCTGGGCCTGAGCCTGGCGGCGCTGCTGGCGATCGGGGTGCTGGTGGCGATCGTCGCCTCCTACGCGCTCCGGCACCCTACCGCCACCGCGTCCCTGGTGACGGTCCGGGGCGTGATCGGGTCCGAGAAGCAGCCTTATTTCCAGGACCCCGGGGTGATCCAGGTCTTCCACGACCACGGCTACGACGTGCAGGTCGACCTCGCGGGGTCGCGCCAGATCGCCAGCACGGTCGACCTTTCGAAGTACGACTTCGCCTTCCCCGCGGGCGTTCCACAGGCGACCAAGATCAAGAACGACCACAAGGCGAAGGCCACGTACTCGCCGTTCTACACGCCCATGGCGGTGGCGACGTTCAAGTCGATCGTCGATCTCCTGACGCAGGCGGGGGTGGTGACGAACCAGGGTGGGGCTTACCTGCTCGACGTCAGCGCTTACATGAAGCTGGTGGCGCAGAACAAGCGCTGGACCGACCTGCCCAACAACACGACGTACTCCGCCGGCAAGAGCATCCTCATCACCTCGACCGACGTGCGCACGTCGAACTCCGCGGCGATGTACCTGGCGATCGCCTCCTACGTCGCCAACAAGAACAACGTCGTCCAGGACGCGCAGGAGGCGCAGGCGGTCCTGCCCGTGATCTCCCCACTGTTCCTGCGGCAGGGCCTGACCGAGACCTCTTCAGAGGTGCCTTTCAACGATTACCTGTCGATCGGAATTGGAAAGAGCCCGATGGTCATGATCTACGAGGCGCAGTTCATCGCCCGGCAGACGGCCAAGGATGGTTCGATCACAGCTGACCGCGTGCTGATGTATCCGAGCCCGACCGTGCTGTCCAAGCACACGCTGGTCCCGCTCACGCCGCATGGCGACGCCATCGGCCAGCTCCTGCTCAACGACTCCCAGCTCCAGAAGCTGGCCGTGAAGTACGGCTTCCGCACCAGCGACCCGGCGGCATTCAAGAACTACCTCGACTCGAAGCAGGTGCCGCAGCCCCCGCAGCTGATCAACGTCATCGAGCCACCCGCCTATGACCCGCTCGAAGCCATGATCAGCGGCATCCAGACCGAGATGGCCTTGAAGGCAGGAGGATGAAAGCGTGAGCGACCAGACGGTTACCAACGGAGGAGCGAGCACCGCGCTCGCGCTGGTGGCGCCCCAGCCGGTGGCGCAGGTCAGCGACCAGCAGGCGATGGCCGCCGCTCAACAGGTGGACCCCGCGGCCGCAAAGCAGATCCAGGCGACGGTGAGCAGCTACGTCGACCAGCTGGTGGCGCTCGACCCGAATTCGCCCAGCTTCGACAGCAAGGTCGAGGCGATCCACTCTCTCGGCGACGCCGACATCCGGGCGTCGGCCGCCGTTTCCAACCGGCTGCTGCAGCAGCCCGCGAAGGCGATGGACTCGGGCCCGCTGTCGAAGACCTCCGAGGTCTCGAACAGCCTGGTCAAGCTGCGCCGGACAGTCGAGGACCTCGACCCGCAGCGGCAGGGCCTTCTCAGCAAGAAGACGCTGTTCGGCATCATCCCGTTCGGTAACAGGCTGCGCGACTACTTCGCCAAGTACGAGTCGTCGCAGAGGAACATCGACTCGATCATCCAGTCCCTGTACCGCGGCCAGGATGCGCTGCGCCAGGACAATGCGGCCCTCGAGCAGGAGAAGCAGAACGTCTGGGCGATCAAGGACAAGCTCCAGCAATACCTTTATATGTCGGCGCAGCTGGACGCAGCGCTCACGGACAAGATCGCCTCGCTCCAGGCGAGCGACCCCGCCAGGGCGAAGGCGCTCCAGGAGGACGTGCTGTTCTACGTGCGCCAGAAGCGGCAGGACCTGTTGACGCAGCTCGCGGTCAACATGCAGGGCTACCTGGCGATGGACCTCATCCGCAAGAGCAACCTCGAGCTGATCAAGGGCGTCGACCGCGCCACCACGACGACCGTGTCGGCGCTGCGCACGGCGGTGATCGTGGCCCAGGCGCTCAACAACCAGAAGCTGGTGCTGGACCAGATCGACGCTCTCAACACGACCACCGGCAACCTGATTGAATCAACCTCAGAGCTGCTCAAGCAGCAGACCGGGAAGGTCTACGACCAGGCCGCCAGCTC
>Ga0209011_1001017_pt1 | contig 10190 bp, 11 predicted proteins | sample BlaSpr_A8_OM1_M3_FD_187986 | JGI IMG/M metagenome (GOLD analysis project Ga0209011, IMG submission 187986) | Forest soil microbial communities from Thunder Bay, Ontario, Canada - Black Spruce, Ontario site 2_A8_OM1_M3 (SPAdes) (version 2) | ecosystem: Environmental > Terrestrial > Soil > Boreal... | reverse complement strand
CCGCAATCTCCGAAAGAAGATCGGCCCCGATCACATCACCACGGTCGTCGGATTCGGCTATCGCTACGACCCGCCGCAGCCGACCTCGTAGAACGTTCCGGTTGGGAAGATTCTCGTCAACACGACGCACTCAAGCAGTACGAGCACCTTCCAGATGGCTGGCCGGGCGGCATCCGGCCGCCTCCCTAGGACTAGGCGGCCCGGGTGGTTCCGCGCAACCAAGTCATTCGATGCGCTCGCCCCTTGGCCGCCCTCTTGGTAACATCGTCGTCGATGCCGAAGCCGCTGACCGCCGACGAGATTTTCCCTCTGGTCAAGCATCTGACTTTAGTGGAGCGAGCACGACTGATCCGCTTGATCAGCACATCACCCCAAAGCGACACGGAGGCCTATCGATTGCTTCCGCCGAGGCCCGACGAATTCTTGAGTGACGACGAAGAACTTGCGTGGGAGGGAGAGGGTTGGGAGAAATGGGGGTGAACCGAGGCGAGATCGGGTCTCTGGTCTGGTCTCAGGCGATGGCCAGGATCACCACGAAGCGCGCCTCGGCCATGATCCGGTAGACGATGCGCACGTCGTCCTTGTAGGTGTCGAGCACCTGCTTGAGCGTCGGCTCGACGCGGCTGCAAAAGGGGCACTGGAAGTCCGACCACTCGACGATGGTCACCTTCGGCTTCTTCGCTCCGATCCACGGGCCCTTGCCCGGATCGACGTTGCGCGCCTGCGGCGGCGGCGGGGCCTGCGGCTGCTGCTGCGGCTGGGGCGCCGGCTGCGTCATGCCGTCCTTGACGAGGTTCTCGTAGAGGTCGCGCCGCGAGACTCCGCTGGAGAGCACCTGATTGGCGCGCCGCAGCTGCGCGTCGATGACGCTCTTGAAGTTGTCGTAGGGCATCGCGCCCGAGATGCGCGCGCCGTTGATGAAGAAAGCGGGCGTGCCGCCGGCGCCCAGCCGCGCGGCCTCCGACTGGTCGTTGCGGATGGCTTCGTCCACCTCCGGCGAGTTCGCGTCGCGGGCGAACTTGTCCATGTCGAGGCCGATGTCGCGCGCCATCTGCTCGACCTTGGCGCGCTGGAGCGCTTCGGCCTGGCGCGAGTTGTTGGCCTCGAAAAGCTTGTCGTGCATCTGCCAGAACTTGCCCTGCCGCTGCGCCGCGACGGCCGCCTTGGCGGCGAAGGGCGCGTCGGGGTGCATGGGGAGCGGGTTGTGCTTGAAGACGAAGCGCACGTCGGAGCCGTAGCTGCGCTCGATCTGGTGAAGGGTGTCGATCACGCGGCCGCAGAAGGGGCACTGGAAGTCCGACCACTCGACGATGGTCACCTTGGCGTCGGCGTCGCCCTTCTGCGGGGCGGCGCCGAGGGCGACCTTGAAGATCTGGTCCGATCCGGGCACGGCCGGGGCGTTGTTCACGGCCTGGGCCTGCTGGATGGGCATGGTACCCACGGACCCGCGCGCGCCCACGCGCTGGCCTACCGCGAACCCCAGAACCGTGCAGATGGTGCACGCGCCGATGAATGCGCTCCAATTCTTCACGTCGGTTCCCCTTGTCAGAAAACGGCGCGGAAGCTAGCACGGGCCGCGCATCAATCAAAAAGAACAGGCTGCCCGGCTTTCCTATTCCGACTGGCTGCTTGACAGGCAGCCCGGCGTGCGGTTGATAGCCGGCATCCACCCGCGGGCAGGCTGCCCGCCTTTTCCGAGGTGTTCCAATGAAGAAGCTGCTGCTCGCGCTGGCTGCCTTCGCGTTCCTCGCCGCTGCCCAGGCCAAGGCGGACGACCCCCCGAAGGCCGAGAAGAAGATGAAGAAGAAGGCCAAGAAGGCCAAGAAGAAGGCCGAAACGCCGCCGCCTGCCCCGAAGTAGGCTTTCGCTCTACAGCGCGCGCCGCCAGACGATCTGGGCGGCGCGCGCCAATACTTTTTGACCCAGGCGATCGGCCGACGTCGCGTCCACGCAGGTCGCGACCAGCCGAAGCAGGGTCCCTTCCGGCTGGATCTTCACGAAGTAGACTTCCGGCTCCGGGGCGGTCCGCTCGAGAGCCTCGTACCCGTGCGCGACGGCGAGGAGCTCCTTGCGAACCAGCTCGACGTCGCCCGCCGGGGGAACCAGCACCTCCACCCGCGTCACCTTCGAGACACCGCCCATGGTGAGGTTCTTGATCACCTCGCTGGCGAGCGTGTCGTTGGGGATGATGAGGCGCTTGCCGTCGCCGAGCCGCAGCACCGTGAAAAGCAGGTGGATGTCTTCGATCACGCCGCGCTCGCCGCGCACCTCGATGTCGTCGCCGATGCGGATGGGCTGCGCGATGGAGATGGTCAGGCCGGCGATGGCGTTCCCCAGCGTGCTGCGCGCGGCGAAACCGACGATGAGGCCGGAGAGGCCTGCCGAGGCCAGCAGCCCCGTCGAGAGCACGCGCAGCTCGGGGAACTGCGTCAACGAGAAGCCGGTGGCCGCGAACCAGATGACGAAGTTCCCTACCCGTCGGGTGAGCGCGAGCTGCGTGGCGGTCTCGGGCAAAAGCGTGCCCCGCGCGCGGTGCCGCTCGATGGTGCGCTTGATGGTAAGGTTGAGGAAGCGCGACGCCGCGCTCGCCAGCGCCAGCAGCACCACCGCCGTGACGATGTGGCGGAGCTCGAGGTTCTTCAGGAACAAGGGCATGGGGCAGGGATGTTGATCCGGCGCCCCGATCCGTCAAGATGGGAACCGAGTGAACGACTCGATAAATCCAAATCGCTCCCGACCCGTCTGGCTGGTCGCCGCCTGCGCCGCGGCCGGCATTTGCTTCGCGGCTCGCGCCCAGCCCAAGCCCGGCGCCACGCCACCCGCACAGCCCGTGCCGGAGACGGCCGACGCACCCCAGAGCACCTCCGGCCAGGAGCCCGGCGAGCCTGACGAGGTCGACCAGGCCGCGCTCGAGCGCGCCCTCATCGAGGCGGAGGCCGAGTCGCTCCAAACGGACGGCGGCGTGCCCGCCCAGGTGATGGAAGTGCCGGCCGCCGCCGCCAACGCGGTGGTGCAGCACAGCGACCACGTGCAGGGTTTCACGCTCTGGCGCAAGGCGAAGCTGGAGAAGGACTTCTACTTCGCGACCACTGACGAGGGGAAGCGGGCGCGGCTCTCCGTCGATCCCCACCTGCAAGGGCAGATGCAGAAACTGCTCAAGATGTACCGGCCCGTCGGCGCCGCGGTGGTGGCGCTCGACCCCAAGACCGGCAAGGTGCTGGCCATGGTCGAGCAGGGCGAGGGCAAGGCCACGAAGCCCCTCTATCCCGCCGCCTCCATCTTCAAGATCATCACCGGCGCGGCGCTGCTCGAGAAGGGCGTCTTGCCCGGCGACCAGACCTGCTACCACGGCGGCATGCACGGCCTGGTGGGCAAGTTGCTGCAGGACAAGCCGGGCCTCGACCGCCGCTGCCTCTCGCTCAGCATGGCGCTGGCCAAGAGCGCCAACGTGGTCTTCGCCAAGATGGCGGTGAAGCACCTCGACGCGGACTCCCTGCGCAAGGAGGCCGAGCGTTTCCTCTTCAACCGGCCGATCTGGGACCAGCCGATGGAGCAGTCCTCGGCGCAGATTCCCGAAAGCGGGCTCGACTTCGCCAAGAGCGCGGCCGGCTTCGGACACGTGAAACTGTCGCCGCTGCACGCGGCGCTCATCGCGGCGGCGGTGGGGAACGGCGGCGTGGCGGTCGAGCCGTCGATGCTCGACGCGATCGACGGCGAGGCCGTCTCGTCCAGCGGCTCCGCCCGCCTCCTCAACCCCGAGACCGCGGCCATGCTGCGCGACATGATGAAGCTGACGATCAGCAGCGGCACGGCCACCCCGTCGTTCCGCGAGCGGCACCGCAACGCGCTCGGCGACATCGAGGTGGCCGGGAAGACCGGCTCGCTCTCGATCCACGAGCGCCCTTTCAAGGACTACTCCTGGTTCGTGGGTTTCGCCCCCGCCGACGACCCGAAGATCGCCGTCGCCGTGGTGGTGGTCAACGGCCTCAAGTGGCGCGTGCACGCGCCGTACATCGCGCGCGAGGCGCTCAAGGCGTATCTGGTCGGCGGCCCGCTGGGCCAGCCGCCGGTGGCACGCGTGAAGCACTACAAGAGGCGCAAGAAGCACAGTTAGCCATGAAGCAGGTGGTACTGTATACGCGGGCGGGGTGCGGCCTTTGCGAGGTGGCGAAGGAGATCATCCTCGCGGTGCGGCGCGACGTCGATTTCGTCTTCCGCGAGGTGGACATCGATTCCGACGCCGATCTTTTCGATGAGCACCGGTACGACATCCCGGTCGTTGAGATCGACGGCCGCCGCGCCTTCAAACACCGGGTCGATCCCCAGGCGCTGAAAAAGAAACTATGATTATTTTTTCGCCAACATGAGCAAGCCCTACTCCGGCATCCCCATCGACGAGAAGCGCACCTGGGTGGTGCCGCGCTGGCTGAAAGAGGCCTTCGTGGCATTTGCGGCGGTCGCGGTCCTGGCCGTCGGGATCTCCAAGGCGGCCCAGCACTTCGGCGGCATGGCGGAGCGGGCGCGCAGCGCGCTGGGGGCCGACGAGTTGGACGGGCGCGCCGCGCCGGCCATCAAGCTGCCGTCGCGAGGAGGCGGCCAGGTCGACCTGGCGGCGCTGCGGGGGAGGGTGGTGCTGGTGAACTTCTGGGCGACCTGGTGTCCGCCGTGCCTCGAGGAGATGCCCAGCCTGGAAAAGTTCGCGCGCACCTACGACATCGAGGTGCTGGCGGTCAGCGTGGACGCAGGCTGGGAACCGGTGGAGAAGTTCCTCGGAAAGAATACTTCCTTCCGCGTCGCGCTCGACCTGGGAGCGAAGGTCTCGCAAATCTACGGGACGACCCAGTTCCCCGAGAGCTATCTCGTCGACCGCGACGGCAAGGCGCGCCTCAAGTTCATCGGTCCGCGCAACTGGGCCGATCCGACCTTCGCCGCGCTGCTCGAGCCGTTCGGTGTCAGGTCGGTCGCGCAGCGCCGCGACTGACGCAGCGCGGCCAGCGCGGTCGCCAGGCCCAGATGCGTGCCGGCGAGCGGCAAGCCGCTCTCCGGACCGGCAGGCCCTTGGCGGGGTAGGTGGCGAACCCACTGTGGCCAGCTGTAAACTATGCAACAGTCCGTGGGAGCTGGCACCACACTGGCGGCTGTAACACCTACGGGCTTTTCCTTGTCGCCGCTCTGAGCGTCGAGCTATAAGCGGAGGCCTCAAACGTTTTTTAAGGAGCCATGCGCGTGCCGATCAAAGTCGCACTGATGGGCTTGGGAGCCATCGGACGCGGCGTCGCGCGGTGCGCGCTGCAAAAGTCCGAGCTCGAGATCGTCGCGGCCGTGGACCTCGATCCCAGCCGCGTCGGTAAGAAGCTTTCCGACGTCATCGACGCCCCCGCCCCGGACGTGATCATCGGTTCCGACAGCACCGCCGAGATGCGAAAAGCGCAGGGGGGCGTCCTCTTGCACGCGACGGGCAGCCGCCTCGACCAGGTGGAGGGCGAACTGGCGCAGGCGCTCACGGCCGGACTGTCGATTGTTTCCACTTGCGAAGAGCTGTCGTACCCGTGGCTGCGCCACCCCGAAATCGCCGAGCGGCTGGACAAGCTGGCGCAAAAGCGAAAGGTCGCGCTGCTTGGCACGGGGGTGAACCCCGGTTTCGTGATGGATCGCCTGCCTGCCACCATGGGCGCCGTCTGCGGGCGCATCGACCGCGTCAAGATCGTGCGTGTGGTCGATTCGCGCACTCGGCGCGTCCAACTGCAGAGGAAGACCGGCGCTGGCATGAATGAAGAGGAGTTCGATCGCGGTGTCGACGACGGGACCATCGGCCATGTGGGCCTGATGGAGTCGGCGGCGCTCGCGGCGCTGGGCGTGGGGCTCGAGGTCGACGAGGTCGACGAGTCCATCGACCCCGTCGAGGCCGACGAGGACATGCAGGGCGACGGCTTCACTGTTCCGAAGGGCGGAATCGTCGGCATCAAGCAGGTTGCGCGCGCCTTCCACGACGGCAAGGAAGTCGCCAACCTCGACCTGACCATTGCGCTCGGCGCGCCCAACCCGCGCGACGAGATCGAGTTGGAAGGCGAGCCGGGCATCCGGCTCCTCATCCCGGGTGGAACGCCGGGCGACCGCGCCACGGCATGGACGGTGGTGCACGCGGCGCCGCTGGTGGCGGGGTCCGAGCCGGGACTGATCAGCGTTTTGGACCTGCCTGCGGGCAGGTGACGGGAGCAATCATCGTGGTGGACCGCAACGCAGCAGGGCGAGAATCGAAGCCCGCAGTCAACGAGGTGGAGAAGGGCGCCATCCGTCGCTTCGCCGAGGCGATCGGGGAGACGAACCCCATCTACTACGAGGAGGCCGCCGCCCGGGCCGCCGGCTATCGCAGCGTCGTGGCCCCGCCCACGTTCCCCACCACGCTGCGCGCCGGGTCGGACCTGCGCGAAGGCCTCATGCTCGCGCCGGGGAAACACCTCCTCCAGGCGGAGCAGAACTTCGAATATGCGCGGCCCATCGTCGCGGGCGACAAGCTGACGGTGCGCAGCAAGGTGGCCGGCGTGGAGCAGCGGGCGACGCCCAGCGGCCCCACCGACGTGGTCATCATCGAGGACGAAGGCCGCGACGACTCAGGAGAGCTCGTCTACCGCTCGCGCCAGCTCTGGGTGGTGCGGATGGCGCCCAAGCACGCGCAGGGAGATATGCATGAGTAGCCGCAGCGCAGCCAAGAAGATTTCCCGGGCCGCGCCCAAGCCGGCCGCCAAGGTGGCGGCCCGCTCGACGCGCAAGAAACCCAAGGCCAAGCTCGCCAAGGTGACCCGGTTCCCCGCCAGCAAGATGCGCAAACCGCTTCCGCCGGCGCGCAAGGCGCCGCAGCCCTTGGCCAAGAAAGCGCAGCCTTCACAGACGCCGGCGCCCGCGCTGGGCGCGCCCAAGCAGGTGCAGCTGCCCAAGCAGAGCCTTGCGCGCAGCTTCTATTGGAGCGAGCTGCGCGTCGGCGACGACCTGCCGCCCCTCACCAAGCCGGCGGTGGATCGTGTGCAGATCGTGAGGTATGCGGCGTCGTCGGGCGATTTCAACCGCCTGCACCTGGACGAGCCCTACTCGCACGGGCTGGGGTTCCCGGGTCTGTTCGCTCCGGGCATGCTGGCGATGGCTTTCGTGGGCCAGCTCCTGACGGCGTGGCTACGGCGGGGGCATGTGCGCAAGCTGTCGGCTCGCTTCGTCAAGATCGTCTGGCCGGGCGACGAGCTGACCTGCCGCGGCCGCATCGCCGAGCTGCGCAAGGAGCACGGCGCCTGCTACGCCGACGTCGAGTTGTGGGCCGAGAACCAGAAGGGCGAGCTGGTGCTGCGCGGGCAAGCCACCTGCGAGCTGTACGAGTCGCCGCAGGCCGGCGGCGTCGACGGCGGCGGGCTGCTCTTCGCGCTGCAGCATTCGGGCCCGGCGCATCCGTCCCAACCGGGCCGCAAGGCGGCCCCGTCCTCCCGCGGCAGGCCAGCACCGAAGAAGAGGTGACCGCCCAGCCCTTGCGTGGATCCGCCGCGAAAAAAAAAATAATTATTTTTTTTTCGCTGGGGCTGGGGGCATGTCGGGCGGCGCAGCCGGTGCCGGCGGCCGTTCCGGTAGCGCGCGCGGCCCTGCCCAAGCCGGCGGCCGCTGATGCTCGTGACGATCGAGCCGCGCGGGCCGAGGCGGCGTGGGCTAGACGCGAGACCGATCCCGGCGCGGTCGATCAGGCCATCGTCATCTGGGAGGACCAGGCCCTGCGCAACCTCGACCCGCAGGGGCCGCTCCTCAAGGCGGCCCGGGCGCGGCGACTGCGCGCGGTGAACGAATTGCGCACGGCCGATTCGGCCGAGTCGCTCGCCGCCGTCGCGCAGGACGCGCTCGTGTGCGCGGGCGAGGCGCACCGATCCTGGACGGCCCAGTTTCCCAACGCGGCGGCGCAGCTCGACGGCACGCGGGAGGCCGCGCAGATCTTCGCACAGGTCGGAGCGGGCGCGGCCGAGGCGCTCTATCTCGAGGCGGTCTGCACGGCGGCTTGGGCGCGCGCGCAGGGATTCACGCCGCTGATCGAGCGGCGCGTGGAGCTGGAGGAAGAGCTGAAGCGCGTGGCGCAGCTCGCCCCCGCCCTCGACGGCGCCGGCGCCGATCGCGAGTTGGGCGCGCTGTTCGCGGCGCTGCCGCCCTACGCGGGGGGCGATCTGGGCGAAGCGCGCAAGCGCCTCGAGGCAGCCGTGCAGCGCGCGCCCGACGACGCGCGAAACCGGTTGCAGCTCGCCCGCACGGTGGCGGTAAAGGGGCAGGACCGGGAGCTGTTCGAGAAGCAGCTCCAGGCGGTGGTCAGAGGAGGCGATCCCGCCGCGGCGGCGGAGGCGGCCGCGCTGCTTTCACGCGAGGACGACCTGTTCGGGCCCGCCCAGGCCGCGCAACCCACGCCGGGCGGGGAGCAAAAAAAGTAAGGTCGACGCTAGCGCGGCCGCTTGGCCTCCCATGCGCCGGGCAGCTTGTGAAGGAGCTTGAAGAAGAAGTCGCCGTTCCAGTTGCCGTCGCGGTTGTCGCGCGCTCCGCCCGACTTGTGCAGGTCCTTGTCATGGTTGTCGTTGCCCATCTGGCCCGCGCAGTTGCCGGCGCTGGGCGCGTCGCACGCGTCGGGGTTGGTCGCGCCGCCCGAAGCCGCGTTGAACCGCGTCACGCTGGCGTGGCCGTCGAAGTCGAGCACTTCGGCGGCGGGATTCCAGGCCTTGGCCAGCATCTGCGTGACCAGCTGGCCGGCCCCCCTGGTGGCCGTGCCGCAGAGCCGCTCGACCATGCCGGCCGGGACCAGCCCGACCGACCAGCGATGCACGCTACTGCCCAGGCCGTGGCAGTCGACCATGCACGTCTTGCCGGGGGCGCAGTCCGTCGCGTCCTCGATGCAGCGGTACTGGTAGTGGGTGACGAAGTAGATGATGCGGTCCACCAGGACCAGCACCACCTTGCTCATCTTGACCTTGACCTGGCGCCGGTCGACGTTGAGCTGCCACGGCCCCGTCCCGCCCGCGCCCAGCCCCGCGACGGTGGCGGTGAAGGGCGCCACCTGCACGGTGATCGACGGCATTGAGTGGCCCTTGCACTGCGCCACCTCACCGGGATTTTCCGAGTCGGTGGTGGCGAGATCGATGCGCGCACAGTCGGGCGGCACGTCGGGGTCGCCGCCGATGTTCCCCTTGCAGAGCGGCAGCCAATAGAAGACGAGGCTGGTCCACACCTCGGTGCCCTTGACGTGCGCCTGGTCCGCGCCTTTCACGAGGCGCATCGACCCTTCGCTGCGCAGGTCGGAGAGGACGGTGACGATGTCGTCGGCGATGTGGATCATCGTCCGTAACCAGGACGGCAAATAGGACTGCAACAGGTTGGAGATCAGCTTGTTGAGCCAGTCGCTGATGAACTTCGGCAGCCCGCAGCAATTGGTGAAGTCCAACTTCCCCACCAGCAGCTGGTCCAGCATGCGGATGCCCTTGAAGATGTCCTGCACCGTCGGGGGCAGCGCCTCGCGGATGCTGTAGGAGTGCTTGGTGAGCCACACGCCGGTGACGTCGGGCGTGCCGGATTTGTCGGGCGCACAGGTGAAGCGGCCGCAGGTGCTGGCGTCGGCGACGCAGTGCTGGCCGCTCGGGCACGCGTTGGCAGGGCAGCGGTCCTTGCACGTCTTGCCGGCCGGGTCGCAGCACTGGCCGCTGGAGCAGGCGGGGGCGCGGGGGTCGCAGCTGCCGCCGCTGGGCAGCTGGCACACGCCGCCGTTGCAGATGTACCCGAATGGGCAGGGCGTGTGCGAGTTGGCGTCGCAGCTCGTCCCGCCGCCACCGCCGTCCTGGCAGCGGCCGCCGACGCAGATCTGCCCGGGGTTGCAGCTCTGGCTGCTGGTGCAGCTCGCCGTGCCCGCCGCCTGCACGGTGACGCTGAAGGTGACGGTCGCGCTGCCGTCGCCTTCGTTCGCGCTGTAGCTCACCGCGTTGAACTGAATCTGTGGCATTACTGTGGCCGCGACTACAAATGGGCTGAGCGAGTTAAAACTCGCGCAGATCATCTTGCTTGCAAAGTTCTGGGTTGTTGTGCGGTCAATCAGACTTCCATTCTCGTTGTGCAGAACTCGCAACAGCGAGAAGGCACTCCTGTCAGTCACGGATGACATGTCATAGCAGATAGTAATCGGCGGCTGGACA
>Ga0209011_1001016_pt1 | contig 10194 bp, 13 predicted proteins | sample BlaSpr_A8_OM1_M3_FD_187986 | JGI IMG/M metagenome (GOLD analysis project Ga0209011, IMG submission 187986) | Forest soil microbial communities from Thunder Bay, Ontario, Canada - Black Spruce, Ontario site 2_A8_OM1_M3 (SPAdes) (version 2) | ecosystem: Environmental > Terrestrial > Soil > Boreal... | reverse complement strand
GAAACGTGCCACGAGCCGATGTCCCTTCGCATTGGGCGTGTTGTCGTAGACAAAAAGGTCGTCGGCATGCTTGCGCGCTTCCGGCAAGCTCTTCATTGCTTCTTCGTATGACTCCGGTATCGTGCTGAGGGGCACGGCTTGTCCGCCCCGACTCATCCGAGCGAGTATTCGTCCGACGTTCAGGTTGGGGTCTTCGGTGGAAATAAACAAAACTTTTGTCGTGTAACCGGCCTGCTTTGCGCTCTCCAACAATTCCACGTCGATGGTCAGATCCTCGACTGCAAACGATCGTCGCTCGCGTACCATCGCCTCTCGCTGATGCGGAATAAGAGGAACGAGAATAGGGAAGGCTTCTTTAAGGTGGGCATCGTAGAAAGTTGTCTTGCCGGCGCCCATGGGGCCTGCGATCACAACGAGTGCTGGTTTGGTTTCGCTCAAAGCAATCCGTCCTTATCGTGCGGTTTCGTGCGCGCGCGTCTTTTGTTGGCGCCGGAATTTTCCCGCGACAAGGGTCACGGAGAACCGCTCCCCGGAGGGCGTAACCTCCACAGTCGCTCCTAAAGCGTGGTCATACTCAAAGTGCGTGCCGTCCGAAAGGCTTCCCGTTGGCCCTTGCTGGAGGCCGGTGAGAGTCCCAAGCGCTTCGAACAATTGGCGCCGCTCGGCCGGACTCATTCTGTCATAGGCTGCCTTGGTTGATTGCCGTGTTGGCCTCGATGAGCCTCCAAGCTTGCCGCTCCATCCCTTCGAGTAGTAGGCCAACAAGCCGCTATTCACGAGCTGGTTCATTGAACAGCCGCGTGCATCCGCGATTCGCTGAATCCTGCGAATGAGACGCCGCAAAATAACCACCTGCGTTTCCCTGGCGGTTTGTTTCTTCTTCCCTTGCAGAGTGACCAGCTTCACAGTGTTGAGGTTGACGGCGAGTAGCGCGTCGTTGATCGAGGCGGACAAGTCCCCTTGGTACCTCCGCTTCGCGCGAAGCAGTTTGTCCAAGCCAACCAGCAGGCGAACGTTGAAAACATCGAAACCGACGTTTCTACGGATTGCCACTGGTGAGGACCTCCTCCAGCGTAGCTTTGTTCCGCGTCGCGACCTCTTGTCCCGCGAGGCGAAGGATCTTCGCATATCTAAGCCTCGCCCGCGCCCGAGCCGCAGGCAGGACCTCCTCCGGAGGCTCAATCATGCAGGTCAGCACATACTGGAGAAGAGAATTCGTCAAAGCAAATTGGGCGTGGACCAGAGTGAAGAGGGACTGTACCTCCTTCGCCATATTCGCGAGGGTAGCCGCGATGCGAGCCTCCAGCTGGGCTGTCGCTTCCGTGTTATCGCCCTCCCGAAGTTCGTGCTCACAGGCAGTGAGGATAAAGGCCTGTTCGGAGCGAAAGCCGCGCTCACTGGCAGCAGAGCGCAGGCGGTCGCGAAATTCCCTGCTCGGGAAGAGCAAATTCCGCTCGATTCGATGTTTTTTCATCAGATTACCTCCTCTTCTACCAGGTGGCACATTTGTGCCACAAACCGCTCGAATTCCGCCACCGACTAAAGATGTGGAGAAGTTTGACTTAAGCCCTAAATCGGAACGCACATCGCCACATTCCTTTATGTTCCAATACCCACGACCGTAATCAACAAATCCCTCCCCAACGCCCCACTTTGTCCTCTTACTGTCCCTTAGTTGTTTTTATTTGTCGCCAGCTGTCCCCGAGCTGTCCCTTGATTGTCCCCAACCTGTAGGCACTCGCCCCCAAGCTGTCCCCTAAGTGTCCTCAAGTGGTCCGCAAGTGTCCCGGATTGTCCCAATCCGTCCCGAGTGTAGTTTGCTGTCCTCGGTACAATTTCCGTTGCGTCCAGTTCTCCAAGCTACTATACATATACACCAGGAATGCTGACGTCAACTACAAATCGCTTCCGCCTCACCCTGGAGAAACTCGCTGGCGAACCGCCCAGCACGAAAACTGCATTGATCCGGTCCATTCTCCCCGGAATTGAAGCAGCCTTGGCCTCAGGGAAGACGTGGAAGCAAGTTTGGCAAAGCCTCGCGGACGATGGCCTGGACATCAGTTACGAAACGTTTCGCAAACTCCTTGTACGGGCTCGCAAGAAAGCGCGCATATCCGCGCCGCCGCGGGGGAAAGCCACTGAATTCCCCACGGCGACTGTTCAAGAAACAGCGGACCCTGTGGCGCGTGATCCGCTGGCGAATCTAAAACGATTGGAAGAAAATCGGCCTGGATTTCATTGGCGGGCAACGCCTAGGCTGAAGGGCTCGGACGGTAAAAAGGGCATTGAGTAAAAAAACCAATGATGATTGCCGCAGTAGAGAGACTTCGATGTCACGCTTCACTTCACGGTAAAACGAGCGAGCCTCAAGGGTGGCACCGCTGGCTCGGGCCTTATACAGTGCATCAAGGATCATAACCTCTCCCGCATTCAGTATGGCGGCAGACGGTACGACCGATTGGCAATCGCGTCAGGTGAAATAACGAAACCGCGAATTGACCTTTTTTCCGCTCGGGACGTGTTTCAGAATGTCTCCGACGCGGCGTGCGGCGCGCACCGTAATAGGGTCACCTGAATCGAACTGGGTATTGTTGAAATTGAGTTTTGATAAGCCCAGTATCTCTCGCGCGATGTCCGAAGCGCTGGACTCACCGTCCTCACGGGAGAACTCGAGTGCTCGGGGAATATAGGCGCCTGGATAGACCTGGAAATAAGGAACTGTACCCTTCAGGTAGACGATGCCAGATTTCTCGTCGAACAACATCGCCGTCCCTCGAACCATAGGCGAATCCCCAGCGCGTAAGACGCGAGCCCCTGATCGCCGCACACTTACGAGGTCGAGAACTTCGAGCTTCTCACTGTCGGCTGCCAGTTTGAATCCCTTCTTTTCATCTGCGTTGAAGCTAGAGGTCTTGTGCATGACGACCCTCGCCGGCATGGTTTTGTGCTCACGTCGGTAGGTTGCCAGACCATTGGCAAGCAATTCTCGCGCGTCCTCTTTGGACAAGTGGGGGCTGCGGTCATCTTTGTCGTAGCTGGCGCTCCCGCCCTGCACGATCAATCCCTCACCGCGCTCGTCGAATACTTGAGCGACGCTCGTCATGAGCCTTTCACCATCGACGCTTCGGAAGAAGCTGACGCCTACATAGCAGGTGGTTAACACAGCAGACTGTCTAGCAAGACGCCAGGGCACACCGCCAGCCTTATAATAGAGAGCCGTGTGGAAATTCCATGCTGTCGTAGCCTTGTCTTGTAAACGCCTTCCCTTTACACGACCTACAGTCACCGAGCCATACGTATCGGGACGGGACAACTGACAGGGAAGCTGTAGTTCGATAGCCTGCGCTTTAAACAAATCATGAAAATTCAGCATTGAGAGTGGCGAAGCCTCCTGTTCCGGGGCAGGCTCTTGCAGTTCATCAATCGGCGGGTCGACTGCCGGGGTGCGCCGTATGTCTCCCAGGGCAAAGACCTCGGGAGGTGGTGCCACAACCAGAACATGGAGGCCGCTTTTGCTCGCAAGGTCGCGAGCGTGATCCATAAAGACTCCAACGATATGCGGCAAGGCGTCAGGTCTGGCCAGCGCTGTCGAGAGTTCGTGGCGCGTGATGGTGCGGGTCGCAGCGTCTGATAACTCGAGGGATGTTCCAAAAACTTGGCTTGTCATGCCCGGGAAAGACGGCCGAAGTGCTTTCAGTTTCTGCTCGTCTGAGGTAACGCCGTGTTTGCAGCGTTCCAGCCAGTCGCGCACCCCGTCGACAGTGGCAGTTGTCCCGATCACGCCAATTCGGATCGGAACGGGAACTGCGGTACCGCCCTTGTCGAACGCGCCAAAGGTCAAAAGGCCAGCGCGAATATCGACATGCACCCTGTTCTGGTGAAACGCGAGCTCGGGTTCTTCAATTATTTGCAGCTTCATCCGTGAAGCTCCTGGTCTCGCGACGGAAGAAGAGGAGGAGCATCAAGCGCTGTCAAGGAACTCTCATCTACGCCGGATGAGAATCGAAACGAGACGAGCGGCGCGAACTCAAGCAGCCGGGGACGATCCGCGCGAATCCAAGGTGCCCGGAGAACTGCTTGCCACACCAGCAGTTGACTTAAAACCGAACGGTTCCGCTCGAGACGCTTGATTCCTGAGAGGCGATCTTCGTGAAATCGGTCCAGGTCCTTTCCGTTCCGGGTGAACCGATAGGTCGGAGTAATTTCCAGATACCATTGCCCACCCAGGAAGCGAAAGCGGCCCTGGAACGCGCCATGACGCAAGTATTTATAGATTTTGCCGCTCTTCGGTTTGGCTTCGTAATGCGCCACTACCGTCGTGGTACTCCGGAGTTTGAGGTTCCCATACTTGAGCCGCCGAGGCGGCTCGTCCGGTCGTCCGATGAAGGCGTAAACGTCCTGTTCCTTTTGATATCGAACACCGTGCGCCCAGAGATCCTCGCGCAGCGTGGCATTCAAAAGTCGGACAAACAAGCGCCGCTTATTTTCGTCGTCGGAGAGCGCCCACTCCTCCGTGTTGAACCGCTCCAAACCACCAGCTTCAATGATTGTGTTCAAGCGCGAGCGCTCAGGATCGACAAGGCTGTAAAGATTATCTTCGTAAATTGTCCACGCCCCCGAGATATATTCGGTGTATTTACTCGAGGAGCCTTTTCTCAGGTGAAACCATGCCTGTTTTATCGTCTTCATCTCCGTCGGAGCGACGTACAGACTGTCGGGAAAATGTCGTAGCGGAATGAGATTGGCAAAGCCTTCTTCTACATCGGTTGCCCGATGAGCTGGTCCCTCTTCGGAACCCTCGCGAGATAGCGCAGATACGGAGTCTGCCTGCGGTTGCGGTGATTCGCGCAACGGGACCGGCTGAGTTTGAAGGTATGCGCGAGCAAAAGCTGCTGCGGAGGCGCATGCATATTTGGTCCAAGAGTCGTGGCGTTTCAATCCGACGATGTCACTCAAGCCTCTGATTGACAACATTGGAGTTCTGTCCCGCGTTGCTCGATGAACGCCGGCTGATTCCATCTCAATAGCCAAAATGTTGCGGGCTGTCGTGATCCAGGGAAAGAGCACCTTGGGGTCTTTCACAAGCCGATCGCTAGAGGCGATGGGTCCGGCGCTGAACGAGGGCGCTCTCGCCGGAACGTCTTTGGCGAAATGCACCTTTAGCTTTTCGCGCACATGTCGTTGCCAAGTCTTTGGTCCGTACAATCGTCCTTTGGCCCAGCTCACGCTCGGCTTGGGTGGCAACTCCGCCCACCAATCCCCGAGTTCTGACTCGCGCGCACCGAGGTTGGCAATGCTCCCTGAGATCGATTTGAAGATCGGGCCGCCTCCTACGTTGTATGTCGTGTGCTCTTGGAACTTACGCGCTTCGACGCTGAAATCCAGGATACGCGTTGAAAGAACGACATCTCCGAGGCTGATATCGTCTGAAGGCAGTCCGCCGGCAATGCCCACGACGAGCAAAAGTGAGGGTTGCAGGTCGTCGATGAGATCGCGTGCCGCCTCTTGGGCTTCTCCGTTGCCCTGTTCGATTTGGCGAAGAATAGCGAGACGGTAGCGAGCGCCCTGGCCCGCATCCGCTGTCCGCAATGTGTATTCGCGGTGTCGACCCTTATAGATAGCGTGATCGTCGGTAAAAGCCTGGAGCAACGCTCGAAATTCGTCATCACGAATTGTTAGAATTCCGATATCTATGATGGGCTGATTCATCGGCCTTCGTTCACCTAGAGCGTTTCTGGCAATAAACCAAGTTCGTGGTGTTGTGGCGGTCTAGGCGCGATCTCAGCCAGTTGCGCGCAAATCGATAGGAGCGGGTTGCCAATTGTGTTGCGGAGTCTGCCGAAGGACACAAATTGTCGCGAGCATTTGCTGCACTTGTGGTTTGGAATAGGCGTGAATGCAGATTCGCCAACACTAAAGTGTGCCGTGTGGCAGTTCGGGCAGATAATCGGCAGCACACGATCTTTGAGAGACGGCAGGGCGCTTTGCGCCATCAAAACTCGAACCATCAAAGGGTTTAACTGAACCCCATCGATGACGACTTCGCCGTAGGTTTCATCGAGCATTGGTTGATCGCTGGGTTCCCGAAAGGCGTGCACATGGATGCCCTCTTCTTCGGTGCGGTCGCTGGTCCAAAGGAATGCAGGATTGGAACCCCAAATCTGAATCCCACCCGGATAGTCGGCCTGCTCTATGCGGAGCGTTTTTTCGGATGGCTGTGATTTGTGGCTTTTGATTCCGCAGGCTGCACGTGCACCAAGTATCGGGTTGCCTACTGCAACGCTGGTGTCAGCGAAGTGTTTGCCACACCCAGCACAAAGGTGCCGGCGATGTGGATGGACGCTGAACCAGTCGCGGTCCAAATGTGGATAGCCACAATAGGAACAAGTCACATATTTCATTTCGTAGCCAAAAATAGAACTCACCATGTAGTAGATCGCATCAAGCTCGGAGATGAGGATCCCTTCCGCTGGCAGGCTCTTAGCAAGGATTTTCACTGCGCGAAATGTGCAGTCCATTTCCTTCTCGCTCGTGGGTGTGAGCCGGGCGTGAACGTGAATTCCCCGATCCATGGGCAAACTTGTTGTGTCGTAGACGGCAGGCACCGCTCCCCACAAAGCAATCCCGCCCGTGTATTTGTCGATATTCAGACTCAATATGTCGTCCGGCCGAATCGGCGGAATATGCGCCGCTCGACAGGATTTCGCTGGCTTGCCGTATTTCGCAGTGGCATCAGCCTTATGTAGCAGACACCAATAGCGAGTTCCTCCGTCTCTGCGTTTGCCGACGGCCACGACCTGACACTGGCCTGATGAACTGCTACGCAAATCGGCAGGTTCCGAATTCGATGGAAAAAGCTTGGCTTGGTGGTGAGAAGCTCGCGCTGCTTGGCGATTTCTTTTCGATCGGGTCATTGCTACTCCTTACCGCGTAAATCTGGTCTCCGCGTGTGCTTAGTTATTTGCGGCTCGCTTTACAGCCTCAAGCCATTCCCTTAGTTGGAGAATCTGCTTTTCGGTCAGCTTGGTCCCGAAGCGCCCCACAACTTCAAATGGCGATTTTCCGCTCTTTTGCAGGATCTCTCTTAACGCTTCGAGGGTTTGTTTTCTTCCTTCGGCGATTTCCGGAGGAGTGACGAGCGCAAGCAGATTAGTTCCGATAACGTAGTTTTGAATGCGGCGGTTGAACGAAGAGTGGTCATCTAACTCATGTTGCCTGCCATCGGGAGTCACGATGATGTTTCCTGTTAGCTGGCCATCCTGCAATCTCCGCAATCGAAGCTCGGGAAGAAGGCGATACGCTTCGATTGCGGGTATCTTTGATTCGATCTCAAATCCGCCCATGACGAATTGGCTGAAATCGGGAACCCTTCCCGAAATTACAAAGATGTGATCTCCTCTTTGGAGCTGACTCCGTATGTCGGGCCGACATGCCCCCAAGGTCGGGCAAGGACCGAGATAGGGATCTTTGATGTGCTTACCCACTTGGGGATCGTAACCGCTACGCGTGATAAAAATTTTTCCGATCATATGTTCACTCTTCTTCCGCAAAACCCCAATTCAGTTTCTGCTTAAGCGTGTTGCCTTGATGGGGTGCCAAGAGACCTTCGTGTTGAAGCCGGCCAACCACGATTCCCGGTCCGACGCCAACAGCCTCAGCGAAGTCATGTATAGAGTCGTTCGTGAAGGCTTCTTTTCGGATGAAGTCGCTTAGCGCACGAGGCGGAATGAGGAGGTCAGCGGCAAAGCGATTGGCTTCCGTCTCAAACTGTTGCATTTCAGGGTCGACAACGTGGTCGCCCAAGTCTTCTACCGCGTTGTCGACGATGAAAGAGCGCTTATTTCGGTGAAGAAGGATGTGACCGATCTCGTGAAACAGGGTAAACCAGAGCTGATCGTCAGTTTTGTAGCGTAGTGTTAGGCCTACAAGAGCCTTCTTGTCGGTAAGCCATCTGGCGCACCCGCTAATGCCGGTATGTGGCAGCTCGGGAACCAGAACTACCGCGACGCCCGCAGCGGCACATAGGTTTTGGATTGGATCCATAATTTCCTCGGCGCTTTTTCGAGTTAACCGTCTGAGTTCATCAAAAGAAGAGCGTAAGCGGTGTTCGTCAAATTGGACGACATCCAACTCCCTGGCCACAAGCTCGGCCTCACGAACCCAGGCTGCGATTGTTTCCTGGCGTGTCTTGAATTTGCGAGTCTGTCGATATGCCACGGCCGAAGCTTTCCATACGGCGTTCCAGCTATCAGGAGAGGCGACTCCGAAAAAATTGAGCAGCATTGCTGCGTCGGTGGGTCCTTCGGCAAAGAAGAACTTTAGTCTCTTCATGTCCTTAAGTGGAAAATTCGCCGCCCATTCCTTCCATTGCGAAGTCTTGGCTAGTTCGCGGCGGCGGGCTTCCGCCTCGTCGAACTGGCGCTGCAAGTTGAGCCAGAAGTGCGCGGGTCTTTGAAAAGCCTTCTCGAAGGCAAGGGCCGTCGAGGGAGTAATCGGTGCTTTTCCATTGCAGATCTCGCTGATTGTCTTGGGCGTCAGGTCGGTGCGTCTGGCTAGATCGCGCTGGGACCAACCGTTGAAGTCGAGATATTCGAGAACGGTCTCGCCCGGATGAGGAACAGCGTTCCATTCAAACTTAGCTTGGTGAGCGCTACCCATGAGTGTCCTCGATTGCCAAGATTTCAATTGCCTTAATTGCTTTCCATCTTTGTTGTTCATCCGGAGGGTCGAACTCCGGAGGATCTTCCTTGGGCTTAAGTAACATCCGATAAGGCTGTTTCACGTCGATGGAAAAGCTGCCTGCAAGATCTCCCTTCAGTTCGTGGCATCTCTCCGGCCCGGATTTGGGAGGCCAAAAATCGCCCAGTGACTCGGCAGCGCGAAGTGCAGCCAATCGCAAGGCAATCTTCTTCGTCATTTCGGCTCCGTACGAGCGCCGACATGCGGCTTCGTCTTGGATATCGCATCGGAGATTGTCACTTACTTCGATTTCCACAGTGTTCCCCTGTGGGTAACAAGAGTTGTCTTACATTTGTTACGTATAACGTAACACTTTACGGGTGGGATGTCAAGGCATTAGATGTCACTTTCAAAATCCAAACCCACGAGTTTCGCCGGTGGACCAAACGACTTTCGCCAGGTTGGTGGTCACTGCCTTCGTACTCTGTTGTACGGAGTATTCCGTAATACAGAGCACCCAACATCCGATCAAGGATGCGCCACCTCCTAAGTTCTGAAATGCCACGCGCTTAGAGGTCCGGCATTTCTTTTCCCCGGCACAAGAACGCGGCGTCATTTGTGGGCATCCAATCTCCAGGAATCTAAAGAGGATAACGTGGAGTCGAACCTCTGGGATTTTGTCTCGTCAAATCTTGGTCTCATTCTGGTAATCCTCGGACTAGCGTATGTTTTGATTAAGTTCTTCCGTCCTCGCAAGGCTCCCCCCACTCCGGAAGCGCACCTTAGCAAACCGGAAATCGAAGGGGCGAAAGCGGCTGGCGACCGCGCTAGAAAGGATGTTCAAGCGCGATACGGTAAATACTTTGGGGGGAAGAACCTATGAGCGCTCATGCGACGATTCTGTTGTTAGGTGTACTTCTCGCGGTGTTCGGCGTCGCGATCGTCTGGTTGATAAGGGAATTACTCTCAACCAAGAAAAACTGGGAAGACGAAAAGGTCGCTCACGGCAATACCGTCGAGGCTCTGGCCAGAAGCAACGCTCGACTGAGCGAAATCGAGAAAAAGGCGCGCGAAATGTACCTCGAACTTCAATCCAGGGCGTACCAAGCAGCATCTCGCTCATACATCGTGACTTGCCTACAGAAAAAAATAACCGACCTGGTAGCGCATGCGGCCTCGATGAACGCGAAACGCTTCGCGGAAGAGAAGAAAGCAGTGGGAGCGAGCATCATCGAATTGCTCCTTGCGGTTTTCTTTCCAGCAAAGTGTGGGCGCGCGAGTGGGATTTGAAACATGCGGCGTCGGTCGCGAACCGTAAAACAACTGTAACTTCTGAAGTTGGCGCTCTTTACGCGCGCGGTAGAAGTCGGGGCATCGCTGGGTAGCGCTTGGTATTGTTGCTCCAACGAAGTGCTGTGAATCCCCTCATCAGAGCGTGACCGACCCACCGTGCGTCAATGACAGGCGGACGATTCTCCTCATTGAGAAGAAGCAACTCGCCAAGGTACTTCCGCC
>Ga0209011_1001015_pt1 | contig 10203 bp, 8 predicted proteins | sample BlaSpr_A8_OM1_M3_FD_187986 | JGI IMG/M metagenome (GOLD analysis project Ga0209011, IMG submission 187986) | Forest soil microbial communities from Thunder Bay, Ontario, Canada - Black Spruce, Ontario site 2_A8_OM1_M3 (SPAdes) (version 2) | ecosystem: Environmental > Terrestrial > Soil > Boreal... | reverse complement strand
GGTCAAGTTGTAGCGCGCCAGCCGGCGGCTCTTCGGGAAGAGCCGGCTCAGCAGGCTAAGCCGGAGCAGCGCCACCGTCGGCGAGGGAAAGGAGCGCCGGGAGGCCAGGTCGAGCGAGCCGTCCGGGCGCAGGATCTTTGGCCCGACGGCGCCTACCTCGGGGTGCTGGTCGAGGTATTCACTCAGGCCACTGATCGCACCCGGATGCAGCACCGTATCCGGGTTCAGCGACAGGACATAAGGGGCGAAGGTGGCGGCAATTCCCTGGTTGGCGGCCGCTCCGAAGCCGCGGTTATCCAGGTTACGGACAATGCTCACATTCGGAAAGTCCGCCGCGACCATCTCGGCGGATCCGTCACCCGAGGCGTTATCGACGACGACGACCTCGAGGCCTTCTCCCTGGCCGGCCAGACTCTTCAGGCAGCCGGCCAGCAAATCACGAACGTCATAGGACACGATGACGACCGCGACGCGGGGTGGTCGAACCTCTTCCGTGATCGAGGCCATTTTACGGACGTCAGCCCTGGCCAAAGAGTCGGTGGTAGACTCCCGGTCGATATGGCCCGCGAGGGGACCGCGGTCTCGGAAGCGTACGACCGAACCTACTTCGCCGAGGGCTGCGGCCGGCCCTACCAGCGTGATGAGTTCTGGTTGACGTGGTTCGGGCGGATCGCGGACCGGATCGTGGGCGAAATCGGCCCCCGCTCGGTGCTCGACGCCGGTTGCGCCATGGGCATGCTCGTCGAGGCGCTGCGCGACCGGGGCGTCGAGGCCTTTGGCCTGGACGTCTCCGACTACGCCCTCGACCAGGTCAGGCCGGACATCAAACCCTACTGCAGCAAAGGGTCGATCACCGCCGACCTGCCACTCCGATACGACCTGATCGTTTGCGTCGAGGTGCTGGAACATCTCTCGCCCGAGGACGCGACCGTGGCCGCCGCCAACCTCTGCGGCCACTCCGACGACCTGCTCTTCTCGTCCACGTCGAGTGACTTCAAGGAAGCGACGCACGTCAACGTGCGGCCCCCGGAGTACTGGGCCGATCTGTTCGCGCGGCAGGACTTTTTTCGCGACGTCGACTACGACGCCTCCTATATCGCGGGGTGGGCGGTCCGGCTGCGCCGGGCGCGCGACCCGCTGCCCCGCCAGATCGGCAACTATGAGCGGCTGATCGTCAGGCTTCGTGATGAAAGCGCCTCGCTGCGAGAACTGGCTGCCGAGCACCGAGCGAAGATCGCCAACCTGGAGTCGGAGACCGAGCGGTTGCGGCGGGAACGCGATGCGCAGGCGCAGATGGGGGTCACGGCCGCGGCGAGGCGCCAGCTCCGGCGGACGGTAGGCACGGTCTTCCCCAAAAACACCTGGCGTGGCCGAGTCCTCAGGTCGGTCGCTTCACAGAAGGCTCCGCCGGACTAGGGCGCCGCGAGCGGCCCAGCCGTCCCTCTCGAATCTTGCGCGCGTACGGATAGGGCTCGTACCACGGCTCGAGGGCGGCGGGACGCGCCGTCCGATTCGCCTGGATGATGCGGCGCTTTCGCCAGGTGGCCGGCAACAACCGGATGACATCGAAAAAGCCGAGCAGGGCCCCAGGGCGGGTAACCAGGACCTGGAGACCCTTGGCGGCGGTAAATGCGGCGATCCCGGGTAGCCGCCGGTAGATCGTGGGCCCGCCATCGTTCTTGATGCCCATCAGGATCCGGTTCTTCAAGATGTGACGCTGAATCCGGGTCGAGAACCAGAGTCCGGTCCCACCCCGCTGGTGATAGGCGATGACCCTGGGGTCGTACCAGCTCCGCCAACCACGCAGACGAGCCCGCCAATCGAGATCGACGTCCTCGAGGTACGCGAAGAAGCTGCCGTCGAAGATTTCGCCGTCGACCGCGACGTCGTCGAGCATCGCCCGGCGGTAGAGGCCGGCGGCCGCGCAGACCCCGAACACTTCAGCAGGGTGGTCGTACGCCGGGCCGTCGGGCTCCCCCTCCCCGCGATTGGTTGGCCAGAGATTGCGGTACATGACGTGGCCCACCGAATCGATCGTGGGTCCATTTACCCCGATGGCGGGGCGGAGCAGCTTGCCCGACGCGGAACCGCGCTTCTCGTCCTGCCGCATGTCGGCGACGAGCGCCCCGATGTAGTCCTCCGTCAGGATCGCATCGTTGTTGAGGAGGAACACGAACTCCCCGCCGGCGACGGCGATGGCCTGATTGTTGGCTTCGGCGAAGCCAAGGTTGCGGCCGTTCTTGATCAGCCGGAGCGATGGGTCCGCTTCCAGGTCTGCCAACGACCCATCGGTCGACCCGTTGTCGACGACGATGATCTCGATCGGTTCGTAGCGCTGGCTTCGGACGGCCGCAAGACAGGCCGGCAGGCAGCGCGCCCCGTTCCAGTTCACGATGATGACGGAGACCAGGCCGGGACTGACCACGTTAGTCCCTCGCCAACCGGGCCTGGACCCGCAACCGTTTGAGCCGCCTAGCGGCGCGACGCATCAGCCCGGCGACGCCGTCGCGGCGATAGGCGGCCAGCACGAGATTGGAAACGCGGGGGGCCGGAAGGCGTGGCATCAATACGTCGGGCCGGCCGGCGTCCGCCGCTCGACGCGGCTGTCCACAGTAGGCGAGCAGTGGCTGAGCGACGGTCGTCCACCGGTAACGTTGCGCGAGGGCCAACGAGCGCTGCCGCATCGACTCGCGACGACCGGGGTCGGTCGCCATTGTCCGCATCGCCTGCGCGACACCGTCGACATCGCCGTCCGCGACCGTGAGCCCGGCGCCCTCCGCCGCCGCGGCGTCGGACAGGACGTCGCCGGCGGTCGCCAGGATCGGTAGACCCGTCCACAGGCAATCGAGGAAGCGGGTGCGGAAGGAAAAGCGCGTCTCGATGTGCTCGTGATGGAAGCTGATCGCGACGTCCGCATCGCACAGGTAGTTGACCCGCTCCGTATAGGGGACCCACCGGTCATTGAAGAACACCCGCGAATTGAGCAGTCCTCGATCTTTCGCCAGCTGCTCCGCGCGACGCGCCATGATCATCGGCGGAATGTCGGGGTTCGGATGGCGACCGCCCATGAAGTACAGCTTGAGCCGAGGCACGTCATCCTTGATCCTGGCCACCGCCTCGATTGCGGTCAGCGGATCGAACCAGTCCCAGATTCCGCCGGTCCAGAGCATTACGACGTCTCCCCGATCGATCCCGGGAACGACGCCCTTGATGGCGAGTGCCGACGGTTTCGGGGGCTCGGCGGGGAGCCCGAAGGGCACCACATCGATCAGGGATCGGAGCGTTGAATCGGCGGAGAAGGTATAGGGATTGACCCGGTTAGCCATCGAGAGCGCGCCCAGCCAGTAGTCACGCTGGCGCTCGCTGGCACAGAGCAGGAAATCGGCGACCTCGAGCTGCTCCAGGACGACCTCCACTCCACGCTGGTGCAGCGCCATGCGATCGGCGACGCTGGCGTCGCCGAACAGATGGAGGTTCTCCAGCAGGAATGGGCCGTACACGTCCATGACGAGGTAGCGCGCCAGCTTTCGAATCATCGGGTTCTGGTGAAGCAAGTAGCCCGAGGCGATCGTGATGTCGTGCTCCCGCAGCAGCTCATCAAGCGCACCGTCGGTGAAGCAACGAACCCGCACCGCGCTTGACGGCCGGGGGTCGCGGTTCGGCGCGCCGATCGTTACCTCATGACGGGTGGCCAGCACATGGGCCAGCTCCCAGACGCGAATCGCCGGGCCGGCAATCGTTTCCGTTAGCGGCTCGTGCGTGAGAAAGAGAACTTTCAGTTATCAACCGCCCATTTCGCCGGCATGAAAACCAGCCCGGTTGGGTCAGCATCCTGCTGCCGCACGCGAAATTCGAGCCGGTACTCCCAGAGGTCGTAGGTCACCCGGTCGGCCTCATCGCCAATCATGACCGAGAGGAGGTAGCCGCCTTCGAGGAGATTGAGGTGCGGAATCGTCACCGTCACGCTGCCCTGCCCTTCGAGGCGCGCAATCCGCGGACCGGCCGTCCGGGTATTGGATCCGTAGCAGTTCACGCCGTCGCTTCGGACGATCCACATGCCGAAAACGGGCCGGTCGACCGGCTGATTGCAGCGATAGGAGATCCGGACACGTAACGGATCTCCTGGCTCGAAGACATACTGCGGCTGGCCGCCCTCCCCCAGCAGCTGGACGCGGGCGATCTGCACCGGCCGCGTACCGGCGCCGCCGGCGGTGCCGTCCGTCTTCTCCTCGGCCGGCCGTTGCCGATCCTCCACATCCGCGAGGTAGCGTGCGGTGACGTCGTTGGCGTTGCCGTCGGCGCAAATGCTGCCGCGGTCGATCCACAACGTGCGATCGCAGAACCGCCGAACGGCGGCGAGGTCGTGGGAGACGAGAAGGATGGTCTTGCCTTCTGCACGGAAGCGGTTGATCCGCTCGTAGCACTTCTGCGCAAAGTCCGCGTCGCCGACGGCCAGCACCTCGTCGACCAGCAGCACGTCCGGATCGACGTTGACGGCGATCGCGAACCCCAGGCGCATATACATGCCACTGGAGTAGGTCTTGACCGGGTTGTCGATGAAGCGCTCCATACCGGAAAAGGCGATGATGTCGTCGAGCCGCCGACGAATGAGCTCTCGCCGCAGGCCAAGCAGGGCACCGTTCAGGAAGATGTTCTCGCGCCCGGTGTAGTCAGGATGAAAGCCGGTGCCGAGCTCGAGCAGGGCGGAGACGCGCCCATCGACGCTCACCTCGCCGCCGTTGGGGTGAAGGATCTTCGCCACCAGCTTGAGCGCGGTCGACTTGCCCGATCCGTTTGAGCCGATGATCCCGACCGTCGACCCGGGCTCGATCGCGAATGAAACGTCGCGCAAGGCATAGAACTCCTCGTAGACGCCGCGGCGGCGGCGGAGCACCGCCTCTTTCAGGTTCTCGTGGCGCTGGTGGTAGACGCGGAACCGCTTCGAGACTCCCTGGAAACTGATCGCCGCCGGCATCAGACTTCCTCCGCAAAGCGCAGGCTCAAGCGGCTGTAGACGATGATGCCGACCAGCAAGGTCAGGGCGCTGACGGCGCAGAAGCCCAGGAAGTAGGACCAGTTCGGCAACCTCCCGTAGAACCAGACGTCCTGGAAGGACGAGATGTCCCAGGCCATCGGGTTGAGGGCCAGGATCGGTCGCAAGCGCGGCGGCACGAGGTCGAGGGAATAGACGATCGGCGTCAAGAAAAACCAGGCGGTGAGCAAGATCCCGAGGAAGTACTGCACGTCGCGGAAGTAGACCTGCGCCGCCGCCAGCAGCGAGGCCAGGCCGAAGGTGAAGGCGAGCTGTACCACGACGAGCACGGGCAGGAGCAACATCGTGACGCCGAGATGGGCGCGAAACACGACCGTGAGCACCGCCAGCAGCCCGATGTTGATGGCAAAGTTCACCGAGATCGCGATCACCGAGGAAAGCGGGAGAAGCTGCAGCGGGAAATAGATCTTGCGGACGATCTGGGCGTTGTCCAGCACCGAGGTGGTGGCGGTCGTCAGGCTCTGCGCGAAGGCATTCCAGGGGACGAGGCCGGTCAGCAGAAAGATGGCGTAGGGGTGGATGTTCACGCGGACGATCACCGAGAAAACGAGGGTATAAACAAGCATCAGCAGGAGGGGGTTCAGCAGCGACCAGAAAATCCCGAAGAACGACCCCCGGTACTTTGTCCTGAGGTCGCGGGCTACCAGGTTGGCCAGCAACTCGGAGTAGGCGATCACCTCGTCCAGCCAGCGCCGCACCCCTAACCGTCCAGGCCGACGATTCACCTGCACCGTGTCATCCGGGCCCGGCATCCGGCTGACTGGCTCCGTGCGCATCAACGGTCAGCCCCAGGTGGGCGCGGCCCCGGCTGCGGACTGCTGGAGAGGGTTGGCTGCGCCTCGCTGGCTGCCGGTATCTCAAAGGGCGTCTGGCTCTTGATCCGGACCTTCTTGATGCGCGTGCCCTGGACCGCTTCGACCCGCAGCTCGGCGCTCCCCAGCTTGAGCGTCGCGCCAACCTTTGGGGTGGCGCCCAGCTGGTTCAGGACATAGCCGCCGATGGTGTCGTAGTTGTCGCCCCCAATATTGAGCTTCAGCAGCTCGTTGACGTCGTCGACGCTGACGCGCCCATCGAGGACGACCTCGTTGGGATTGATGAACTGAATCTCGTCCTCTTCGCCGATGTCGTACTCGTCCTGGATCGGACCGACGATCTCCTCGAGAATATCTTCGATCGTGACCGCGCCGGCGGTGCCACCGTACTCGTCGACGACGATCGCCATATGGACGCGATTTTTCCGTAAGTCGCGCAGGACGTCCTGGACTTTGTTGGATTCGGGCGTGAAATAGGGCTTGCGGGCGATCTCACGGAGAGATTTCTTCTCGCCGCGTACCACCGCCCGTAGGAGATCTTTCGCGTAGAGAACGCCCACGATGTGATCCAGATCGGCGTCATACACCGGGATGCGCGTGTGGCCGTGCTTGGTGACCAGGTCGACGGCCTTCTCGATGGGCTCGTTCGCCTCGATCGCGACCAGGTCGGTGCGCGGGACCATGACCTCGCGGACGCTCATGTCCCCCATCTCGAAGATGCCGTGGATCATCTCGCGCTCTTCCTCTTCGAGGACACCCTCCTCTTCTCCAACGGTGACCAGCATCTTGAGCTCTTCTTCGGTCACGAACGGGCCGCGTACCTCAGCCTTGCCGCCCAACATTCGGAGGATCAGGCGGGTGACAGCCGTCAGGACATACACGACGGGCCGCATCACCAGGGTCGCACCGACGACCAGCGGCGCCAGACGCAGGGCGACCCGCTCAGCACGCTGCAACGCGAGGGTCTTCGGAGTGATCTCGCAGGCGATCAGCACCACCAGCGAGAGGATCAGGCTGACCAGCCACTCGGCCACCTTCTCGTGATAGAGGTGCAGCGCCAGGAGCGTCGCTGCCGACGAGGCGACGATGATCGCCACCGTGTTGACGATCAGGACCGTCGAAAGGTACGCGTTGGGATCGCGGTGCAGACGTTCGATCAGAACCGCCCGCCGGTTCTTCTGTTCGACGAGCTGGCGCAACCGAACGCGGGAGATCGAGGTCAGCGATGTCTCGGCGGAGGCCGCCGTCGCTGCCAGGATCAGCGCGATGACGATGATGACAACTTCGACCCAGGCCGTCGTGTCCACGCCCGCGCCTACTTGAAGAGCTCGCTCACCGAGCGATCTTCGTGCACCCGGCGGATCGCCTCGGCGAGCAGCGGCGCAACGGACAGGATCTTTATCTTTGGATGCTGCTTTTGGGGTGGAAGCGGGATCGAGTCCGTGATCACCAACTCCTCGATGGGCGAGTTGACCAGCTTCTCCACCGCGTCGCCCGCCAGCACGCCGTGGGTGGCAAGCACGCGGACGCTGGCGGCGCCCTCGGCCCGCAGCGCGTTCGAGACGCCGACCAGGGTGCCTCCGGTCGAGATCAAATCATCGACGACGACCGCGTCCATGCCGCTCACGTCGCCGACCACGCGCTGCTCGCTGACGACATCGTCCTTCGGGCGCCGCTTGTAGACAAAGGCGATCGGCAGATCCAGGAGGCGGGCGACGTCACCGACGCGCTTCGCGCCGCCGACGTCGGGCGACACGATCACGGCATTGGGCAAGTGCAGCTTGCGGATGTACTCGACCATCAACTTTTCGGCGGTGAGGTGATCGACCGGGATATCGAAGAAGCCCTGGATGGCGTCGGCGTGCAGATCGAGCGCGATGACGCGGTTGGCGCCGGCCAGCGTGATGATGTCGGCCATGAGTTTCGCCGAGATCGGGTCGCGCGCCTGGGTCTTTTTTTCCTTGCGGGCGTAGCCGTAGTAGGGAATGACGGCCGTGATCCGGCCGGCCGAGGCGCGGCGGAGCGCATCGAGCACGATGAACAGCTGCATGTAGTTGTCCGAGACCGGCTGGCAGGTCGGCTGGATCAGAAACACATCGGCGCCGCGGACGCTGTGGCCGATCTTGACGTCGATCTCACCGTCGGCGAAGCGCGTGATGCGCATGTCGTCCAGCGGCTCGTGCAGCGCTTCGGCGATCTTCTTCGCCAACTCGGGGTTGGCGTCGCCCGAGAGCAGCCTCAGCTCGCCCGGCTGCCGCGGTGAGCCCTCGGGCGCCTGCGGCCGTGTGTCGACCCGCTCGCCGATCCTGGGCTGGGCTATTTCTTTGCCACCGCCTTGTGGCGAGCACGCCGCCGCGCGGTGTACCCCTCGACGATTTTCATCTCGGGGCGGCCGATCGCCAGGCTCCCAGGGGGCACATCTTTCGTCACTACCGTATCAGCGGCGGTGGCCGCGTCGCTGCCGACCCGTACGGGTGCCACGAAAATCGTGTCGCACGCGATATGGGCGCGGTCCTCGATTTCGGTGACGTTCTTCTGGAACCCGTCCCAGTTGGCGGTGATGCTGCCCGCCCCGATATTCACGTTGGCCCCCACCACGGCGTCCCCGAGGTAGCTGAAGTGCGGCACCGCGCTACCCTTGCCGATCCGGGAGTTCTTGATCTCGGCGTGGGTGCCGACATGGACCTCGTCGGCAAGCTCGGTCCCCGCCCTTAGACGGCTGAACGGCCCGACCGTGACGCGTGCGGCAACTCTGGTTTGTTCCAGATGCGCGCGTTCGATCCTCGAGCCATCGCCGATGGTCGAGTCGCGGACCTGCGTCATCGGGCCGATGACGCAATCCTGGCCGATCACGCTGGCCCCGGTAATGGTGGTGAACGGGTGGACGACGGTATCCTGGCCGATCGCGACATCGGCATCAATGAAGGTTGTCGCCGGGTCGGTGATCGTCACGCCGCTGATCATCAGGGCATCGAGAACCCGCCGGCGCATGACGCGCTCCGCCTGGGCCAGCTGCCGGCGGTCGTTGATGCCCAGGATCTCGTCGCCGTCCGCGACGGCTACCGTCTCCACCTTGCCCTTGATCAGCCGAACCACGTCGGTCAGGTAATACTCGCCGGCCCGGTTCTTGTTTTCGACCTTGAGCAGCGCCGGCCACAGCTCGCGCCCGCTGAAGACATACACGCCCGAATTGACCTCCGAACTCGATCGCTGCTCATCGGTTGCGTCTTTTTCCTCGACGATGTCGCGGAACACCCCGTTGCGCCCGCGGACGATGCGGCCGTAGCCGTGCGGATCGGCGAGATTCGCGGTCAGCAGGGTCACCGCCGCGCCCGACTTGCGATGCTGGTCGAGCAGGGTCTTTAGCGTCTCTTCTCGAAGCAGTGGCGTGTCGGCGTAGAGCACGACCACCGGACCCGAGGTCCGGTGCGCGGTCGCGACCTGGGAGAGCGCGTGCCCGGTACCGAGCTGCCGTGCCTGCGGGACCGTCTGGCCCTGACCGTTGAGCGCCGCTTGCACGCCGTCCTGGGCCGGGTTGGTGACCACCAGCGTCCGCTCCGGATCGAGCGCGTGCGCCGCGGCCATCGCCCAGAGCAACATCGGCCGGCCGCCCACGGGGTGGAGGACTTTCGGGATTCTCGAGTTCATCCGGACGCCCCGGCCGGCAGCCAGCACCACCACCGTGACGCTCCCGCGCGGCTCCGGCGAGATGGGCCGTTTGGACCCCGCGGATGCGTTAGCGCGCATGGGAGGAATTGCCGCCGATTATACCTGCGTGCGGGAAGGAGTTTTTCGGCACTCTAGGCATCCTTGCCGAGCAAGCTTCCCACGGCCTCCCCCGTCGCGGTAACAGGCGATGACCATACGGCCAACAGTCGGGGCAGCCGTCGGGCTACTTGTGGTGGCCAGCACGCTCGTGGCGGGGCGTCCTATCGAGGCAAGGGCGGTTGGCGGGCTGAATACCGTCAGCGTGAGCCCCGGCCACGGCAGAGCCTCGGCCCCTTTCCAGGTGACTTATGCCGTCAGTCCGTGCCAGGGTGCCGCCGGGCTTACGATCGGGTTTTCCTGGGCCGGGCTTGCGCCCGCTGGCCAGGTCCTCGGAACGACGACGACCGATGGCACCTGTCGGGCCACGCTCTCGACCGTGCCGCCGGTCAACGCGGCGACCCATCAGCCACCGGCGCCGGGGACCTACCAGGTCTTTGGTTACGTGGCCCTGCCGACGGGCACGCCGGCGCCCAATACTGAGGCCAGTTCGAGCTACACGGTCGACGTGACCCCAACACCCACGCCAACAGCAAGCGCAACGGCGACAGCGAAGCCGTCCGCCAGCGCGCC
>Ga0209011_1001014_pt1 | contig 10209 bp, 6 predicted proteins | sample BlaSpr_A8_OM1_M3_FD_187986 | JGI IMG/M metagenome (GOLD analysis project Ga0209011, IMG submission 187986) | Forest soil microbial communities from Thunder Bay, Ontario, Canada - Black Spruce, Ontario site 2_A8_OM1_M3 (SPAdes) (version 2) | ecosystem: Environmental > Terrestrial > Soil > Boreal... | reverse complement strand
ACTTTCCCGCCCGCATCGATCCGCTGGCGGACCTCTTCGCTGTATTCGTCCGCGTGCGCGGGGAAGTATCCCGCCGTTTCGTGGCCGTAACGTGTTTCGGCCAGAGAAATATTCGCGGCAGCGTCGGCGGACTCGCTCAAATGCGGAAGAGAAATTTCATGAAGCGTCGCGCCATGCTTTTCCATGTCGCGTACCGCCGCTTCCGTCGCGCGGCGCACTTCGCCGTCGAGTTTCTCCCAGAAATATTCGCGCGGGCGGCCGAGGCGGAACTTCCGAAGCGGTTTGCGGAGAGCGGCGCTGAAATCTTCGACGCGATGCGCCGAGGACGCCGGGTCCAACGGATCGCGACCGGCAAGCAGGCCGAGCAAGATTGCCGCGTCGGCAACGCTGCGGGCGAGCGGGCCGACGTGATCGAATGCCGGCGCAAGAGGAACGGTGCCAAATACACTCACGCGCCCAAAGGTTGGCTTCAGCCCAACGATCCCGCACATCGCGGCGGGAATCCGAATCGAGCCGCCCGTATCCGTGCCGACCGATGCGACCGAGAGGCCCGCGGCAATTGCCGCGGCAGAGCCGCCGCTCGATCCGCCGGGAATGCGATCGAGCGCCCAGGGATTGTGCACGGGGCCGTAATGCGCGTTGTTAGACGTAATCCCGTAGGCGAACTCATGCAGATTCGTTTTTCCCAGCAGAACGGCGCCCGCGCGGGCAAGTCTCCGCACGACGGTGGCGTCTTCCGCGGGGATAAAATCGCGCAGCACTTTTGATCCCGCCGTTGTCCGGATACCGCGCGTGCAGATGTTGTCCTTGAGCGTGATGGGAATTCCGAGTAGCGGCTGATGGCGGTTGCCCGGTCCGCGGCGGCGGGTCAATTCTTTTTCCGCGCGGCGCGCGGCGGCGAGCGCGTGCTCGGCAGTGACGGTCAGATACGCGTTGAGTTGCGAATTGTATCGCTCGATCCGGCGCAGGAACTGTTCGGTCAACTCCACCGGCGAAACTTTGCGTTTTACCAGGAGCGCGCGGAGTTCTTCAATCGTGGCGAATGAGAATGAGTCTTCCCTGGTCATGGTGTCCCTTGATTCAAGTAGAGCTCGCGGCCGTCAGAAAATCTTTTCCTGCCTTCGCAGATTTCCGAAGGTCCCGATGTTAGCAATGATTAAAGCGACGCGGAACTGATTCTCCGTGCGGACCTGCCCGAGAGCAAGGCGGCGATACTCGAACGCAATTCCGCAGCAAGAACCGTTGTAGCTGACTTGCATCAACTGATTTTGCAGAAGATGCTGCTTGATGTCGTAGCTGAAGCCGAAGGTGGCATTCCAACCGCGGCGGTTCAAGTCGCCGTATCCCACTTGCGTGCGAATCTGGTTCGCGAGAGGCTGCAGAACGCTGGCGTTGTCGATGGAGAAATGCGCCACCGTAAAGTTGAAGTTCTGATACGGGCGGATTTTCAGCAGGGTGCCCGCGGTCGTCAATTTGTGGCGTAGCGTGTCATATTCCAGGCGAATTTGCGCGTCATAAGCACCCCCGGGGGTCACGCGGAAATCGCTATCAATCGGAGAGAAGTGGCGCGGCTCGGCGGCGAAGGCAAACGGAGTAATGGAATCGAGCGCCTGGAAGACGTTGCGTGTTCCCGGAACGAGCGCGCCATTGAACGTCGGGTCGAAGTAATACTTCTGCGCCACGCGCCAGCTCACCAGCTCGTCGGCCGGGGCGTCTCCTGTGCGGCGGAATAGACGCTGCGTGATCGAATACATGAATTCGTTCGTGTCCGTCAGGGTTTCGTCTTCATCAAAACGGATAAAGCGGTCGAATTGATTCACACCTCGCACGTAGCTGTAGGTTATCTCCGGGTCAATCGTGTGCTTCCATTTCCCGGTGCCTCTCTCCCAGACCCGCTCGAGCGACGGCGGCCGGAGATCGATACTCAACTCACCGGTGGTGCGGCGCAGGGAATCACTGACGACCGTGCCCGAAAGGACCTGCGCGCCGTAGCTGGTGGTCCGAACGGTGTAGCTGGGCGTGACCCCCAGCCAAGGTCCCCAGTGCAGCGGGACGACGACGCGCGGCGCGATTTCCGAGCGCTCCACGAGGTCGGGTGTGTCGATTCCAGGGACCACCACTCCTGCCACCAAATTCTCATCGCTGCGGTGGTGGGCCCCAGCAAAGGCATCCACGCCGAAATAAATTGGCAGGCGCCTCCAGGGCGACTGATCCACGGAACTGAATCGCGCTTCCGGGGCATTGCGCAGCACGACGGCAACTTCCGGCTGCGCGTTCACGAAGTTTTTGTAACTTCCCGCGGCAAAATTGGCGCTGAAGCCGTGGAAATTGTTGGTCAAGAATGCGGAGCTGCGCACCTCGGAATTGACGGCTTCGCCGAATGTCGGTGAAAAAGCCAATCGAAAAGTGAGGGACGTTAGCTGATTGAGATCCGCTACAGCGCGCCATCCGCCACTTAAAAGAGCATTGAATCCGAATTGCGCGGAGTGGCCTCCCTGCTTTATTCGCACGCCTGTTGAATCCGGCAATCCGCGGTCCATGACGCCGAAATACCGAGCTGTCAGGCTCACGTTTTCCCAGGGCTTGGCGCGGAGGTCGAAGTTTTGCTGCCAGCCGCGACGGCTGAGCATAGCTGCGCCGAGCGAGAGATCCGCCCAGTCTCTAGGCGCCCAGTAATAGCTGTCGCCTATCACGAATCCCTTCAGCGAAGTGTCGCTGAACTCGGGCAATAGGAACCCGGATTGCCGCAGTTTGCTTCCCGCTGGAGCCGAGGCATAGGGCAGGTATATCAACGGAACGCGAAACAAGCGAAAATTGGCGTTAACCAGCGCGACGGAGTGATCCACGTGCAGCGTGGCATGCGTGGTAAAAAATTTCCAGTTCGGTTTGTCTGGTTCACATACGGTCAGCCAGGCATGCTCGATGGTGTAGGTGCGACTGTCCAGCCGCCGGACCTCCTGCGCCTCGAAAGTCAGTGGGTTGGGCGAGACCAGGACGTTTGCATTTGGCCGATGCGCCGCCGTCACTTCGCCGCGCACGTGCTCGAAACGGCCCTCCCCGGTTTTTATGTTGAAGTCGGCGGAATCCGCGACCAGGTGCTGCGTGTCCACGTCCATTTGGACATGGCCGCGCGCCGCACCCACGTAAGTTTTTGCGTTGTATTGCACGTGGTCGGCGCGCAACCGATATCCTTGGTATAGAATTTCGACCTTGCCGTCCGCAAAAAATACGTCGCCTTCCTTGCGCTGCTGTTCGGCCTCCAGTCGCACCGTTGCGTCGCCGGATGCCGGCAGCGCCCGTTGTGCCTTAACTTGTGCCACGATGCCGGACGCAGCGACAGTGCCTGCGAGCAGGACGCTGAGGGCCCGCGCGGAAAGTGCGCCGATGATCTTGCGGAAGGTGACCATATGTCATGTCGGCGGGCTTCCAGTAATGCCCGCATTCGAGCGGTGACGTCGCCGCTCACCTGCACAACGGCAAGCCCAAATCGCTTCACTGAAAATAGCTCGCTAGCCTAGCATTCCCCCCGGATGCTTACAACGACGGTGAACCGGCCCGAATTGTGGCGGGACCCGTGTAGAACCCGCACCCGATTCCGCCGCATTCCATAGATTCGGATCGCGCACCTCACGCTGCCTGGGGTATCCAATTCGCGACAATTGGAAGCTTTTCTTTCCAGTTGCGCGCTCTGCTGCTAAAATGCTTTCGACTCACGAATTCCGTTCGGCGAGAAATCCGCAGCGCAAAACGGATCGGTGATAAAAACCTGCCAGCATTGCGGCGCCGTCAACGGCGAACCGGCTGAAATTTGCTGTTTTTGTGACGCTCCCCTGGGCCACTCCGGGCGGACTGGCGTTTCGCGTCGTGTCATCACTCCCACGGAGGGCAATCTCGCCGTGCAGCCGGAGTGGCGGCGCGAGGTTTCCGACCGGCTTCATTCGTATCGAGTCCGCCACGGTGGCGTGGCCGCTGACCTGCAGTCCGAGCTGCCATTTGAGGCTGATTCTGAGTCCGCGATCGAAGAGGCCGATCCTCTCCCTACCTACGCTCCGCGGGCGCCTGTTCGCCGGCGGCTGCGGACCGAACGCGTCGAAATCTCGATCCCCAGGCATGAGATCGCATACCCGGCCGCGGAAGTTCATCGTCCGGAGGCAGCGCAACCTGGCTTCAGAGCCATGCCGGACTCACCTTTCCCGGTTGCGCCGCTGCGCGAGCGGCGGAGGGCTGCGATGCTGGACATCGGATTACTCCTGTTCAGCTACGGCGGAATGCTGGCGCTGTTCTGGGCGCTGGGAGGCCGCATCGGATTCAATAAACTCGATGCCGTGGTCACCGGGGCTACGCTGATATTGTTTTACGCGCAATACTTCGCGTTGTTTACGGTCTTTGGCGGTTCCACTCCGGGAATGATGCTTCGCCGGCTTCGCGTTCTGAGTTTCGATGGCAACATGCCCACTTCCCGGCAGATGATTTGGAGGAGTTTCGGCTACCTGGTTTCTGCCGGGAGCTGCTTCCTGGGGTTCTTATGGGCGCTCTGGGATGATGATCACCTCTGCTGGCAGGACCGCATATCACGGACGTATCTCACGTCGATTGATTACCTTGCAAGGGGCGAATCTTCGGCGACCGCCGCTCGCGAATCGGGAAGGGCCCGGTAGATAACAGCGAATTCCGGCGGGCTTCAAGTAAAGCCCGCGCCCGGTCAGAATCCCTGCATGACGATCGCGTTAGGCGTGCTATAATTAGAGGGTTACTTCAAAGATTGAGGCCAACAAACGATGAGCCGCCTCGCGAGAATTTCTGTTGTCACCCTCTCCGTCGTTATATTTCTATATGTTGGTTTGGGGTATGTTCTCGGCAAGACAAGCGACGACAAGTCCTACCGTTCGCTGAGTGTGTTCGGCGAGGTCTTGCAGCACATTCAGGAAGACTACGTCGACGAACCGAACATGACCCTGGTCACCGCCGGGGCGCTGCACGGCCTGCTCGAATCTCTCGACCCCCAATCCGGATATCTGAGCGCGCGCGAATACGCGGATTACCGCGATCGATTGAAGAACACGCAGCATGGCGATACCGGGATGACGATTTCGAAACGTTACGGCTACATTGTCGTCGTATCGGTTGTGCCCGACGGACCGGCCGAGAAGGCCAGCCTGCGCGACGGGGAAATCCTCGAGGCCATTGGTGGATTTGGCACCCGCGACATGTCCGTGGGACAAGCGACGATGCTCCTACAGGGCGCGCCGGGCACGTCCGTGAAGGTGGCTATCGTGCGGCGCGGCAAGACGGAACCTCAGGAAATCAGCATCAACCGCGCGGTGATTGGGCCGCAGCATGTGGTAGCCGACCGAGTCGCCGAAGATGTTGCGTATGTGCGCCTGCCGGCCATGGAAACACTGGATGTGACGGAGTTGCGCGAAAAGCTTGTGCAGTTTGACAAGCAGGGTTTGCACAAACTCGTTCTCGATCTGCGAGATTGCACGCGCGGGCAGGTTCAGGAGGCGGTATCAGCAGCCCAGCTGTTCATCTCCTCCGGGAAGATTACGGCACTTGAAGGACAAACCGTTCCGCGCAAGGAGTTCTCGGCGGAGCCCGACAAGGTCGTGTGGCGATCCCCGGTGGACGTCCTGATCTCCCCGAGCACATCGGGTGCCGCGGAAGTGCTGGCTGCCGCAATCAAGGGCAATAAGCGAGGCGAAGTCCTGGGCGAACGCACGTTCGGGATTGCGTCCGAGCAAAAAATCATCCCACTCGATGATGGCGGAGCCGTGATCCTCACGGTCGCGTTCTATTCCACGCCGGAAGGCAAGCCCATCGCCGAGGATGGCGTTGCGCCCACCGTCGAAGTGCATGCGAAGTCCCAGGATCCGTCTGCCAGCGCCGACACTGAAGAATCGGCGCCGCTGGGTCCCGGCCAATTGCCGACGGCCGACGATCCGGTTTATAACAAAGCGCTCGAGCTGCTCAAGGGCGGCGAGGCCAGCAAGGCCAGCAAGGCTGCCTGACGTGTGAGCCGCGGCTCGATCGGCTTCCGCAGAATTGTCCCTTACATTTCCCGCTCACACTTTGTATTTCTTTCTCTGTTCGGCGTTGCGCTGTTCTGCGCGACCGGCTGCAAGAATACCACTCCCCCGACTGCCTCTCAAATCCGCGCTGTAACGCGTGAACTCGTTCTTGCCGCGCGGAATGCGAGCGGCGGACGAGTCGAAGTTGGGATGCGTCCTGAGTATGCTGCGCGTCAGGGCGGCAAATCCCAAACACTTTCCGTCGATCACATTTACATCACAGTTCCACTCACCCGTTCGGGCGTTCCTGACTGGGCCGCGCATGACGCGATCGAGAAAGAACTCGCCCGGGTCGCCGAGGCGCATCACTTGCAACGCGTGCCGTATTCGGAAGCGCCCGGTATGGAGCGTTTCGACTATGTGCTGGAGGGCCGGCGCACGCAGTCGATTCATCTCGTTACGCCTCTTGCCGTTGCCGCGTCTTCGCTACCTGCGTCACACCGGCCGCGCCTGGCGATCGTGATTGATGATCTTGGGAGCGATCGTGCTCAGGCGGACGCGCTGTTTCGGCTATCGTATCCGCTGACCCTGTCCGTGCTTCCGCACCTGTCCAATTCCGGAGAAATCGCCGAGGAGGCGCACCGGCGCGGCTATCAAGTCTTGCTTCACCTGCCGATGGCTTCGAATGGAGGCGGGCCAGACGAACCGATTGAGTTGTACCCGGGCATGGACTCGAGTGCTGTGGGACACACGTTCGCGGCGATGCTAGACACGGTACCGTATGCCGTGGGTGTGAACAATCATGAAGGTTCGCGCGGCACTTCCGACTCCGCGTTGATGAGCGAATTGATGCCATTGCTGCTTGAGCGCAAATTGTTTTTTGTGGACAGCCGGACAACGACCGCTACCGTTGCGGAGACCGCGGCGCACACCGCGGGTGTTCCCGCGACTTCGCGGAATGTTTTTCTGGACGATGAACAGTCGCCCGGCGCTATCCGAAAACAATTTGCATTGGCCGTTCGCGACGCGCGCGAAAAAGGATCCGCGCTGGCCATTGGGCATCCGCATCCAAAAACATTGCAGGTTCTCTCCGAAATGCTTCCGGAGGCCGAACGCCAGGGCGTCACGCTGGTTTTTGCGTCCGATCTTGTGCGGTGAAGTTGTGCAACGTGAATCTCAGTTCAGGATTTCCGCGGCCAGCGAAACGACTCGCTCGGCAATCGCCAGGCATGACGTGAGTCCCGGCGACTCGATCCCAATCAGCTGAATCGCGCGTGGCGCGACGGCCTCGCGTGCGATCACGAAGTCGGCGACGCCCGCGTGCCCGGGCGGCACCAGCTTCGCGCGAATTCCCGAGTAGGCCAGTTGCAGGTCCGCGGCTTCAATCTCAGGCAACATGGGCTTCGCGCGGCGCACGAATTCTTCGACGGGCAGGCGGTTGCGCTCGTAATCGTTTTTCTCGGAGATGTAATCCGCCGTCGGACCTACCAGCACCGTTCCCCAAAGCGTTCGCGTCAGGTGCACGCCGAGGCTCAGCCCATCGGTGTGGGGCAGCGGATAGACGAGGTTGTTTATCAGATACGATTTTGCGCGCACCAGTTCGCAGTATTCTCCGCGCACGGGATAAATGCGATAGGCGCGGTTGCCGAGCATGGCGGCAATTTCGTCGGCGTATAGGCCGGCGCAATTAATCACGCATCGAGTTTCAATTGTTTCCTCGACCGTTTTCTCCGTTGCGTGCGCCGGGTTGGTTTCATCGCCCTCGGCAAGTGTTACGGCGATCGAATCCGCGCGCGAATCGAGCCGCACGACGCGCGCGCGTGGGAGCAGACTTGCGCCTCGATCGGTTGCGATGCGCGCAAGCGTTTTTAGGAGATCTTCCGCCGAGACGATTCCGGTCGAAGGAACTTCGAGTGCGGCGGTCGCTTCAATGTGGGGCTCTCTTAAATGTATCGTGTCACGATCTATCAGGCGCAGGCCTTCGACGCCGTTCGCACGGCCATTTGCTGAGAGATCTTCGAGTGCCGCTTCCTGCTGACCGCCATGCGCGACGACGAGTTTTCCGCAATTCCGGTGCGGCACGTTGTGCGCGGCGCAGAATTCGTGCAGCATCCGGTTGCCCGCGACGCACAACTGCGCCTTGAGCGAGCCGGGCGGGTAATAGATGCCCGAATGGATCACGCCGCTATTCCGCGTGCTCGCTCCCATCCCGAACTTCGGCATCTGTTCGACGAGATAAACGTCGCTCCAACGTTGCGACACCGCGCGCGCCACGGCGCAGCCCACCACGCCGCCGCCGATAATCACTATGTTTGCTCGATCCACGCTAGACAGGATAGATGATTTGCGTGGCAGGCGGTAGGTGACAGATTACAGGTGATAGGAAACAGTTGTATCTCGTTTTCGCGTTCGGCTTCCTCTGTGCTCTCTGAGAACCCTGTGTTGAGAGGCTTTTCGAGCTGATTTTTGATTTGAAACTCGACGAATCGGGTGTAGAAGATATGCGCGACCTGTGTTTGACTCGAACCAAGAATCAATCCGGAGGAAATTGCGATGTCCTCGAAAACTGTTTTGAAAACTTTTCTCGCATTCGTTGCGATGCTCTGGCTCTCGGGGAATCCGGCGGGAGTGCTCGCGCAAGTTCAGGCCCGGCCGGAGGCGGGGCCGTTCGACGCCGCACGGCTTACGATGCAGCCCCCGCCGCCGGAAGGCGTCGCCATTCGCGCTGGCCGATTGTTCGATCCGAAGACGGGAACGAACTTGACGAACCAGGTGATCGTGATTCAGGGCGACCGGATTACGGACGTCGGACCGGCCGACCGGGTGAAGATTCCCGCGGGCGCCAATGTGATTGATCTCAGCCGCGCGACCGTACTTCCCGGCTTGATTGACCGCCACGTTCACTTGACGGAGACCCCGGAACCAAACGAGGCGCGGTCTCTTATCGTTGCGCAGCACTACGCCCTGGCGGACATGTACGCTGGATTCACGACGCTCCAGGATATGAATTCACCTTACACGTATGCGACGGTCGAATTGCGCGACGCCATCAATAAGGGACAGATCGTTGGGCCGCGAATGCAGGTCACGGGACCAGCGCTCAATCCGAGGGGCGTTACAGCTTATGGTTCGCCGTCGGAGGTGATTCCATTCGGACTGGGCACTGGGATGCCGGTCTGGCAGAACTCTCAGAACATAAATTCACCGTGGCTTGCCCGCGCAGCCGTGCGCGACCATTCTCACTACGGCACCGACTGGATCAAAATCTATGAGACGGAAGATTACGAAGGAAGCGGATACCCGAAGCCATATGGTGCGGGCGCGTTCATGCCGGACGGCAAGATGATTAATGTTCCTTCATTGACGCTCGAAGAAAACCAGGCGATTGTCGACGAGGCGCACCGCAGAGGTTTGAAAGTGGCGTGCCACGCGTATGGCGGCGAAGGCTTGCGCATCTGCCTGGAGGCAGGCGTGGACCTTCCGATCCATGTGATCGTCGGCGTTACCGGCGCGGAAGGGCTGGACGATGAGACGATTCGGCTCTTCAAGAAGCCATTGGCGGATGGAACTCTCCGCCCCGTGAATCAAACTCTTTGGGATTTGGCCGGCCCGCTCGAGCAAGCCGATCTGAGAGCGAGCGGCGGCAAGAAAACGCGCTTGCGCCTGACGGAGCTGAGTTTCAAGAGGCTCGTCGCCGCCGGCGTGAAACAAACCTTCGGCAGTGGCGCGTACACCGTGGGACACGGTGTGCAGGCCTACCAATTCGCCATCTATGTGAAATGGGGAATGTCCCCGGCACAAGCGCTGCAGACGGCTACCAGCAACGCCGCCGAGAGCTTGAACTATGACTTGGGAAACCAGATCGGCTACGTGGAAAAAGGCAGGTTCGCCGACATGGTCGCCGTCTCCGGCGACCCGCTCACGGATATCACTGAGATGGAGCGGGTCAAGTTTGTGATGAAAGGCGGAGTGGTTTTCAGGAACGATATGAAGTAATGGGGCGTGCTTGAAGAAGGTGTCTGGGAATCGTCTGCTTCGAGTGAACGCTCGACCGCCTGAAACGGCTCTGCATTGGCCGCGACCTGCTTGAGGCTGGAGCCTACGCTCGCTTCGACAAGACGACCAAAGACGGTAAGGAGATGAGCGCCGCTACGATCACTCAGCGCACATTCCCTTTAGCCATTGTTGGCTATACACAGAT
>Ga0209011_1001013_pt1 | contig 10210 bp, 8 predicted proteins | sample BlaSpr_A8_OM1_M3_FD_187986 | JGI IMG/M metagenome (GOLD analysis project Ga0209011, IMG submission 187986) | Forest soil microbial communities from Thunder Bay, Ontario, Canada - Black Spruce, Ontario site 2_A8_OM1_M3 (SPAdes) (version 2) | ecosystem: Environmental > Terrestrial > Soil > Boreal... | reverse complement strand
CGCGGCTCCACCAGTCGACGATCGCCGGCTCTTGCTGCCACATCGCGCCAAGCTTGAGCAGCTCAAGCCGCAGGATGTACGGAATCACCGCGCAGTCGGCATTGCTGAAGCTATCGCCGGCGAGGTAAGGGCCGCGCTTGAGGTCGTCAGCCATCCACGCAATCATCTTCTGGTGCTGGCCGAGCGCGTCGATGACGAACTCTGAATCGAGGCCATGCTCGATGACGCTGCGCTTGTACTCGGCGCGCCGCTTCAGCGGCGCCTTGTTGATCTCGGCGAGCCATTGCTCGCGTGTCATTTTGAGAAATCGCGGCCGGAACGCCGTGGCGAAAGTCATGATGGTGCAGGCGTTGTGCATGTATTCGTCGATCAGCTTGTTGTAGAGGCGGACGCGATGTCGCGCGGCCGGCGTCTTCGGCATCAGCGGCGGATCGGGGAACGCCTCGTCGACGTAGTAGAGGATCAGCGAGGATTCGATGATGACGTTACCGTCATGCACCAAAGTCGGCACCACGCCGTTCGGATTGAGCTTCATATAGGCCGGGTCGTTCTGGTCGCCTTGGAGCGTGAGCAGATGCTCCGTGACCTCCTGGCGCTTTTCCTTGAGCGCGATACGCACCTTCTGGGCGCAGACCGAATTGATGTTGTGATAGAGTTCCAGCACGTCGTCCTCCTTGATTTTTTGTGCAGCCGGCTATTTCAGGCCGCAAGTCTGGCGCGATCGTGGGGCTGGCCGAAATCGACCGGCGTTCCTTTCGGGATAATCATCGTCGGGTTCACCTTGGCGATCGAATAGTAATTGATGACGTAATAACGCGCCGTGACCGTGCCGGCGATGCCGGGCATCTGGTAGAGGTCGCGCATGTAATTCGACAGGTTCGGATAGTCGGCGATGCGCTGCCTGTTGCATTTGAAGAGCGAGAAATAGGCGACGTCGAAGCGCACCAAAGTGGGGAACAGCCGCCAGTCGGCTTCGGTGATCTGACCGCCGACCAGATAGCGTTGCCGCGACAGCCGCGCCTCCAGCCAGTCGAGCGTTTCGAACAAGCCGTCGTAGGCTTCCTCGTAGGCGGCTTGGGATTTCGCGAAGCCTGAGCGGTACACGCCGTTGTTGACGTTGTGATAGACGCGCTCGTTGACGGCGTCGATCTCGGCCCGCAACGCCTGCGGATAAAGATCCGTGCGGTCGCCGGTGATTGCATTGAATTCCGTATTGAACATCCGGATGATCTCGGATGACTCGTTGTTGACGATTCGCCTGGTCTTCTTGTCCCACAATGTCGGCACCGTGACCTTGCCGGTATAGGCCGGATTGCTCGCCACATAGGCCTCGTACAGATAGTGAAAGCCGTTGACCTCGTCGGGAATGCAATCCGGATAACGCGGGTCGCGTTCAAACGTCCAGCCGTTCTGCTTGAGACCGGGGACCGAATAGGCGACGGAAATGAGACCCTCGAGTTTCTTGACCGCGCGATAGATCAGCGTGCGATGCGCCCACGGGCAGCCATGCGCGACATAGAGGTGATAGCGGCCGGGCTCGGCCTTGAAGCCCGACGCGCCGTCCGCAGTGATGCGGTCGCGGAATACGCTGTCGGCGCGCTTGAACTGGCCGGCTTGGCTGGTCTCCTGCGGCAGCTCGCCGTCCGTCCATTTGCCGTCGATGAGTACGCCCATGATATTGCCCTCAAAGAACGATACTGGGAACACACTCGCATATTAACCTAGCCCGCTGCTACCCGGGCTGTTGGCACTGTCATTCCTGATGCTGGCGCCGGTGTTCATCTGGTTCGCGCCGGAGATGACGCGCAAGGAGTTGACGGGTTTTGTCGGGGCTGCGTTCAGCGCGCGCCGCGCCCGAAGCGCGGGCGAGTGGCGACATTCGTTCGCGTGGCGCGGCTCGTGGACTACGCGTCTGTCGGCGTTCTGCTTGCCTTTGTTTCTTGCACATGAAACCGCCGAAGCGCTCGAAACCGAAGCGGGCACAATTCCCGGTTTGATGCTTCGAAGTCCGTTTTTAGGAATGGCGTGGCATAGCTCGGGCGCAATGGCATCGCGAGAAAGAGGCATTTATCCGCCCTTGCGAAACCCATCATCTGCCTGCGCAAAATTGATGTGTTTCGCTTCGCTGTACCCGTCTTGCAAACTTAAAAAGGAAATCATTTAACCGTTGGCGGCTTCAGTGGAACAACCAGCGTGCAGTTGGTGCCAATGGGAGTCACCGGCCGCTTCATTTCGGCTCCCAGTTGCATTGACAGTGCGGTGATCAGGCGCGTGCCGAGTCGTTTGCTCGCCGTCGGGTCAAAACCGGGGGGCAGGCCGGCTCCCTCATCGTGGACCGATACCAAAATTGAATTCTGGTCCGATTGCAACACCCGCACCCAGATCAATCCGCCGGGACAATCGGGATAAGCATACTTCCCCGCATTTGAAACGAGCTCATTGATGATAAGCCCCACGAGAATAGCGCGATCTGCCGCAATCTGAATTTCCTCGGGCGCGTCGAACTGGATTTTGCACGGAGCGACTGTCGGCTCCAGGTCGCCGGTGATTTCGCGCAGATATTCGACCAAATCGATATTCTCATGATCGGCATTATAAGCGAGACGCTCATAAGCACGGCCAACCGCATTGACGCGACTCGACGCTTCGTTGAGTCGTTCACTCAAGTCCGGGTCGCCGACCGAGCTGGCTTGGAGTTGAAGCATAGCCGAAACCACCTGCAGGCTGTTCTTGACGCGGTGGTTGACTTCCTTGAGCAGGACTTGATGACGATCAAGCGCGGCTTGCAGTTTGCGTTGATATTGCTGTTGCTCGATCGCCATTCCGAGGATGTTCGCGGCGCCTTGCAAAAAGGCGATGTCGTGTTGGCCAAACTCGCCTTCGGATGTGCTGTCTACTTCCAGCACACCGAACGGCGAGCCGTCGCCCTGCAGAATGACGTTCATCGCGCGGCGAATGCCGTGCTCGACAAGCAATTCCGGGGTTCTGAATCGTTGCTCGTTTTGGAGGTGGTTCGAAATAACGGGCTTGCCGGTGCGCAACGCATAGCCAGCAGGTGAGGCCAGATCGGCCCCGACACTTGCCGTGCCGACAACCCCGTCTTGCCAGCCCACGCCAGCGCGAACCAGAAGGCGGTTGTCGGCCGGCAGGTATTCCAAGACTTTACAGTATTCCGCACCCAGTCCTTCGGCCGTCATACGCGCGGTATGATTGAGCATGCCGACGAAGTCGGTGCCCTGCAACGCAAGGACGCCCAGTTCGGCAAGAAGTTCTTGTTGGCGAATGCGTTGGCGCAGCGCGCGGCCGGTCAGGTCTTCGGGCTGATCGTGACTCGTCGGAGGCTCGACGACCGGCTCTTTATGGTCAGACGGTTGGCTCATTTCCATCCAATATCACCGGCCTTGGAATTGCGATAGCACCGGAGACTAGTTCCAAAGAGAGTGTTGATCGCGCCGTACCCAGCCGGCAGCAAAAGGCGCGCGAAACGAAAGCGCCCCGGTTTTCCGGGGCGCTCCCATTAAGTTCCGACAGTGCTACTTACGCGGCCTGCTTCTGGACTTCGACAGTCTTGCCGTTGTTGCCGATCGGAATCGAGCGCGGCTTCTTGGCCTCGGGGATCTCGCGCACCAGGTCGACGTGCAGGAGACCGTTCTCGAGGCTCGCGCCTTTCACCTGGACGAAATCGGCGAGCTGGAACACGCGCTCGAAGGTGCGCGCCGCGATGCCCTGATAGAGCACCTCGCCGCTGTTGCCTTCCTCCTTGGCGTTTTTCTCGCCGCGGATGGTCAGCGTGTTCTCCTTGGCTACGATGGCAAGCTCCGGCTCATTGAAGCCCGCGACCGCGACCGATACGCGGTACGCATTCTCGCCGGTCCGCTCGATATTGTAGGGCGGATAACCGGGAGCGGCGCCCTCGAGGCCCTGATCGAGCAGCGAGAACAGCCGGTCGAAGCCGACGGTGGAACGATAAAGGGGAGCTAGATCGAAAGTTCGCATGGCATATCCTCCTTGAGCGACATGCGGTTGGCCCGTCCGGATGGACCAGGCCTAGAAATGCGCACCCGCATAGCGGCCTGCGCGGATTTGATATGGGTGGATGGCTGGGATCGCGCAAGGGGGCGCAAAATGTTGAAAAATATTGCGAATTTTAGTTGCCGCTTAAAGCAAAGAATGACTCCACGTGGCCTAGAAAGCGGCCTTGATCGCTTGGACAGCGTTTCTGTTCGCATTGATGATCTTGTCAAGGACGGCGCGAAGCGCCGCCGCCTTCGGCGGTCTTCGATCCTTGACAAGATTGCCGATGCGAACAATTGGCAGCCAAGCGATCAAGGCCGACCCCCGATCGGGAGGATTGGTCTCCGACGCAGGTTGAGGAGCACTCGTGGACTGTTATAAGCGTCAGGCCGCTTTCGGCTTAAAGCTCTCATGAAACTCGTCTCCATTCCCGCCAATCCAGTGCCGGACAATTTTGTCACCGGCGCGTTGAAAACGCCGGACGGCGTGAGCTTGCGCTTTGCCCGCTGGCTGCCGCCGGCCGGACGCAAGGGCACCGTGGTCATTTTGCAGGGCCGCAGTGAGTGGATCGAAAAATATTTCGAGACGGTGCGCGATCTGCGTTCGCGCGGCTTTGCCGTCGCCACGCTCGATTGGCGCGGCCAAGGCCTGTCGGAGCGCATGCTGAGCGACCGGCACAAGGGCTACGTGCGCGACTTTGCCGAATACGACACCGACCTCGAAACCCTCATGCGCGAGATCGTGCTGCCGGATTGTCCGCCGCCGCTGTTCGCGCTCGGCCATTCCACCGGCGCCACCGTGCTCATTCGCGCCGCCTATCGCGGCCGGCGCTGGTTCGATCGCATGGTGCTGGCGGCGCCGCTGATCGACCTGCAGGGTTTTGCCGGAACGACCACGGCCAAGGTTTTGGTGCGCGTGCTGCGCCTCGCCGGCTTCGGCAGCATGTATGTGCCGAAGGGCAATGTCGGAATCATGGAGGCAAAACCATTCGTCGGCAACATTTTGACGTCCGATCCGGTACGCTATGCGCGCAACCAGGCGGTCCTCGAAGCCGAGCCTGAGCTGGCGCTCGGCGCGCCGACCGTGGCCTGGACCGACGCGGCGTTTCGCACCATGCGGATGATGCGCGAGCGCAGCTATCCGGCGCATATCCGCCAGCCGATCCTGATCATTGCCGCCGGCGCCGACGCCATCGTCTCCAATACGGCCATCGAGGATTTCGCCACCTTGTTGCGCGCCGGTTCGCATCTGGTCGTGGTCGGCGCCCAGCACGAGCTGTTGATGGAGCAGGAGCGCTATCGCGCCCAATTCTGGGCGGCGTTCGACGCCTTCGTGCCGGGCACGGCGCTGTATTGAAGGCCGCTCAAGTCCCGCTCAGCTAAAGGTTGCCATCGTCTACCAATAAATTTGCCGGTAACGCGCTGCACAACGCCGTCGCAAATCACGCGATTGTCATCTCTCGGGCATGATAATTCTCGATAGTGTCGGCGACCTCCGCCACGCGTCGCTTGGCAGCGACGAATGTGACTATGACTTTCGCTTTAAGCGCTGCGCGAAAAATCTTTCATAGCGACACTTCCGCCTCGTTTTCCGACAGCGCTTGCTGCGATGGTCTTCCTCGTTGTGTCATCAAAGCTGGGAGAAAGAAATGTCCAACGGTAATGACGAAGATAAGTCGAACCTGAAAAACAGCACACTCAATCGCCGCAACGTGTTGCTGGCTAGTACGACGCTCGCCGCAGCGTCGGCGCTGGGCACGGCCGCGAGCGTGCCAAAGGCCGTCGCGCAGCAACCGGCAGCGACGCCGCCATCAGGAAAACAGCCGAACATAGTCTTCATCATGGGTGACGATATCGGCATGTGGAACATCGGCGCCTATCACCGCGGCCTGATGGCCGGGCGGACGCCGAACATCGACAAGCTTGCCGCGGAAGGCACGCTGTTCACCGACTACTACGCCGAGGCGAGCTGCACCGCCGGCCGGGCGCAATTCATCACCGGCGAACTGCCGATCCGAACCGGCATGACCACCGTCGGCCAGGCCGGTTCGCCCATCGGTATTCCACCACAGGCGGTGACCATCGCGACGGTGTTGAAGTCCATGGGATATGCCACCGGCCAGTTCGGCAAGAACCACCTGGGCGATCTCAACGAGTTCCTGCCGACCGTCCACGGCTTCGACGAATTTTTCGGCTACCTCTATCACCTCGACGCGATGGAAGACCCTGCGCATCCCGGCTACCCGCAGGAATTGTTGAACGTCGTCGGCCCCCGCAACATGGTCCACTCTTGGGCCACCGACACGGACGACCAGACGGTGATGCCGCGCTGGGGCAAGATCGGCAAACAGAAAATCGAAGACGCCGGCACGCTCTATCCGAAGCGGATGGAAACCGTGGACGACGAGATCCGCGACCTGTCCTTCAAGTTCATGGACAAGGCGAAGGCCGACGGCAAACCCTTCTTCGTGTGGCTCAACCCGACGCGCATGCATATCGTCACCCACCTGTCGCCAAAATACGAAGCCACGCGCAATTCGCAGAACGGCTGGACCATTCACGAAGCCGGCATGGCGCAGCTCGACGACGACGTCGGTTTGGTGATGCAGAAGCTCAAGGATTTGGGCGTCGACAACAACACCATCGTCGTGTTCTCGACCGACAACGGCACCGAAGTCTTTACCTGGCCGGACGGCGGACAGACGCCGTTCGCACAGAGCAAGGGCACGGTTTTGGAAGGCGGTTTCCGCGTGCCGGCCATCATCCGTTGGCCGGGCAACGTGCCGGCTGGCAAAGTCGAGAACGGCGTCATATCCGGGCTCGATTGGTTCCCGACATTCGCCGCCGCCGCCGGCAATCCGAACATCGCCGCGGAACTGAAGCAGGGCAAGAAAATCGGCGACACGACGTACAAAGTCTATCTGGACGGCTACAACCAGATGGACATGATTACCGGCAAGGGACCGTCGGCGCGGCACGAAGTCTGGTACTTCGGCGAAAGCGAGCTTGGCGCAGTGCGTATCGACGATTTCAAATATCGTTTCATCGACCAGCCTGCAGGTTGGCTCGGTGAAAAAACTAAACCCGACGTGCCCTACCTGATCAACCTGCGCCTCGATCCATTCGAGCGCACGGGCTGGCCTGACAGCGGCACCAAATATGGCGCCCAACAATACTTCGACTGGTTCAAATACGAATTCTGGCGCTTCGTATTCGTCCAGCAGCAGGTGGAGAAACTGGCCATGACGGCAATCGAGTTCCCGCCGATGCAAAAGGGCGCGAGCTTCAACCTCGATGCCGTGAAGGCGAAAATCGCGGCGGCCCAGGCGTCAATAGCAAAGTAGGCAATCCCGGATATTGCAAGATTGCCAAGACACCGGCCGCCCGGGCGTAGCCCGGGCGGGTTTTCGATCCCCTTTTATCGATCAACGGAAGCGGCATCATGACATCGACGCGCGCGCCCTCCGGCGTCGACCGCCGCACGCTGATTTCGGGGCTGGCTTTGTTGCCGGCGGCATCCGGGGCGCTGCTTGCCACTGCGGCGCAGGCACAGGTGACGCCGGGCGCTGCGCTGACGTCGTGGAACGATGGGCCAGCCAAACAGGCGATCCTCGACTTCGTGCACGCCACCACCGATCAGGGCAGCCCGAAATTCGTGCCGCCCGAAGACCGCGTCGCCACGTTCGATCAGGACGGTACGCTGTGGGTCGAGCATCCCATCTATAGCCAGGTTGTCTATTGCCTGGATCGCGTTCCGGCGCTGGTGGAGCAGAAGCCGGAGCTCAAGAAAATCGAGCCATTCCGGACCGTACTGTCCGGCAATCGCGAAGCGATCGCAAAACTGTCGCTGCACGATCTGGAAGCCATTCTGGTCGCAACGCTGACCGGCATGCCCGTGGAGGCGTTCGAAGCCGAGGCCGCGAAATGGCTGACGACGGCCAAGCATCCGCGCTGGAACCGGCTTTATACCGAACTCGTCTATCAGCCGATGCTCGAAGTGCAGCAATACCTGCGCGACAACGGCTACAGGACCTACATCGTCACCGGCGGCGGTCAGGATTTCGTCCGCGTCTATGCGCAGCGGGTTTATGGCATCCCGCCCGAGCAGGTGGTCGGCTCCGCGGCGGGAACGAAATTCAGTTACGACAAAAACGGCAAGCCGTTCCTGACCAAGGAGCCAAAGCTTCTCCTCAACGACGACAAGGCCGGCAAGCCCGAGGGCATTCATCTGATGATCGGCCGGCGCCCGCACGCGGCGTTCGGCAACTCCGACGGCGATCGCGAGATGCTGGAATATACCGGCTCAGGCGACGGCGCGCGACTGATGATGCTGGTGCTGCACGACGATGCGCAGCGCGAATATGCCTACGGCCCGGCGCGCGGCCTGCCCGACACCAAGGTCGGCGCCTTCACGCCGGCGCTCGACGCCGAGGCGAAGAAGAACGGCTGGACCGTGATCAGCATGAAGGGCGACTGGAAGCGCATTTTTCCCTTTGATTAGCCCGGTCAAAGGCGCGCAACGCGCCCGCGGCTTCACTCGTTCAACAACGCCATCGCATGCTCATGCACGCGCTTGTCGCCGGCGGCGATGATGCGGCCGCCATTGTGCGGGCGGCCGTTGTCCCAGGTGGTCATGATGCCGCCGGCACCCTCGATGATCGGGATCAGCGCCAGCACGTCGTGCGGTTTCAGCTCGGTCTCGATCAACAGATCGACGTGGCCGGCGGCGAGCACGCAATAGGCATAACAATCGCCGCCGTAGCGCGACAGCCGCACCTCCTTCTCGACACGGCGGAACGCTTGCCGGTCGGCCTCGTTCATCAACAGCGGGCTGGTGGTGAGCATGATGGCGTCGCTCAGCGAAGCGCAGGGGCGCACCTGCAGCGCGCGGTCGCCGGCCGGCCCGCGATAGCGCGCGCCGCGGCCGTCGCCAGAAAAATGCTCGCGCGTGAACGGCTGGTGCATCATGCCGTAGATCGGCACGCCGCCACGCGTCAGCGCAATCAAGGTGCCCCAGGCCGGCAGGCCGCAGATGAAGGATTTGGTGCCGTCGATCGGATCGAGCACCCAGACATATTCGGCATCGGGACGGTCGGCGCCGAGCTCTTCGCCGATGACGCCGTGCTCCGGAAAGGTCCGCTTGATCAGCGCGCGCATGGCGGCTTCGGCGGCGCGGTCGGCCGCCGTCACCGGATCGAAGCCGCCGGAGCGGCTCTTGTTCTCCACGCCCAGCGCGCTGCGGAAGAACGGCCGGATGGTCTCGCCGGAGACTGCGGCAAGCTCGTCCACGAAGGCTGCAAAGTCGATGGCGGTCATGAACGGCCTCGTACTCCGAGGTAGCGGAGAGTTCCGGAATCGGCAATCGGCGTGTTGCCGATCCGCAACGTTTCGGTGCGAAATGCTTAAGAGAGCCGGAAATAGCGGCAGCAGGCTGCGCCTGGCGTGTTTTTGGGCAAGGCGGTGCTCGTTCCTAAGATCATGAAATAAAACATCTATTTGTGCCGTCCCACCAGCTTCAACGAGATCAAGACGCTGCCCTGCAGAATCCGCGGGATAAGTTCCATCGGAATAGGTCAACAGCACTTGCGTTTTGTGCGGCGCGGTGTATCTTATTGCAGTGCGGTAGCGGGAGGCTTCCTCGCGCTACCGTCGCCCTCCTTGGGCGTTTCCTCCCTAGACTTGGGCCGCTCCCGCAAGGTGAGCGGCCCCTTTCTTTTGGCCTTCGGCTTGTTGCGCGCCGGTGGATTGTCGCGGGGATTTATTCCGCCGCCGCCCGGTAGGGCCGCAACTCCTCCAACGGGATCGTGGCAAGGCGATCCGACAGCAGTTCGAACTCGCTCGCCAGGCGCGCGAACGAGGCCGACCGCTCGTAGCGGCGCTCGTCCATATACAGCGCCCGGTTGATCTCAAGCTGGATCGCGTGCAGGCCGGTTGTCGGGTTGCCGTAGTGCTCGGTGATGAAGCCGCCGGCATAGGGCTTGTTGCGGCTGACCGCATAGCCGAAGCCGCGCATGGTCTGTTCGATGGTCTCGGCGACGATGGGAACGCAGCTCGTGCCGTAGCGGTCGCCGAGCACCAGATCGGCGCGCGGGCGCTCGTCTCTGGCGCCGGTCGTCGACGGCATGGAGTGGCAATCGATCAGCATGGCGGCGCCGAAATCGCGATGCAGCCGCATGAACAGGCGCCGCAAGGCGCGG
>Ga0209011_1001012_pt1 | contig 10214 bp, 14 predicted proteins | sample BlaSpr_A8_OM1_M3_FD_187986 | JGI IMG/M metagenome (GOLD analysis project Ga0209011, IMG submission 187986) | Forest soil microbial communities from Thunder Bay, Ontario, Canada - Black Spruce, Ontario site 2_A8_OM1_M3 (SPAdes) (version 2) | ecosystem: Environmental > Terrestrial > Soil > Boreal... | reverse complement strand
TGGTTGTTCTCGCCGATACGCTGCTCTTTGGCTGGCTCGTTTTCCGCAGCGAGCCGGCTGAACTTGCTAGCCCGCGATCGACTGTGCCTGCTGAGTAAAGGGCTCTAAGGGCCGCGCCATAACTGCGCCTTAACCGCAATCCGTCACCATCTCGGTGACCTTCTGGTGGTCATTGTGCGTGAGAGCCGTCGCTGGCGCATCAGCGGCGGCTTATTCATAGGGTTGGGGGTCCCATTGAATTATCAAGCGTTCACGAACGACAGCCTCACCCTGATGTACGAGGGCGTGCGTGGCGCCCTGGCATCTGATGATACGACTAAGGCGCAGGGAGGGGAAACCAGATTTCGCGTCCGCGAGACGCCCGACTGGAAGCAGCCCGCTGCGGATCTCGATTCTGAAATGCTCAAGCGCGGAATGTTTTTCGAAGTCATCGATTGGTCGGAAGATCAGGCGCAGCTTCCGTTCGAGTGATGAAGCGTTTCGAGCTTCGGTCAGCACGGCGACGGCTTTTTTGCTGGCGTCCGGACGATCAGAGGTGAGCGGCCCGCGGCTCAGGCAACTCGCAGGCCGCTATCCTATGGCCGTTGCCGGATTGCTGATTGCGATTTCAATCAGCTGCTGACGCACGAGACCCCGGACGCGGTGGCGGTCCCGGTGCATCAGGATTCGCCCCTAGTCAGTCCTTCCGTAGCGGCGGCGCAATCACGTGACGAAGCCCGGCCCCCTCGGTGTTAATGTCGATCCGCTCGGCGAGGCGTTTAGGATGTGCCATCGGCGCTCTGCAGCCTAATTGTGGCAGTAATGTCATAGCGCTCTGTTGCGGGGCGACATTGTGTCTGCACCGCGCATGATCCTAGCATAGCGCAAGAGATCGCCGTCGAGGGAGGAGCCGTCACGCGGAGGCTCTTGCCAGGGGCGTTCTGTCCAGTAGATTGCGATCTGCCAGGTCGCTAGTTGACCGGTATCAACGTTCATGAGTGGCCACACCTCAAACGACCGACGAAATCAGCGCACGTAATCAAGCGGCAGCCCGTCGAAGTGTGGCATAATTTCCGAGGCGATCGCCGAAGCGGTTCGAAGGGAAGCATCGAGCGGCAGTGTTCCGAAAGCAATTTGGCAAAGAAGGTAGCTGATACCTGCGTCCGACGCCTGCGCCGCCAGAGTCTTGCGGACGGTGGATGCCGATCCGGCGATCGAAAATCCTATCCGCCCAGCCTCATCGAACGTGGTCGGCAGCATTGGCGGCATTGGCAGGTCACGCTGCCTGGAAAGGTGGGTAAACGTGTTGAACCATCTTTCGTAGGCTGGAGCAGCCAAGGCGCGAGCCTCTTCGTCGGATTCGGCGATGACGATCTGGCGGACCATACCCAGGAGCGGCATGATGGCTTCGGGGGTTGCCTTGGCCTGCCAGCGGGAGCGGTAGGCATCCGTGATAGCGCGAACGCGGTCCACGACACCGACGGAGACGATGTTCACACCATTGTCGGCAGCCCAAACAGCAGTTTCCTGCTGCATGGTGCCGACCCAAAGCGGTGGGTGCGGAAGCTGGACGGGAGATAAAGATATCGGAACATCCTGCAAGTCAAAGTGGCGACCGTGATAGCTAAGCGTACCACCGGCCATGGCCTGAAGAACGACGTCAGTCGCTTCACGATAGCGACTCTGCGCTTCGCCGGCCTCCACGCCAAAGAAACCGAGCTCGACCGGTGCGGCGCCGCGGCCAATACCCAGCTCGACCCGGCCGCCGCTCATCTGGTCGAGCATGGAGATTTCTTCGAAGGCGCGCAGGGGATGGTACAGGTTCAGCAGCATCACCAGCGGTCCAAGGCGCAAGTGGGTGGTCCGCTGCGCCATGGCAGCCAAAAACAGATTTGGTGAGGAAGCAATTCCATGCGGCGTACCATGGTGCTCGGCCACGTGATAGGCCCGGAAGTGGGCCGCCTCGCAAGCTTCCGCGAGCCGAAGGCGCTCTTCATATTGGCTCGCCAGACCACGGCCCGCATCGTCCATGTGATCAAACACGCCAAACTTCAGAGGCTGCATCGTGTTCCTACGCATTTTAGAGAACTTGCCAACCTCCCGGAGCCACAAGACGCGAGCGGCTGAGCTCGCGTTCTACTACCCCACTTTGCGTGCAATCTGATTACAGAATCGGGCGCGTGGGCGCTAATTGGTTACAATGGTAATAGCTTCCACGTCGCAACCAATAACCAGAGAGGCCGGTGGATAGGTGCCGGTCTGCAAGGAACGCGAGAACAGGCACGGCAGCGGCATGCATGGGGCGGCTATGCCACGGTAGCGGAGCGGCTCATTTTCTCCCATCGCGCGTCGGATGCACTCCGGCTGGCGTCTGCGCCGGTCCCCATTTCATAGGAGTCCTCACCTGCTAGGATGCGCGCCGGCATGTCGCCGAGCTTCGCCACCTTAAGGATCATCGCCGCAACGCCGGCTGGGTCGTGTAGGAAAGAAGCATAATCCCGAGAACGCATCATGCTGACCGTAGCCCCCACAGTGTTGTCATAGGCCGTATCGAATGGCGCGACCTTCAAGGACGCAGCTTCGGCGAACCGCGTTCGCATCGCGCCGGGTTCAACTGCTGTGACCTTGATACCCAGCGGGGCAACTTCCAGTGCCAGTGTCTCGGCCAGCGCCGAGACGGCGGCCTTAGACGCATAATATATGCCCGCGCCAGGCGTCGCGATGCGGGCGCCGATCGACGAGATCAGGATGATCCGGCCTTGCCTCTGCGCACGCATGGTTGGCAATGCCGCCTTGCAGGCGTGGATGGCGCCCATGAAATTCGTGTCGAATTGCTGCTCGATAAGATCAAGCGGCATATTCTCGATCGAACCCACGCCAGCGAAGCCGGCATTATTGACCAGAACGTCCAAGCGCCCAAAGCGCTCGATGGTTGCCTCAACAACATCGCGTGCGTTTCTTCCATCGGTCACTTCCAGCCGCTGTGCGAGCAGCTGGTCGGGAAACTGTGATGCCAGATCGTCCAGCGTCCGAGGGTGGCGAGCCGTGGCGACGACATTATGGCCTTCGGCCAGCGCCGCTTCCACTATCGAGCGCCCCAAGCCAACTGAGCTGCCGGTTACAAGCCATGTCTCTTTCATAGATACCTCGGTATTGAATGATTACCGTGGTGTAGATAGATGCCTTGTTCTATCTGCCAAGAAGGCACGTTGCTGATACCGAGGGCACAGGATTGTGATCGAGAATGGACGTTACCGTTTCACGGATGACTGCGATCGGGTGGCCGACATTTTGCGCCGCGTGGGCGACAAATGGAGCGTGCTCGTCGTTGTCCTGCTCGAACTCGGCCCACGACGGTTCAACGACCTCAAGCGCTCGATTCCCGGCGTTTCGCAACGTATGCTTACGCTGACCTTGCGCAATCTAGAGCGCGACGGGTTTGTCGAGCGCACGGTCACGCCCAGCATACCTCCACACGTTTCCTACGGGCTGACCGATCTGGGGCAATCGTTAAGCGTACCTGTCAGGGCCCTTTGCGCATGGTCTTTAGCAAATATCGATGCCATCGATGCCGCCCGAGAACGGTTTGAACTGAGCGCTGCCGATAAATGAGCTTAGACGTCCCCTGTATGCGCTCCGCGCTTGAGCGTGGACGGGCAGAAAGCCACCCGCAGTAGGGTCTTGCCTAACCTGAGCGAGTCGGATTCGTTTCCCAGAGCGCTATCGGCTCAGGGGTGATGATGCCTGATCTGTTTTGGTTGTCCCATACGCAATGAGATATGGCCAACGGCCTACCGTCGGAATGAGCCGCCGCGAGGAGTATGCGGAGGCAACGCGGCAGGCGATCGTGAAGGCGACACGTCAGCTGTTCAGCGAGCGCGGTTATTTTGCGACCAAAGTGGACGATGTCGCCGCCTTGGCACGGGTAGCGCCCGCGACCGTCTATGCGGTGTCGGGCGGCAAGCAAGGGCTGCTGCGCACCCTGACGGAAACCTCGACCACAGATCCGACCATCGAGGCAACCATCGGAAGTATTGAGAAGCTGGACGATCCCTCGGCTATTCTCCGTCTCGTTGCGGCCACCGTTCGAAGTATGCGGGAGCAGTTCGGCGATATCATGCGCGTGCTGCTCAACACCGCGCCTCACGACAAGGCCGTTCGCGAGAGCTTGGCCATTGCTACGACCCGCTACCGCAACGCGTTCGTGCCAATCGCCCAGCGTCTTATGGATCTGGGCGTCCTGCATGAGGAACTCGACCTGAACCAGGCCGTCGACGTGTTCTGGTTCTATTTCGGCTATTCCGGACTCTTTACCCTGCATGACGAGAACGGGTGGAGCTACGAGCGGGCCGAACACTGGCTCTGCGGTGAGGCCAGCCGGGCTTTGCTGCGAGATCGTACGCCGCATTAAGCGAACTCCCCTCACTCAGCATGGCGCCGAGGCAACGTCTGCTCGATCGATATTCAGGTCGTTACGCGGTGTGGCGAGCGGCGGCCAAATTGGTTGCGGTCCTCGCTGTCGCACAGCCGGCGCTTTCCGCGGCCGCGATCAACCCCGTCGCCCTGAGGTCGCCTAACGCAGTGGAAAAGGCCCAAACGTCCCTGCTAGATCGTATGGTGACCGGCCGCTTGTCCTCCGTCGACGTGGAGAATTTCCCCAGTCACGAATCCCGCCGAGTCCAGGTACATTACCGCGTCCACGACGTCCGACATTTCTCCCATTCGGCCCATCGGGTGTAGCGAGGCCAGGAACTGATACGCCTCGAGCGGATTCATCGGGGTCTTGATTATTCCCGGCGAGACTGCATTCACGCGCACGCCATTTTTGGCGCACTCTATCGCGAGCGATTTTGTCGCGGCGTTCAAGGCACCCTTGGTGAGAGATGCAAGCACAGCCGGCACGCTGGACATCGGCTGGTCGACCAGGCTGGTCGTGACAGTCACGACATGACCACTTCCTTGCTTGTTCATGATCTCTATCGCCCGCTGGGTCATGTGAAAGAAACCCGTGACATTGGTGGCCATATAGGCAGCGTAATCGTCTTTCGAATAGGCGGTAAACGGCTTGGCCATGAACATACCGGCGTTGTTGACCAGCGTGTCGATACGATCGAAGCGATCCAGCGCTTCCTTGAACACCAGATTCGCGGTCTTCGGGTCGGCCACATCTCCCTGCACCGTCGCGATATCAGAATCGGCGGCAGGTTTGATGGATCGGGACGTTGCAACGACCTTATAGTTGCGACTTCTGAACGCCTGAACAAGCGCTGCCCCGATCCCTTGCGATGCTCCCGTTATGACCGCTACCCTTTGCGCTGTGCTCATGACTTCACCTATCTATTGACTAGCTTCGATATACCGAAAGATTAAGAGCGAGGCCGGCATCTGACCACGCTTGTGACGCTTCAAGCCGCACCGCTGGCGAGCAGAGGCTCGTAGTCCGGTCGCTTCAGCATGTTATGAAGCTGACGCCGTCGGACACCAATATTGCCTCCATCGAAGATCGGAAGCGCGAGCGCGTCCTGCAAGAGACGTCCCAGCGGAGCTTCATGGTCATAGCTGTCGATGCCGACGACGCGCATCAGATCGGTGATCACACGAACCGCCGTCTCCGAGCCGTAGATCTTGGCCTGTATCGCAAGTTCGTCGGCGGCGGGAGACTGCGTGTCGACTGCGTGGCACGCGCGCCAACTCAGATATCGCGTCGCTTCGATCGTCATCTTCGCGTCGGCCAAAGCGTATCCGACCGCCTGATGCTCGATGATCGGATGAACGCCGCCGCGCCGTTCAGTCCGGGCGAAGTGCAGAGCGAAGTCGAACGCCGCCCGCATCAACGCCACGCCGAAAATACCGACCAGCGCCGCGGTGCCGGTAAAGCTGGCGGCCGTCAGGGCGAGACCGCCGCCTTCCTCCCCGAGAAGATTGTGCCGCGGCGCAGAAACGTTCTCGAAACCGAATTGCGGCGTGAGATGCGCGCGGTGACCCACGGACTCGATTGCGCGCTCGAAGACGATACCGGATGCAGGGCGTTCGACCGCGATGATGGAAATCGCTTTCTCGGGTGGAGCGTCAGGCGCGGTCCGGCACACCACGCATAAGATATCCGCACCTTTACGATCCCACCCGGTCGCCGAGGAGACCCATTTCTTCCGGCCATTGATGACCCAGCGGTCGCCGTGAAGTTTGGCAAAAGTACGCACGCCTTCGCCGGGCGGCGGAGAAGCGGCGTTGGCGCTGCCTCCTGGTTCGCTGGAGCAGAAGCCGGCCAACGGCGTTCCGCTCTTCTTCAAGAACGGAGCAAGCATCCGGCCACACTGCTCCGGCGTGCCGCCCAGCAAGATCGGCAAAAGACCAAGCACCGTTCCGAGCATCGTCAAGGTGACGCTCGCATTCACGCTGTAAAATTCCTCGGCCATAATGGCCATGTCGATCAGGCCGGCGTTCTCGCCACCCGCAGGTTGCGGAATGCATTTCCTCAAAAAGCCTCCGACCACCATGGCTTCGTATACGGGCCTGGTCGCAAGGAAACGCTCCTCCGCCGTCGGCAGCAACTCGGCCGCCCTTGCCCCTGCAAGCACTTCCGTCGCAAACCGGCGGGATTCAAGCTGGAGCTCACGTTGCGGTGACGTTAGCGTAAAGTCGATGGCCATGGCGACTTTCCTGAATTTGATAGGTCATGTCTGTTCCGTAATCCGCTATCGGATCGGAGCAGGAAAGTCTCGGATGCTGGCGCCCGATTTCTTGGCCTATGGCGCACTAGGGCGCGACAGCCGTGGTTCATCCGGTGCTTGAGGTCATGGTATGACGAAACTCGCGGGGGCTTGCGCCATTGCTGCGCTTGAACAGCCGGTTGAAATGCGAAATATCCCGAAAGCCCGCAGCGAATGCGATTTCGGCGATCGTCCTGTTTCGCGAATCGCCGAGCAGATCGCGGGTGCAGACGAGAATCCGCTTGTGGTTGACGTGCTCGCCAACCGACCGACCTGTCTTGGAAAACAGCTTGTGCACGTAGCGCTCCGAACAATGAAATTTTCGCGCGAGCGTCGCGGCGCTCAGACTGGGGTCGTCGCTGTGACGATCGATGTGATCCAGCATCATCGACAGCAGCACGGGTGCATTTAGCCGCTCAAACGGCCCGCCCGCCAGCACATCAGATGCATGAGAAATGAGGTCGACGATGTGGCCGCCGCCAAGAGCCGCAAGCGGCAAGGACACTTGCGAGTTGAGACAAAGCTCCGCATAGCCGGAGAGAGTGCGGGAGAGGGCGCGGCCGGCTTCTGTCACAGACAAGGTCAGCCGCGGCCGCTCGGAAAAATAGCGCGGCAGCAGGTGTCTAGGAACGGCAAAACAAAATAGCTGAAAATCGCGACCATTGGCGATTTCGAACGGCTCCGTCGTGTCGACGACGGCGAGATCTCCAGGCCCGCAGATCTGCTCGTGACCACGCTGCGCGTAGCGGCCCACCCCTTCGAGCTGAAGATTAATGAAGCACAGCTCGTCCGTGCTGCGCGCGATGTGCGAACGCAGCCGCAAAACCCGGTGCTTGGTTGCAGTGACGCGGGAAATCCGGATCGGAGTAGCGTCAGTCCTGGATATCGTCCCTTGGAAAGGATGCTCGGCTATTTTGCGCGGCTCCAGCCGGACGAAAGCGTTCGCGAGATCGTCAGCCCAACTACCAAAGGGTTGATCCGTTTGACACTGTTTTGCCGACCACTCCATAGGCGTCCCAATAAATGCTGCTGTATATCTGACGGTTCCAGACAAATAGGATACGATATATTTAAGGCAGAACGGATCAAATCTCGCGGAGCCCTGGGGAGTGCATTATATTGGCGATGGAAATCGAAAGCGCGGGGTGGCAGTCCAACAGTTCCGTTGGAGATACGCCGGCTGATCGGCGAGATGAGCATTGCCAATCCGCTGTGGGGAGCGCCGCGGATTCATGGAGAGTTGCTCAACGCTGCCCACGACCGAAACAGATCGGCGATCGTCCAAACAATGAGCCTGACAAGATCTCTCATCCCGCAGCATCGCCCGATTCTCGATGAACTGCTAGTCAGATTGAGTTTGCGACAGGGTCAGGCACCTTGATCGTAAAGGCCGCCGCCGCATCGCTGTCCGGAATGTCCCAATCCCAGATCGCCTCGACGAGGTCGGCAACGGCGGCGGAGGGCCGGATGCTCCTCGAAAAGCCGTCGGGAACGATGTGTTCGCCGCCACAAATGGGTGGCTGCGGCTCCAGTTGCGAAAGCCCGATAGGTTGTCGGGATACCACGAGAAAAGCTCCATGCTGCAGCAAGAGCCGGAGAGAACCCCCCAAAGCCAAGCGCGACGCCTCATCCGCCGTTAACCGCACATTTAAGGATTGTCCGTGGCTTTTCTTCGTCGCCACTATTACCGTTGAAACATTTCGCACGAGGCAGCGTCGCATCATCCAAAAAGCCTATCCGCGCATGCGCTTGCAGCTCTGCTGGCTGAGCAGGGCCATTACAGAGGGGCTGAGGAGGTCTGTTGCGACGATTTGGGATTGAGCGGTCGAATTCAACGGCGTGCATAGCACCCGTATAATGTTTGGGCGCTCCACGGTTTGGCGGAATGTCTGCAGGCAGCGTGACGAGGTCGAAGAGTTGGGAATCGTGCAAAGAAAGCTTGTGCGCGCAGGATCGCTGGCTAACTGTCCCGCCGGAATCGATGCTGTAGCTGACGCCGAGCAAAGCGTTGACGCCATTTTCGTCACGATCGATCCCGGCCGACTCGCACTCGCGGCTGCCGAGGATGCGGCGCTTGAAGTGCAGTTGGAGCGCTCGCAGGCTACGACAGGCCCTTCTCGATCTTGCCTGCACCCTGGCATCGGAGAGCGCAAACGGACATGCGAACGGGCGTTTTCTGGAACGAGGTTGCGAGCGGTTTCATTGCCGGATTGGTTGCCCGTCATACCTTAGAGTTCGAACGCCGGACGCGAGGCGTGTTGGGCAAAGACGTGCTCACGCGGCTTAGAAATTACGTGATTGCTCACATCGATGAGCCCATCGAAGTCTCCACGCTCGAAGATAGCATTTTACCCGGTTGCTAACCCGATTCGTTGGCGTCAGTCCGCACCGCTACGTCGTGCATTTGCGATGGCAACGAGTGGTCGAGCTTGTTCGTCATGTCCGATCCGGCTTGGCCGATGTCGCGGTGCGCACAGGCTTTGCCGACCAAAGCCATCTCACGCGTTGGGTCCGGCGCGTTCACGGCGTTTCCCTGACGGAACTGGTCGCCTGAGCCCAAAGAGCAGGAATCTTCAAGATCAGCGGCTCCCTCTTTCCTAAATCGCGGTCCAGGGGCGCGGAACTACCGCGTTCGCGCCGCCAGACCAGGAAGAACAACATGACGGATCTGATCGAGCGAAGGTTCCATCGGCTCGGCACGCAATTGTCCGGCCGCTTATCGAGGCCTAGCGACGATGATTATGCCACCACCACTGCGATCTGGGGCAAAGCCGAAACAACACCGCTTAGTGACGAAAAAAATTGAGAGATCAATTCATGCTCGCGGATTGCGGCTATGTCGTTGTCGTTGATGATGACCCCTCGCTACGGCAAATGGTCATCAAATACCTGGAAGATAACAATGTCCCGACGAAATCTGCGTCAAACAGGACAGAGTTCAATCGCCATTTTGCGGGGACGCCTCCTAGCCTGATAATCCTTGGATCTGCGGCTCGGTCAGGATGATGGGCTGGATCTTCTGCGGGTAAGGTATCGCCATGGCGAATGACGAGATTCACCCCGTGTCAATTTATGGTTCTGCGCGGTCCGTAGCAGCCATGCGGACGCCGGATCACATGCTGACCAAGGTCGAGTCCAACCGCATCGTGGCCACCGACTGCAGTTCTGGCCCTGTCCTTGTCGTGGATGACGATCCGGCGGTCCGGCACCTGATCTCGGATTATTTCGGGCAGCACGGCATACAGACCGTCTCGGCGACGGGCCGCTCGGCGGTGGCCCGTCAATTAGCTGGCGGGGACACAAGCGCGATCATTCTCGACCTGCACCTCGGCCAGGACGATGGGTTCGATCTGCTCCGGGAAATTCGTTCCAGTTCGGACGTCCCGGTCATTATTCTGACAGGTCGTGCCCGCGATGAAGTTGACTGTGTGGTCGGACTCGAACTCGGTGCCGACGACTACCTCACCAAGCCGTTCGGTATCCGCGAATTGTATGCCCGGTTCCGCGCCGTGCTGCGGCGCCGTG
>Ga0209011_1001011_pt1 | contig 10215 bp, 7 predicted proteins | sample BlaSpr_A8_OM1_M3_FD_187986 | JGI IMG/M metagenome (GOLD analysis project Ga0209011, IMG submission 187986) | Forest soil microbial communities from Thunder Bay, Ontario, Canada - Black Spruce, Ontario site 2_A8_OM1_M3 (SPAdes) (version 2) | ecosystem: Environmental > Terrestrial > Soil > Boreal... | reverse complement strand
TGCGCGCTGGATCTTCAAATCGTGGACGGGATCGGCGTTCCCCTTGACCACAGCGGGCGCGCTGGCTGCAGATGCTTGCTTAATTGCGACGCCCCTGGACCTGATGAAGAAATACGCCCCAACCGCAACCACGGCGACAACCACCGCGATGCCAACCCACAGTCCTTTCGAACCTTTTTCCTTGATTTCTTCAGACGTCTCAAACATGAATTCCTCCGACTCGCTGAGCCCGCGACATTTCTGCAAGAGATCCCCGATTGCATCCGATGAAAAAGATAAGTTGCCACCAAGTGAAATTCGCGATTGTGCCCGGGAATGGTCCGGCACTTTTCAATGCCGGAACCGCCATAGAGATACCACTGAAGGCGCGAGAAGTCCATCGCCGACGTTCCGGTAGTAGGTTCGTGAACCCGTCTCCGAAAAGCCCGTTGCACGTCCACTTTGGGGCCTAATGTACCAGACGAAGGTTTCCTGGGGTTATAATCACGGCCAACTATGCCTCTCGCTCCAGGCACTCAGCTTGGCCCCTATGAAATCACCGCGCCGCTCGGCGCGGGCGGAATGGGCGAAGTCTATCGCGCACGGGACACGCGGCTGGAGCGAACTGTCGCGATTAAGATACTTCTAGAGCACTTTTCCGCCGATCCCGTTCGAAAACAACGCTTCGAACGCGAAGCTAAGACCATTTCCAGCCTGAATCATCCGCACATTTGTGTGCTGCATGACGTTGGCAGTCAGGATGGCATCGACTATCTTGTGATGGAGTGCGTGGAAGGGGAGACGCTGGCAAAGCGGCTCGAAAAAGGACCGCTGCCACTCGAGCAAGTCCTGAAGTATGGAATACAAATCGCGGGTGCGTTGGACAGAGCGCATCGCAGCGGCGTGGTCCATCGCGATCTCAAGCCGGGTAACATCATGCTGACGACGACAGGCGCGAAGCTACTGGACTTCGGGCTCGCCAAGCCGGCTGCGCCGTTGGTAAGCGCGGCTACGCTGACGGCGACAGCAGTGAAGCAATCGCCCGCCACCGAACAAGGCGCCATTGTCGGGACGTTCCAATACATGTCGCCGGAGCAGGTGGAAGGGAAAGAATTGGATGGCCGGAGTGACATCTTTTCGTTGGGCGCGGTGTTGTATGAGATGGTCACCGGAAAGCGAGCGTTTGACGGGAAGAGTCAGTTGAGCGTGGCGTCGGCGATCTTGGAGAAGGAGCCGGAGACGATCAGCGCAGCAAACCGATGACGCCACCGGCGCTAGAGCACGCAGTAAAGAAATGCCTGTCAAAACTCCCTGATGAACGGTGGCAAAGCGCGAGTGACTTGGCAAGCGAACTAAAGTGGATTGCGGAGAGCTGTTCGCAAACCGGAGTAGCGGGGCGCGCTCCGGTCGGGCGCACAAAATGGCAGCGCGCCAGTTGGCTGCTGGCCGCCACTTTTTTCCTGTTGGCAGTGGCTGGCGGCGCGGCTTGGTGGAAAGCAAGCGACAGGCGCCAGCGCCCGATGTATTTCCACAGTCCCGTGCCATTCGCCGCAAACGACCTGGCGCTATCGCCGGATGGGCGCACGCTGGCGATTGTCGCCTATTCCGCGCAGGCGAACAACTACGTGCTCTGGACCAATGAAGTCGGGGGACGGCAGACCAATTCGTTGGCTGGGACGCAAGGCGCGTCGTACCCATTCTGGTCACCGGACGGCAAATTCATCGGGTTCTTCGCTGACGGCAAACTCAAGAAAGTGGATGCAGCAGGAGGACAGACCCAGGTGCTATGCGATGCCCCCAACGGGCGCGGCGGCACGTGGAACCGCGACGGAGTGATCTTGTTCACGCCCGACGCACTGCAGGGTTTGTTCCGAGTGTCTTCCTGGGGAGGCTCTCCGGTTGAATTGACCAAGCCAGACAGGTCACGCTTTCAAGCCAGCCATCGCTGGCCGGTATTCCTTCCGGACGGGAAACATTTTCTCTATTTGGCATCGAATTTCAGCGGCCAATTAGAATATAACGCCATCTTTCTGGGCTCTCTCGATTCGCAGGAAACACGCTTGCTGGTTAATACGAGCGCGAACGCAGCCTATGCCGAGCCAGGCTACCTGCTGTACCTGCGGGATAACGCGCTGGTGGCGCAACCGTTCGACCGGCGGCACTACGTTCTGAGCGGCGAGCCGCACACTTTGAACGACGACGTGCTGTATACCCCTCTGGTGGACCGGGCTGTTTTCAGTGTCTCCAGCGGGGCGGTTCTCGTCATGCAGACGGGAAAAGGCGCGGCCCTTTCGCAATTGATGTGGTTTGACAGAACTGGAAAGCCAGCGGGCACCGTCGGAGTGCCTGGGTCTTACAACAATGTGCGTCTCTCTCCGGACGGGCACAGGATCGTCACGGACCAGACCGACACGGACGGACGGAACATCGATATCTGGGTCCACGAGCCGGTCCGGCGTACGGTGACGCGTCTGACGTTTGATCCGTCGTTGGATGAGGCACCGATCTGGAGTCCCGATGGTAAACAGATCCTGTTCACTTCGAACCGCAAGCAGCTCGGCTTCCACTTTTATCTGAAGAACGCCGATGGTTCCGGCTTCGAGGAAGAGGTGGCCGATTTGGGCCCCGGTTTGCTGGCGAATGCCTGGGACTGGTCACGCGACGGCAAGTATGCACTGATCAGGAAGGGGATTGAGCTGTGGTACTTCTCCTGGTCGGAGCGCGTAGCCAAGCCGCTGTTGCAGGCAAAGTGGACGGCGCGGAACGCACAGTTTTCCCCCGATGGCCGATGGGTGGCGTATGCCTCGAATGAGACGGGAAGGATGGAGATCTACGTGTCTGCTTTTCCGACTGCCAACGGCAAGTGGCAGGTGTCGAGCGCAGGAGGACAGGAGCCTAGATGGCGCCAGGACGGCAGGGAGTTGTTCTACCTGTCGGCGGAAGGAAAGATGATGGCCGTGGCGGTGACAGCGGGGGCCAGCTTCGAAGCCGGCCTCCCGAGTGTTCTGTTTCAGACTCATAGGCGGCAACCGGTTTCCGCGCAGGACTTCTTCTCCTACGATGTAAGTGGCGACGGGAAGAGATTCCTGATTGCCACGAGAGTGGACGAAGCCAATGCCGCGCCGCTCTCGGTCCTTCTAAACTGGGCGTCCGAAATGGAGAAGTAACTCGAGAAGAAGACCCTCCCTGCCGGCAGCAAACCTGGGCCGTATGAGATCCTGACGCCGCTGGGCGGGTGCGGGATGGGAGAAGTGCATCGCGGGCGGGACACGCGCCTGGACCGCAAATCATTCTTCTCCGATATCTTCTCGCCAAACTTCCGGGTGCTCCGCCACATATTTGGCAAGCATCTGGACGCATTCGTCGGAATGGGCGTCGAACACTTCCGTGCCGTTCTCACGCAGCCAATCGATGCCGCCTCGGAAATTCACGGACTCGCCGACCACTACGGTGCCAATTCCAAACTGGCGGATTAGGCCGCTGCAATACCAGCACGGGGCCAGAGTCGTCACCATGATTTTGTCGCGGTAACTCCGCTGCCGGCCCGCTTTTCGAAAAGCATCCGTTTCGCCATGTGCCGAAGGATCGCCCTCTTGCACTCTGCGGTTGTGGCCGCTTCCTAATAGTTTTCCTTCGCGTTCGAATAGCGCCGCTCCGATGGGAATTCCTCCTTCGCGGAGCCCAATGCGCGCCTCTTCCACGGCTGTCTTCAGCATGGCAAGGTATTTCTCTCGATTCTTTCCTGCGTCCGTGCCCATTTCCCCCGCTCCTGACCTCCCTGCCTCGTCACTTCATTTCGCAGCGCCTGGCACCGGAAACATCCAGCTTAAGAGAAGATGGGTCGGCCAATAGACAAGCGCGACTGCTCCAAAGAAAATCACGGCGAGGTGCACGGGAGCAGGTCCCCAGGAGCGATGAAAGAGAGGATCTTGATACACATAGTTCATATTGAATCCCGAGGGCAAAAACCGCGAGGCGACGAAGAGCCCCGCCGCGATCGCTGCTTGCAATGCCAGAGCGCGGCGGTCGTATCCTATTTTCCGCATGGCCCAGAGCAGCGCCACGGGAAGACCGATGTGAAAGCTCGAAAGCAGCCGCACCCAAATCGGTACCCGTGTATCCCACATGTACTCCGTTCCACCGACCAGAAATCGTCCCATCACTAACCGCCATGCAATGTCGATGGACCAAAAGAGCCCCGCCGCCAGCGAGCTGACCGCCTGGCTGGAAATCAACAAGGGACTTCCCCACCACAATCCCGCGCATCCGAGGATCACGGCGACGTCACACAAATGCAGAAGATTCGCCCACCCCCATACGCGCATGTAGGCGGGAAGCCACACCACCATCCAAACCAACGCGACCCATCGCAAAACTGGAAACGCGGCCGTGCCAGTGGTCATGCGTCTTCTCCGCTTGAGGTATCCAATGCGGCACAGCCTACCACAGGCGGTTGCTGTTGCATGCAGCGCGTCATCTCCCGCCATTCGAGGCGAGTGAGCGGCGGAACAATCGCGGCGGGCAACACATTGGAGCTTGCGGCGGGGGAACGACGGAAGGTGCGAGGACTAGGGCTCGCGGGAAAAAAGACAACGACGATCCAACTGAAGATGCACCCGGCAAAATCGATTTAGGAGCTTGACTCCTCCTTCCCCCGGTAGTATATCCGGAGCATCTTTGGATGGGCCGTCCGCACCTGCGGACGGGAAGATGGACACTAGGATCAGGGGTGGTGTCATGAGAAGAAATTCCTTAGCACTATATGTGTTGGTGTCTCTGTGTGTTTGCGCAGCGATTGCTTCCGCACAGGAAATTACCGGCTCGATCGTGGGTACGGTTTCTGACTCCAAAGGTGGTGTCGTTCCCAACGCCAAGGTCACTATAACCAACACTGACCAGCAGATCGTGGTGCGCAAGCTCACAACCGACGACCACGGCCAGTACGTGGCCCCGATTCTGCCGGTTGGGCATTACTCGGTTACCGCCGAGATCGCTGGATTCAAGAAAGTTACGCAAAGCGGCGTGGTGCTCAACGTCAGCGACAAACTAGCCGTCAATTTCACGCTGGAAGTTGGCACGGTGAGTGAAAGTGTAACCGTCGAAGCCAACCCGCTACGAGTCGAACTGCAGTCGGTCACCGCGACCGGCCTAATCAACGGCACCCAGCTCCGGGAACTCTCCCTCAACAGCCGAAACTACGCGGCGCTTGTGCTGTTGGTGCCCGGGGCCTCGGACTCCGGCAACGCCGACCAGATATTCCCCGGCGCTACCGCGCCCATCGGCACCAACGTTATGTCCTTCCAGATCAACGGCAATCGGCGAGAGGAAAACAATTGGCAGGTCGACGGCGCCGACAACGTGGACCGCGGATCCAACCTTACGCTGCTCTCATTCCCCAGTATTGACGCCATCTCCGAGTTCCGCGTGGTGCACGGCGTGTACGATGCGGAATCCGGCCGCTCCGCCGGCGGGCAAGTCAATGTCATCACCCGCTCCGGAACCCGTGACATTCATGGCGGCGTGTACGAGTTCTTCCGTAATGACATTCTAAACGCCAACACCTTCTTCAATAACCGCTCCAATCCCGTAGTGCCGCGCCCCCCGCTACGTTACAACGACTTCGGCGGTACCGTCGGGGGGCCGGTCTACATTCCCGGTATTTACAGGAAGCGCGACAAAACCTTCTTTTTCGTGTCTGAGGAGGTGCGCCGCATAGTCACCTATTCAAATCCGCCGACAGCCACCACGCTGTATTCCGGGATGGCTAACGGTCAGTTCAATCATGTGGTGTGCACCCAGTGGGCGAACAGTAATGGGACGCCTGGTAAATGCACCGCTTACGGCACAAGTATTCCGGCCGGTTCCATTGACCCGATCGCTGGGGCGTACGTCAAGGATATCTTCTCCAAATTGCCGCAGCCGAATCTGGTCTCCACTGGAAATCCATTCGGGTTCATACCGTCGTTACGCAATGTTTTCAACTTTCGCGAAGACATGGTGAAGATCGATCACGCGTTCAGCCCGAAGCTGACCGTCAATGGCAAGTTCCTTCATGACACCAACCCGACGATTGAGGCTGGGGGGCTGTTCACGAGCCAAGACTTTAATGGAATAGCCACCACTGCTACGAGTTCGCCGGGGCACCAGTACAGCATCGCCGCCACATTCGCTCCTAACGCAAAGCTTCTGATGGATGGCGGTTATCGCTACTCCTATGGTGCGATCATCAGCCATGTGACCGGCGCTGAGAATTTTTCACAGTCTCCGGACATCAAGGCCGCGCTGGCAAGCACGCTACCTTTCCAGAATCTTCTGGGGCGCGTACCAACAGTTGCGCTCGCCGGTGCGACGTTCACGAACGCCGGCGGCAATAGCATCACCGATTTCGGTCCGTACAACGATTACAACACAAACCACACGACCTACGGAAATGTGACAAAGGTTTTGGGCGTACACACCTTGAAGTTCGGCGCGATCTACTATCACTATAACAAGCATGAGAACCAACTGACGGGCAGTAACAACGGCTCGTATACTTTCGACGCTACGAATGCTCCAATCGCGGGGACTTTATTCAACGGAGCCCCCGTGTGCACTAGCACGGCAAATACCGGCGGCACATGTCCGTTCTCGTTCGAGCAGGCGTACGCAAACTTCTTGCTTGGCCAACTCAGCTCCTTCGCGCAGGCTTCGCTGGATGTTACCGCCAACATCTTTGACAACCAGTTCGAGTACTACGGCCAAGATACCTGGCGTGTCAGGCGAAACCTCACCATTACGTATGGGATCCGCCACTCGTTCTTCCGTCAGCCAACCGATGCCAGCGGGGCGAACGGCACCAGCCGCTTGATCAATTTTGATCCGGCGTTCTATGATCCGGCGAAGGCACCGTGCATCACGTCCACTGGCGCCATGGATGTAAAGCTGGTCAACGGTGTTCCGGCCAGCAGCGCATGCAACCCCAACTACAATCCGCTGAACGGACTCATTTTCGCTAATCCGCCAACCTTTAATGGCTTTACCGGCACGAAGTCGCCGTTTGGCAGCAAGGTGGGCAAGGAGTTCAACAAGGCCATCGCTCCTCGCTTAGGTATTGCCTGGGATCCTTTCGGCGACGGACGGACCTCGGTGCGCGCGGGCTACGGCATGTTCTTTGACAACGGGCTGGAGTTCGGTAACCCCGAGTTGAACGTCGGGTTGAGCCAGGGTTTCCTTACCAACCTCAACATCAGCCGCAGCACTTTGTCGGCCCCAGTCGGTGCAACGACGACCCTCAATACCACGAGTCCCTTCACCATTCAGTCCCGGATGCCGGTCGATTACAAGTCGCCCTATTCCCAGCAGTGGAGTCTTGACGTTCAGCATCAGTTTGCCAGCACGTGGTTGGTCGATGTCGGATACTACGGCAGCAACGGCATCCATCTTCCTGGGTTTGAGGACCTCAACCAGCCGGCTGTGGCCTCCTATTTGAACTGCACTGCCGCCACGCCTTGCTTTGCTGGCCCGACCTCTGCGCCCGCGAACGGAGTGGTCATCAACGGTGCCATTAACGGCACGACAAACTCGAACAAGCTGGCGGTGCTCCGGCCTTACGTGGGTTACGGTCCCGGGCTGTTCTTCATTGATGCCTTTACCTCGAACTACCACTCGCTGCAGACCCAATTGCAGAAGCGCTTCGCGGGCAACTCGATGGTCAACATCGCCTACACCTGGTCGCACGGCTTGACCACCGATCCTGCCGACCGCAGCACGGGTGGCAGCAACATTCCTCAGGTCACCGGAGATTTTCGTGGGAATTATGGACCCACGGTCGCCGACCGGCGGCACGTGCTGACGGCAAACTTCATTTGGGAAGTGCCATGGCTGCGAAATCTAGGAGGCGTTAAGGGGCTTGTCCTTGGAGGCTGGCAGTTTTCCGGCATCCAGACCTTCCAGACCGGGCTACCGTTGACGGCCCTTTTGGGCAACGCCGGCTGCTCTTCTGGAACCGGAGCGAACTGTATTGACCCTACTGGCTCGGGCTGCTTGCTTGGCGCTTCACCTGTAGGCTGCCGGGCGAACCTAGTGGGCGACCCCAACTCCGGGGCTCCTCACACTATCGATAGTTGGTTCAATGCTGCTGCTTTCGCAGTGCCGACAGCAACGCAGACCACCGCAACCACCGAGCGGCCTGGCGCAATCCGAGGCCCCGGTTTCTGGCGCACCGACCTTTCCCTGTTCAAGAACATGAAGTTCACCGAGCGCCTTACCGGCCAGCTTCGCTGGGAGACCTTTAATACTTTCAATCACACCAACCCCATTTGCTGCGCGTCGACGAGCTTCGCGTCCTCGAGCTTCAACAAGATTGGCTCAACGCGCGACCCTCGTATCATGCAGCTTGGCATGAAGCTCAACTTCTAACCTGCGAGAAAACTCGACCAAGATCCAGACACGGCCCCGAGCGATTCGGGGCCGTTCTCTTTTTGCAAGGCTTGAAGCGGGCTTTACGCCGCATACACCAATATGGCGCTTGGCGTCACCGCGGCGGGCCTCTAGCATGACGACTGATGAGCAATGCAAAGAGCGGTGATGCGACGCGAATCGGCGCGCTTCTCTCGTGGCTGGGGCAACGCGAGGATGAGATGGCCGCTCTTCTGGCGGAGCTGGTTGTCGTACCCACGGAGAACCCACCGGGGAAGAATTATCGCGCCTACGCCGATCTGCTCGAAAACCGATTGCGGCAAGTGGGTCTCGAATGCGAGCGCTTGGAGGCTGGCGAGCCGAATGAGGGTACCGGCGACAGCCCCGTCAGTCTGGTTGCAAGCTATGGACGCGGAGATCGCGTTCTGTACTTTCACGGACATTACGATGTCGTTCCCGCGCAGTCGAGGGAACAATTCCAGCCTTCGCGTAAAGGCCATTTTTTGTTTGGGCGCGGCTCCTGCGACATGAAGGGCGGGATTGTCGCCATGCTCTATGCGATTCTCGCGCTCAAAGAATGTGGCGCGGAACTAGACGGAAGAATCGCTTTGACGCTGGTTCCCAATGAAGAGACGGGAGGCGAGGGCGGCTCGGCGTGGCTGGCGGCGCAGGGACGATTGGGCCGCGGCGGCATCGGCATGCTCTTGGCTGAGCCGACCAGCGGCGTCATTTGGAACGCGAACCGCGGCGCGATTTCGTTGCGCGTCCGGGTGCTCGGGAAGTCCGCGCACGTTGGTTTGCAGCACCAGGGCGAGAATGCGTTCGAACGCATGCATCGCGTTGTCGAGCGGCTCCAGGAGTTGAAGCAAGAAGTGGAGCGGAGAACCACCCATTTCAACATCGGAGCGGACCAGGCACGCCAGTCGATTCTGATGCTGGGAGGGCAAAGCGGCGGCGGCGCAAACTTCAACGTGGTACCGGCGGAGTGCTGGTTCACGGTAGACCGGCGGATCAATCCCGAGGAGAATCTGGGGGAAGAGAAGGCCAAGCTGATCGCGGTGCTGGAGAGTTGCAAGCGCGAAGGCATCCCTTTGGAATGGGAGATCCTGCAAGAAGGGCAATCCTCGGCGTGCCGTGAGCAGGAGCCGCTCGGGGAAGCGCTAGCTCGCAGCGTTAGAGCGGTTTCGGGCGAAGCGCCGCGCTTTGAGATGTGCCCTGGCCTGCTGGAGATTCGCTTCTACGCCGCGCAGGGCGTCCCGGCCTACGCATATGGCCCCGGTTTGCTCTCCGTGGCGCATGGGCCGGACGAATATGTCGACCTGCGAAAAGTGACCGAATGCGCCGCGATCTATGCACTGACAGCGATTGAGATGCTGCGGAAGTAAGCTCAGAGAGTGTTCCAAATCGGGAATCGTGGGAGCCGGCGCCTTCCACTAAGTTGTGTAGAATCAATTATTTCCAATTGGCCCCGGTTTTCTTGCCTTATTGGTCAACTCCCCTGCTACTTGTCCTAAAGTACTATTCAAGTTAGCGACCCAAATGGCGATGATGCTCATGTATGCCAACCCTTTACTTTTGCCAACCCCATGCCAAGAACCAAGGTATGCTGCGAGCCGTTCTATCCATCCATGAGTGTGAGCGCGTTGTCAGCCAGCACCCCGCCACCTATGTCGGCGATCAGTTCCCGAAGCTGGGCAACGAGCAAGAGGCGGCAAACGATTTCGCGGTGCTCAACATCACTTGCGATGAGACTCCAGCAGGCTGGCGACCGGGCTTCTATCGGCTCGACTCCGACCTGACCCAACTCAACGAATCGCTGCTGGCACTTTCCCGCTA
>Ga0209011_1001010_pt1 | contig 10221 bp, 7 predicted proteins | sample BlaSpr_A8_OM1_M3_FD_187986 | JGI IMG/M metagenome (GOLD analysis project Ga0209011, IMG submission 187986) | Forest soil microbial communities from Thunder Bay, Ontario, Canada - Black Spruce, Ontario site 2_A8_OM1_M3 (SPAdes) (version 2) | ecosystem: Environmental > Terrestrial > Soil > Boreal... | reverse complement strand
TGGGACGCGCAATATTACCTCCTGCCAGCCCGGCGTGTGGACGCCAGCTTTACCGCGCATTTCTGAAAGCGACGGTCGCAGTACCTATGAGCAGCACAGGCCCGGTCTAACAACCGATCTGAGTTCGTTGCGTCAGGTGCTCTTACTCCTGAATTGCACTCTTATACCTGGGCATCGCAAATTCGGCCGCCTTGCTAATGGCCGCTCACTGAGCGTTCCTGGTTCAAGCCTCCGGAAACTCCACTAACGAGCGCTCTCATTGCCGGAATCACCGCCACCTTCAAGGTTCCTCTCGGTTTTGCAACCTCTTGCAGCAGCGCCAATTTTTCATCAGTCCACGATTTCTGCACGCGCTCACCTTTGGCTGCATACCCAAGCGTCTCCTCCCCCAATGCTCCCAACTCCCCCAACTGCGCCGCGATACCCTCCACATCGCGCAGTCGCGGCCGTTGGCTCACCATGCCACTAACCTGGCTAGGAAACTCTCGCCACTTTCGAAATTCGCCGCGTAACGATTCGACCATTGCGTCACGTTTCGCCGGCTCCTTGAATAGCATTGCGACCATCGCTGAAACTCGCCGCGCAGCCGCTGAGTCGGGAGTGGCCGCATCGAGTAGCCCACTCATCGGCGTCATTTGTGTTTGGTGAAGTCGCGCTCGTTGCCCGAAGTCTAGCGGCTCGCTCAGCCGCATTATTTCGCGCACTGGCCCAATTTGTTCGCTGCCGGCAAGTTGCCGTAAAATTCTGTCGGGCCCCGATAAGTGCATCGCCCCCGCTGATTCCAGTTGCAGGCTGACCGTGTCCAGCCGCCGGTACATGTCATCCACGTCTCGTATTTCTGGTTGCGACCACAATCGCTCCGCGACCGCCGCCGCCCTGGGCCAAAGGCGCGAATCAATCGTTTCCGGAGTCACAAACTCGCCCCACAGGCAGGCCTCACCTCCGAGTACCCCGGCCACCGGCGCTTGGTCTAGTGCGTTCCCCGGCGGCAAAGGATCCACCCAATAATGCTCCGCTGCGCTTTTCATGTGGTCGAGGTAATACCCCGCGGACAAAACCCCGCGGTATCCTTGTTTCGCTGCGGCAACCAGCGATTGCTGTCCACGCCACGATTGAACGACCACATCTTTCGGCAAATCGGGATGCAGAATCTCGTCCCAGCCAATCATCTTCTTGCCGTGCTTCTGCAAAATCTTCAGCAGCCTCTGGTTGAAGTACGCCTGCAGCGCCGCGTTATCTTTCAGCCCGTGCCGCTTTTTGAACTCAGCGATACGCGGGTTAGCGTCCCACTGCTTTCCGTTGCTCTCATCACCACCCACGTGCCAGTAGGCGTCTGGAAACAGCGGCGCCATCTCACCGATGAAGCGGTCCAGAAATTTGTACACCTCTTCTCGCGTCGGATCGAATGCCGGATTGAAAATTCCGAAGCTTCGTTCAATCTGGTACGGACCCGGACCACTGGCATATTGTGGATAGGCCACGAACCAAGCTGTCGCGTGCCCGGGCATATCGAATTCCGGAACGACGCGAATGCCCCGGTCGCGCGCGTACTCTACAATTTCGCGCACCTGCTGCTGCGTGTAAAAGTCCCCGTCCGATCCGAGCTCATGCAATTTCGGGAATTTCTTGCTTTCCACACGAAACCCTTGATCCTCACTCAAGTGCCAATGAAAAACATTCAGCTTCACGACGCTCATCGCGTCGAGGTTCCTCTTGATCACCTCGACCGGCTCAAAGTGTCTGCACACATCAATCAGCAGGCCGCGCCAGGGAAAACGCGGATGATCTTCGATATGCCCGCCGCGCAGAAACAAGCCTTGTGCATCGGTCTCCGCCAGTTGTAGTAGCGTGGCCAGGCCGCGCAACGCGCCCACCACGGTCGCCGCCTTCAAAACACTCTGTTGCGCGCTTACGTCGAGTGTGTACGACTCATTCTCCTGCACCGACTGCACCGTGTCCCCCGCGGCTTGCACTTCGACAATCAGCGCGGGGCCGCCCTTGGAGTCGGCGCCGCTCTGCGGGGCCGCTGCAGTTTTGAAGGGGAGTCCGCTTAGCGTCTCAAGCCTTCCGAGCGCCCGCGTAATAGCTCGTTGTAACCGCGCGTCGGTGTACTTGGGAATGGCCACGGTAAACTCTCCATTGAACCGCAACCTTTCTTCGTTGCTTTGCACCACAGCTGGGATAGGCATGGACTGCGGTGGCGCCACCCTCTCCGGTGCACTTTGCGCGTTAGCCAAAGGCGTCGATCTCAGCAGGCCTGCACCCACGATCAGCAGCAAACTCCATCGCATTTGTTTTCCCCCGATACGTTCATTCCGGTAAAAGCTCGAGCCCGGCGATGGAATTCTAGACGAAACGAGTTAGCGCGAAGAAATTAACGTATAAGTTTTCCTCAGCCCTCTTGTAAAATGCTTCCCTAAATGGCCACCCAACCACGAGCAACGGAAATCAGCGCCGCAGATCCCATCGTGGAAACTGGCGCCCCGCGGGTAACCCTTCGCAATTCGTTCGCGCATCCTTTCGATTCGGCGATGGCCGCGGCTCGAACGTGCTATTCGCCGCACATCATTGACCACGGCGAAATCACCGAGAAGCAGCGCATCAACATTGGCGCTTCCACATTTTACGGCGGCCACCACACCGTTTTTCAGCATGCCCACTTTGAATTCGGTCTCGAAAATATTAGTCGTCAATTCGTCTGGTCTTTTCTTCATGCTCATCCTTTTTACAATTCCGTACAGCAAAGCCAGCGCTACGTCAGGCTCGACCGCGCCCAGGCCTACATTCCCGCACCTACCAAAACGTTTGGTGACGTCGAACGCTCGATTTACAGCCGTGCCGTCGCGCGCGCTTGGGACTGCTATCGCGAGCTCAGCGACCTCCTGGCCGCTGACGCTCGCAACATCCTCGGCGATATCTGGCACGTCAGTAGCCTGTCGCATCCCAAGCGGGTTCAAAGAGTTGAACGCGCCGCGCAAAAACGCGCCATCGAAGTGGCCCGCTACGTCCTTCCCGTCGCAGCCTTCACCACCATGGTGCACACCGTTTCGGGAATCGTTCTCCATCGTCTGTGGCAAATGCACGCCGCGTCCGATACCCCCACCGAAGCGCGCCAGGTCATCGGCGAGATGGTCGCGCGCGTTCGCGAAGTCGATCCGCAATTTTTCGACCGCTTCCATGCTCAGCCGCTCGAAGAATTACCCGAGTGGGAAGCCGCTTCACCCACGATGCCTCCCAGCGAACCCCCCAGCCTCGACGGTCCCAGTGCAAGGTTCGCGCGGGAATTCGATTCTCGTCTCAACGGCAAAACCTCTGTCCTTCTCGACTATTCTCCGCGTGCGCCGCGAGCGATCGCCGAAGCCTACCGCGCCGTCGTCGGTCTCCCTGAAACTGAATGTCCGGACGCAGAAGCCATCGATCGCCTCCTGAATCCCGCGCGCAATCCCTATCGTTTGCAAATTCTCAACGTCGGCGTTCATGCACCTATGATGCGCGCCCTGCAACACGCCAGTTACACTTTCGCCAAAAAAATCAGCCACACCGCTGACAGCCAGGACCAGCGCCACCGCATGGTACCCGGCTCGCGGCCGCTGCTTGTCCTTTCCGACACGCACACGCCCGACTACATCACGCCCATGCTGATCGCCGGCAACTCGCGCGCCCGCGCTATTTACGATCGCGCCATGGTCGACGCGTGGGCCGCCAAAAACGAACTCCTCGGTCGCGGCGTTCCCCCCGAATTCGCGCTTTATCTTCTTCCCAACGCCAAAGCCATCCGGCTCGTTGAGTCGGGCTCGCTTCTCCACCTCCTTCACAAATGGACTATGCGCACTTGCTTCAACGCCCAGGAAGAAATTTATCAGTCGTCCATGGAAGAGGTCGCGCAACTCTCCGCCGCGCAGCCCGAGCTTGCGCGGTACATCGGCCCTCCCTGCCACATTCGGGTAGGTGTGGCCACGCCCATTTGCACCGAAGGCTCGCATTTCTGCGGCGTCAAAGTCTGGACCGACTTCCCCAACATCCAGCGTCGCATATGACCCGTCGCGGAAGCCTGGCCTATTACCTCGCGGCCTGGGTTTGCGGCGGCTTATTTTTTGCGGCTACGAGTTTTATTACCGCACCGAGAAACTCAGTCTATGGACTTACCCCGGACACGCGGGGCTTTCTCGTCGCTTCGTTTTTTGTTCTGGCGTATGGCTGGGTATTCACACTCGCATTTGCTTTTATTCTCAGACGCCTGGCCAGCGTGCTCCGCTGGCATCGTCCCTGGCCCTGGACGATCTTCGGTGGCGCATTGGCGCTGGCATTTGCTCTGGCCTGCTCGGCATTACCGGTCGCTTGGTTGCTGCGCTCGTCATGGTTGCGATCCCTCGCAGGCCTGTTCGAACTCAACGCTTCCAGCGGCGCTTCGCTTAGCTCTCGCTCGGCACTTGCCGGCCTGGCAACAATCCTCGCCGGAATGCTCACCGCTTTTCTTCTTTTCCGTGTTGATCGCGCCTTCTCCCCGCGCGAAGATGTATCTAAATAAAGGCCCTAGCGTATCGAAACGGCATCTAAGCAACATAGAGGTCGGTCCATGACATCCCGCAATTTCGTCGCGTTCGGTCTTGCTGTTTTCCTCGCGGCGCACCTCGCAGCGGCCTACCAGAAGCCTCTCGAATCGCGCTCCATTCGCGAAGCCTATTTCCTCGGCCAGCGCAATGACGAGGCCATGCAAAAGTTCCTGGCAACATATATGCGGCGCTTCCCCATTCCTCCCCAAGGCCCGCACGTTGCCGAGATTGAATTGCTCACTCCTTACGCCCAGGTGGTAAAAATCTCCCAACGCAAATCAGTGGGCTACAGCGCGCAGCAAGCCGAGCAGGAATATTCCGAGCGCGGAGATCGTATTGCAGTTCGTGTTTTAATTCTGTTCACCAACACATATTCTCTAATCCTGGATTCGCCGAATCCCGGCAATCACAAGGGCATCTTGCTCCGTTCCCCTGATTTCTGGAGAGATTTCGACTTTCGACTGCTGCAGGAAGATGAAATGATCTCCGCGGAGTATGTCTCGGGAGAACCTCAGTATTTGCCCGACAGGTATTCGGGTACATCGGCACTGTCGGGGGCCACGGTCTATCTTGACTACGATGCCGGGCGAGTAAAATCAATTCCCACCCGGGTGCAGGTGCTAACTTCGGATGGACAGCGCGTCACCGCGGAGTTCGATCTCGCAAAACTTCGCTAGAACAGCAATAAGTCAGTACCTAACCGCGGTCGCCGGTCAACTCCGCCACCGCAGGGTCACCGGCCCATCCATGGGGTGCTTCATCGCTGTCCCCGTTCGCCGCGATTCCAGCAGCGCCGCCTTCAACTGGAAATACCATTTAGCGGGCCGGTCCGCATCGTCAATCAGCATCAGATTTGGATTATGTTTTAATCCCTCAGCTTGTTCGATCATGGTTTGCTGATCCTGCCGCAAAAATCGCTTCGCAAAGAATCGAAATATCGGCACGACCAACGGCACTCCCGAAAAAAGATTCCAGGCCGCCACAAAATCAATCCGGCAAAGATCGCGCCGCACCGGCGTCACCGTCGCGCGGCTGGAAAACCACAAATGTCCGCTCCGAATCTGTTCCAGGCGCATATTGGGCAACACGAAATCAATGGTCGTGACGATGGGCTGCCCCGAAACACGCAGCAATTTATACGGGGCACTGTTGGACGAAGGCGCGTGTGCGCTCATCCGGAAGCCGCCCGGTATCGGTTCAAACTGTTTTTCTTTCTCATGAATGCTTCGCCTGCTGCGCCACCACCAAGCCTGGTGTACAAACGGTCCGTGCGCCGGATCCATCAACCCGATAATTCCATGGTCAACATGGCAAGGCAGCATGCACGAAAGCCGGGTAATCCGATAGGTTTCGCTGAACACCGGCAACTCGGGAATCGCTGGTTCACGTTCGGCATCGTGCCGCGGCGTATCACGTCGGTTAGGATCGGGCATGAACACCCAGACGTACCCATCGCGCTCCGCGCAGGGATAATGCCCAGCAAAAATTCGCTCCGCCTTCAGCCTGTCGCCCTTGCTAAGCGAGGGAATCTCTACACATTGACCGGTGCAAGCGTCAAATCGCCACCCGTGATAACTGCATTCCACGGTTTTGCCGTCAAATCGCCCATGCGACAGCGGCATCCCGCGGTGCGGACAATTATCTCGCATCGCAAACGCACGGCCTTGCCCGTCGCGCCCCAGCACCAGGGGCACCTCCAGCAGCATCGCCGTCGCAAGCCCCCGCCCGCGAATCTCCGCACTGGGCACGGCCGGATACCAGAAATCCCACAACATCCCGGTATCGGCAACCGGTAGAAAGGCACTCGGCGGCGCAACTCGTACAGCTTCGCTCATCGTAGCGAAGCAATCCTAGCATACGCGCATCCGCCCGCAGCGCCTGCTTCGGCTATCGAGTAGCCACAAGCGCTTGGCGGCCGGGCTTAGCGGGAAACTCGAAGCGCGAACAAACACATCATTGTGCTATTTTGTTCGCGCCCCTGCCGGAGGGATCTCATGGCACAACAATGGCTGGCGCATCACTCACACGCTGGCACACCTCCTCTCGTAAAAATTATTGGAAGGCCGGATTCCCCCGCGGCCTACACGATCCGCGATTTTCTTCACCGCAGCGATGTGCCTTTCGAATGGCTTGGGCTTACCTCGGACTCGGAAGCGCGCTCGCAAGCGGGCGTGGAACACCTTCATGATGCTCGTCTTCCGGTTTGTATATTCTCGGACGGCACGCGTCTTGAGTGTCCTACGATTCGCCAGATCACTGAGAAACTAGGTTGGTTTCGACATCCCTCACGTTCTGAATATGATGTGGCCATCTACGGCGCCGGACCAGCCGGTTTGAGTGCTGCCGTCTATGGAGCCTCAGAGGGACTGAAAACGGTGGTCATCGAGCGCGGTGCCGTCGGCGGACAAGCCGGAAGCAGCTCGAAAATTGAGAACTATCTTGGATTTCCGCAAGGGATCAGTGGTGCGGAACTGGCTGAGCGCGCGCGGGAGCAGGCCTGCAAATTCGGAGCGGAAATTCTACTCGCGCGTGAAGGCGTCCGCGGTGAGTTTCCCGCCGGCAAACGAGTGGGCTATCTCGAAGACGGCACCAAAATTATCTCCCGCGTAGCCATTTGCGCCACAGGCGTTGCATACAAGAAGCTCGGTTTTCCGAACGAAGATCGTTTCTCCGGAGCCGGCTTGTACTACGGCGCTGGGGCCAGCGAAGCTTTGCTGGTAAAAGACCAGGATGTCTACATTGTTGGCGGCGGCAACTCCGCCGGACAAGCGGCCATGCATTTTGCCGATTCAGCCAGCCGCGTGCACATGGTGGTCCGCGGCGAAACTTTAAAGAGCACGCTCTCCCAGTATCTTATCGATCGCATCCGCTCGGCTGCCAATATTGAAGTGCTTCCTCGAACCGAAATGACGGCGCTTCACGGCGACCACTGCTTGGAAGAGATCACGCTCGTAGATCGCGCGACCAGGCAGCAGCGTACCGTCAAGACGCGTTGGCTCTTCGTCTGCATTGGCGGCGACCCGCAGACCCACTGGGCCGACGAAGCCGGCGTCGCGCGCGACGCCGCAGGCTATCTGGTTACCGGCCTGGATTTACTGCCCAGGGGGCAGCGCCCCGCCAACTGGCCTCTCGACCGCGACCCCTATTACCTGGAAACGAATGTTCCCGGCTTGTTCGCCGCCGGTGACGTGCGTCATGGCTCGGTGAAGCGCTGCGCGTCGGCGGTCGGTGAAGGCGCAATGGCCGTCACGTTCGTCCATCGCTATCTTGCCAATGGCTGAACCGAAACGGCTCACTCGGCGCGTCTTAGCTGCGAAGTGGCTCGCACGGGGATTCACAGGGGCAACCAGCGCGTCGATGAAATACTCCGGCCCATGGAGCGAAATCTCATGAGTACCTCCCTTCGCGTCTCCCCGGCGGCCCTGCTCCTCACGCCAACCCAACGCATCGCCTCCATCGATCTGATCCGAGGCGCGGTTATGGTTCTCATGGCCATCGACCACGTCCGAGTCTATTCCGGCCTTCCCGCCGGCGGTCCCGCACCGGGGATTTTCTTTACCCGCTGGATCACCCATTTCTGCGCACCGGCGTTTATCTTTTTGGCGGGCACCAGCGCCTTTTTCTACGACCGGAAGCATGCCGACCTGTCGCGGTTTCTTCTGATCCGCGGTGCCTGGCTCGTCCTCCTCGAGCTCACGTTCCTCCGTCTGGCATGGACCTTCAACTTCGATTTCAAGCACTACGAGATGGCCGGCGTCATCTGGGTCATTGGCTGGTGCATGATCCTGCTGGCGGGGCTGGTCAAACTGCCGCTCGTGGTGGTCGGGACGATCGGGGTTGCCATCATCGCCGCTCACAATCTGATCGATCCGTACCTGGGCACGCTGATCTCAGCGCTTCGCGACAACAGCCTCGCCGGGTTGTGGAAGATCTTGTACATCGGGTTCTTCGCCGGGCCGATCCGCTTCGGGACCGATGGTCCCAACCTGATCGTGCTCTACTCCATCGTCCCGTGGATCGGCGTCATGGCGGCCGGTTATGCTTTCGGAAAGGTTTTGATTTTGTCGCCGGCTCGACGGAACCGGATCTGTTTGGCGATCGGACTCGGGGCCATCGTGCTCTTCCTCGTGCTGCGAGGCTTCAACCTCTATGGCGATCCGCGCCCGTGGAAAGCGCCGCCGCACGGGCCAAACGGCTCAGCGCCAATGCCGGCACTACTCGCATTCCTGAACACTACGAAGTACCCCGCTTCGCTCGATTTTCTGCTGATGACCCTGGGTCCCATCATCGCGCTCGTCCCGCTGCTTGAAGGCGCGCGTGGTGTTTTCGCCCGCGGGATCTCGGTTTTCGGGCGCGTGCCGTTCTTTTTCTACATGCTGCACATTCCGCTGATTCACGCGCTGGCAGTGGTGGTGTCGAAGCTTCGGCTGGGCCAGCTGAGCCCGTGGCTGTTCGCCAATCACCCCATGGGCAACCCGCCCCCGCCCGACGGATATACCTGGAACCTCGGGTTGCTGTACGTCGTCTGGGTGGTGGCGATTGGGCTGCTGTATTTCCCGTGTCGCTGGATCGCCAACCTCAAGGCCAAGAGAAAGGACTGGTGGCTCAGCTATCTCTGAGTCCCCTGTTTAAACGTGCCTAGAGGATCCGCGGGCGTCTTACGATAGTTTTCAGTTCACCTGAGTATATAGGCAACTATGACTTAGGGTCTTGTAGAATCAATGCTTACAGGGGTACAGGACAGTCGCCGAACGGGTAGACCGCAGCGCCGTTAATGCAATGCGGCGACGACCAGAAAATCCGCTAGCTTAGCCCCGGCGATCTTGTTACGATGAACCCACCAAGTGTGAAGATGGGCTGCATCCCGAATCAGGGAGCGGCACCGGAGGCACCGATGAGCACCACGATCCGTGCGCGCAGCGGTAAAGTGACTGTGCCTGACATTCTAAGCCGCAAGTTTTCCCTCGCGGCGGATGTGCAGCAAACCTCCCGTAGCCAAGAAAGTCACAGAAGCGAGGAAGGTTCAACAAACAAGATCACCTGCCTGACCGCGTATGATTACCCGACCGCGCGGCTGCTCGATGAAGCGGGCGTTGATATTCTCCTGGTCGGCGATTCGCTCGGCATGGTCGTTCTAGGCTATGAGAGTACTTTGCCGGTTACGCTCGAAGAGATGCTGCACCATACGCGCGCTGTCCGCCGCGCCGCACGACGTGCCCTTCTGGTCGCGGACATGCCTTATGGCAGCTACCACGCCGCAATTCCCGAAGCGCTGCACAACGCGATGCGCTTCGTAAAAGAAGCGGGCGCCGAAGCGGTGAAAGTCGAAGGTGGCGAACGCCGCCTGGAATTGATTGCCCGTTTTGTAGAAGCCGAAATTCCGGTGATGGGACACATCGGGCTGACGCCGCAATCGCTCAACTCATTTGGCGGCTACAAAGTGCAAGGAAAAACACCGGACGCCGCGGAACGACTTTTGCGCGATGCACGCTCGGTGGAAGCTGCCGGCGCATTTGCGATCGTGCTCGAGGCCATACCGCGCGAGTTGGCTGCGCGAATCACGCAAAGCTTGCGCATTCCGACCATCGGAATCGGCGCGGGACCGGATTGCGATGGGCAGATTCTGGTGTTCCACGACCTGGTGAATATGACATTCGCGCCGCCGGCC
>Ga0209011_1001009_pt1 | contig 10223 bp, 12 predicted proteins | sample BlaSpr_A8_OM1_M3_FD_187986 | JGI IMG/M metagenome (GOLD analysis project Ga0209011, IMG submission 187986) | Forest soil microbial communities from Thunder Bay, Ontario, Canada - Black Spruce, Ontario site 2_A8_OM1_M3 (SPAdes) (version 2) | ecosystem: Environmental > Terrestrial > Soil > Boreal... | reverse complement strand
AAGCCGTCGGCGCGAGCGACTGGAAATGCCAGCTGCCGTCGAGCTGACGAAACGGCCCGTCGCGCAACTCGATGACGATGAGCTTGGGCCGCTCGTTACGATTGGCGGTCGTAAAGTGTGCCCGCACGCCGTGATAGTTGATATCGATCCTCACCAGCGACGCGGTCGGAGTTCGCTCGAGAATGGTGGTGCCGTCGCACCACGGCAAAAACTCGGGGTAATCCTCAACCCGCTCGACCAGGTCGAACATCTCCTGCGCGCCGTGCTCGACGAGCACCGATTTGCTGACGCTGGCCATTGTTACAATAGCGCGAAAGTCGGAAAGGGCGGGAACGAGTGAGAGAGCGGGCAACTTAGTTGGCCACTGAGCAGGCAACTGAGCTGGCACCTCAGTCGGCAACTGAGCGGGCACCTGAGTCGGCACACCATGAGCATCGTCGAAAACAAAAAAGCCTATCACGACTACTTCGTCGAGGAGAAATTCGAGGCGGGGGTGGCGCTCGAGGGTTGGGAAGTGAAGGCAATCCGAGCCGGACGAGCTCAATTGAAGGAAGCCTACGTGGTCGTGAAAAGCGGCGAGATCGTGCTTCTCGGCGCCCACATCACCCCGCTGGCGACGGCGTCAACCCACATCAAGCCCGATCCGACACGCACGCGCAAGCTATTGATGCATCGACTGGAGATCAACCGGCTGATCGGCAAGGTTCAGCGCGCGGGCTACACGCTGACTCCGCTGAATCTGCATTTCAGCAAGGGACGCATCAAGCTGGAGATCGGCCTCGCGCGTGGGAAGAAGCAATACGACAAGCGGGAGACCGAAAAGCTGCGCGACTGGACGCGCGAAAAGCAGCGACTGCTGCGCAACCGGTCAGGGGCGCCTCGCGCCTCGCGCTCAGGGTGAGCCCGGCAGGCGCTGTTCCGGTCGTGATTCGTAGGATGGGCGGGTGGATGCCGGTACGCTGCTCGCCCTCGTCCGTTACCACGCGTGGGCTAACGACCGGATTCTGACCGTGGCGTCCGCTCTGACCGACGACGAGTTTCGGAGGACGGCGCAGCTGGATCACGGCAGCGCCTTTCAGACGCTCCGTCACCTGGTCGACGTCGACTGGAGCTGGCGGGAGTTCTGCATCGGGAACAGGGCCGGCGAAACGTATGTCTGGGACCACGGCTTCGTGCTCGACGACCTTCCCGCCATCCACGCGTTCTGTCGCGATGAGGACATGCGCCTGCGGGACTACGCAAGCTCACTCAACGACGCGGCTTTGTCCGAGTCACTGGCGACAGGGCCGGACTCCGCGGTGCCTCGCTGGCTCATCCTTGCCCACGTCGTCAACCACGGGACGCAGCACCGCAGCGAGGTGGCTCGCCATCTCACCGAATGCGGCCACTCGCCCGGGGATCTAGACCTCCTGGACGCGCTCGATTTGAAATGGCCAGGTGAACCTCACAGGTCTAGCTCGTAGCTTTCCGCCTCGAAAGTTCCAAAGCCGCCCTCGGGCCGCCAATCCAGCGGGCCCGCGTGCACAAAGCCCAACTTTTCCGCCACTCTCCGGCTCGCGTGGTTTTCGCGCCCGGCCCACAGAGTCAGCCGCCGCACACCAAGCACGCTGGCGGCCCACTCGATCAATGCCCGACCGGCTTCTGTGGCGAGTCCTTGCCCGGTGCGACTCGACCGGATCCAGTAGTGAAGCTCGGCCGCCGTCTCACCCTCACGGTTCAGCCCGGCCACGCCGACAACCGTTCCGCTGCCGCGTTCCACAACCACGAAATGAAACTCACGGTCGTCCCGCCACGCGCCCTCGCTGCGGGACGCCGCCTCGCGGGCGCCTTCCAGGGTCGGCCCACGGGCCCATGGCATCCAGGGCAGCAGCTCGGGACGCGAGTCCATCACCGCCTGGTGGAGCCCCTCGGCGTGCGCGGCTGAGAGAGGTTCGAGCCTCAAGCGCCCTGTCTCCAACGAGGCACGCTCCATCGTCACATGCCCATTGTTCAGGAACATGTCGAGCAACGGCTCGTTGCTCCGACCCCTGGATGAGAGCACCTGAAAACAGGCGCCAGAAAACCGGAAGGAGCAAAACAGATGACCCGTCTGCTCGAAAACAAGACCGCGATCGTGTACGGCGCCGGCGGTGGCATCGGCGGCGGCGTCGCCCGGACATTCGCCGAGGAGGGAGCGACGGTCTTCCTCGTCGGGCGCACGCGCGAGCCGCTGGAGGCGGTCGCCAAGGACATCAAGGCCGCTGGGGGAAAGGCCGAGGTGGACGTGGCCGACGCACTCGACGAGAAGGCGGTCGACGACCAGGTCCGCCGCGCCGTGTCAAAGACGGGACGCGTCGACGTGTCTTTCAACCTGATCTCGCGCGGCGATGTGCAGCAGATCCCGCTGGTCGAGATGACCGCGGCGGATCTCATGCGAGCCGTCACGAACGGCCTGGAATCGAACTTCATCACGGCCCGCGCGGCGGCGCGTCACATGATCAAGCAAGGGTCCGGCGTGATCCTCCACCTGAACAGCGGCTCGGCCCGAGGGACGATGCCCCTGATGGGAAGCACCGGTCCGGCCGACGCCGCGACGGAGACCTTCATGCGCTACCTGGCGACCGAGGTCGGTCCGAGCGGTGTCCGCGTGGCCGGCATTTACACCGCCGGCGTGGCCGACACGCTCACGCGCGAGAAGCTGGCCAGGGTCGCCGGCGGTGAGGGCATGGATCCTGCCGATGTCGAGCGCGCCATCGCCGGCATGTCGATGCTCCGGCGCGCGCCAAGGGTCGCGCAGGTCGCGGACGTCGCGGCCTTTCTTGCCTCAGACCGCGCCGCCGCCATCACGGGCACCATCGTCAACGTCACCTGCGGGCTGCTCCCCGGCTGACCCGGTCGCCGCCCGAGCATCGGAAGTTCCCCGGGGTTGCCCGGACAGATCGTATCCCCGCGAACGGTGGTCAGCTCGTCGTGAGCTCGACCAGGACTTCGTCCAGGCGCTCGTAGGTCTCGGCGGCCCCTTCCTGCATGCCAGAGCCGGCGGCCCCGTCCCGGTCCTCGACGGTCTGGAAGACCGATTCCTGCACCATCCTTGTCTTGCCGCCGCCCAGGTCCTCCAGCCTCATCGTCTCGAGGGCGACGTGGCCAGGCATGCCTTCCCACTCGAAGGTCTGGATGATCCGCTCAGGCGCCTCGACGAGGTGGTACACACCATGGAACCCGTGCTCGTTGCCCTCCGAGTCGCCGTTGATGAACCGCCAGACGCCGCCGAGCCTCACCTCCAACCTGTCGACCTTGGTCCAGTACCTCCGCGGGCCCCACCACTTCGGGATCACGTCTGGATCGGTCATGGCCCTGAACACGACCTCGCGTGGCGCATCGAACACGCGCGTCACGCCTATCGCGTTGGTCCCCGGCTTGATCACGAACTCGGTCTTGGCCATCGTCCCTGCTCCCTTTGCATTGTTACGCTCGCTCATCGCTTTTCGTCTCCTTCTGTATTTCTTCCAGGTACTCGCCCAGCCGATCGAAGCTCTCCTCCCAGAACTGCCTGTACTGCTCCACCCAGTCGGCGACCTCTTTGAGCCGGGCCGGCTCGAGCCGGCAGGGACGCCACTGGGCCTTGCGTCCCTGCGTGATGAGCCCCGAGCGCTGCAGCACCTTCAGGTGCTTCGAGACGCCTGGGAGGCTCAGCTCAAACGGCTCCGCCAGCTCGCCCACCGACTTCTCGCCCGAGGCAAGGCTGGCGAGGATGGCCCGCCGGGTGGGGTCCGCCAGCGCCGCAAACGTGACACTCATGTGGTCTACTGCCATCTCGTACTTTCCTATCTAGCTAATTAGCTTATCGGAAGAATACGCGGGCGCAGCCGGGTTGTCAAGGGGAGGGAACCGGCGCGCTACGGGATCACCGTTCCCCCAGGTCGAGCTCCGAGCGCCCGAAGCGGTCGGCCAGGAACCGGCCGTGGGCGCGCAGCCGGTCGAGGTCCTGCCGGGTCACCGCGTCGGCCACGTCGACCATCTCTTTGTCGAGCAGGGCAAGCTGCCCGAGGAGAATCTCGAGCGCGGTCTTGCCATCCGCCTGGCGGCGGGTGGTCGCGTAACCCGCCGGCAGGCGCAGATAGGCCTGCAGGGCGGTGGGCATGTAGTCGGTCGCGGTGCGGAGGACGACGAACAGCTCCGGCGAGTGCGCCGCCAGCCGGGCCTCGCGGCTGAGGATGTCGAGCACGTTCTGGCGGATCGACGCCACCCCGTCTTCGACCTCCTTGGGAACGCGTCCGCGGATGCCGGCCAGCGTCGAATCGAGCGACGCGCGCACCGCGAAGTCCTGCGGCGCAAACGAGTCCTGCAGCTGCAGCGCACGGGCGCGCGGCACCACGTATTCAGACGCCACGCGAACCGCGACCACCGCCAGGCCGGCGCCGATCGCGACCAGGCTCGGGCGACCGAAGGCCGCGACGAGAAAAGCCGTCGCTACAGCAAGACCCAGACCCCATGGGTCGGTGATCGCCCTCCTGAGCCTGACGTCAGAAATTGGAAAGGACCGCAGTGAAGACCTGCCTGATCAGGGCGGGATTGCTGGCGTCATACGAGCTCGCCTGGGAAGCCTCGGCGATCTGGCGGAGCACGTTGCGGTCGGCATCGAGCCCGTAGGCGATGGTGAAGACCCTGACCGCGGATTCGACCGGCTGGCTCGACTCGGTCTTCATCAGGTCGCCCAGGACACTGGGCTTGGAAGCATTGTCGACACCGTCGGTGAGGACCACCATGGCGGTGATGTACGTGGGCGCGAGCAGCTTTTTCATCTGGTCGAGACCCGCCGCAACCGTGCTGAAGAGGAGCGTTCCGCCGCCCGCCTGAAGGCTCACGACCGCGCCTTTGAGCCTGGCTCGCTGCGCGCCCACGGTCCCGACGGGCACCATCTCCGTGTACTGGTCCGAGAACGACCACAGCCCGACCTGGTCGGCCTCGCCGATCTGGTCCAGCGCGGCAACGAGAGCGGCTTTGACCAGGCCGAGCTTGGTCGTCCCGGTGCCCGGCACCTGCTCGTCCATCGACCCTGACACATCGACGACCACCAGCACGCGCGCCGGCTTGCGGACCTGCCACCAGGACGCCTGCAGCCTGTCCAGCACCGAGGTCGGCGGCGGCTTGATGAGCAGCGCGGGCTGTCCCGGCAGCACACCGTTGACGGGCTGGATGGTCGTGCCGGCGCTCCCCCGCGCGTCGCGGTACCCCGCGTCCTGGATCCGCCGTTGCTGCTCAGGCGCCAGCAGGAATGTCAGCAGTCCCGCCGCCGCTTCCTTCTGCGCCTGAGAGACCCAGTCGCCGTTGAGCACGACGAAGGGGTTATCCGAGGTGAGGGTTCCCTCCCTGGGGTAGATCGCGGCGAGCGGCACCTTGGGCGCGGCGTGCTTGCCGGCCAGGGCTGGATCCCCCGTTGGGTTTCCGCTGTTGTAAGCAATCACCTGCCGCTCTTCGAGCGCAATCGCCGACACGTACTGGAGGCCCGCGCCCGAGTCGTCGGCCCGCTGCAGGCCGGCCAGGAACGTCGAGCTCGTGACGCCGTAGTGGACGGTCGCCAGCTCCACGCCCTTGACGAACGCGGTCACCTTCGGTTTGGTGAGATCGGCCACGGTGAGATCGCCCGTGGAGATCCCGGTCGCCGCGAAGTAGGCGGCGATCAGGGCATGCAGGCCGCTCGTCGAGATCAGCGGATTCGTCTTGCCCAGGCGCAGCTTTCCCCATTCGGGGTGGCCCAGTCCTGGCTTGCCCCACCCGGCAGGGTCGAGCCCGATGGCGACGAGGTCGGTGAACCCAAGCGGCTTGTCCGGCCATCCAAGGGCTTCCGCCATCGGGCGGGGCATGGCCACGACGAACGGGCTCTGGGCGAAGCTCGGGCTCGAATCTGGCAGCACCGAGGCCCTGGTTTCTCGCCCCCGCACCAGGCTCACCCAGCTGCTTGCCCCCGGCAACCAGAGCTGTGGCGGCTGGCCGTCGAGCGTCGCATCCCAACCCCTCGCGAGAGCGTCGGCTGCTTCACCTGCCGACCTGGGCAGGATTCGAACGTCGACGCACCGGCCCCCCACCGTCGGACCGCCGGCGTCGTACCGGGCGACCAGTGTCGCGATCAGCGGCACATCATCCGGTGGGACGGCCGCGATCACGCCGGTGCACCCGGCCCTAGGCTGGCCGAAGGCGGATCCGGAGGGCCCGGACGCCGGCTGGGCTTTTTGCACGCCGGTGACCGCGAGGAGAGTCACCAGGACGAACGCAAAACCCGCGGTCACGGCGACAGCCCTGAGGTTGGCCGGGCGCCACTGCATGGCAGCATCATCCGCCCGACGCGTCTCACTGTCACTCTCATCGCAGTCTCAAACTGTCGGCATGGCGAGTCTGCGGGGCGCGAAAGTCGTTCTGCGGCCGGCCACCGACGCCGACCTTCCGGAGCTGGTCCGGATCCGCTCGACGCCTGAGGTGGTGCGCTGGTGGCGTGGAGGGGACGACATGGCGGCCTCAGTCGCGGAGGACCTCGCGGACGAGGACACCGAGACCTTCGTCGTCGAGCATGAGGGTCGGGTCGCCGGCGCGATCCAGTGGCATGCCGAAGAAGAGCCGGACTATCGACACGCGGGCATCGACATCTATCTCGACCCCGCGCTCCACGGCCGCGGCCTCGGCGCCGACGCCGTCCGGACCCTGGCCAGGTACCTCATCGCGGACAGGGGCCATCACAGGCTGGTGATCGACCCGGCGGCGGACAATGCCGCGGCGATCCGATGCTACTCGAAGGTCGGTTTCCGGCCTGTCGGCATCATGCGGCGCTATGAGCGCGGCCTGGAGGGCGGCTGGCACGACGGGCTGCTCATGGACCTGCTCGCGGACGAGCTCATCGGCTAGCCCAGATAAAAGGAGAGGAGCCTGCCGTCGCATAATCCAATCGTGGCCACGGCCCTCTCCCTCACGCACCTCGGCTCGCTCATGCGCGGCGTGCGGAGCGTGGACGAGGTGGGGGCGGACCAGCGCGCCGCGTCACTGGCCCAGCGCTCGATCAAGAAGTCCTCGAAGCTCTGGGCGCTCGACCTCGCCGTCCGCTGCATGGACCTGACCACGCTCGAGGGCTCCGACACGTCCGGCAAGGTGACCGCGCTGTGCGCCAAAGGCCTCCGGCCCAAGCCGGGCGACCCCACCATCCCGTCGGTGGCCGCCATCTGCGTTTACCCCGCCCGCGTCGCGGACGCCGTGCAGCACCTGCGCGGCAGCAGCGTCAAGGTCGCCTCGGTCTCGACCGCGTTCCCGTCCGGCCAGAGCTTCATGTCGATCAAGGTCGCCGAGACCGAGGAGGCCGTGCGCGCCGGCGCGCACGAGATCGACATGGTCATCGACCGCGGTGCATTTCTCTCTGGTGACTACCAGCGCGTCTACGACGAGATCGTCGCCATCAAAGAGGCGTGCGGAGACGCGCACCTGAAGGTGATCCTCGAAACCGGTGAGCTCGGCACCTACGACGCGGTGCGGCGCGCCAGCATCCTCGCGATGGCCGCCGGCGCGGACTTCATCAAGACGTCGACCGGCAAGGTGCAGCCCGCGGCGACGCTGCCGGTGAGCCTGGTCATGATGGAGGCCATCCGCGACTTCGTCCGCGAAACCGGACGGCCGGTCGGATTCAAGGCGGCGGGCGGCATCCGCACCTCCAGGCAGGCGATCGCCTATCTCGTCCTCGCCTACGAGACGCTCGGGGCCGACTGGATGACGCCGGACCGCTTCCGGCTGGGCGCGTCAACCTTGCTGAACGACGTGCTCATGCAGATCGACAAGGAGCGCACCGGCGTGTACCAATCCCCGGACTACTTCACGATCGACTGATGGCGATCACCAGGAAGCAGAGCGCAGAGCTCGCCAGGCAGGTCTTCGAGTACGCCCCTGCGCCCGAGGCGATCGACCACGTCAAGATCCAGCCCCGCTACGGCCTGTTCATCAACGGAAAGATGGTCGAGCCGCACAGCAAGAAGCACTTCCCCACGATCAACCCGGCGACCGAGAAAAAGCTCGCCGAGGTCTCCGAGGCCGACGCGGTCGACGTCGACCGCGCCGTCAAGGCCGCGAGCCGAGCGTTCGAGTCGTGGTCGCACCTCGCGCCCTCGCGCCGTGCCCGCTACATCTTCCGCATCTCGCGGCTGATCCAGGAGCGCGCCCGTGAGCTCGCGGTGGTGGAGACGATGGACGGCGGCAAGCCGATCAAGGAGTCGCGCGACGTGGACATCCCGCTCAGCGCCGCGCACTTCTTCTACTACGCGGGCTGGGCGGACAAGCTGGAATGGGCCTTCCCGAACCGAAAGCCCCGGCCGCTCGGTGTCGCGGGCCAGGTGATCCCCTGGAACTTCCCGCTGCTGATGCTCGCGTGGAAGGTCGCGCCGGCACTGGCCGCGGGCAACACGGTGGTGCTGAAGCCGGCGGAGACGACTCCGCTTTCGGCGATGGTCTTTGCGGAGATCTGCATGCAGGCGGAGCTTCCGCCAGGCGTCGTCAACATCGTTACGGGCGCGGGCAAGACCGGTTCGCTGGTCGTGGGGCACCCAGGCGTCAAGAAGGTCGCGTTCACCGGCTCGACCGAGGTCGGCAAGCTCATCCAGCGCACGCTGGCGGGAACGGGCAAGAAGCTCACGCTGGAGCTCGGCGGCAAGGCGGCGAACATCGTCTTCGAGGACGCGCCGCTCGACCAGGCGGTCGAAGGCATCGTGAACGGCATCTACTTCAACCAGGGCCATGTGTGCTGCGCGGGCAGCCGGCTGCTAGTCCAGGAGTCGATCGCGGAACCGCTGATGGAGAAGCTCAAGCGCCGCCTCGGGACGCTGCGCCTGGGCGACCCTCTGGACAAGAACACCGACATCGGCGCGATCAACTCGCGCGCGCAGCTGGAGAAGATCCAGGGGCTCGTCGAATCCGGCGTCGAAGAGGGCGCCGAGCTCTACCAGCCCGAGTGCAAGTTGCCGGAGCGAGGCTTCTGGTTTCCGCCGACCGTGTTCACTAATGTGAGCCAGTCGTACCGCATCGCGCGGGAAGAGATCTTCGGCCCGGTGTTGTCAGTGCTCACGTTCCGCACGCCCGCCGAGGCGGTGGAGAAGGCGAACAACACCCCTTACGGCCTCTCGGCCGGCGTGTGGACCGACAAGGGCTCACGCATCCTGTGGATGGCCGAGCGCCTGCGCGCCGGCGTGGTGTGGGCGAACACGTTCAACCGTTTCGACCCGGCGTCTCCATTCGGCGGCTACAAGGAATCCGGCTACGGCCGCGAGGGCGGGTTGCACGGCCTCGCGGCCTACCTGGACCTGAGCTGATGGAAGTCCGCAAGACCTACAAGCTGTTCGTCAACGGCGAGTTCGTGCGCTCCGAGTCGGGTCGCGCGTACCGGCCGGACGGAAACGTCAACGTCCCGCGCGGATCGCGCAAGGACCTGCGTGACGCGATACGCGCAGCGCGCTCGGCTTTTTCTGGATGGGCCGGGCGAACAGCGATGAATCGCGGCCAGGTCCTCTACCGCGCCGCCGAGATGCTGGACAGCCGCAGCGCGCAGTTCGTGGAGCTGCTCGGTGGTGGCGCCGGCGCCCGCCGCGAGGTCGAGCAGTCGGTCGAGACGCTGGTCTGGTACGCCGGCTGGACCGACAAGCTGCCGCAGTTCACGGGCACGGTCAACCCGGTCGCGGGGCCGTACTTCAACTTCACGCTTCCCGAGCCCACCGGGGTGGTCGGGATCGTCGCGCCCGAGGAGCCTGCCCTGGCCGGGTTGGTCATGAGGCTCGCGCCGGCGCTCTGCGGCGGCAACGTCGTCGTCGCGCTCACGCCCGAGGCGCGCCCCTTGCCTGCGCTGACCCTAGCGGAGGTGTTCGCCACGAGCGACTTCCCGGCGGGAGCGGTCAACGTGCTGAGCGGTCAGCGCAAAGAGCTCCTGCCCTGGCTCGCCTCCCACATGGACGTCAACGCGATCGACGTAGCGGGCTGCACGCCCGAGGAGGTCAAGGCGGTCGAGGCCGCGGCGGCGGACAATGTGAAACGGGTGATCAAAGTCACGTCCGGCGAGGCGAGCCCCTACCTGATCACGGCCTTCATGGAGCTGAAGACCGTTTGGCATCCCATCGGGGTCTAAAATCTAGGGCTACATGGCTGAAGTCCTGACCAAGCCGATCCCGGTCAAGAGCCAGGGATCGAGCGCGGACAGGCCCGGCGCGGGCAAGCCGATGATCAGCTCG
>Ga0209011_1001008_pt1 | contig 10230 bp, 8 predicted proteins | sample BlaSpr_A8_OM1_M3_FD_187986 | JGI IMG/M metagenome (GOLD analysis project Ga0209011, IMG submission 187986) | Forest soil microbial communities from Thunder Bay, Ontario, Canada - Black Spruce, Ontario site 2_A8_OM1_M3 (SPAdes) (version 2) | ecosystem: Environmental > Terrestrial > Soil > Boreal... | reverse complement strand
CTTCCGCATCTTCGCCGCGTTCAAGGAGATCGGGATCGAGGTCACGGACGGCGAGAAGGACTTCGAAGAGGTCGAGCAGATCGACGACGAGATGCTGCTCGACATCGAGATGATGGACTCGGTCTCGCTTGACGACCCCGTGCGGATGTACCTCAAGGAGATCGGGCGCGTCAGCCTGCTCACCGCGAACGACGAGGTCGAGCTCGCCCAGGCGATCGAAGCCAAGCCGCTGCACGACGCGCTGAAGGCGCTGAACGTCATCGAGGAGATGGAGGGCCGCCAGCGCTCCGTCGAAGAGCTGCTTCCCGAGGTCGTGGAGCGCTTGGCCACGGTCAAGCGCAAGGGCCAGCAGGCGCACATCGCGCAAGAGCTGATCGGCCTCACCGACCTGACGAAGCTGCAGAACCTTCTCGACGCCGCCGCCGCCGAGCGCCGCCGCCAGGCCACCAACGGGGCCGCGCGCCCGCGCGTCCGCGCCGAGGCTCTCGAGTCGTACCGGATCGCGCGTTACCGCTTGACCGAGCGGTACGAGCGCGCCTACGAAGCCAAGCAGCGCCTGACCGAAGCCAACCTCCGGTTGGTCGTGTCGATCGCCAAGAAGTACATCGGCCGCGGCATGTCGTTCCTGGACCTGATCCAGGAGGGCAACATGGGCCTGATCCGTGCGGTCGAGAAGTTCGACTACCACAAGGGCTACAAGTTCTCGACCTACGCGACATGGTGGATCCGCCAGGCCATCACCCGCGCCATCGCCGACCAGGCGCGGACGATCCGCATCCCGGTGCACATGGTCGAGACGATCAACAAGCTGGTGCGCGTCTCGCGCCGCCTGCTCCAGGAGCTGGGCCGCGAGCCAAGCGACGAGGAGATCGGCGAGGAGATGGGCATCACGCCCGAGAAGGTGCGCGAGATCGTGAAGGTCTCGCAGGACCCGGTCTCGCTCGAGACGCCGATCGGTGAGGAAGAGGATTCCCACCTCGGCGACTTCGTCGAGGACCGCGAGGCGGTCTCGCCTCAGGACGCGGCGTCACTCACGATGCTGCACTCCGAGGTGGAGGACGTGCTCGACACGCTCACCCCTCGCGAGCGGCGCGTGTTGCAGCTGCGGTTCGGGCTGATCGACGGCCACCAGCGCACGCTGGAAGAGGTGGGGAAGCGGTTCGGCGTGACCCGCGAGCGGATCCGCCAGATCGAGGCCAAGGCGCTGCGCAAGCTCCGCCACCCGTCGCGCTCAAAAAAGCTCCGCGACTACCTGGAGTAGCGCCGGATACGACCAACTCGGCCGAAATGGCTGGGATCCCGGAGTCGGTGCACTCACCCGATGCCGGCCACCCGATCTCGTGCTTGACACACAGGATCGAGGCGTTAATGTCCGGATAAGCTAATCGCGAACTTGCAGTCGGAGCGTCAGCCGGGGAGGGCTGTGGGATGAGACGAATTGCTGTCGTGGTCGCGGGTCTGGCATTGGTGGCCGCGTGCGGGCCATCGGGAAGCTCGAGCCAGTCGACCACCCCCAAAGCCGGCGGCACCGCCACCATTGCCCTGGAGAGCGAGCTCCGCACCCTCGACCCGCTCGACTCGTCCCTGCTGGTCGAGCGCGAGGTCTTCTACAACATCTACGACTCCCTCTTCACTATCGATCCCTCGCTCAAGATCCAGCCGGGACTGGTGAAGTCATGGGACGTCACCGACCCCCTGAACAACAAGTTCACTCTCCAGTCCGGAGTCAAGTACCAGGACGGGACGTCCTTCAACGCGCAGTCGGTGAAGGACAACATCCAGCGCTACAAGACAGCGGCCAACTCGCGCCGCAAGTCAGACCTGAAGAGCATCGCCTCCGTCGAGGTGGTCGATGACACCCATGTCAACTTCAAACTGAGCACGCCGGATGCGACGTTGCTCGCGACGCTGGTCGACCGCGCCGGGATGATGCTGTCGATGGCCGCGGTGCAGAAGGGCGGCCAGGACTTCTCGCTGGCGCCCACCGGCGGCGGCAGCGGGCCTTTCCAGTTCGTCGAGTGGAAGCGCAACGACCACATGACCTTGAAGAAGAACGCCACCTACTGGAAGGCCGGCCTGCCGTACCTGGACGGCCTCACCTACCGCGCCATTCCCGATGTCAATGCCATCGTGGCGGCGCTGAAGACCGGCGACATCGACATCGCGCGCACGATCGGCGCGAAGGATGTCGCAACCCTGAAGGCCGACTCCGGATTCATCTACAAGGACATCCCGGCCCTCGGCTTCAACGGCTTCGAGCTCAACACCGCCGCCGCGCCCTTCAACGACCCGGCGAAGAGAAAGGCGGTGGCGCTCGCCATCGACCGCTACCAGATCCTGAAGACCATCAACTTCAACATCGGTGTCGTCGGCTACGGACCTATACCGCCCTCCAGCTGGGCCTTCGACCCCACCGAGAAGATTTACGACAAAGCCGACCCGGCCGCGGCGAAGGCCAGCGCCACCGGGTTCACCTTCACGTACAAGACGACCTCCGACCCCGTGAATCAGCAGCAGGCGGCTCTCATGCAGTCGCAGCTTGCGGCGGCCGGGATCACTATGCAGATTCAGACGGAGGAGTTCGCCGCCTACCAGCAGGAGTGCCAGCAGCACAAATTCCAGGCCTGCGGGGTCAACTGGTCAGGCAGGATCGACCCTGACGGAAACATGTACGCGTGGTGGCACACGGGCGGAGATTTCAACGACAGCTCGTACAGCAATTCGCAGGTCGACGCCTGGCTCGAGGACGCCCGCGTGAACGCGGATCAGAGCAAACGCAAGCTGGACTACGACAACGCGCAGAAGCAGATCGCGGCCGACGCGCCCTATGTGTTCACAATCTTCGGGGTCAGCGCCCAGATCTCGAACACCAAGATCCACAAGTTCACCCTGTACCCCGATCTGATGATCCGGATGGCAGAGGTCTGGAAGGGTTAGCCGAACCGAAAGGACCGCGACCCAAACTGCGTTGAAGTCATGACCGCCTACATCGTCCGCCGGTTGGCGCTGATGTTGCCGGTCGCCTTCCTCGTGACGATCGGCGTGTTCATGCTCATCCACCTCACGCCCGGCGACCCGGCCCTGATCCTCCTCGGAGAAGACCGCAGTCCCCAGGCGATCGCGGCGATTCACCATCGGCTCGGACTCGACCAGCCGCTCTACATTCAGTACCTGGTCTGGCTGGGGCAGATCGTCCATCTGGACCTCGGACGGTCGGTCACCACCCACCAACCTGTGACCATCGCGATCGGCGAGCGGCTTCCGGCCACGTTCGAGCTCGGCGCCGTCGCCTTGATCTGGTCACTTCTCGTCGCGATCCCGCTCGGCACCATCGCTGCAGTGCGGCGCGGCTCGCTGGCCGACCGCATCGCCACTGGTTTCACCGTCGGCGGCGTCTCGATCCCGAACTTTTTCATCGGGATCGTCCTGATCTTCGTCCTCTCGGTCACGCTTCGCCTGTTTCCCTTCGGCGGCTACGTGCCCTTCGCCCAGGACCCCTACCAGAACCTGCGGCACATCGTGCTGCCGGCGATCGCGCTGGGCACTGCTGGCGCGGCGATCAACATGCGCTTCACCCGCTCCTCGATGATCGAGGTGCTCAACCTCGACTTCATCCGCACCGCGCGCGCGAAGGGGGCCTCCTGGCAGCGCGTGGTCTTCATCCACGCCCTCAAGAACGCCCTCATCCCGGTGGTGACGATCATCGGACTGCAGGTCGGGGGCATCATCGAGGGCGCGGTCGTGACCGAGACCGTTTTCACCTGGCCCGGCGTCGGCCGTCTCGCGGTCGAGTCGATCCTCAACCGCGACTACACGGTGGTCCAGGGGATCGTCCTCTTGGCCGCCTTCTCCTTCATGTTCGCCAACCTGCTGGTCGACCTGGTGTACGGATGGCTCGATCCGAGGATCTCCTACGCATGAGCATCCTGCCCGCGACTTCCCTCTCCCCTTTCAGGGGAGAGGGTCAGGGTGAGGGGCGTGGAAAGAGACGCCTTCTCGAGTTTGGCCGGACCCACCTGTCGGTCACATTCGCTCTCGCACTCGTGGCGCTCCTGTTCCTGGTCGCCCTGCTGGCCCCGTTCATCTCCCCACATGACCCGATCGCGGTGGTTGCGAACGACGCCTACCTGAGGCCGCTGAGCCCCGGACACCTATTGGGGACCGATGAGCTCGGGCGCGACCTCCTGAGCCGCGCGCTCTGGGGCGCCCGCGTCTCTTTGCCAGTTGCATTCGTGGCGGTCGCGGTTGGTCTGTTCGCAGGCGGGCTGATCGGACTGGTCAGCGGTTACTGGGGCGGGATCATCGACCTGCTTCTGATGCGGCTCATCGATGCGCTGCTCGCGTTTCCCGGTCTCATCCTCGCGATCGCCATCGTCGCCGCCCTGGGCCCCGGCCTTCGCAACGCGATGATCGCGATCGGCATCGTCGCCATCCCGACGTACGCGCGCCTCGTCCGCGCGCTGGTCCTACAGCTCAAGCAGATGGAATTCATCACGGCCACACGCTCGCTCGGAGCTACCGCGCCGCGGCTCATCGTTCGTCACCTGATTCCGAACCTGCTCAACCCGATCATCGTCCAGGTCTCCCTGTCCGCGGGCTTTGCCATCCTGGCGGAGGCAACGCTGTCCTTTCTCGGTCTGGGCGCCACGGTCCCGACCCCGGACTGGGGCCAGATGATCAACTCGGGTGCCACATTCCTCGCGAATGACCCCTGGCTTGCGATAGTGCCGGGAGCCGCCATCTCCTTGACGGTCTACAGCTTCAACTTCCTGGGTGATTCGCTTCGCGACGCGCTCGACCCGAGACTCCGCAGCTAAATCACGAAGCCGCGGATGATCGCAGACAGGCGCACCGGGTCGATCACCCGCACCAGTCCGGGCGCGGTTTCCACGATCCCGGAGGCGCGGAGGTCCCGAATGGTCCGGCTCACCACCTCGCGCGAGGAGCCGATCGAATCGGCGAGATCCCCGTGCGTCGCTCTCAGCTCGAGCCGGCCAACCACCAGCTGAGATCGGCAGGCCCGGTCGAGCAGGTCGTAAGCGACGCGCTCCAGGATGGTGCCCAGCGAGCGGACCGCGACCAGCCGAAATGTGGCGCGAACCCGCGCCGCCAGGTGGTTGGCCACGGCGGCGCACACCTGGTTCTCGGTCGCAGCCAGCCTCCGGACCTTGTCCAGGTCCAGGATCGTCAGCGTCGAAGGGAGCACAACCTGGATGAGAACCCTCGGCGGGTGGCTCGCTATCGCCGTCCCGCCGGCCAGCTCCCGCTCGTGGACGAAGGTGACCGTCGCCTGTCTCCCATCGGGAACCGTTGCGTACACGCGCGCCAGCCCTCGTTCGAGCACAAACGAACGTGGGGGGCCTTCCGGGTGGAAGGCGATCGACCCGGCTGGATACTCCTCTTTGGTCGACCCCTCGAGCACGCGCTTCCGGTTTGCCTCGCTCAGAAGCGAGAGGAAATCGACGTCGTCGTCGCCGGCGGGCTGAAGGCCCAGCACAACCCGATTATGTCCCTGTCCTGGGCCCGACGGGCGCCATCCACGACCAGGGATACGACCATTAGCACCCGGATGGCTGTATCACGCACCGAGATCCGCCCAGCCGGCGGTCGGGATGAGCGGGATCGCGGCTTGCGACGCCGCGTGGGGAGCCTGAAGATCTACTCCATGGCCGTCGAGAATCCCGAGCAGCCGCTATGGGTCTTTCGCCTGACCAGCGGCCTGATGGCACGACTGATCCCGCTCTCGTTCCTCCTGCTCGTGGCGTCAATCGCCGTCTACATTGCGCTGGCCCGCCACGCCCTCGCGAGCGCCCCGTTTGACGGACCGGTGCTCGTCTTCACCATCGTCCTCGTCTTCGTCATCCATGAGGCGCTGCACGGATTGGGCTTCGCCGTGTTTGGCGGACGTCCCAAATTCGGAGCGGGGATCAAAAGCGCGATGCCCTACTTCTTCGCGAACTGCCCCGGAAAGCGCTTCACGCGGGGCCAATTCCTGGTCATCGGCCTCCTGCCGCTGGTCGGTATCGACATCGCGGCACTAGCTCTCGCCGGTTACAGCCCTCTTGTCGTGCCGGCGATGGTCGCGTTCGCGACCAACAACACCGGCGCGGTGGCGGACCTCTGGATCATCGCTGTCATCCTTCAGACGCCGCGTACCGCGTTGTTCGAGGACACGGACGGGCCTGCGATGATCGCCTGGCCGGGCCCAGGAACGCGCACTCCGGCGCGGCCTCCCCGCGGCCTTGATCCGCGCGGTTACGAGTCGGTCGTGAACTGGAGCGTGGTCGCCATAGTCCTGTTCCCTGTTTTGTTGTTCGCGATTTCATTGGTCGAGGTCGCGCTCGCCCGGGTGTCGGCGAACGGCAGGCTGATGGTGGGGAGCATCGAGCTCGCATCGGTCACCACAACCAACGGCCGTTTTTCTGGGCGCTTCAGCTTTCTGCCTGATGTGGTGCTGGCGGTTGTGCTGACCGCAGTGCTCCTATGGGCGGCCCGGAAGATCATCGAAAGTCTGAGGGCCAGGAACGCTAGACGACGGCCCCCCGAGGATGACGCCTAGGAGTTCATCCCTTCCGAATGATCAGAGGGCCATCGCAATTCGATTGTATGGCCCCCTTCCGGAACCGCCCCGTTTGGTCAACGTTCGGTAGCCAGGCTACTCGGACCCCAGGTCGTCCGAGTTCGTGGTCAGCTGGCCGCGGGCGGCTCCTCCCGGATGCGCGGTGGTGTGGACATTCGCGTAAAAAGCTCCCGGATGCGCAGCGATGTCCGCGAGGAGGGCCGGGGCACCCGATCTGCAGCCTTTTTTGACAGGCACCGCCGAGGTCGGCGGGTTGAAGAATCCAAATACCACCCCGCCACCAACTCCCGCCGCTCCGCGGTGGATGTGCGCGGCGGTTACGGGCTTGGTGGTCGTGTACTTCAGCTCCCAACAGAGCACAGACGTGGTCGTGTTGATTGTGATTCGCGCCGTTCCCATGAGCTCGGACATGGGAATAGGCGGTACCTCGTTTACGCCGCGCAGGACCGCGGTGAAGTTCTGTACCTGATTTCCCTTCTCGCCGTCACCCCCACCGGCCGATACATCGCTGACCAGGCCGAAGGCCAGAACGGGAACCACAAAAAACGCCAGCCACAGCTTTCGCTTCATATCGACTTCCCCTAATCCCAACCGTGTGACGGACCAGTTTTCGATAGTAGGAAGCCGATGGAAAAATGCAAATTTCGAGTTGGTTCCCTCTCCCCTTTGGGGAGCATTCAGTAAGTCCCATCCTCACCGCCGCTTGCGCGCAGGGCCAGGGAGAGGGGCGGGAGAGGAAGCCGCTAGTCCGGCCGGCTGCCGTTCCGCGACATAGCCTCCATCTCGGAGGCCAGCTCCGCGTTGCTTGCTGCCGCGGTGGAGATGTTCTGGGCCGTCTCCGACACCTGCCGGCTTCCCACCGCTATGTGCTCGAGCGCCTCCAGGACCTGCGCGGTCGCGGTGCCTTGCTCCTGGGTGAGGAGCTTGACCTTGTCGGACGCCGCCACCACGCTGGCCAGCAGAGTCAGGCTTTGCTGCATCTGCTTGGTGGTCTGCTCCATCGCCATCAACGTGGCGCTGCTCTCGGCCTCAGCGCCTCCGATGATCGCCGCGATGCTGGCTGCCGACGCCTTGGAGCGCTCCGCCAACCTCCGAACCTCGTCGGCGACCACCGCGAAACCGCGACCGGCGTCGCCGGCCCGAGCCGCTTCGATCGCGGCGTTGAGCGCCAGGAGGTTCGTCTGGTCCGCCACCTCGTTGATCAGGGCGAGGATCTTGCTGATGTCGTGCACCCGTTCCGCAAGAGCCAGGGTTCGAGTCCCCGAAGCTTGGGTGGCGACCTGCGCACGCTCGAGGTTTTCGCGTGTCTCGATCGTTTTAGTCTCCACGTGGACGAGCGTGTCCGCGATCTCTTTGGTCGTTCGCGCGAGCTCTTCCATGCTGCCCGACGTGGCAGTCGTCGCCGCTGTCTGTTCCGCAGTCGCGGCAGCGAGCTGCTCCGACGCGGAAAGGAGTCCCGCCGCGGATGCGGCGGCCTGCGAGCTGCCGTCTCGAAGTCCGTCGACCAGGTTTTGAGAGCTCCGCTGCCATGCAGCAAGCGCGCCCCAGAGCTGGCCGAATTCGTCGCGGCACCTGGTTGGCTGGATTGTGACGGTGTGTCCGGCGGCAAGCCTTGTCGCCAGGTTTGCGAGCTTGACAACTGGTCGCAGCATAAGGGCAAAGATGAAGAAGGCGAGGACCACGAGAAGTATCCCGCTCCCGATGCCGGCGACCGTGGTCACCTTGTTCGTGACTGCTTGACGAGCGTCGTTGAGCGCGGTGTTCTCTTTGATCTTGGAGCTGATGAAGTCGTCGATGGAGCCCCGCCCTGAGCGCCACTGGTTGAAAGCTCCGTCGATGTCCGACAGCAGCACGTTGTCTGGAACCGGCGCGCTCGCGATGAATGTCCGCGCGAAGGCGATCAGTTCGCGGAATGCCGCCGCATCCGTCATCCTGGCGGAGTCGGCATCGCTGCGCAGGTTGAGCTTGGAGATCAACGCGATCTGGGACTCGATGAATCGAATTTCGGCTTCGGCTTGAGTCAAGTACGCCGCAGACCCAGACCGATCCCCCTTGAGCAGCGAATTGTTCAACTGGGTCAGATGGGTGCCGAGCTCCTCGGCGGTTTGGCCTGTGCGGACGGTCTCGAACCGCCATGTGATGAGCTCCACCTGCTGACGCTGTGTGGCGTCGCTCGCATTGCTCACATTCGTGGCGATCACCAATGACAACACCGAGAATGTCACGAACAGCAGGAACAGAGCGATGCTCTGAGCCCTGAGGCCCCGCGGATCGAGCCAACCCGGACCCCGAGGATTCGGAACCGGAACCGGCGCCGGCGTCAGGGTCAAAATCGGAAGGCGAGGTCGTGTGGGAGGAAATCTCAGCGGCCGCGGTTCGATTTCCCCTGGTGAGGCCATGATCCAGTGTTACGCCGGTGGCGGGGGTAAGTCGCCCTAGGAAGTGAGGGGGAAACCCAAACCTCCCTCTCCCCTTCGGGGGAGAGGGCTAGGGTGAGGGGCTTGAGTTGGTTCCTGCCTACCTCGCCTGCAGCTGCCTCAAAATCGCGGTCTGCGCCTCGTTGATCGCATGAACCTCGACCGTCAGCTGGTGGACGGCCGTCAGCGTTTCGTGGTCAGCCCGGGCGCGTGCATCGGTCGAAGCTTGAATCACGTTCTGGCCCACGATGATGATCGGCAGCAGCACGAGCTGCAGGAAGGTCTGCGCGATCCAGGCCACGATGATGATGACCGACCTCGAGGCGATCGCGGCGGGCAGCGAGATCAAGGTGATGGCGGCGAAGATGTAGGCCATCCACATCGATCCGACAGTCTTCGTGATCTTCACGGCGAGCCAGGTGTTGAACTGCCCGACCGGCCCCGTTCCGTGGACCGTCCCGTGGGATTGGTGGCTGAGAACCAGTCGAGGCACGTGTAGGAGTCGTGGGGAATTAGATTCGTCGGGCGTGCTCATGGTCCCTCCTGGTGGTGGTGGTGTTCGTGGTTGTGCTCTTGATCGTGGTCATCCTCTTCGTCTTCTTCTTGCGGGGTGCCGACGGCGGCGTGCGTATGAGGCGCGGTTCCGGGGTCCATGTGGATCTCGAGGCGCGCCGCGGGCACCTCGTGGCAAACAGCATCCTCAACGCGCATGGAAAGCGCGTGCGCATTCTCCAACGTCGACTTGGGATCGCACGCGACGTGCATCACGGCGACGAGCTCACGCCCGACCCAACGCACGCGCACGTCGTGGACCGCCAGCACGCCACTGACCGATTTGGCCGCCGCCGTCAGCTCGTCGACGATCGTGGGGTCGACGGCGTCCATCATCCGGTAATAGAGCTGCTTCACAGTTCCAGCCAGGACGAAGACGATCGCGAACGTGATCAGGATGCCGACGATGGGGTCGGCGATCGTCAGGCCGAGTCCGGCCAGCCCGATGCCGGCGAACGCGCCGGCCGAGACAATCGCGTCGATCCGCGAGTGGATGCCGTCGGCCGCCAGCGACTCCGAACAGATGCCGCGGCCGACCCTCACCTTGTACTCGGACACGCCCAGGTTGGCGATCACTCCGACGAGGGCTGCGCCGAGGCTGAGCGGAATATTCGAATAGGGGACGGGGTGGAGGAGCTTGGCCACCGACTCCGCCGCGGCGATGGCGGCCGTGATGATGAT
>Ga0209011_1001006_pt1 | contig 10233 bp, 9 predicted proteins | sample BlaSpr_A8_OM1_M3_FD_187986 | JGI IMG/M metagenome (GOLD analysis project Ga0209011, IMG submission 187986) | Forest soil microbial communities from Thunder Bay, Ontario, Canada - Black Spruce, Ontario site 2_A8_OM1_M3 (SPAdes) (version 2) | ecosystem: Environmental > Terrestrial > Soil > Boreal... | reverse complement strand
TTCGAGGAACTGGCGGACGTAGCTGTAGCCCCAGACGCAAAGCAAAAGCTTCGCCGCTTTCGGCGGCGCGCGCAATTCATGCGACGCCACCGGGCGGCGGCCGCGATCGACGTCGGGCGACAGGAATTCGACCTTGTTCATTTCAGCTTCAGCGCTTGCATCCGCTTGATGTTGTAATAGCGGTCGTCCGACATGGAATTCGGCACCTTGCCGGCGAGGAACGCCGTCTTCAGATCGACGATGGCGTCCTTGACCGTGCGGCCGGCGACGAAACCGAGATCACGCCGGATCTTCTCCGACGAGACGTGATAGGAGCGATGGTCGTCGCTCGGCGTGACGACGATGTCGACCTTTTGCCCGACCTCTTCACGCACCATGTCGGCGATGGTGCGGACTTTGAGGTTGTGATAGCCGGCGTTCCAGGTCTTGCCGCTGATCGCCTCGTCCGGCTGTTCGAGCAACATCAAATAGAGGTCGGTCATATCCTCGACGTGCAGGTTGGGGCGCAACTGCTCGCCGCCGAACACGGTGATCCGGCCGTTGTTGATGGCGTGGTTGGTGAGGATGTTGACCGTCAGATCGAGCCGCAGCCGCGGCGCATAACCGCACACCGTGGCGGGACGCAGCGTGACCGCGACGAAACCGGGCTCGCGCTCTTCCTCCAGAACATCCTCGCACATGGCTTTGAACTTGGAATAGTCGGTGAGCGGCTTGAGCGGCAGGTCTTCGGTGACGTTGGGCTCGTCCTTGATGCCATAGACCGAGGACGAGGACGCATAGATGAAGCGCTTGACGCCGGCATCCTTGCTCGCCTTCACCAGCGGCCGGAAGCAATCGAAATTGATCGATCTGCCGAGATCCGGATTGAGGTCGAAGGACGGATCATTGGAAATGCAGGCGAGATGGATCACGGCGTCGCATCCGGCAACCGCGTTACGCACGTCCGCCGGATTGCGCAGGTCGCCTTTGACCTGGCTGAGCTTCGCACTGCCGTTGAGGCCGGCGAAAACCTCGCCGTAAATAAAGAGATCGAGGACGGCGACCTCATAGCCGACGTTGAGCAACTTGGGCACGAGGTTGGAACCGACGTAACCAGCCCCGCCGGTTACGAGGACACGCTTGAACCGATAAGCCATCACGCTTTCCGATGTCCCTGCAATTACGCGGCCGGCGCCTTGGCGCTCTTTGCCAAGCCGGTGCCCCAGCTTGTTCCCCAACCCATGTCGATGTCGAGCACGGCATGGCAAAGCGCCAGATGCGCGACCTCGACGAAGCCGTATTCCTTGTCCTGTCCGCGGACATAAAAGTTCACGTCGCCGGTGCGCCGCAACGCGTTGCTTTCGCCAAACCCCGAATAGGTCACGACTTTGCAGCCGCGCGTCCGCGCCTCCTTCACCGCGCCGAGGATGTTCGGCGACATGCCGGAGCTCGAAATCGCGATCAGGACGTCGCCCGGCCGGGCATGGAATTCGAGCTGCTTGGCAAACACGTTCTCGTAGCCGAGATCGTTGCCCAGGCAGGTGAGCGCGGACGGGTCGTTGAAGGCGAGCGCCCGCAGCCCGCCGTTCTTGGAAAAATCGATGGCCAGGTGGCTGGCGATGCCGGCGCTGCCGCCGTTGCCGATGAAAATGATCTTGTTGCCGGCGTTGTGCGCCTCGTGGGCGGCCTTGCGCACCCACTCGCAGCCCGATTCCAGCGTCAACTTCTTCGAAGCCAGATCGGTCACCTCGGCGGCGCGCATGGCGCTAGCCAAAGAACCGATCCAACGATCCAGCAATTCCCGCATTTTTGTCCCCGGCTCCAGTGTTATTTGAGCAGACCCGTGATGCCCTTGATCAGGGCGGCCTTCTCGATTGAGCGCCGATGGCCGACGATCTCGACCTTCAGCGCGCCGACGACGTTGCCGATGAAGCCGACGCGGTTCATCGGCGCGCCTGCCGCAACCAGCGGCGCCGTCACCGCGAGGAATGCGTCGCCGGCGCCGACCGTATCCACCACGTTTTTGGCGAAAGCAGGGATGGTGTGAGTGATACCGCCGGCCTCGAAGGTGACGCAACCGTGCTTGCCCTGGGTGACGATGATCTTCGAGCAGTCGATATGATTTTCGGCGAGGCGGCGCGCGATGTCGCCGACATTGGCGATGCGGTCGCTGACCGCAAGGCGGGCCTCCGGCGCATCGATGCAGACGTAGTCGGCGCGGCCATATTTTGTGATCAGGTTATAACCGAGATTGGCGCTGTTGCTTTGGGTGTTCACGGCCAGGAAGCGCGCCTTCGAGGTCAGCGCTTCGATCGACGACGGCGCGATCAGGCCGTGGCCGAAATCGGCGGCGATGACGACGTCGTAGTCCGCCGCCCGGTCGATGATCGCGCGATCGACGTCGCTCTGCACGTCCGGCGTCAGCGGCTCGTCGTTCATGAAGTAGACTTCGAACAGCTTGCGCATATACGAGGGATCGACGAAACGGCGTTTCAGCGTGGTCGGCGCGCCGCCCCGGGTAAAAGCCCGCAAGCCGACATTCGGCTTGAGGCTCTGGCGGATCAGGTCGTCGTGGGTCTCGGAATCGCCGATGCAGGTGATGATGTCCACTTGCTTGCAGAACGACGCCACGTGATTGGCGGCGGCGAACACGCCGCCGGCGAACAGTTCGCGATCCTGATAGCGGGTCGCGATCATGTTCTCCTTGGGCGTCTTGTGCATCGGCAAGACGTATTGGTACTCGTCGATGATGGCATCGCCGACGATGAGGACGCGGTAGTCGGCGACCCGCTCGATCAATTCGCAGAGCTGGTCGAGGCCGCCGTCCTGGCGCAACGTGTCGAGATGCTCGCGGATATGTGGCTCGAAGACGTTGAGATGGCGGTTGATCAATTCGCTCGATGAGAACGACACCTCGTCGGTGAAATGGATGCGCCCGCCATGGGTCTCGACCGCATCGCGCTCGAGCGAAATCTTGCCGGTGATGTCGCCCTGCGGGTTCTGATAGTCCTGGCCCTTGATGTAGATCGACGGCCGGATGCGCTCGATGGCGCTCACCGCGTCGGCGGCGTCGTTGATGGCGACCCAATCGACATATTCGAGCGTGGCCAGCATCTCGGCGCGCAATTCGGCGTTGAACACCGGGCGGCCGGGACCCTTGTTGACGAAACGGTCGGCGGTGACGGTGACAATCAGCACGTCGCCGAGCTTGCGGGCGGCTTCGAGATGGCGCACGTGGCCCAGATGCAGGAGATCGAACGTGCCGTGGGCCTGGATCACGGTCTGGCCGGCGCGCCGGGCCTGCTCGCAGGCCGCCGCGACCTCGGCCAAGGTCCGCACCTTGTCGCGCGGGCTTGGCGGACGGCGGACCGGCAGCTGGGGGATCAGTTTTGCGACGCTTGAGTCCATTGTCGTCCTCTTACGTCACTGGCTCGGCGTCGAGAAAGCGGAACCAGTCGCTGGTCGCTTCCGCGATGCGCGACGCCGTCCAGACCGGCGCGTCGCGCCAATAGTCGATGTTCTCGAGCATCACCTTCACGCCGTCGGCAAAGCCTACCTTGGGTTGCCATGCCAGGTCGCGCTGAATCTTGGCAATGTCGGCCCAGGTGCAATCCGGTTCTCCGGGGCGTTTGGGGATGCGCACGGTCGGCGGCGACCCCAAAAGTCTCACCAGCTCGTTGACGCTGACAGGCCGCCCGCTCCCAACATTGTAGATTTCGCCTATTTTGTCACTCTCGGCGACCGTGATCAACGCATCGACCACATCGGCCACGAAGGTAAAATCCCGGGTCTGCTCGCCGTCGCCGACCACGGTCAGCGGCTGGCCGGCCAGCAATTGAGCCAGGAAAACACCAAATACAGCGCCATAAGTCCCGCTGGTGCGCGCCCGCGGGCCATAGACGTTGAAGAAACGCACCGACACCGCCGGCAGCCGGTAGACCTGGGCCCAATGCATGACGAGTTGCTCGCCCAGATATTTGGTTAATGCGTAGGGGTAGCGTGGATCGGCCGCGGCCGTTTCGGCCGTCGGATAGTGCGCAGGGATGCCGTAGCAGGACGACGAGGCCACATAGACCAGGCGCTTGACGCCGTGACGGCGGGCCGCCTCCAGCACGCAAAAAGTTCCGTCGACGTTGGAGCGGAAATAGGCCTCCGGCTCCTGGATCGAGGGCACGATGTCGGCGCGGGCGGCAAGATGAAACACCCGCTCGACGCCGGCAGTGGCAGCCGCCACCGCGGCGGCATCGGCGACATCGCCCTCGATGATCGTGAGCTTCGAATTCCCGTTATGATGCTTGAGGTTAGCGCGCCGGCCGACGACAAAAGAGTCGAACGCGCGCACCGTGCGGCCTTGCGCCAGCAAGCAGTCGACGAGGTGGCTGCCGATAAAACCGGCCCCGCCCGTCACCAAATCGATTTCTGTCGGCGGTGCCACCACCCCCCTCCTCTGTCGGGCGCGAGCTTATGCGTTCAAAAGCCGCTAATTTCAAGCACAGATGGTCGGCGGCTAAGAGCCGGGTTCCGCAGGGGTTTTTGCCGGCGGGTTTTGCGGGTCATGCCCGCTACCCGGAGGGGTCGGCAGCGACCGGCATTATGGCACTTTTGGGGGGCGTCGCCCTGCTCTGCGCTGCCAATTGGCTTACAACGGATGTTGCAGCTGGTGAAATGCGCGATCGTCACTTCATCGATCGCATATGGACTGAGCGCGCCCGGCCGCTGCGACTCCTCCTCCGCCAGGCGGGGACAGCCCTGGCAGGCGTTATGGCCTGCCACGCTCGGCGCCGCCAAATCTCCGACGATTTGGTCGTCATGGCTTTCCGCGACTCGAACCAAACCACATCGTACCGAAGGTCACCCTCAGCCTCAGAATTGAAAATAAATGAAGGGTTCGACCTTTACGTTAATGAATGGCAAGATGACAGCGACCGCGGCGCCGTAGGATAGAGCGAACACGCTATCTGGACCCCTGGCGGCAATCGCTTTCAGATCAAGGCGGTAGAAAACCACATGCATTGCGGCCAACACGCCGGCTACCGGCAACGCCAATTGCCACGGCGCCAGCGTCGGCAGCTTGAGGTCACTGAAGCAGCGAATTACGCTCGACGCATCGGCGAAGGACGTAGCGCGAAAGAAAATCCAGGCAAAAGCGACCCACGAGAAGGTCACGAGATTTGCGCCGAGAGAATAACCGATCGGCTCCCGATGTGTGGGGTTGCGCCAGTTCCGCCAAGCATGACAGACGATTAGGCCAACACCATGCAGCGCCCCCCAAGCAACGAAAGTCCACGCCGCACCGTGCCATAAGCCACCGAGCAACATGGTGATGGCAATGTTCCGCGTCTGCATCCATGGTCCACCGCGATTGCCGCCGAGCGGAAAGTACAGATAGTCCCGCAACCAAAATGAAAGACTGATGTGCCAGCGGCGCCAGAAGTCGATAAGGTTTGCCGCGAGATAGGGGTGAGCGAAATTCGGTTTGAGCTGGTAGCCAAGAAGCCCCGCGACGGCGATTGCCATGTCAGTGTAGCCGGAAAAATCGCAGTAGATTTGGGTCGTATAGGACAGCACGGCCAGCAGCGCATCGCCGCCGCCATATTGCGCTGGATGGCTGAAAAAAGGATCGACGAAACGAACGATATTGTCGGAAATGACCGCCTTCTTGAAATATCCGACGAGAAACATCAGCAGGTAATGCCGCGCGTCGAGACCACCGAGGGAGCGTAATTCGCGCATCTGCGGCAACAGGTCGGTCGCTCTGACGATCGGCCCAGCCACCAGCTGCGGGAAAAACAGGATGTAAAGGGCAACATCCACGAAGTCCCGCGTCGGAACGATCTTACGTCGGTATGTATCGATCATGTAGCTCAGCGAATGAAACGTATAAAAGCTAATGCCCACCGGCAAAAGAATGTCGATAATCCGCCGCTGCACTCCGAATAACGAACCGATCGTGTCGGCAAAAAAGTTGAAGTACTTGAAGAAACCAAGCACGCTCAGGCTCACCACGATTCCGACGGCAAGGATCGTGCGCCGATGTCTTTCGGCGGTTTTGCGCGCGAGAGCGCGCGTGGCGACGTAAGTATTGGCAATGACGAGCAGGACCAGGCCGAGAAATCGCCAGTCCCAGGCCGCATAGAATACGCAGCTCGCGGCTAGCAGCCAGATTTTTCGCCAGTCATTTGACGGTATGTCCCAATAGACCAGGGAAACGACTGCAAAGAAGACAAAAAAAGTCCAATCGGTAAAGATCATTTCGTTTCCCGAGATGGACAAGAACTTTGGGTACCCGCGGCTCCCTTTCTCGCATCAAGCAGCGTTGCGAACCTATCGGCCACCATGAGCGTGAATCGCTCGGCCGCGTTGACCGCAAGGTGGTCATAGTTGAGGCGGTTTCGTGGATCAAACAGCTCCTTGTTGTCGGCAGGGCGACCGAAGTCGAAAACAGGTAACGCGTCGAAACATGAGACTCGGATTCGCTCAACAAGGGAGGCGCTAGGCAGCGCCAATACGAATTGCGACGAACGCAGCACAATCGGCTCCGCCCCCTTGGATTTGATGAAGTCCATCAGATCCAAAAATCTCGCGAATTGTCCGTCTGATATGTGCTTTGTCGATTTTGACGCCGATAATTCGGCCAGCATCTCATCATAGTATTGACGGAGTGAAGCATCTGCGTCGAGCGTATCGGACAATCGCCCTCTCGCTGCCGCGACAGAAATATATCCATTCTGCTCGACCTGCGCTCGAAAGTTGTCGTGCGTATCTGCAATGAAGGACTGAAATAGACCGGCATTCGTGTAATGCCTGAATAAGGCTGTCAGAATATATTTCGCGTAGGTCCAATTGCTTATTGGTGGCGGGGGCTTCTCTTTCTCATGAAGAATGTAGGTGAAACTGTTGAATGCGTTCGACACATCGAAAAAGAGTATCGATCGAACCGTGTTAGGCTCCCGCAACGAAGCTTCTTCAACTATGTCAGACTCGATAAAGACGTATTTCACGCAACATTGCCGTCGCGCAAAATACTCATGGAGTTGATATTCCATTTCCGCGAAGCTTACCGCTGGAACGCCGAGGTTGTATGAGACCGTGTGAAATCCCGTTGCCTTCATTGCGGTGTCGAAGAGAGCCGGATCCAGCGCGTATTTAATTCGGCTGGTACCTAGGAAGAGAACCGTCGTGTCGTTCGACTTTAGTGCGCGATCGAGTGCAGTGCCGACAGCATACTTGTCGCCAAAGCCAAACCGGAGCGCGATGGCGCTTATGCCCTGCGCAGTGATCAGGAGGCTGAGTATCGCCAACCAAGCATATTTAAGTCGCATCCTGGCATCCGTTTGCACACGCGACGTTTTGCACACGTGACGTTGAGGTGCCGAAAGTAACGGCTCCGTCGCTACGTACTGTGGAGCTTGATGCGCCAAACTATCGTCATTGCGGCCTGCACAAGAAAGGCAACCCCGAGCGCGAATGCCGCATACATGTAAAATATCAAATCCGCACCCGTCCATAGCGAGGCCCAAGCCACCAAAGGCGGCGCAATGGAGAAGAGGAAAAACAATGCGAGTACGCCGAGCGCCTTTGCCGCGTTGAACGGCACTTTCACGGCGCTGGCGGCGACGAACCACAGGAATAGCTCCAATTGAAAAACCGCCAAGATTAAGATCGATGGCGGCACACGCTCAAGCTGCCAATCGAGCGCGGCTCGCAACGTGTCCAAAATAATTAGGGGCTTGTAGTAGAAGTACAATTGCAGCGCCTGCCGCGGATACGTGAAGATGACGTAGAACACCGCCCTCCTCAGCGCGGTCTCGTATTCGGGACCGTAAGTCCCCTCTTGGACTTCCGCATCCGTGCGAGTCTGATTCGGCGGATATACCCACCAAACACAATGCCCGTTTCTATCGCTGTTGCCGTCTCGCTGGAGGCCTTCGGGAATATACTTCGTGCATGCGTAGACATCCCGAAGGTTGCCGAACGGCCATTCGGGATGCATCACAAAGCTGGTGAAGGCACGGTGCCACAAAATGCCCCCGATACGGCCGGATTTTACGTAATTGGGCACGCACGCGATCAGGATCGACGTAAAGACGATGCCCAGGATGACCGTATTTGCGAATATTCGATAGAGCCGTTGGCGCTCTGCAGGATTGTCGCGGCAGCGGCGGACGGAGAAAAAAGCGGCGCATATCGCCGGCGCCAGCATGTAGGCATTGGCGCTGCGCACCAACAGCACGAGCACCAAGATGAACGCCTGAGTACCGAGCAGGATCCAGTTCTTCCACGTCCCAACGCGCGTTGGAGCGCCACCGTCGGCAAATTCGAAAAAGATGTGCAATGCCGGCATAATACCGAGAATCCCGAAGAACCGATTGCCGCCGATTGACGCCTGGTCTCGAATTGTCGGCTCGGTAAAGAGCGGCGTCAGCAGCATGCAGGTGAGCGCGACGAACTGCATCGGGACGAAAATCAAGCGATCGCCCTTGTAGCGTCCGATGAATGCCAGCGTCGAAATTCCCATAAAAAACAGGAAGCAATAGAGAATAGACGACAGGTGCGGGCCGAACAGACGCATTGCGAGATCGATAAAGAGGACCTGCCCTATGCCGATGCCGTCAGTGGTGGTTAGCGCTGTGCCGCGGGGAAGGTCACCGCGCGCGGTCACCGCAACGGCCTTTTCGACCGACGCCGGGGTGACACCCTCGGCAGCCAACGTGTCGTTGAACTCGGCAAGGACGTTGCTGTCGGTCAATCCGAGCTGGAGGCCATACACGACATTGGAAATGGCGCTTGGAATGCTCAAGGCGTATTCGGGCGCCCACGACGTGGGCATTCGGTAGAACGCAACGATCGCGGCGATCGCATAAAGCAGGAAGCTTGCGACGGCTAGAATCCTTCTCAGTTCCATCTTGATTCTCAAGTCGGGATTGCCGTTGGGATTCGCCAGCACATCGCGGACCTCGTCAATTTTGCGGTATAGTTTCTATCCCGCCGAATGTCAGCGCCGATTGACCGTCCGCCTTGAACACTGTGGAATTCGCCGTGTCGACGAACCCGAGCGTCACGTCTAGAACACCATCGGCGGTGCGAAGAACGAGGGTCAGCTTCAGCCAACCGTCTCGTCCAGGCTCGATTTTCCGGCTGACGACGTCGCGTTGCACGTTGAAAATCCTGCGATCGCCGAGGTCGCAAAAAAGCAGGCCGTAATTGGCCGGCGTCAGGTCCGTCACCTGAAGGAATGCCAGAGCTTGCGATCCGGGTTTCAGCCACACGCCAACCGCATAGACCGTATCATTCTGGAGCGAAGAAACCCGGGCATTCAGGTAGTGACCTCCCGGCGTGGGAATCGCCACGAGGCTGAGAACGGGCTGGCCTGGACTAATTGCCTGCTCCCCGGTGGGGCTTGCGTGGAGGCCCTCGATGCTGGCCCAGGAGATTGGAAAGCCTCCGGAGTTGCCAATTTCCGGCAAGTCCTTGAGCACAGTAGCCTGCGTGACGACTGGAGCCGACGGGTTCGAGGGCGGACCCTTGACATGATGGGTTTCGAAGCTGACGAACGCCCAAACCGCCACCCAACAAATAATAAGTGTCGCAAAAACCCTGACCGAGTTCAATCTGAGGAGGGAGCGAACGACATCCCACACCCCTTCCACTACTTCCTCTCCTCTATCTCGACTCCGCCGAAAACGAGGCTCTGGCCGGCGCCGTTGAAGATATGCTGGCCGTTGCTGTCTTCCAGGAGGTTAGCCGTGACGTAGATTTGGCCGTCCTTGGTCACGAGATCGAACACCGCCTTGACCCATCCATCTTTTGCGGATTCTACGCCGAGCTTCGCCAAATCCCCGGACGATTTGATCATCACGGCTCGCGCCAGGTCGTATGAAGCCACACCGTAATGCACCGGGCTGCCCGTTTGCGGGTCGTTGCTGTCGCGTCCTTCGACCATGGCCCAGGTATTCGGCACGGATTTGAGCCACACCGTAAGGTGATAGGTGCCGCTGGGCTGGAGATCGTCAAAACGGACGCCGAGGCCGTGGCGCGAGGCGGTGGGCGTTGCGGTCAGCCGCCGCGGCTGGAAACCGGCGACGACGGGCGTCTCTACCGTCTCATCCTTGACGGTCAAGCCCACCAGATAATCCCATGTATGATCTTCTGCATTGGCCGGAGCGGCGGACGCCGAAGCGGCAGGAGCAGAAGCAGCAGCAGACGCAGACGCGGACGCAGACGCAGACGCAGACGCAGACGCAGGAGCAGGAG
>Ga0209011_1001004_pt1 | contig 10235 bp, 7 predicted proteins | sample BlaSpr_A8_OM1_M3_FD_187986 | JGI IMG/M metagenome (GOLD analysis project Ga0209011, IMG submission 187986) | Forest soil microbial communities from Thunder Bay, Ontario, Canada - Black Spruce, Ontario site 2_A8_OM1_M3 (SPAdes) (version 2) | ecosystem: Environmental > Terrestrial > Soil > Boreal... | reverse complement strand
TGAATTCGTGGTCTTCGACCTGCAGGTCCAACTCGCGCACCGCGACGACGTCACCGAACTTCTTCGTCATCTTTTCGACACTGACCCTGGCCATACAGCTCCCCCCAGCTTAGCGACGCACCGCGCCGAAGGTCACGCCGCCGTCGGTGGACCTGCGCAGCGCGCCGGATTGGTTGCCGTCAGCGCAAAGCGTTCCACTGACGGGCTCCCCGCTAGCGGTATAGACGACGGCCGATGCGCCGTCCTTGAGCACTTCCACCCTCTCGACTCCCTCGGTCGGGATGGTGTTCAGGTCGACCGCGGCAGACGCGCCGAGCCCGCCCGGCACCACGCGCCGCCCGTTGATCAACACCAGCGTGCGCTGGATGCCGAGGCTGCGCAGGTTGATCCTGGTGGTGCCGTCGGCGCCGTAGTTGATGCCGCCCGTGTTGAGCTGGAAGTTGGGCGCGTTGCCCTGCTCGGGCATCGTCTGCAGGAAGTCGCCGATGGTCATCTTGCCGCTCTGCTCGAACTGCTGGCGGGTGACCACGGTCACCGGCGCGGGGGTGGTCAAGTCCTTGCGGCGGATGCGTGAACCGGTGACGACGATCTGCTCCTCCATCGATCTGTCGATGGCGGTTTCGGGGGCGGCGGGCGCTGGATCGGAAACGGCCGGCGGTGGCGCAGCGGGCGAAGTCTGCTGTGCGCCGACGCCAGCGGCCCAGAGGAAGGTGAGAAGCGAGGGTGATACTCCCAACAGGCTTCGCAACGATTTCATGGCGGGTCCGATCTCCGGGGAAGGGACGACGGACGCCAGACTAGCGGGTCCGCGCGAACCTGCAAGCACCCCCCCGCCGTTCGGCCATGGACAATTCCCAGTTGCGACCCGTTGCCCCGCGCCGCGCGGCGGTTGGAGAGTCACGGTTTTCGGAGGGAGGTCCTCATGTTTGTCGTCGCGCTTCTTGCCGCCGCCTCTCACGCCTGCCCCGCCGACCTGACCGCCTGGCGCGAGCTGCTCGGGGCGGAGTGGATCGACTGCCATCGCGTCAGCGACCTCACCACGAGCGGCAACCCCTTCACCGATCCGCAGAGCCTCACCGGCATGGGCTTTCCGCCGCCCGGCTCGGGAACGCTCAACTCGAAGTACACCAACCCGACCTCGCCGCCCGTGAGTGGGCTGCAGATCGACGGCTGGTTCGCCGACGCGTGCAACGCTTTCCAAGCCGAGCCGGCGCTCACCGCCAAGGACGGGACGCCGTTCATCCCCGGCTGCACGCCGCCGCCCATCCCGGGCCAGACGTGCGTGTCGGGCTGCCACCACGATTCGCAGTTCGTCATCCGCATCCCCGATTCCTGGGACGGCCATCTCCTGACCGCCGGCACGCCGGGCATTCGCGACGCGTTCGCGAGCGACTTCATCCTCTCCGACCATGCGCTGGAGAAGTCGTGGGCCTACGTCTCGCAGGACAAGGGCAACATGGGGGCGAACTTCTTCCGCGACGGCACCGACGAGACGGCCTCGAGCGGCACGCCGTGGATTCCGGGCGCGGCCATCCACGAGTGGACGCACCGCATCCGGCAAGCCACCGCGGCGGCGCGCAAGCTGCTCGGCGCGCTCGCGCCGCAGTACGGCTTGCGCGGCGTCACGCGCTCGTACGTGGCCGGCATTTCCAACGGAGGGTACCAGGTCCGCCGCGCCATCGAGACGGACTTCCGACACCACCAGCTCTACGACGGCGGCGTCGACTGGGAGGGAACGCTGTTTCTTCCCACGCTGCCGCCGGGCATCAAGACGCAGTCGCCGACCACCGGGTACAACCTCTTCACCTATCTGCCGACGGCGCTGATCAACTATCCCGGCGACGTGCTGGGCCTGCCGCCTTCGGTGGCCGCGTTGGCCGCCGTCGGGTTCAACCCGCAGTCGCAGCCGCTCTGGCCATATCACTGGTCGATCTACTGGGGGCTGACGCAGAAGATCTACCGCCTCGAGTTCGACCCCGAGTACACGGGCTACACCTGCTCCGACCCGCTCGGCGTCGGCCCCTCGTGCGTCTCGCCGCCGGTGCTCGAGGTGCCGCCCGGCGATCCCGACTCGCTCTACGATTATCAGGCGCGCATCGCGCAGAACCCCGCCATCCTGGCGCGCATGCAGGAGGTGGCCAACAGCGGCAACATCCAGCGGCCGCTCATCACGCTGCACGGCGATCAGGATTCGCTCTTGCCCATCGCCACCGACTCCGACATCTATACGCAGTTGGTGGCGCGCGCGCGCAAGTCGTCGCGCCACCGCTACTACGTGGTGCAAGGCGGAAACCACGTCGACCCGCAATACGACGATCACGCGGGCATCGATTCGTATGGCGACACCGTCTTGCGGCCCATGCTGCCGTGCGTGCGCGCGGCCCTCGACGCGCTGGCGCTCTGGGTGGAGAGCGGCGTCGCGCCGCCGCCCAGCCACGTCATCGCCCGCCCGCAGGGCGCGACCCCCGGCCAACTCGCCAATTTCTGCGCGCTGCAATGAGTTGCACCCCCCTCTGTTCTGATGCTCTGCTTTCGCCTAAAATTTAGTGGGGGTGTTGTTTGGGCGAGAAGAAAGAGCGGGGCGCGCAGCCCGCTTCGGGCAACGTCAGCCTGCCCTTCGAGATCAACAAGTCGAAGACCGTCACTGCCGACGCTCTGCAGGCGCTCCATCGCAAAAGCGAGCACGGGGAGCAGGGCTGGTTCCCGCTGGGCGCCGCTGCACAGTTCCACTGCGGCGCCCATCTGCTGGTCGGGAGCGGCACGCCCATCTGCTCCGTCGCCCACGGGGAGGTTGTGGCCGCGCGCATCGTTGAGCACGACAAGCATCCCTGGGGCGACACCGGCTTCGTGCTCCTGCGCCATCCCCTCGAGGGCAACAAATCCATCTTCAGCCTATTCCTGCACCTGCAGGGCGAGGTGCTCCATCCCGACCGCACCCAAGCGGGCTGGCTGCGCCGGCTCCTCCTCGACGGTGCTGACCGCGGCAAGCCGAAGTGGCGGGTGATGGCCCCCGGCGCGCCTACTTGGAAGGACGAGGACAAAGGGAAGTTCTCCTCCGCCAACGTGCAGAACAACAAGCTGCTCAAGGAGGGCCTCTATGAGGAGGAGGATCGCATTCTCGGGGTGGTGGGGGCGTCCTTTAAGAAGGACGACCTCTACGTCAAGCTCCAAGGCCAGTGGGTCAAGGTCGCCCAGCGCGGCACTGCTAACGTCAAGGGGGTGTCGCCCTACTTCGACCTGGAGGCGGCGGCCAAGGACAGCCAGACCATCGCCGCGCTCAAGGACGGCAAGGTCGCCATCCTCGACGCCGACAAGAAGGACGGCAAACGCCGCTGGACGGTGGAGGCGGGCGAGCCCATCGGCCAGGCGGGCAAGTACCAGCCGGAACAGGGAATGCAGCCTGTGCCGCTCGTGCACTGGTCCGTGTTCTCCAAGGACGCGATCTTCCCCACCGGCTCCCTGCCGGAGAAGGAGTTCGGCGCCACGGACGAGGTGAAGCTGAAAGAGCTAGACCTGAACGAGGAGCGCGGCGACATCGAGCACACCAAGAAGCTGATCGAGGCGCTTGACCCGCACAAGAAGACCAAAATCGGCAAAATGCCGCATCACATACCCGCGCCGGACGACGTGAAGGCCTACTATCGCACGCCCGCAGAGGCCTGGCGCTCCCGCTACCTGGCCGTCAAGGGCCTCGCCGAGTTCGCCCTCGACGTGGACAAGTTCCTCAAAGAAGAGCGCTACAAGTCGCACCCGGACAAGGAGCGCAAGGAGTTCAAGAAGAACACGCAGGTCTTCCTCTTCTGGAAGGACCTGGCCAGGGCCGACGAGTTCCCCCAGGACGGCAAGGCCATCTTCATCCATCCCGCCACCGCCGTCCGCCTCATGGCGCGTGTGGCGGCGCCGCGCGTCATCGTCGTTCTCGATCTGCCTCTTCAGGACGACGACACGCTAGTCCTCGAATCAAGTGCGGGCACCGTGACGAAAAAGACGTCCCACGACGCCGTCCCGCTCGGAGAACATCACAAGTCGATCACGTTCGACAACGTGAAGGCCAAGACGGTCTACACGCTTACCCAGCAGCACGGCGGAAAGGCAAAGAGCACCGTCTTCCACCTGATCCCGGAGCAGAACCTCGTTACGCAGGGCGAGCGGCCACCGGACGCTCTACCGAAGAATTACTTCTACATCAGCCAGCCGGTGCCTGAACCCAAAGACTTCGATTTGCGCGACCGCGGACTCGGGCCGCCCGACTTCACCAAGATCGAGGTCGTGGAGCCGAGGTGTTCATGAGCGACCCGGTCCTCAAAAAAGCTTACGACGAGGCCTGCGCCGTCCTCACCAGGCCGGTGCGATTCGTCGAATGGAAAATGTACGAGGCGCGCGGCACCGAGCCCAAACATCTGCATCCCTTCGGCCTCACCAAGGACAGGTCGGGCGCCTGGAAAGAGATTGAGGGCGAGCGCTGGATCTACGCGTTCCGTAGCTACATCAACGTGCAAGGCGTCGCGCTCTGGTGGGAAGAGCTGCACCGCGACCCAAAGGGCAATCTGTCCGCTACACCGATGGACCCTTCGCGCGTCGACCCGAACAAGCGAGCCGAGCCGGACAAGCGGCCCGCGGGCGTCACGATCGGCAAGAGGATCTCGTTCCCCCGGCGGGTCAATGGGCACGTGATGACCTGGTACTTCTTTGCCTCCCGGATCCGCCTGTCGCTAAAGGCTATCGACCAGCTGCAATTGCACATTCAGGACTACGTTCCGCATCATACGTTTGAAGAGAACGACCCTAACGTCATTCCCGGGAGCGATGAAATCCTGGTGCCAGTGCTCGATCCGATCACCGTGGCCCTCCACCTGCACGAGTATTACGTGGCGGCCGCGAACGACCTGATCAACTACACGACCACTCACAAGGGTCAAACGCTGGAGAAGCAAAAAGAGGTCGGCCGGCGACAGAAGAAGGTGCTCCTCGCCCGTGTGCTCAAGGCCGTGGTCGACGGCGACAAACACAACCGGTTGGTCAACCTGCTTTACGACCGGCGTAAGGGTAGGCTCTATCCGGGGGTGATCGACGAATTCCTCAAGGAGTACGACGGGCAGATCAAGGCGCGGACCCTCTGGCGCGATCGGTGGAGCTCATATCTCTGCAACTGGATGCGCGCCTGGCCGATGAAGCTGGTGGAAAAGGAGTTCCTCGCGAACGACAAGGAGTTCTGCAACTATTTTGTTCCCTGGTGCCTCTGTTTGACGCGCACCAATGAGTCGCCCGAGGGTCGCAAATTGCTCGGCGAGATGTTCGACGACAATGCTCATTTCTTCCACAAGTACTTTTCCCCGAACGAGATCAAGGCCACCGAGATCAAGAACATCATACGCAAATATGCGAGCGCGTGGCTCGAAGCCCTGAAGGAGTATGCCCCCACCCTGGTGGAGAAAAAGGGCAGGGTCGTAGCCGTCGAGTACGTCATCAAAACGATGAAGCTCCACTGGGACATCCAGCTCAAGAGCGTTCATGTTCCGAGAGAGGGCCCGATCGACTGGGCCAAGGACGAGGGCGACGTATTTAAAACGAAGATCGTCCGCGGACAGCACTACGAGATCCTGGAGTTCGAGAGGATCGAACAGCGCGAAATAGAATTCGAACCCAAGTGGAAGGGAGCAGTCACCAAGGCGATGGTCGTCGTCGAGGCCATCAACATGGCCTTCGCCCTCCACACCCTCATCGAAGCGATGAAGGGCGAGGACGCCGAGAAGCAGAACATCGCGCTTCTCGAGTTCGCAGAATTCTCGCTCGATGCCTTGGGCGCGGCCTTATCCCTGACCAAGGTCTCCGAGCGCGCGATCGGGGCGATCGGCTTCGTCTCGGGCTGCGTCGAGACTTACATCGCAGGCCACGAGTTGCTTGAATCCTACGAGAAAGGCGACAACAGCCAGGCAATCGCCGGGGGGTATCTGACCCTGACCGGTTCGGTATGGACCGCCTACGCCGGGCTTTTAACGCTCTTGGCATTTCCGGGCGCGCAGGTTTTCCTGGTCGCGGGCCTCGTGCTGGTGGCCGCCGGCCACCTCCTCGGCCTGAGCCGCGACGATGATTACGAGACCTACGTCAAACATTGCTATTGGGGACAGCTATACGGCCAGGGCGAATTCACGCCCGAGTGGGCGACCAAGAAGTTCTCGGACTGGAAGCACGACGCTGAGTTCCTGGACGACTACGACGAGCAGTTCCGGGCTCTGCTCAGCGTGATCTGCAACTTCGAGATCGAGAAGGGCTCGGATCCGCGCGAGGTCGAGTTGAAGATGGGATTCATGCCCTCGCGGGCATCATTCGAGCTGCACTACGTCGAAAAGTGGTCCAGCGCAGCCGATTCCCGGGATCTGAACGAACGGGCGACGATCGAGGCAGCGGAGGATGGCAAGCCGCCCGTCGTGACGGCGAGCAAGTTTCACGTGGTCCCGGAAGGAACGCGAACGTTCAAGGTGCGGCCAAGCGTGTCGATGACGACGAAACCACTCACGGTGGAGTTTGAGCTTCCCGATGGACCGATGAGCGAAAGGTGGAACACGGAGCTCATCTCGATCTCGCTGGAGGTGCAGCTGGTGATGAAGTTCGGCAAGGAACCGTTCTACGTTCCGCGCCGCAAGCCGGCGAGCAAACAGCTGCTCGCGTAGTTCAAGCCGCCGCGCCGACCTGTGAAGCCGGGCGACGGGTGCGTCGCGCTCGTCGGTTTCGCTCACTAGCCGCAGCTCGGCGCGCTTCCAGGCCGCCATCAAGACACGCGCCCATCGCGGGGCGCTGCGGACGATAGTAGATTGCGCCCGTGCCCGGCGACGACATCGCCGCGCGGGTCGACCGGCTCGAGTTGCCCTTCGACGCGCGCGGAATCGATCCCTACGGCGTCTCCAAGTGGCACCTGACGGCCGCCTTCCGCGTCCTCGGGCTGCTCTACAAGCGTTACTTCCACGTGCGCAGCGTCGGCGTCGAGCACATCCCGCCGCGCGGCCGGGCCATGCTGGTGGGAAACCATTCGGGTGGCATCGCCCTCGACGGCGCGATGGTCATCGCCTCGTGCTTCTTCGAGATGGAGCCGCCGCGGCTCGCGCAGGGAATGGCCGAAAAGTTCATCAACCGCCTCCCTTTCGCCTCGGTGTGGGCCAGCCGCTGCGGCCAATTCACCGGCCTGCCCGAGCACGCGCAGCGGCTGCTCGAAGATGGCCGGCTGCTACTCGTCTTTCCCGAGGGCGCGCGCGGCACCGCCAAGCTGTGGCCGGAGCGCTGGTCGCTGGTCGACTTCGGCACCGGCTTCGTCCGCCTCGCGCTGCGCACCCAGACGCCCATCATCCCCTTCGGTTTCATCGGCGGCGGCGACGCCATCCCCACCATTACCAATCTTTATCGAATCGGTAAGTTGTTCGGCATGCCCTTCATCCCGGTGACGCCGTGGATCGCGCCCCTGCCGCGCCCCATCCCGCTCGAGGTCCACTACGGCGCGCCGCTCCTCTTCCAGGGCACCGGCTCCGAGGACGACGAGGTCGTCCAGCGCTACGTCGAAGAGGTGAAGAGCAACGTGGCCGCGCTCATCGAGAAGGGCCGCGAGTCGCGCCGGAGCGCGAGATGAGGGTGCTCATCCCCGGCATCGCGGGCCTGCTCGCGCGCAAGGTGGCCATGCGCCTCTTGCACGACGGCCACGAGGTGATCGGCGTCGATCCGCGCGGCTGGCCCGGCGCGCCCAACGAGATCGAACTGCACGCGGTGGACATCCGCAAGCGCGGCGCAGAGGACGTCTTTCGCAAGCGGCGTCCCCAGGCTGTCATCCACATGGCCACCGTCAGCGCTTTGCAAGTTTCGTCGGAGGAGCGCTACCGCATCAACCTGGGCGGCACGCGCGCCGTCTTCGAGCACTGCGCGGAGTACGGCGTGGAAGAGCTCGTCTTCGTCGGCCGCCACACCTACTACGGCGCGGGCCCCGACGCGCCGCTCTACCATACCGAGGCCGAGCCTCCACAGGAGTTGGGCTCCTATCCCGAGCTGGCCGATCTGGTCGCCGCCGACCTCTACGCCGCAAACGCCCTCTGGCGACTACCGAAATTATCGACGGCCGTGCTGCGCGTCTGCTACACGCTGGGTCCCTCGGGACACGCCACGCTGGCGGACTTCCTGCGCGGCCGCTTCGTGCCCATGGTGCTGGGGTTCGATCCGCTCTTCCACTTCATGCACGAGGACGATGCCGCCGAGGCCATCGCGCTTGCGCTGGCAAAGAAGCTGCGCGGCGTCTACAACGTCGCGGGGCCGCAGCCGCTGCCTCTGAGCGTGATCGCGCGCGAGGCCGGGCGCACCCCGCTGCCCCTGCCCGAGACGCTGCTCTCGCTCCTGCTCGGCCGCGCCGGCTTGCCCCGATTGAGCCGCGGGGCGCTGGCGCACATCAAGTATCCCATCGTGGTCGACGCGGCGTCCTTCCGCGCCGAGACTGGATTCGCCCACCGCTTCGACGAGCTGACTACCGTGCAGACCTTCGCCGACGCGTTCCCCGTCGCGGGCCAGGCCCGCGCGGTTCCCCCGCCCTGATCGGCGTTAGAATCAGGGGCCATGCTGAAGGTCGGCCCGCTCCGCCTGCACTGGAGCCTCTTGCTCGGGGCCGTCCTCTTCTGCGCGGCCCAGCCAAGGCCGGCGCTGCTCGCCGGGTACCTCGCGGTGCTGCTGATCCACGTGCTGGGCCACGCCCTCGCCGCGAGCAGGATGAGCGTGCGGGGCTTCGCCCTGCACGGCCTCGGCGGCGAGCTGCTGCTCGAGGGCGACGTCACGCCGCTCCGGCGATCGGTCATCGCGCTCGCGGGCCCGGCGGCGCAGCTCGCGCTGCTGGCGGCGGCGTTCGCCGTCCGTGCCTCGCCGGATCTCTACGACGCGTTCACGCGGCGCAACCTGGTCGTGCTGCTGCTCAACCTCATCCCCATCGCGCCGCTCGACGGAAAAGAGGCCTGGCGCATCTTCTCGCGCCTGCGCGCAGCGCGCCGCCAGGCCCCGCGCGAGCTGCCCGTCTCGCGGCAGGTGCGCAACGACGTCTCCGACCTGCTGGAGAAAATCCGCGGCTCGACGAAAGTTCGATAGACCTGATTGGCGGAGGAGGCAGGATTCGAACCTGCGAGCCCTTGCGGGCCAGCGGTTTTCAAGACCGCCGCCTTCAGCCGCTCGGCCACTCCTCCAAAGCTGTACTTCCGAGAGGTTACCCGATGTCGCCGGTCCTGGTCGAGGCGTAGCGTAACCGGAGCGTAACCGTCCGGCAGAACTCACGAGCTGCGAGCCATCGGCAGCACCTTCGACGGCGTGAGCGACACGTCCACCAGTGCGCGTTCCTGCTCGGTGAAGTTGCCCGGCTGCAGGTGGGCGTAGCGGAGAGTCACTTCGGTTGCGCTGTGGCCGAGGATGGCCGCCAGCTTCATGAGGGAGCCGCCGGCCTGCACGTAGCGTGACGCAAACGAATGCCTCGTCGCCTCGTACCACTTCAGGCGTGGCACCTTGGCGTCCACCAGCGCCGCCCGCAGCACCTTGCCGAGGCTGTGCTCCTTCACGTAGGCCCGGCCGTCCTTGCGACGCCTGCCGCCGTGCCCCGTGGGCGCGAACACCTGCGCTGCTCCTACCGGGGCCAGCTTGCGCCACTCGGTCAGCACCGCCGCGAGCGTGTCGGGGAGCGGTGCGATCCTGCTCTCATCGTCCTTCAGCGGGCCTTCGACCGAGCGCCGGACGTGGATGGTCCGCGCGGCGAAGTCCAGGTCAGCCCACTCGAGCGCGATCACCTCGCCCGTCCGCAGGCCCGCGAACGTCCCCACGGCGAACATGGCCCGCCACGGCGCGTCCCGGTCCAGCTCCGGCATGGCGAGGTAGACGGCCCGCACCTGTTCGGAGCTAAGGTGCGGCGTAGCCTTGGGGTCCCACGCCGCACCGATGGAGTCGCGGTCCGCCCGGTCCAGCCACTCGACAGGGTTGTCCAGCCTGAGCGCCCGCGGCTGCTCGTTGTAGATGCGGCTCACGATGGCGAGGCAGTTGCGGATCGACTGCGGCTTGAGCGTCTTGCGGAGGTCGGACAGCGATTCGTAGGTGATCTGCGCCGCCGCCCTCGGGTTCGCGCGCGCGAACTCGAGGCCCATCACGACGCCCTGGAGGAACCGCGTGTACAGGTCCCTCTTCTTTGCGTCGCTCAGGTCTGCCGCCCGCACCGAGTAGACGTTTGACGGGTACTT